>Ga0256841_1003430_pt1 | contig 11866 bp, 11 predicted proteins | sample 356308metaG_FD_185971 | JGI IMG/M metagenome (GOLD analysis project Ga0256841, IMG submission 185971) | Hydrothermal vent microbial communities from Mid Atlantic Ridge, Atlantic Ocean - 356-308 | ecosystem: Environmental > Aquatic > Marine > Hydrothermal vents | place: Atlantic Ocean: Mid...
AGAGAGTAAAAATGGAAAGCAGAATATCTGCGATGATAAAAAATAGCATTCTTTTAAAAGCTGTGGGTCTTAGCAAACTCATTTTATATTATCCTTAATAATTGCACATACTCGCTCAATATCAGCATCACTCATCGCCGTGCCGCTAGGCAGACACACCCCTTGAGCAAAAAGCTTTTGGCTTGTTCCATCGACTACAGATTGACTATCCCCAAATAGAGGTTGCAAATGCATTGGCTTCCACAGAGGTCTGCTCTCTATATTGTTTTTATCCAAAGCTTGAATTATATCATTTGGATTGCTCTTTTCAAACACCAAAGTCGTAAGCCACCTATTGCCTACACTTTTGGATATCTCGGGCATAAACCTGATCTCTTCTATGTTGCCTAGCTCTTTTTGGTAAAGATCAAAAATCTCTCTTTTTCTTTGAATCCTATTATCTAACACCTCTATTTGAGCTACACCGATTGCCGCCAGGACATTACTCATACGATAGTTGTATCCAAACTCTTTGTGCTCATAGTGCAGATATGGCTCTCTAGCTTGGGTAGAGTAAAATTTTGCCTTTTCTATCCACTCTTTGTTGTCACTAACTAGCACTCCTCCACCACTAGTAGTAAGTATCTTATTGCCATTAAAACTAAAAACTCCCATATCACCAAATGTGCCACTTTGCTTGCCATCCAAAGATGCCCCAAGACTCTCTGCCGCATCTTCTATCACATATATTCCCTCGTTGTGACAAATATCAACTATCTCATCAATCTTTGCCATTTGCCCATATAGATGAGTCACTATCAGTGCCTTGGGCTTTTTGGGAGCTTCATCTATAGCCTGTTTAAGCAGCTTTAGTGATAGATTCCAGCTATCATCACTATCGACAAATATTGGCTTGGCATTTTGATATAAGATAGCATTTACCGAACCTATAAATGTAAATGAAGAAGCCAAAACATGGTCACCTTCACCCACGCCAAGCACCCTAAGAGCCAGATGCAAAGCTGCAGTTGCAGTGTTTGTAGCCAAAGCATACCTTGATCCGGTATATGCGCAAACACTCTGCTCAAATCGATCCACAAACTCACCAAGAGGAGCTATATAATTACTTTTAAATACCTGATTGATGTATTGTTGCTCTTTACCGCTCATATGTGGAGGGGAGAGAAATATTCTATTCATGCTCTATCCTATAACTGTCTTTAAGATATATTCTATATCCTTTTTTATAGACCAATGTTTGATATACTCTTTGTTTATCTGAACCTTGTCTGGCCATATGACCTCCAAATTATACTTTTCAGGATCTTTTTGTTTGGACAAAATCTCCTCTTCGTTTTTATATTTTAAAGAGGCTGGACCGGTAATACCAGGTCTAATTGAGAGAATTATTCTATCATCACCCTCCAATCCATCCGCAAAACCCTCTACATCCGGACGAGGCCCCACAAAGCTCATTGATCCAAACAGCACATTAAATAGCTGGGGCAACTCATCAATCTTTGTCTTTCTAAAAAATGCACCGCTTTTTGTAATTCTCCTATCTTGTGATGTCGTCACTGTCGTCTCTAGTCCATCTATCTGCTTCATCGTTTTTATTTTATATACCGAAAACAATTTGCCATTGAGCCCTACTCTCTTTTGGACAAAAAGCCCATTGCTTCTAGTCTCAACAGTAGCCACAATCCACGCCAAAAGCATCAACCACCACAAAGAGAGTATGCCTACAATTGACAAACTCAGATCAAAGACTCTCTTTTGTAGCTTTTGGATTGAACTCAACATTTATCTCTTTAGTTTATAAATTCTTGTATAAGGCGAAGCAACTTTTAGCTCAAATAGGTTTTTGTCATATTTACCCAAAATAAACATCTGCACATACATAGAGTGGAATGTCTCATCATCCAAAATAACAAACCTTCCGTAGCTCTTCATATATATCACATCGAACTCACCGTTCATGTGATATATCTTACTCTGTAGCAGGACACGATTGTCTTTTGCATTTTGTGTTACTATAAATTTCTTGACGGATACGCTTTTCTCTCTTCCTATTTTTAAGATGCCTCTATTAGCATCAAAAATGATTCCATTTGTCATAACAATCAAACCATTTTGATTGCTCTTGGCATATGTGGGATAGAATATTGCATTTCTTAGTTTACTGCCAGTGGTCAAATCCAAATTTCCAAATACCATTACAGTTGAGAATATATCAAGCATTCTATATGGCATATACAGATATACATCTCTTGTTTTTACCGGTATCTTGTAGTCTCCTGCAGAGAGTTTAGTGAGGAGTAGGTTTGGATCCTCTTTTTTAAATATCCTATCAGCAACTACACTGTAGTTGCCATCCACATAACTCTCTACTGCTAATCTAGACAGATTTGCAGCCAGTGTCGGTGATGAGGTTTGCATTATTTTGGATATAATGAAGTTGTCATCATCATGTTTGCCTCCATCTATGAGTGTAGAGGTATCTCCATAATACCAAATAGGATATCCATAATCCCACCAAGTCAAAGTATAATCTTTAGAAGATGCTATTTTGTTTAATTTTTCAAGGTCTTGCACCTCTGCTTTGTTGAAAACAGTAGGCACTTTGTAGCCTATAATATGAGTAATATTTGGATAGATCATTCCAGCTGTCGCAAGTGCCACAAAAGCATACTTTAATTTATCATCCTTGATAAAATATTTGGCAATTATCCAAAAAAGATAGACTGCACTCATTGCAGCAATCGGCACGGCATATACAGTAAATCTAAGTCCACCCCACATAGAAAAAATCCCAATTCCGATAAGCGGTAAAGCCAATATAAATGCGGGCTTTCTTACAACCAGCACAATATAGCCAATCAAGGCCAAAATTACCCCAATATTGGATCCGGATGTTCTATGGGCAAAAACAGAAAATGGAATTCTGCCTGCTTCTCTAACCGTTTGATTTACAGCATAAAAATGCAAGACTCCATCCTCTGTACCTTTGATAGTGTAGCTGACAATCTTGTGCCATATCAGACCAAAAACATTCCCCAACATCAAAAACAAAACAAATGTTATCGCCGCACCCATTATCAGCTTGCTCTTCTCTATATCTCTACTATTGAGCACAAAAAACAACAAAAGCAAAATAACCAAATGAGCAATATACTCAAAAGGTGCAGCGATATGCAGAGGAATCAAAGAGACAAATACAAGTATCAATGAGCTATAAGTAGCCTTTTGATCTCTATGAAACCAAACCATATATGCACCATATATGATGCCCATTGCATATACTATTGCAAGCCCCTGATCATACAAAAATGGATAAATTGCGATCATAATAGCGGCATAAAGTGCTGTTTTGAGATTTAGATCGATGGTGCTTTTGATGAGAAAATACAATATAAACATCGGCGCCATAGCAGAGAACATATCTGTATCATAGTAGCCCACCATAGTCCTATTATAATAACTCCAAGTAATACTACCAAGCAGCGCAGCAAAAAACCCCCACATCGTCTGCTTGTAGAGCCTAGCTATCAATATCATTGGAACAACGACCAAAGATGAGATTACGCTTGGCATATAAAGTATAATCGTCTCAAATGAAAACGGGGTTATCTTGGCAAAAAGAACCGTAAAAAAGACCACACCATTTGACCACATATTATACAGTCTCGGGTTTGCACTATGTGCCCCAAAAAGATCATGCTGTGCACTAGTTGCCCAAAAGTATCCATCATTTGTATTGATCATGATCTGACCATTCCATATAAAGTTTGGATTATCCTTAAATTGCCATACCCATATAAGTCTAATTGCAAACGAAAAAACATATGCCACAAGCATAAGGATTATCATTTGATTTGTGGTAACTTGCATTAAATTATTTTTATTCATCTAAGCCTCTTATAAAGTATTTTTTTAGCCCAACCGGGAACAAGGTTGACTATTAAAAGTGCTGCGGCATAACCATAAGCATTATAATTATATCCTAATTCTCTAATAACTCTCACTCTATCTTTAAAGTCGCTAATGGCCTTTTTGGCACCACCTCTTCGTGAAAAAAAATCACTTGAAACACGAACTTTAATAAGCACTTCAGAAATATTTGCAAACTTGCATCCATTTTTGAAGCCTTCAAGCCACATCAAAGTATCTTCATTGGTAGGCGACGAGACAGGATATAACCCCGCTTTATCAAAAAAACTTTTTCGATAAAAAGCACTGACGTGAGCTAACGGCACTCTTTTTGCAAAAAAACGATACATCTCTTCATGCTTCAAAGGATATCTTACTACTTTCTGGTACTCAAAACCATCACCAAATTCTTCTATATATCCACCAACCACATCAATATCTTCATTTTTTAGCATAAATTGATACTGTTTCTCAATCCTATTGACTATCGAAATATCATCTGAATCCATTCTTGCGATATATTCATAACCTTTTTTAATTACCACATCAAGAAGTTCATTCAAGCTTACTGCTAGTCCGAAATTTTTTTTCCTTTTACCCAAATAGTGTATTTTTTGCTCTTGGTACAAATCACTTAAATATTTATCAACATCCTCTTGGACAGATCCATCCTCTTGGACAAATATATCAACCTCTTGTGTTTGATTCAGTAGACTCTCTATTGCCGGCTGTAGTGTCCTTAAGGAATCATTTTTATATACAGATACTATACTGGCTATTTTATGCAAGGTCACTCTTTAATATTTCTATCACTTCAAAAGCTTTTATTATGTCTTCTTTTGGTATGGATAAAAAGTTTGTTAATGATTTTTTTAGCTGTGTTGTAGATATATTTTGTGTTCTCTCTACATATATCACTTCACAATACTCATTTAAATAATCAAACTTGCCTCTCCAATCATCTCCCATAACTAATACATCGACATTATGCCTCTTAATATCCTCCACTTTCTGCTCCCAAGTAGTTTCAGCAATGCACCTATCTACATATTTTACACTCTCCACAATCTCCTTGCGTTGCTCAAAAGGAATTAAAACTTTTTTGTTTTTTTTCATATTAAACTTATCTGTAGAAACTGCAACTATCAATTCATCTCCAAACTCCTTCGCTCTTTTGAGCAAACGCAGATGACCCACATGAAACATATCAAATGTCCCATATGTTAAAACAACCTTCCTTTTTTTCATTTATCAACCTTTCGATAGATACCGACACTATGAACTTTTCTTTTCTCAGATGCAGGCAAGCTCATATAGTCTGACCCAAATATCGATTTTAGATAGCCGTCTATATTTTTTGGTGCAGGAAAATTCTCTCCCTCAAACTCTATATATCCAAGTGGATAGATCATATCTTCTGGAACATGTATCACATAATGCATAGCCTCTCCTCCCGACACCACAAAGTCGCCATTTTGGTTATGGAGCTTATTGATAGTCCTAACCAAAAAGGCCGTTATCCACTCAATCCTCCAATATCTATTATAGAAGAGCTTGGACAAAAAAACTAAATTTTTATAAAAAAACTCTCTCCCCCTGTGATATTTAATTTTATTTAATGGGAAAATGTCAATATATATCCCTTGATGATATTTAACATTGCGACTCTCTTCCCATGCATCGATAAAGCACGAATCATTATCTCTAATTTTAGAAAAATAAATCACACACTGTTTATCAGTCTTTTTATACTGCAAAAATCTGTTCTTTGGCAACTCTTTTTGTGCTATGTGTAAAAATTTTTCATAATCCTCGCGTGGCATTGTTACATCAAGATCATCATCCCAAGGTATAAAGCCCTTATGACGAACAGCCCCCAATAGAGTTCCGTGATCAAGCCAATATGTTAAATTATGTTTTTTGCAAACTTCATCAAATTCACACAAAATGTCAAACATTACTTTTTGTGCCTCTTTGGTAGACATTCTATGTTGTCTTTGACAATCATTTGTCTGCATTTAATTGCTCCATTATCTTGATTAGTCTATCAACTTGATATGGCTTTGAGTATCTCTTGATTATATCTATATCTGGTTTATAAAATTCAATTTTTTTGCTCTCATATATTCTCTTTAGTGTCTCCATTATACTATTTTTATCAATAAAGAGCTCTCCTGTTCCACTTTTTTTGATCAACTCACCTGCACTGTTATCTTCTGTGATACCGACCGACATTATTGGAACACCACTAACCATATATTCAAACAGTTTGCCGGTTAAAACACCTTTTGCCGATGGATCATTCCACTCCAAAAACAGGAGCAGATCAGACTCTTTTTGAATCCTCAGAGATTCTTGTCTAGAAACTAAACCGTTCACACCAATAACACCATATCTATTGCAATCTTTACTATTTATTATTTGACAAATCTCATCTTTGCTATTGCCATAAAAATTGATTTTAATTTTATTCGGCTTTATATATCCCGCTTCTATCATCTCATTTACTGCCTCAAATAAAATTGACGGATCTTGTTTTTGTGGATATATCGTCCCCATATATGAAATACTAAGGCTATCATTGATTTTAGGTGCTTTCAAAACTTTTTCTTCCCAACTTATAAATTCATCCGGATCAAATCCATTTTCTATAGTATAAATTGGCTTGTTTGGATAAACCTTTTGCATAACGTGACTTAAATGATCAGATACTGTTATCAACGCATCTGCATTGCCAATGGTTCTTTTTTCTTGCATCTTTTCTATGGCTTTAAAAGGACCGCTTGCGTGTATTAGATGATTGTATGCCCACAAATCTCTAAAATCTGCAATCCATTTAAGATGTGGATATTTTTTCTTTAATCTATGGGCAATTTTGTGTGTTGCCGGCGGAGAAAACGAACTAATTATATATCCAAAATCGTCACTTTTGAGAATCATGTCTGCATTTTTGGCAGCCGGCAGAACCCACAAATCATAAATATCAAGTAGATTCCCCACATATCTTCTGATATAACGCATAACTTTTTTTATATTGTTTGCAAAAGATGATTGTTGTTTGAGTGAACGATCTGGCAGGTCTGTTTTGGGCGGGAGATCTTTTTTTTGCAACATCTTAGGCAAATAGTCAACCTCTATTATCGTAACATTTTGTGGTAACTTTTTGTTATTGTCAAGCTTCCCCCACATAAATGGATACTTCTTGTTGGTCAAAACAGTAACATCATATCCATTAAGTGCCAAATATTTTACCCATTGACCGGTTCGCAAAACCGCAACTGTATTTGCCGGATAAAATGCACTGGCAATAAAAAGAATCTTTTTTCTTTTAGACATCTAGCATCCTGTGTATAATCTTCTCACTAGCTTTACCGTCGCCATAAAGACTAGTTGATTGGTTATTGGTTATTGGTGTATTAGTGTTTACTGCTTTGCTATATGATTCTATTATTTTATCTTTATTCACACCTACTAAAGCATTGTATCCATTTTCAACCAACTCAATCCACCCTGTCTCATCTCTTAATGTAATACAAAGCTTATTAAAAAAGTATGCCTCTTTTTGTAATCCTCCGCTATCTGTCATCACCAAAGAGCAGTTATCTATGAGCCATACCATCTCAAGATATCCAACAGGATCAATAATGGTTAAGTTAGGGTGAAGGGTGAAGGGTGAAGGGTGAAGGGAGTTTAATTTTTGTTTTGTTCTTGGATGAAGAGGCAATATAATCTGTTTCTCTTTTGCTATTTCATTCAAAGCTTCAAATATATCTCTTAGTCTATTTTCATCATCAGTGTTTTCTGCTCTATGAATTGTGCATAAGATGTAGTTATTAGTGATTGGTGATTGGTGATTGGTGATCGATGGTTTTTTGGCAAATTGTTTATAAAACATCGCTCCATCTTGCATAACATCACCGACATTAACTATTTGTTGTTTATTTCCTGATGCAGTTATGAATGGGAGTCCTTCTTTTTTGAGGTTATCTACTGCTGTATCAGTTGGGCAAAACAGTATATCACTTACTCTATCGGTAAGTATCCTATTGACCTCTTCTGGCATTTTCATATTGTAGCTTCTAAGACCTGCTTCTACATGAGCTAATTTTATATGGAGCTTACTTGCTACTATTGCTCCAGCAAGAGTTGAGTTTGTATCTCCATACACCATTATCCAATCTGGCTTCTCTTTGAGAGCTACCTCTTCTATTTTTTCTATCATCTGTCCTGTCATAGCCCCGTGACTTTTGCCACCAACACCCAAGAAATAATCAGGCTTTGGTATCTTCATCTCATCAAAAAAGATATCACTCATATTAGCATCATAGTGTTGCCCTGTGTGGACAATTACTTCCTTCAACCTTCTGCCTTCATCCCTCTGCCTTTGTATCTCACGACTCACACTTCCTGCTTTTATAAATTGTGGTCTTGCACCTAATATTGTTAGGATTTTCATTTGCTCGTTACCTTCTCATAATTTCATCAATTTACTAATAAATTCAGAATAATTCTTTTTAGCATCATATTTCTCTTTGTATATCATATAAGAATTTTTTCTGATAGTTTCTTTTTTAAAAAAATCTATATTTAGCAATGCATCTGCTATATCATTAGCTGTTGCATTACTGCTTAGCAATATGCCATTAAACTTGTCTATCACCATATCACTAATACCGCCAACATTTGGGGCAACTATCGGAATACCACAACTCATAGCTTCCATAATTGAAACAGGAGCTCCCTCTGACTCACTAACATTAATAAATACATCAACTGGATTTGCTTTATAAAAACCATATACATCTTTATTGTTTAAATGACCTATAAAATTTATTTTTAAGTTTTCAGAATTATTTTCACTTCTTGCTAAGTTTTCTAATGTTTTTCTTAATGGGCCATCTCCGATGTGTGTCCACTGTATCGATACTGTTTTATGTAATTTTGCTAATTTTTGTAATGCTAAAAGTAGTTTATCTACTCTTTTTACTTCTACCAAGAAAGAACATGAAACAATACTGAAATGTTTTTCTTCACTTTTTCTAGCAACAATTCCATATTCATTAACACCCAATTTTGATGTCTCAATAATTGAACTATTAAAACCATATTGATTAACAATATAGCTTTCTGCATTATTAGTTATAGTAAATATTTTATCAAGATGACCCAAAAGCTGTCTCCTCAAAGGCATATAATGAAATTTTCTTCTCTCTTCATATAAATCATGCCCATGTGTGCGTGTAACTACTTTAATATTGTATTTATTATTTAATAGTTGCAATGCATATGTAGATTCATTATGCCAATATGTATAAAAAATCAACTCTTTGTCATTCTTTTTTATATAACTTTCCAATAATTCTTTATAAAATAGCACTTTTGCTATAGATTTAATTGCAATAGGAAGAACAATAGGTTTGCTTAAAATATATTTTAACTCTCTATATAAAAGCATACTATCAAATACTTTCATAAAATATTTAACTTTTTGAAACAAAGTAAAATTATTTATACACAAAATGTCATTTACTTTGATATTGCTGGGCACTTCCCTTATAACTTCACTTTTGCTGCATGGCAAGATTGTAAAATTAATATTTTCTTGCTGCCCCCAATAATTCACCTCTGTTTCTAAAAATTGTTCGCCTGGCTCATAGGGGAAAGCAGAAGTAATCAAAACTATTTCTTTTATATTCATTTTAAAACTCAATCTCAATAACTATGGTATCTCTAAAGGCAGGGTAGATATTCAAAATATATTTTTTGAATATCTCTCTCTTTGATAATTTTCCATGTTCAACTAAGTTTAGTCTATTAATTTTATAACCAGCATCAGCAACTATCTTAGATAATGTATAAGGCGTAAACCAAAATCTATGATCAGTATTAATAATCTCCAAGGATTTAAAAGAATTTTTAAAGTTGTTCCACCCAAATGCATTTGGTGCAGTCAGAACAATCTTATTAGCACTGTCTTTAAAGTTTTCATATATTGAAGTTAAAAAATAAACAGGATTGCCAATATGCTCAATCACATCTGGAATAAAAATATAATCAAATTTATTTTCTAATAACTCACTGGGAATATCATTAGAAGTCACATCAACTACATACAAATTATCTATATTAAATTTTGTCTTTATATACTCTATTCCTTCTCTGTTTATATCAATGCCATAACACTTATTGCTTGCATCTATAATCTTTTGATGCAACCAATTTCCTCTCTCAATTTTTTCATTAATTAGCGGAATATGATCAACAAAACCTATGTGTAGTATAGTTTTGTTTTTTGCAAGATCAACCAAAAGGTCATCCCTATAAACAATTTGTTTATCTTTTTTAAATTTAATTACTCCACCATTACTGAATTCGCTTTCTTGCAAATATTTATTTGTTAATTCATTATAAATCATTTTCATCCTTCTTTTTTTAATATAAAAAATACTAACCATATATAAAATATCAATATACTACTCATTGATATTGAAATTAAATGCAATATATAAATTAAAGGCAAAGTATGAAATAAAATTAAAATAACAAGAGGCACAATCATATAAATAATTGATACTAACAAAATAATCTCTTGCTTATTTAATATGATTAAAATATTTGCCAAAGGCATTGATAAAAAATTTAAAAAAACCCAAGGAGATAAGATAGAGGCTATCTTTCCGGCCAATTTCCAATTATGTCCAAAAACAAACAAAAATATTTCTTCTGAAAAAAAGTAGATTATCAGAAACATGGGTAAAGATAGCATTGACGCTTTTTTTATAAATTGCGTAACTACTGCATACAATTCTTCGTTTTTCAAACTAGAAATTTCTTGAAAAAAAACTTGCGAAATGGAACCACCAATTAAAGATATGGGTATTTGTAATATTTTCCATGCCAATGAGAACTGTCCCAATGAAGCAACTGAAAAATATTTTGAGATTAATATCATCATGCCTGAAAGTCGAAAGCCATCAATCAAAGCATTAGGAAGATTAAATATTGGCATTTTTTTATATTTTTTAGCCAAAACAGCTATCTTTAGTCTGTTTATTTTTGCAAATAAACCTCTATCTTCCCTAAAAACAAACTTGCCTAAAACAGTAGCAGCTACCCCTTGTCCTAAAATTCCACCTAAAATTAGACCACTACTCCCAAATCCGCCAAACCCCATAGCTAAATTTGAAGCGGCTGTCGTTCCACTCTGCACTACTCTACTTGTTGCAAGTCGCTTATACTGTTTTTTGCGATTACTCCAATAATTAAAACTCTGATAAATTCCTGTAAGCAAAACAGTAATTGGTATAAAATAAAGCCAATTTGCTATTTGGGGACTACTAAGTATATTGGCAATTTGAGTATTAAAAACAAAAACTATCAAAAATGAAATAAAACTTACAAAAAAAGATATTAATATTGAAAGTGCCACAATATTTATAGCATCTTTATCTTTTTTTGGAAGCATTATAGCCAACTCATACCTGCCAGTTGCTAGCACTGACATTATAGAGGCCACAGACATATATAGAGCAAACACCCCAAAATCTTCAGGAGTATAAATCCTTGTCAAAATAGGACTTATTGCAATAGGAATAGCCTGTGCAATAGTTGCTCCAGTCATAAGGGTTAAAACATTATGGCGAAACTCTGACTTTCTAAAGAAAGCTCGTTTTTGTTTGAGTTTATTTAGCATTTATAAACCTCTACTAACTTTTGAACAATATACTCAATCTCTTCATCCGTTAAATATGGATTCATAGGCAAGCTCATAATCTCGTTGCTAACCCTCTCAGCCACAGGGAAATCACCCTCTTTGTATCCAAGGTATGCAAAGCACTCTTGTAGATGCAGTGGCATTGGGTAGTGAACTGCCGTTGGGATACCTTGCTCTTTTAATTTTTCCTGAATCTTCTCCCTTCTCCCTTCACCCTTCACTCTTATAGAGTATTGAGCCCAT
>Ga0256841_1003431_pt1 | contig 11865 bp, 13 predicted proteins | sample 356308metaG_FD_185971 | JGI IMG/M metagenome (GOLD analysis project Ga0256841, IMG submission 185971) | Hydrothermal vent microbial communities from Mid Atlantic Ridge, Atlantic Ocean - 356-308 | ecosystem: Environmental > Aquatic > Marine > Hydrothermal vents | place: Atlantic Ocean: Mid...
TGAAAAGTTTGAAGCAAGTCCGCCTCCTTTATCTTTCTGTACCAATACAATAAGTATTAGCAAAACACAAACTATCAGTATCAGCGAAGCGACTACGATATAAGCACCCATTTTTCTTTTTTCTTTTAATTATTAACTCTTTTTTTAAATTTCCTTCCGGATTTTTTCAATTCGGGCGGCAAAGTAACTACTTTTTTCGGGATATACCAAACTTAATTTCTTATAAATTTTTATTGCTTTGGATAAATTGCCCTGTTTATAATAAATTTTAGCTAAAGTTTCCGAAACGATATCGTCCTGATCAATGAGGCTTTGCTTTGCAAAGTCAACGGGATCAAAAAATCCGGGCTTCGGCTCCCGTGGTATAGAAGGTTGCTCACGAATAAACTTATCAATCAACTCCTTGTTAGTCTGCTTCACATTCTTTTCCGAAGGCAGATCCTCAAGATGATCGAAATTGTATTCGCTGATGACAGGTTTGAAATCCAATTCTTCCTTTTGTTGCTTTGGTTCCGGTTTTGTACTAATCTCCGCTAACAGTTTTTCCAACTCCGAAACAAGTTCCGAAACACTTGCATTGTCTTCGGCAGGTCTGTTTAAGGAAATAAGAATTTTATTTCGTAATATGGAGATAAGATTGTGAATGTCCACCTCCTTAGGTATAACCCGTTCCTCTGACTCAGCAATTTCCGTTTGAGTATTGTTTTCGTCATAATTTTCCGTTGAGCCGGAAATTAATGACTTATCATCCAGGGAGATAATATGGTTCTTCAAAACCTGTCTGTCGGAAGCATAAGCAGCAGCAATCTTCAGTTGATTACTGAATTTAATATTCTCCTCCTTATATAAATTTAATGTATAAAGAATCTGTGCAGACTGACAATAGGGATAATCCTTTGTCAACTCCTCAAATCCTGCAATTGTCCCCTCATCTAACAAAAAAGGGTTCCGGATATACTCCATAAACTGTTGCCTGTTCATAGTGCAAAAATATAAAAATTAATTTATCGGCAGAAAAGCAGTATATCCACTGCTGCTTGTTGGTGTTGTCACCAACAAGCTGTTTTAATTTGAAAAATACATTGTTTTTATCCGGTTACCAATTTATCACCGCTTTATTGAACACATCCGTAACGAGCATTTCGACGATGGCATCAATCAGGCCGTCCTGCACTGCGGTCAGATTTTGGGAGCTTGAATAATCTTCATATTTCGAAAAAGTGGTCTCAAAACTTTTCGTATCGTCAAAGGTATTGGTATATTTTACAAAAATGGTTATTGTCAGCCTGTTAAGTGCTGCCTGGTCGTTACCTTGTATTGACACCGGATTGGTGCGATAGTCTTTTATGTATCCTTCAAGAATAAGATCGCCCCCTTTGTTTACAAGTGTAAGGTCGGTTTGCGAGGTGAATCTGTCGCTAAGTTCGTCAGTCAGTTTCTGACTAAGTGACGGAGCTACAAGGGAAGCATTATTGGGAAAATAATTGATGTTAATAGTCTTAACGTTAGGCGGAATGGAAGCTCCGGTGAAAGAATAGTTCACTTTGCAACCCTGAAGAAATATCAGTAGCGACAAAACTGCAAACAATTTATTAATAAAACCTCTTTTCATCGAATCAAATGTTGTAAATTTGATATTCTATTAGGTGATAAGCATCCGTACCCATCACTCTTACTTCAATAATAACACCTAAATCTATGTAATATTATACTCTTTAATTTTTCTGTACAGCGTACGTTCGGAAATGCCAAGTTCATTGGCAGCCTTCTTTCGTTTACCGTGATGCTTTGCAAGAGCTTTTTTGATAAGGTCTATCTCCTTATCCTGTATCGAAAGCGATTCTTCAATTACCTCCGAATCCTGAATAGGCTCAACAAACCGAGGTTCGGAGGGATGCCTGATTTCAACGTGATCCACCGTGCTGCCAATGTCATCAATTCTCCGGTTTATGCTATCAATCAGGTGAGTACTTTCATCCTGAACTTTAGCTTGCAAACTTTCGTTTTTCATTATTCCGGCAACCACACCCTTCAAATCATTAATATCCTTTTTCATATCAAAAAGTACTTTATAAAGAAGATCCCTTTCCGATATTTCACTTTTTTCGTCGCCTTTGTTATAAAGAACCGGCAGGTCTCTTTTGCGTGAAACAGGTAAATATTTCAATAAAGTATGAGAATCAATCATTCTCTCTTTTTCTATTATTGAGATTTGCTCGGTAATATTTTTCAGTTGCCTGATGTTTCCGTCCCACCGGTAGTTGACCAGAGTCTGAACTGCATCCTCTGTAAGGCGCAATACCGGCATTCTGTATTTTTCGGCAAAATCGGCTGCAAACTTTCTGAACAACAGGTGGATATCCTCTTTTCTTTCACGCAACGGCGGGATATAAATAGGTACGGTATTCAGGCGGTAGAAGAGGTCTTCTCTGAATTTTCCGTTTTGTATTGCAAGTTGAATATCAACATTTGTAGCTGCTACAACCCTGACATCGGTTTTAATAACCTTTGATGATCCCACTTTCAAGAACTCGCCTGTCTCAAGCACTCTCAGCAAACGAACCTGAGTTGACAAAGGCAGTTCGGCCACTTCATCCAAAAATATTGTTCCGCCGTTAGCCACTTCAAAATAACCTTTTCGGGCTTCGTGAGCCCCTGTAAACGAACCCTTTTCGTGCCCGAACAGTTCAGAGTCAATTGTTCCTTCGGGGATTGCGCCACAGTTTACAGCAATATATGAACCATGTTTCCGCGTACTAAGCTGATGAATTATTTTGGGGAAGACCTCCTTTCCCACACCGCTTTCACCGGTAATGAGCACCGTCAAGTCAGTAGGCGCCACTTGTGCCGCAATGTCTATTGCTCTGTCAAGAAGCGGTGAGTTTCCAATTATTCCGAATCGTTGCTTAATTGCCTGAATATTCATCTTTACTCTGTTTTCCGGTTTAAGAGTGCAAAATTACTCATTTTTATTGATGTTCAAGTTTAAAATTTGTAGTTTTTACCTGAACAGGGACAATAACAAACACCGGTTTCTATTCCTAAATCACCTGATAATCTTTAGTATGTGTAAAAGGAATTCCGGTTGTTCCTGCCCATACCTTTCCGTATTTAACCCGGTAATGAGTTTTCGATGATGATGGTCGTTATAAAACTTATTATAGAATTGCGTTGTAAGCCTGTTTATCAAGGATAACAAACTATAAAAATTATCCTTTAAGATGTTTCGGTATTCTGCCGCTTCTTATGGATTCGGAACGTAGCGGTCTTCCGACAATACGCTCCACCATTTTACCGATTTCCAAAATTCTGTCCACATCCAGTCCCGTGTCAATACCCATTTCATCCATCATAACCACCATATCTTCGGTTGATACCAGTCCTACGATATTGGGATCCTTGTAATAATATTCACCTGTGCCGGGAACGGGAGTACCGTCAACGAAATTGGCAGGTTGGCCGCCGATACCGCCCATTGTTGATTCGTAATTGGTCATTCCGGCCTGTAAAGCTGCCAGCACATTTGCCAAACCCCAACCGCGAGTAGTGTGGAAATGAGCGATCTGTTTATGAGGATTGTCAACACTGTCAAGCAGCATTGAGAAATATTTGTAAACCCTGTCGGGAGAAGCCGAGCCGTCGTGGTCGGCATGCTCCACGTCATTGGCACCAATGTCGAACCAGCGTTTTGTGAATTCAATGGCTTTGGACATTTCCGTCGGGCCTTCGATGGGACAACCCCAAATGGTACTTACCGTACCGTTAACCTTTATACCTGCCTCACGGGCTTTTGGTATCCACTCTTCAGCCATCTTCCAATATTCGGCAAGGGTAAGCCCTGAATTTTTCTTTTGGTGCGATTCGCTTGTTGATACCATCAACAAGATTCTGTCGGGACCGTAACCTTCCAGCCTGGCATCAATGGCTCTTTGAATAGCTCTTTCGCGTATTGTAATTGCGGTAAGCATCACATCATCCAACTTACCTTTCAGTTTTTTGCTGTTTCTTATTTTCTTGAAAAGATCGTCGGCATCTTTGAATTGAGGCATTCCTTTCGGGTTTCCGAAGTTTGTAACCTCAATATGCTTAAAACCTGCAAGTATCAACTCTTCTGCAAGCCAAAGTTTTGCCTCTGTAGGTATAAAATGCTCTTCGTGTTGAAAACCGTCACGAACGGTAATGTCGCCTATTGTTACTTTTTTGGGATAATTCATTGTATCTTAAGATTTATTTATCAAATCGTTTAATTTCAATTATTCAATAATTTTGGTTTGTAAAGATAAAACTTTTCCGAAAAGGATTAATCATTTTTTAAATAATAAAATAATCCAAACTCTCCGGATTAGCCAAAGCCGCCCTGTTTTTTACTTCTTGCCCGTTCAGTATTTTTTTGACGGCTATCTCCACCTTTTTGCCGTTAATGGTATGTGGTATATCCGGAACAGCCTTAATTACGGCAGGAACGTGCCGCGGACTGCAACCGTTACGAACGTTCGTTTTTATTTTCTTCTTCAACTCTTCGGTAAGCACAACTCCCGGATTAAGTTTTACAAACAAAACGACTATCTCGTCGTCATCCTGTTTTTTACCAACAACAACCGAATCGTTTATTTCTTCCATATTTTCAACGACCCTGTAAATTTCGGCGGTACCTATTCTTACACCTTGCGGATTCAGGGTAGCATCGGAGCGCCCGTACATTATCACACCTCCATGTTTTGTTATGACAATAAAATCACCGTGGTGCCAGACTCCCGGAAACTTTTCAAAATAGGTACTTTTATATCTTTTATTATCTTCATCATTCCAAAAATAAACAGGCATTGATGGGAATGCAGTCTTACACACAAGTTCTCCCTGTTCTTCAATCAATGAGTTACCGTCATCGTCAAAGCAGTCCACATCCATTGCAAGTCCTTTGCACTGAATTTCACCTTTTCGGACAGGAAGAGTGGGGTTGCCAAGCATAAAGCAGGAAATAATATCCGTACCTCCTGCTATGGACGATAGTTGCACATCTTTCTTCCAATCTCTGTAAACATATTCAAAACTTGCATCGGAAAGGGGAGAGCCTGTTGATGCTATAATTTTCAGATTCGGGAAATCGGAAATTTCTTTCGGTTTTACGCCTTCAGCCTCAAGCGAAGCAATATATTTGGCACTTGTTCCGAAAAACGAAATATCAAGTTCGTCGGCCATTCTCAAAAGGGCATCGGGAGCCGGATAAAAAGGATTACCGTCGTACAACACCAAAGTGGCACCTGTTGCAAGGGAGCTGATAAACCAGTTCCACATCATCCAGCCACAGGTCGTATAATAAAAAACCGTTTGGTCTGCCGTAATGTTTGAATGCAAAACAAGCTCTTTGAGATGCTGCAAAAGAGTTCCTCCGGCAGAATGGACAATACTTTTCGGTAATCCTGTGGTGCCGGAAGAAAACATAATATACAAGGGATGATTGAACGGCAATTGCTCAAAAACAAGTTCATTTTCCGTCGGTTCAAGAAAATCATCCCATAAAACGGAGTTTTTTATCAAACTTGTATCCGCATTACCGGTGTAATTCACAAGAATTGTTTTCTCAACACTCGGAAGAGTATGGATTATATCTTTCAGCTTTTGCTGAGAGTCGAATATTTTACCTTTGTAGAAATATCCGTCGGCAGCAAGAATTATTTTCGGCTCTATTTGCGAAAATCTGTCGGAGACGCCTTTAATCCCGAAGTCGGGTGATGTTGAAGACCAGGCTGCACCAATGGAGGCGGCAGCCAGCATCATAATAACCGTTTCGGGCATATTGGGCATAAAAGCGGCAATATGATCCTCTTTCGTAACACCGGCATTCCCGAGTGCAGTAGCGGCTCTTCTAACTTGCTCATACAATTCATTGTAGGTTAATTTGCGTTTTACGGAAGATTCGCCTCTGAAAATAATGGCCGTATGATCATCTTTTCTACTAAGCAGGTTTTCGGCAAAATTCAGCCTTGCACCCGAAAACCATTTTGCACCCGGCATTTTTTTCGGATCATCAATGATATTGTCATAAGATTTCGAATGTTTGATATCGAAATAATCCCATATTTCAGCCCAAAAAGAACCTGTATTCCCGACACTCCAATCGTGAACCGTATAATATTCATTGTCGGGCAGATTGTATTTCGTTGCAATACGATTTAAAAAATCGTACATCTTTGAAGATTTCTTATATTCTTTTGTCGGTTCCCAGAGTATAGTATTGTTCATAATAACAAATTGTCAATTAGTTTTATCCGGATAAATATTACCGGTCACTCTTTCTTTTGAATCCTATTCTGTGGCGGTTTTTTTGTTCCGCTTCCTGCTGCCTCATTTTATCAAATTGTTTTAAATAATCAAAAATCAACATTATTTTTTTATCTCTCTCCATTCCTTTACGTTCCAGTTCATCCAATTTTATTAATATTTCTTGATGCTTTTCAAGCATCATTCGCATTTTAGCAAAAACTCTGATAATACCAATATTAACCTGTATAGCAACAGCACTGTTTAAAACACTTGATAACATTGCAACTCCTTGCTCGGTAAAAACCATTGGTAAATATCTTGTTCCTCCCCATCTTGAGGTGCCAAATTGGCTCCTTAAATTTTCAAATTCTTCTTTTGTAAGATAAAACATAAAATCATCCGGAAATCTTTCAATATTTCTTTTTACTTGTCGTTTAAGCTGTTTGGTCTCAACTTGATATAATTCAGCCAAATCCCTGTCCAGCATTACTTTCCGTCCTCTTACAAGGTATATTTTATGTAAAATAACTTCTTCCGGTATAGCAATATCATTAGTCATTGTCAAATAATATTAACATTCACAAAAACAAGATGTTCAAAGTTATTACTTCAAGTAAGTCGGAAACAATGTGCTGCGATTTTTCAATAGTTGAATTTATATTTCTCCTTTCATTGCATCTTGCGGAGATTCCATTATCTTAACCTTATCCATTCTAACATCCGATATACCTTGAAATAACAAGTCGTTGTATTTCGGAAGTACCTTCACCTATCTGCAATAATCTTTGGTCGCGATAGAAGCGTTCAATATCATAATCTTTCATCAATCCGTAGCCACCGTGTATCTGAACGGCCTCATCTGCCACCTGTTTAGCCACTTCCGAGCAATAAAGTTTCGACATTGCGGCCTCCTTGGCAAATGGTTTTCCGTTGTCTTTCAGCCAGCAAGCTTTATATAAAAGATTTCGCGCAAGCTCAACTTTTAGTGCCATATCGGCAAGTTTGAAAGCGTTAACCTGAAATTTGCTAATGGGTTTACCGAATTGTTTACGCTCTTTTGAGTATTGCAAAGCCATCTCAAAGGCACCCTGAGCAAGCCCAAGCCCCATAGCTCCAATGGACAGTCGTCCGTTATCAAGAGTGCTAAGCATAATATGCGAGCCTTCCCCTATTTTACCGAGCAGGTTTTCCTCGGGCACACGACAATCATCAAAATAGAGTTCAGCCGTATTTGAAGCACGCCACATCATTTTTCCATGCATCTCAACGGTTTTGAATCCCGGAGTATCTTTTTCAACAATAATAGTAGTAAAATCTTTTTTGCCGTTTTCATAAACCTTTGTGACCGCCTGCACTGTAGAGCCAAGAGAAATTTTTGTAGCTGCATTTGTGATAAATATTTTCGATCCGTTTATCAACCATTCACCATTCTCAAGTACGGCGGTAGTTTTGGTACCTCTTGAATCGGAACCTGCATTTGGTTCCGTGAGTCCGAACCCCCAAAGGCCTTTTCCGGTACAGAGGGGAGGCAGGTATTTCATCTTCTGCTCTTCCGTACCGTAATAGTACAATGGTCCGATACCGAGTGAGTTATGTGCTGCAAGAGTGGCGGCTTGAGAACCGTCAATACGTGCCAACTCCTCGACGGCAATGATGTAGGATAACGTATCCAATCCCTGACCTCCGTATTTTTCAGGCAGGTACATTCCAAAGAGTCCCAATTCTCCCATTTTCTCGGTTAATTCATACGAGAACTCAGCCTTTTCGTCCAAATCTTTTGCAACCGGCTTTATCTCCCTTTCTGCAAAATCGCGAACCGTTTCGCGGATAAGTTGCTGTTCTTCCGTCAATTCAAAATCCATATCACTGATCTTTTAATGTTAATATTTCATTAGAAACCTTCTGGCTTTTACGGCTCTAAAATTAGAAAAAAGTGGTTAACTGACAAAATATTTCTTTTTTTTTAATTTTTTAGATGACACTCTAATTACGCCTTTGATTTGGACGGGGGTGTTCTGAATAGGGATAAAAACCGATAATAAAAAACCCGACATCTTTCTGCCGGGTTTTACCACGTTACTTTTCATTCTGTTTTTGCAATCCCGGATAATTCTTTTTGAAAAACATATTTTTCAATGAATCCATTTCACGGAACATCCTTTCCGATTCTTTCAGACTTTGTTGCCACCTGTCATAGAAATAATCAGGTGTAAAAAAGTCGTGATAAAATGTTGAATCATTGAACATCAGATTGTTAAAGCCCGGCATCGCAAAACCCTTAAACTGCTCATCGAAAAGCGGTTTGAATTCGGAAAAGACAGTATCCGCATCAACTGTCACCGAATCGCCCTGAATGTTCGAATATGACCAAACGTAAGTAGAGTCATACCCGATAAGGTTTCCTTTGTCATCAAACACTTTATTGACTTTTATGTCAACTTTAGGTTTAACGGCATTTTCAGCTTTAGTCTTTTCTTCCTTTTTCTGCTGCTTTTCAGTTGATTGTGCATTACCACAACCTGTGAGCAAAAAAGGAATCAACAAGACAAACAATATCCTTTTCATAGCCAATACCTCCTTTCTTTTTTAGATATATTCAATCAATTAAAAAGCTTAAGTACATTCAATACCTACACTTCACCCATCATCCAAAAAAAAGACCGGGATTTCTCCCGGCCCCTCTTTCCTTTAAGAAATGCTAATGGTTTTTGCCGGTTTAACCTTAGCTTCTTCACGTTTAGGCAAAGTAATTTTCAATACACCATCTTTGTAGGAGGCTGCTATTTTATCCTGGTCAACCGAGTCGGGCAGTGTGAATGAACGTTCAAACGAAGTGTAACTAAACTCTTTCTTGGTGTAGTTACCTTTTTTATCTTTCTCCTCTTTCTTTTCCTCTTTCTCCGACGAAATTGTCAAAACATTGTTGTCGAGGTCAATCTTAAAATCTTTTTTGTTCATTCCCGGTGCTGCCACTTCAACTTGAAAGTCGTTGTCCGATTCCAGAATATTTACAGCCGGTACTGATGTGCCTGCCGCTACAACAGATGGTAAATTGAACAGGTCTTTCCCGAAAAAATCCTCAAATACCGAGGGAAGACCCCAGTCGTCATTTCTTTTGATCAGTTTCATAGCTCAATCCTCCTTTCTTTTTGTTTACTTTCAATTACTTTCATCTGCGCCATATCAATCTAAGTGCCAACTGGTTATAGTGATATTTTGACAGTTAACAAGTGTTAAAAAAATAAAAAAATGTCAGTTTGGAAAGATTTCAGTTTGTTTAAAAATGTCAGTTTGACAATGAGGAGAGTTGAATCGTAAAAAATGATGCCTACAATTTCAGCACCCATTTGCAATCGGGATTAACATCATAGGATATAACATCCGGAGTGTAATTTGGATACGATTCATTAAAGATGCTAAAAATATTTCTTTTGATCTTTTTACAATTCATCTTTACTTCATATGCCATTCCTTGTCCAAATGAGGTATTAATAATAAAATCAATCTCTTTTTTATCGGTTGTACGCCAAAATTTTATACTGTCGGAATCATAAATTTCCGTCAAACGATTGTAAACATAATTTTCAAGTAGCGTACCCCGATCTTCACGATATTTGAAATCAGAAAAACGATTTAGAGCAATATTTCTTAATCCCGAATCTTTAAAATAAAGTTTGGGCATTTTGGTAAGTTCTTTACGTAAATTGGAATAAAACGGCTTTAATAGTTCTATATGAAAACATTTCTGAAGAACAAACAAATATTTATCAACGGTTTTATTGTCCACACCCACGGTATTGGCAAGTTCGTTTCTGTTGACAAGGTTCCCTGCTTGGTCGGCAAGAATCATAAGTAGATTATAAAATTTTTCCGTATTGGATATTCCCGAGTCGTCAATATCTCTTTTTAAAAACGAGTTTTTAATATCCTTTAGCAACTTTATTTTTTCTTCTTTATCATTTTCAAGAACAACAGCCGGATATCCCCCGAACAAAAGAAAATCATTAAATTTTTCAACCAATTCCGTTTTGTTTGCCGAAACATAATTTTTTTGTGACCGGATAATTTTCAGCTCCTCATAAAGGTCAGTCAAATTTTTAAATATCAACCATTCCTCAAATGTTAATGTCCTTAACTCAAAAATACGTTTTCTGCCTGCAAGAGAATCTTTAAATTTCGAGTCAATATAAAAAGCACTACTACCTGTAGCTATTATTTTCAGGTTTTCACCGTAAATATCAAAAAGGTATTTTAAGAGATTGGATGGATTTTCAGCAAGTTGTATCTCGTCAATAAAAAGGTAGAAAGGTTTTCCCGATTGATTAGCTCCATTAAGGATTCTTTTGGGACGAGGTACAAACCCGAATAATTCTTCCGGATGCTTATTTACTGCCGTTAAAATATCAATATCCTCGAATGAGATATAATTAACCGTCTCATTATCTTTTTTAATCTCTTTGAATAATGCACGTATCAGCATTGTTTTTCCACTCTGGCGTGCACCCGAAATTATCGTATATTCCTTTCTTTGAAGGTGATTTGCTATTTCCTTATGTACCTGTCGCCGGATATACATTTCAATTTTTTTGTACAAAAATAATAATATTCCGGATAATATTGGAATTATTTTCCAAAAAAATCGGATATTTTTGGAATCAAATTCCAAAAATATCCAAATCTATTTAGCCATTCCTATTTTTTATTGATTTAATAATTATGAATCCTGCAAAGCTTCCGCCCAAATAATATAGAAAGTCTCCCGGGTTGAAAGAATTGCCGAGAACTGTCCTGCCGATAAAATCGGAGCGTATTAGCTCAAGGAAGGCAGGATGCCACAGTTGCAGGAACTCTAATATGCAGGTTGCCAAAAAAACAATGGATGCAATATTAAAAGGTTTTGAATCCGGTAAAATCAGGAAAACCAAAAGTATCCAGAAAACCTCATAAAAAGCACCGCCAAGCGAATTGTTTACCCATTGGTGTGCAGGTCCGGAATAAAACTTTGTGTAAAAGCCTAAGGGAATAATAAATAGCAACAGCAAAAATGTTATTATGCTCTTTTGTTTTATTTTCATAGTTTTGCCTTTTCAAAAATGTGTATAAAAATAGATAAAATGTACCGGATAAATTCATTGTTTATAGTAATTGTTTTCAGTATCATTATTTTTTCAGGATGCAATAATTCTCCGCAAAAGGAAAAAAATATCAAAAAAACGGTATCTGTCAGACAACCTGTTGATACGGTTGGGTTTGCGCAATATGACTGGCAAATGGACAGTATTATGACACGAATAAAGCGTGATCAGGGTAAAGCACTTGAAGACAAACTTGTATATTCAGGCATTGCCCCGTCGGGATGGAAAGTTGCCGTTTCTCCCCATGACGATTATGCCTATGTAGGATATATGTATCCTGCGGTTTTAAAAAATATTAAAGCCAAAACGGTTATTCTGTTCGGTGTGGCTCATAAAGCAAAAAAACTTAATCTTGCCGATAAAATAATTTTCGACAGCTATGATTACTGGAAAGAGCCTTACGGAAATGTTGAAGTCTCGGACATTCGTGAAGACATCATAAAAAATATGCCCCGGGGATTATACG
>Ga0256841_1003432_pt1 | contig 11864 bp, 12 predicted proteins | sample 356308metaG_FD_185971 | JGI IMG/M metagenome (GOLD analysis project Ga0256841, IMG submission 185971) | Hydrothermal vent microbial communities from Mid Atlantic Ridge, Atlantic Ocean - 356-308 | ecosystem: Environmental > Aquatic > Marine > Hydrothermal vents | place: Atlantic Ocean: Mid...
TGTCCATGCGCCCGCTGACCCGATCCTGCACCACGATCTGCATGTTGCCCCAGGGCTCGAACGCCCGCAGCCGGTGGCCGATGGCCTCCAGCCGGGCGCGGGTGGCGGCATCCAGGGCATCCGTCTCGTACTGAATCACGTCCGGCAGGTACTGGTGATGGAAGCGGGGCCGGGCCACCACGGCGCGGGGATCGGCGCCCTCGTCCAGGGCCAGGATCCCCAGCAGCACCATGGTGATGATCCGGCTGCCGCCGGGCGTGCCGAGCAGGGCCAGGGTATGGGGCGACTCGGCGAAGGTGGGCGTCATGCTCGAGAGCATGCGCTTGCCCGGCGCAATGGCATTGGCCTCGGCACCCACCAGGCCGTAGACGTTGGGCACGCCCGGCTTGGCCGAGAAGTCGTCCATTTCGTCGTTGAGCAGCACGCCGGTGCCGGGGGCCACGAAGCCGCTGCCGAAGGGGTAGTTGATGCTGAGGGTGGCGGCCACCCGGTTGCCCGCCCGATCCAGGATCGAGAAATGGGTGGTATGGCGGCCGGCGCTGTCCACCGCCTTCAGCGTGTCGCTGGGCGTGGCCCGCGCGGGATCGATGCCGGCCCGCAGGGACTTCGCATAGGCCTTGGAAACCAGTCGCGCGACGGGTATCTCGACGAAATCGGGATCCCCCAGGTACTCGGCACGATCCCGGTAGGCCCGGCGCATGGCTTCCACGATGAGGTGCACCCGCTGCCATTGGGGCAGGCGTGCCAGATCGTCCTGCTCGAGGATGTTGAGCATGGTGGCCAGCGCCACCCCGCCCGAGGAGGGCGGCGAGGCCGCGGTGATCCGCCAGCCCCGCCAGGTGAAGACCACCGGCTCGCGCAGGCGGACCTGATAGCCGGCCAGGTCGGCTGCCGTCCAGATCCCGCCGCCTTCGCGCACGGCCTCGACCATGCGCCTTGCCACCTCGCCCCGGTAGAACCCCTTGCGCCCCCGGGCTGCCAGGCGGCGCAGGGTAGCCGCCAGGTCGGGCTGGCGGATCCGGTAGCCCAGGGGCGGCACCCGCCCCTCCTTCAGGAAAATCCGCGCCGCCGCCGGCGAAGCGCGCAACACCTCCAGGCGAAAGGCCGCCATGCGCCGGTAGTGCTCGGTGACCGTGAAGCCCCGCTCGGCCAGCCGGATGGCCGGCGCCAGGGTCTTCGCCAGGGGCAGGCGCCCGTAGTGCCGGGCCAGGTAGTCCAGCGCCGCCGGCACGCCCGGGATCCCGGCCGCCAGCGGCCCGTTCACCGAAGCGCCGGGAATCACCTCCCCCTGCGCGTCCAGATACATGTCCCGGTGGGCGGCCCCCGGCGCCGTCTCGCGCCCGTCGAGCATCATCGCCCGGGCCTCGCCGGCCCGTTGCAGCAACCAGAAGCCGCCGCCACCCAATCCCGAGGAGTAGGGTTCCACCACGGCCAGCGCCGCGCTCACCGCCACCGCCGCATCGAAGGCATTGCCGCCGGCCTCGAGGATCTCGAAACCGGCCCGGGTGGCCAGGGGATGGGCGGAGGCGATGGCCCCGAGGCGCGGCCCTTCCCCCGCCTGAACAGGCAGAACGACGACGATCCAGAGCAGGCAGAAAATCCGGCGCAATCGGCACATGGCGCTTCCCCGTGGCAAGCCGAGAGATTACCCCAGCCCGGATCCGGTGTCAGCCGGGATCAATGCCCGAGCGAAAGCGCGATCGCCAGCCCCGCCCCCAGCACCAGGAAGGAGAGCACGACCTGGAAGGCCACCTCGCCCGATGTAACGGCCGGGCCGGCATGCCCGCCATGGCCTCCGCCATGTTCCCCGTGACCCCCGGCCGGCGCCTCGCGACTGCCCGGCGGGCGCACGGTCATCATGCCGTGCTTCAGACCCCGGCGAACCAGCCAGGCATTCACCGGCCAGGCGGTGACGAAACCGGTGAGAAGCGCCATGGCGATGACGAACCAGAACACGGGACCGGTGGGTTCACGGCTCTCCGGCAGCCACCAGGCGCCGAAGGCCATCACCACCATCATCGCGCCCATCAGGTAGTTCATGGAGACGAGTTCCGGGATGAAGGTGTTGCGTAGGGCGCGAGTGAAACTGCCTCCGGCCGAGGCCTGCATGAACAGGGCCTGGAAGATGACCCAGCCAAAGCCGAAACCGAGCCCGTACTCGAGGGCGATCTCGGCCGGCACGGGCAAGGCCACGAGCCCCCCGATCACGGCCCCCACCAGGATCCCGAGCCCGTCGCCGGCCACGCAGTGCATGGTCGAGCCCAGGGTCTGGCGCCAGGGCGTGGCGGTGTACTGGGCATGCAGTCCCGGCAAGGGCTCGCGGCAGCCCAGCACATAGAGGAAAGCGCCAACGGGACCGGTATAGGCCGTGAACAGAATGAAGGCCCATTTCAGCACCGGCGATTCGGGAGTGCGCAGGCTGTCCACGGCCACGAACAGCACCGACAGGCCAGTGAGCAGGAACCACAGCAGCATCACCCCATTCAGCATCTTCTTCTCCTTGTCATTCGTCGCAGAATCGTTGTGACAGGCGATTGCAGGGCGGCGCAAGCCCAGCAGAGCCGACCTGCATCACTGCCGCAAAACGGGGGGGTTCAACAGCCTGTCAACTTCCCGATTCGGGCGCCGGGCGCAGCGAACGGAAGAAATCGGCCAGCGCCACCAGCAGGGTGCCCAGCCAGCTGCGTCCTGCCGTGTCCAGCAGGCGATGATATTCGTATTTCATGGTCAGGCCGGAACCGAACACGAAACCGGCAAAGGCCAGGGCCGATCCCAGAGCCAGGGCGGACAGACCGGTCACACCCTGGCCGATGGTGCAACCCATGGCCAGGACGCCACCGGTGCCAAGGAAAATCCCGCCCGCCACGTGCCGCCAGAAATCGCCCCAGGAGACGAAACCCACGATCCGGAAGCGTCCTGCCAGCAACGAGTCGATCAGCGCCCCGACGATAACCCCGGTGAGAATGGCCACCCCGAAGGTGAGCAGAGTGACATCGGCAGGATGCAGCAGCAGGTTGAGTGTCTGCCCCATGGGATTGACGAAGGTCAGCGACATCACGCCGACCCCGCGTGGCGGCACGTCCATGAATCCCACTTCCTCGATCACCGTCTGGCCGAAGGGGCCGCCCGTCAGATACCAGGCCGCCACCACCAGCAGGCCGACGGTGCCGCCGCCGACGAGGTTTGCCGGGCGGCGGCGGAAATCCCGTGAGCGGAACACCCAGGCCAGCAACAGCAGAATCAGGAGACCGCTGGTCAGGGCATGAAACAGGCCGGCATCGCGCGTGCCGAACAGGGCGGCCAGGAGGCGGGGGATCGCCTGGCTGTCGATGCCGTAACGGGTCAGCTCGACGCTGGTGGGATTGATCCAGACATGGAAGGCGTAATGATAGAAATCGGTCATGGTCATGAGATAGGCCATGATGCCGCCGAACAGCAGCACCACCAGCGACTTGAGATTGCCGCCACCGATCCGCACCAGGGTCTTGTTCACACAGCCCCCAGAGAGCGTCATGCCGATGCCGAACAGGGTGCCGCCCAGCAGGTAACGGAGCCAGTCGAAGTTGGCGGTCCGGTAGGGCGGCATGGTCCGGTTCAGATCCACGATGCCATTGGCTTCCAGGATCCACGCGCCCAGCATGGCCACGGCGATGGCGAACACCCAGGCCCGAATCCGGCCCGTATCCCCCATGTTCACCAGGTCCGAGACGGCCCCCATGGTGCAGAAGTTGGTCCGGTTCACCACGGCCCCCAGGAGGACGGCGATCCCGAATCCCCAGGCCAGCCACTGCAGATAGATTTCCGGCAACATGTTCACCTCCCCTTCCCGGCCGATGAGACGGCGGGATTCACCAGCGGCAGGTTCCGCAGGTTCCAGCGCCGCAAACCGGCATCGTGCACCCGCAGGTTGTGGTAACCGGCGGCATAGAACACGGCGTAATTGAAGGCCGCCCCCGTCCCCCCGAGGCAGGTCAGCAGGATTGGCTGGTCCGGCGAGATGCCCAGGCGCCGGAGCAACGGCGGCACGTCCGGCGGCACCACGTACCAGCGCCCCTCCCGGCTGCGGCGCACGTAATCCTGCCAGGGCTGATTGACGCTGCCGGGGATCCGGCCCTTCTTCGGGTTGGCGGCGAATTTGCTGCGCCCGGCGAAATGCGCGGCGGGCCGACCGTCCACCAGCAGATACGCTTCGCGGATCCGGGCCAGTTCATTCGTCCCCACCTCCAGGGCCAGCAGAGGCCGGGCCACGAAATCGCCCTTGCGCCGCGGCGTTTCCTCCTCGGCCACCGGGCCACTGGCATCCCGCCAGGCCTGCCATCCGCCGTCGAGCATGCCCACGTTGGGATGCCCCAGCAGGTGCAGAAGCCAGAAGAGATAATAGGCGCCAAGGATCTCGTCGGTGTCGTTGCCCTTGTAATAGATCACCACGCCATCGTCGTCGTTCACGCCCAGGGCGCGCAGGCGCGCCTGCAGCCGGGACACCGGCAGGTGAACCAGGGCGCCATCCGCCGCCTGTTCCCGCCAGGCACTCTTGCTGCTGACCACGCTGCCTGGAATGTGGCCCTCGAAGACGTAGCTGGTCTCGCTGGAGATCTCGACGATGGCCAGCTTCCCGGCCTGCAAATGGGCCTGCAGCCAGGCGGCATCGACCCGCGGCGGCACGTTCACGGCCAGCACGCTGGCCGGCAGCAGGAGCCACGCGGCCAGGAAGACGCGGCCACGCATCGCGCGCATCAATTCAGAAATAGAGATAGGCATGGCCTCTGAGCTGCAGATCGATGATTCGGGTATAACCGTCGTGCACCCGCAACACACCCGGCAGCAGATCCTCCGCCGTCCAGCCCCGGGCCTTCAGACTGGCGTTGCAGACTTCCACGTGCACGCCGTCGGCGATCAGTTTCTCGATGATCTTCTCGTTGGGATTGAAGGCGAAGGGATCGCCGCGTTCACGCTGGAAGGCATCCTCGTTCAGCGCCCAGTAGGCCGCGGCGCCGTGCAACACCAGATGAATGTCCAGCGCCTTGCGCGGCACGCCCAGGCTCACGTAGGCGGCAATCAGGCCCCGGGCATAGAACAGCGCCTTGCCGATGCCGGCTTCCCGATCGTCGTGGCTCACGTCGTAAACCACGCGCACGTCCTGGCGCACCATCGGTGCCGGCATGCCGGTGCCTTCGACGCCTTGCCGCGCGAACGCCATGCCCGGCAGCAGGCTCAGCACCAGCCACAGCCACCAGGCCTTGCGGCAACGATTCAATCGATCCGCTTCTGCATGCATCGCTTTGCCTCCACGTTCCGCAGGCATCTGCAATCATCATAGTCCATTCACACTCGGAACAGGCAAGCTGCGCCTTGCACTGACGTTCATACCCGTTTCTTGACATGTGTCGGACACAAGGGCGCATACTCACGACATCGGGAAACATCCCTGCGCGGAGGAGAACCATGCAAACGGAAAACATCGACATGCGCCGCCGCCGTTTTCTCACGGCCGCCACGGCGGTCATCGGCGCCGGCGGCCTGGCCGCGGCGAGCATTCCGTTCATCGGCAGCATGAATCCCAGCGCGAAGGTGGCCGCCGCCAGCGCGCCGATCGAGGTGGACGTGGATCGGATCGAACCTGGCGCACTCATCACCGTACTGTGGCGGGGCCGGCCCGTCTGGGTGCTGCACCGCACACCGGAACAGGTTGCCCGCCTGCACGACGAAAAACTTCAGGCCCGATTGCGCGACCCCGACTCACGCGAGCCACAGCAGTTCAGCGACCAGGTCGCCAACTGGCACCGTTCCCTGCGGCCGGAAGTGCTAATCGTGGTCGCCATCTGCACCCACCTGGGCTGCGTGCCAACCTACCGTCCCGATCTCCAGCCCGCGGATCTCGGCCCCGAGTGGTTCGGTGGCTTCTACTGTCCCTGCCACGGCTCCCGCTACGATCTGGCCGGGCGGGTCTACAAGTTCATGCCGGCACCACTGAACCTGCCCGTACCGCCCTATTTCTTCGTCAGCAAAACCACGGTGCGCATCGGCGAGACCACCGATGGCGGCGAACGGAACTGGTCACCGAAGGTCTGGTGAATCTCCCCGCTGCAACGCCGTGAAGCGGCGAACGGAAAATCCGCGACCGGCAGCCAAAGACCGGCATGGAGGAGAAAACGGAAGGGGTCCGGCGTATCCGCCGGACCGAATGCAAGGCGGAACGCCCGATCAGGCGCTTTGCAGGATCCTGTACTTGGCGAGGAGCTGGTCTTCGGTTTCCTCGTTGTCCGGGTCCTTGATGATGCAGTCCACCGGACAGACTTCGATGCACTGGGGTTCGTCGTAGTGACCGACGCATTCGGTGCAGAGGTTGGGATCGATCTCGTAGATTTCGTCGCCCTGCGAGATGGCCTCGTTGGGGCATTCGGGCTCGCAGACGTCGCAGTTGATGCACTCGTCGGTAATCAGCAGGGACATGATGAAAGACCTCGGTTCAGCGATGCCCTCGGGGGCGGGAAGGAGCCCCATATATTAGCGCAATCTTCTATTCAGCGCAGCCGCCACCGCCGGATGGACGAAGGCAGAAATGTCACCGCCCAGGCTGGCGATTTCCCGCACCAGTGAGGAGGAAATGAAGGAATACTGCTCGGCGGGGGTCAGGAACACGGTCTCCACTTCCGGGGCGAGATGGCGGTTCATGCTGGCGAGCTGGAACTCGTATTCGAAATCGGATACTGCGCGCAGGCCACGCAGGATCACCTGGGCGCCGCGCTCGCGCATGAACTCCACCAGCAGGGTATCGAAGCCGCAGACCTCCACGTTGGGGATCCCGGCCAGGGCCGCCCGGGCCAGTTCCACCCGCTCGTCGAGACTGAATACCGGCTGCTTGCCGGAGACGGCCGCCACCGCCACCACCACCCGGCCGAACAGCCGCGAGGCCCGCTGCACGAGATCCGTGTGCCCGTTGGTGAGGGGATCGAAGGTGCCGGGATAGAGGGCGGTGATGGACATGGCAGGCTCGAAAATGGTTCCGGACAGGATTCTACCCCGAATCCGGCCCCTGCCGGCGCAGCAGATGACAGCCCACCTGGCCCGCGCGTTTTTCACGGTGCATTTCCCAGTTGGCGGGCAGTTCGGGCAAGGCGGCCGCGCCGCGGGCCACCGGCGCTTCCAGGTAGATCCAGGCCGGATCCGCCAGCCAGTGCCCGTTTTCCAGCGCCGCGATGCACGCCGGCAACAGCTCGGCGGCGTAGGGCGGATCGAGGAACACGATGTCGAAGGGCTTGTCCGCCGATCCTGCCAGGTAACGCAGGGCGTCGTGCCGCACCACCCGCGCCCGCGCCGTCTCGCCCAGCAATTGCCGGTTCTCGTCCAGCCGACGGGCCGCGGCCGCATCGGCTTCCACCAGCACCACCTCCGCGGCGCCACGCGAGAGGGCCTCGAAGCCCAGTGCACCGCTGCCGGCGAACAGATCCAGCACCCGGGCGCCGGGCAGATGCGGCATCAGCCAATTGAACAGGGTTTCGCGCACCCGATCGGGGGTGGGACGCAGACCGGGCACATCGGGAAAGGCGAGCTTGCGGCCGCGGTGGCGTCCGCCGATGATCCGGATCCGGTTACGCTGCGCGGCCATGGGCGTTGTGGGTCAGTGCGTGAGAAAGAACTTGATGATGAACTTGATGGAAAAACCGAGCACCCCCACCATCAGCCCGAGAAACAACACGAACATGCCGAACCGGCCGGCATTGGAATCCTTACCCAGCCGCCAGACGATGAAGGCCATGTAACTCATCAGCACGATCAGCCCGAGGGGCAGTGCATAAGCGGTGAGCATCTCGTCGGTGATTTGCATGCGCGCGGGTCTGGCAGGAAAAACCCGGACATTTTAGCATGGAAAGCCGCCGCCTCCGGGTGACACGCCCGCCGCTTGACAGGCTGTTGAAAACCCCGTTTTTCGGCAGCCGATGTGCGATGCAGGGAGGCATTGACAATGCAAGGAACGGGAAACCGCGTTTTCCGTTCCCGAGTGGAAAAAGCCCATGGATGGGCCTTTTCAGCAGCCTGTCAGAGCCCCTTGCCCACCTGCACGGTCACCATGCGTTCGGGATCGATGCGCCGGCGCCAGGCGTCGCGGATCTGTTCGGCAGTGACGGCTTCGACCCGGCTGTTGAAGGTCTGCAGGTAGTCGAGCGGCAGATCGTAGAAACCGATCATGGCCACATAACCGGCGATGTCGCTGTTGCTGTCAATGCGCAAGGGGAAACCGCCGGTGATGTTCTTCTTGGCATGGGTCAGTTCCCTTTCCGTGGGCCCCTGGGCAAGGAAGTCGCGCAGGGTCTTCTCCAGCAGGGCCAGCGCCTGCTCGCGGCTGGCGTTCTTCGTCTGCAGTCCCATGATGAACGGGCCCTCGACCCGCATGGGGACGAAATAGCTGTAGGCGCTGTAGGCCAGGCCATGTTCGTCACGGATGATCTTCAGGATCCGCGAGCTGAAGCCACTGCCGCCGAGGATGTGGTTGCCCACATAGAGGGGAAAATAGTCGGGATCGCCGCGGCGCAGGCCCGGCTGGCCCACCAGGATGGTGGTCTGGGTGGAGGGATAGGCCTTGCGCACCTGCTTCGCCTTCTTCAGCCTTGCCACGGACGGCAGGGGCGGGGCCTTCTCCCCGGCCGGGAGGCGGCCGACCAGCCGTTCGGCGAGCCGCTCGGCGGCGGGGCGATCCAGATCACCCACGATCACCACCAGGGTGTTCTTCGCCACGTAGAAACGCCGGTAGAAGCGTTGCAGATCCTTGCGGGTGATGGCCTTGACGCTCGCCGGCGTGCCATCGACCGGGTGGGCGTAGGGATGATTGCCATACACGGCCCGGTAGAAGGCCTTGCTGGCGAGGGTGGAGGGCGACTGATCGTCCGCCTTGAGGCCGATCAGGGTCTGCCGGCGAAGCCGTTCCAGTTCCGGGCGCGGAAAGCGCGGCGCCTCGAGGATGGCCTGCAGGGTGGCGACGGCCTTTTCCATGAGGGCGGGCTCGGTGAGGCTGCGCAGGCTGACGCTGGCCATGTCACGCCCGGCGCTGGCGCCGTAGTTGGCGCCCACGCTGTCGAAACGCTCGGCCAGGGTATCGGTGTCCCACTCCCCCGCGCCCTGATCGAGCATGGCATTGACCAGGCTGGCCAGGCCCGGCTGCTTGCCATCGCGGGCGCTGCCGGCATCGAACACCACCTGCACGTCGAACATGGGCAATTGCGGGGCACGCACGAAGAGCACCCGCGCGCCGTTGGCCGTGTGCCACGCCTGGATCCGGGGGCCACCGGTCTTCACCTGCGACGAGGGAGCCGGTGGCGTGGCCGCACAGGCGGCGAGCAGGAACAGGCTGGCGAGAACGAGGGACAGTCGGAGAATGCGCATGGTCGGGATTTCCGGTTATTCGTGGCTGGGGGCGGCGAGGGGCAGCGGTTCGAGTTCCGCTTCGGTCAGGTGATCCGTGATCAGGTACTTCTTCGCCACGGCCTGGATCCGGGCCGGTGTGACGGCACGGATTTTCTCGGGATACTCGTCCAGCTTGCGCCAGCCGAGGCCCACGCTCTCGAGCATGCCGAGCTGCATGGCCTGGTAGAAGACCGAGTCCTGCTCGTAGACCTTGCCGGCCACCACCTGGGCCTTGATGCGGGCCAGCTCCGCCGCGCTCACCGGCTCGCGCTTGAGGCGTTCGACCTGCGCCAGCAGGGCCTTGCGCAGCTCGGCCACGCTGTGACCCTCGGCAGGGGTGCCATCGAGCACGAACAGGCTCTCCTGTCGGGCGTAGAGATCGTAACCGGCGTCGGCGTCGGCCGCGATCTCGTGGCCGCGCACCAGCTCGCGCGGCAGGCGCGCGCTGTCGCCACCGGCCAGGATGCCGGCCAGCACCTCGAGGGCATAGGCCTCCTCTTCGTGTTTCGCCGTGTTGAGCACCGGCACGTGCCAGCCCAGGATGAGGTACGGCAGTTTGGCCGGCGCCCGCACCACGATCCGGCGCGGACCCTTCTGCTCGATCTCGGTTCGGGGCTTGGGCGGGATCAATTGCGACGGCTGCAGGGGACCGTAATACTTGCGTGCCAGCGCCAGCACCGCTTCCGGATCCACGTCGCCCACCACCACCAGGGTGGCGTTGTTGGGCGCGTACCAGCGCCGGTACCAGGCGCGCAGATCGTCCACCGTGAGGCTCTTCAGATCCGTCATCCAGCCGATCACCGGATTGTGATAGGGGCTGGAGACGAAGGCCGCAGCGTTGAACTGTTCGTAGGTCAGGGCGGTGGGCTTGTCCTCGGTGCGCATGCGCCGCTCCTCCATCACCACCTGCACCTCCTTGGCGAACTCCGCCGGCGGCAGGGTGAGGTGGCGCATGCGGTCGGCCTCCAGCTCGAAGCTCACCGCCAGGCGGCTCTTTTCGAGCTGCTGGAAGTAGGCGGTGTAGTCCTGGCCTGTGAAGGCGTTCTCGCGCCCGCCGTTCTCGGCGATGAGGCGCGAGAACTCGCCGGCCGGATGCCGCTTCGTGCCCTTGAACATCATGTGCTCGAGCACGTGGGAAATGCCGGTGATCCCCAGGTGCTCGTAACTGGCGCCCACCTTGTACCAGATCTGGGCCACCACCACCGGGGCGCGGTGATCCGCCTTGACCAGAATCTTCAGGCCGTTGTCGAGGCGGTATTCGTGTACCTGGGCCAACACCAGGGCGGGCCACAGCAGGCAGACGAGCAGCAGTTTCTTGAGCATGGAATGTCCTTGGCGAGGTTTTGGCCGGTGGCCGGTTCTTGTTGTGCCCAGAGGCGCGGCAGGATGGTAGGATACCCCATCTGCCGAACCCGTCGCGTGCATCGCGCACGCTCCGCAATAGACACAGCGATTCATGTTTAGTTTCCGCCGCAAGAAAACCGCCGATGCACAGCCCGCCACGGAGCGAAAGGGCCTGCTGGCGCGCCTGCGCGCCGGCCTCTCGCGCACCCGCTCCGGGCTCACGGGCGGCCTGGCCGGCCTGTTCCGGGGCCGCAAGGTGCTCGACGACGACCTGATGGAGGAACTGGAGACCCGCCTCCTGACCGCGGACGTGGGGGTGGAGACCACCCGGCGGATCATCGACGATCTCACCACGCGCATCTCGCGCAAGGAGCTGGCCGATCCCGAAGCCCTCTACCAGGCCCTGAAGCAGGAGATGCTGGCGATCCTCGAACCGGTCTCCCGGCCGCTGGAAATCGGCGAGCAGCGCCCCTTCGTGATCCTGATGGTGGGCGTCAACGGCGCCGGCAAGACCACCACCATCGGCAAGCTGGCCAAGAAGCTGCAAAACGGCGGCCTGTCGGTGATGCTGGCCGCCGGCGACACCTTCCGTGCCGCCGCCGTGGAGCAGCTCCAGACCTGGGGCGAGCGCAACGGCGTGCCGGTGATCGCCCAGCATGCCGGCGCCGACAGCGCCTCGGTGATCTACGACGCCCTGCAGGCGGCCCGGGCCCGCGGGATCGACGTGCTGATCGCCGACACCGCCGGGCGCCTGCACACCCAGTCCAACCTCATGGAGGAGCTGAAGAAGGTCAAGCGGGTGATGGGCAAGCTGGATCCGGACGCGCCCCACGAGGTGATGCTGGTGCTGGACGCCGGCACCGGCCAGAACGCCCTGCGCCAGGCCCGCGAGTTCCACGAAGCGGTGGGCGTGACCGGCATCACCCTCACCAAGCTCGACGGCACCGCCAAGGGCGGCGTGATCTTCGCCATCGCGGGCGAGCTGGGGATCCCCATCCGCTTCATCGGGATCGGCGAGGGCATCGACGATCTGCGCCCCTTCGATGCCGCCGAATTCGTCGAAGCCCTGTTCGACGCCGACGACGAATGAGCCCCGTACCCGCCGCCGCATGATCCGCTCC
>Ga0256841_1003433_pt1 | contig 11861 bp, 11 predicted proteins | sample 356308metaG_FD_185971 | JGI IMG/M metagenome (GOLD analysis project Ga0256841, IMG submission 185971) | Hydrothermal vent microbial communities from Mid Atlantic Ridge, Atlantic Ocean - 356-308 | ecosystem: Environmental > Aquatic > Marine > Hydrothermal vents | place: Atlantic Ocean: Mid...
GGAGAGAGCACCCGTCAAAACTGTAATAGGCATCCGGAGTTCCTTGTGCAAGCAACTCAAAGACCATGCAACCTACCAAAAAAAAGGTATAAAAAATCGTTTGTTTATTCATAAAAATAGGTATTCGGAGTATTGAAAAAATGAACTAATCCCCCATCCCGCATTAATATTTATTTTGATTTCAAATAATCGTATATCTGTTTGTTTTCCTAAACTAATACAGTTACAATAAAGTTAAAACAAGCCGTCCAAACCCGGAGGAAGAATATCCTTCATAGAGTCATTGGTCACTTCCACTTTCTCCTGTTCCAATCGGGCAAGGGCCTCATTGAGTACAATGATAAGCAAGTCTTCCAATTGTTCGGCATCATTTAAATCCACTTTCTCAGGATCAATATCCAGGGAGGTAATCTGGCTTTTGCCATTCAGGGAAACTCTTATAGCTCCTTCCTGAATACTATGTGAAAGCTGGATAGCATTGATTTTCTTTTCCATTTCTTGTTGGGCAGCATTCATTTCTGCCATAAGATCTCCAAACATATTTTGAGTTGTTTTGATATGAAATAATAAAACGGTTACACTGTAGAATTAATTATTTGTGACAGATAGTAAAAATAAAATACCAGTAACATCACTCCTTCCCACTTTGAAATCTCTCGACTAAATGAAACAAACGCAAAAACCATCGTCATCGCTATCATAAATGGGATATGAAAATTAAGAAAATCCTGTGGAATATCCAAATGTCCAAAGAAAGAGGGAACAGCCATCACCGCGTAAGTATTGAAAATATTAGAACCAAGGACATTGCCAATGGCCATTCCGGCATGTCCTTTTCTGGCAGCCATTACACTTACAATTACCTCTGGCAAGGAAGTCCCTAAGGCTACTACACTAACCCCTATAACTTCAGTAGGTACTCCTGCCAAAATGGATATTTCCTTTATCGCCATGATCGTATATCCCGCACTCAACCAAACTACAATCCCTCCACCGATGAGAAACACCCAAGCTAATTTGCCCGCTTTATCCGGTAATTCTTCAATATCTTTCTTACCTGAAAAGGAATTGATTAAGAAAACTACAAAGCCCACTAAAAAAACTCCGGCCTCTAATAAGGAAAACGATCCATCCATCAGCACAAAATACAACAATACTGAAGATATGAACAACAAGGGCATATCAATATCCATTATATTAAAGTCCATCTTTATACGCCCGGATACCAGAGCTGTTAATCCTAAAACTAACAGTATATTGGTAATATTTGAGCCCACAACATTGCCCACAACCACATCAGAAGTATCTGCCAAAACAGCAGAAATTGAAGTAGCTAGCTCCGGTAAGGAAGTTCCCAATGCCACAATCGTCACCCCAATAACAAAGGGGGATACTCCTAATGAAACCCCGATTTCCTTTGCCCCATCTACAAATACATCCGAGGCCTTTAACAAAAATGCAAGGGAAACCACAAACATCAATATATATCCTGCAATAGCCATTGGGTAAGTTACTTTATCATAAAATCAAGGGGCGAAATTAAGACTTTTATCTTTATCAACTGTAAGAACTCTTTTTAATGAGGTATACATTTGCCCTGAAACACTGTCCTACTGAACTATCGATATAATTAGCGGAAGTGCTCCTTATGCATACGGAACAGAAGGAGTTCTTATTCTTCATCCAGCCTCCAAGTTCCCTCAACTGCTTTGATTCTTCCCTTAGTAAAGTCTTGGGTAGACTCAAATCCATAACCTAGGATAACTCTATCTCGCTTCGTAAGCCGAACAAAACGATCTGTAAAAATCTTATCCTCTTTTTCATCCCATGTTAACTGAGAGGTAAATAGGGAGTCTCCTTCTAGGTTATAAAGTACTACATGATCCTCCAGGATGATCTGCTTTTTCCTTTGAAATCGAAATGCCTTACGTGCATGAAGATAGCTGCTTGGGTTATCTGAATGATTATAAAATGTAGCGTGAATACCTTTGGGGAACACTTCTCTTTCCCCACCTTTATAGCGCCACATCTCCGGACCTGTAACAACCGCTTTCAAAACAGCAGAATCAGAGTAATTTAGACGAATGTCTTTTATAAATTCTGCATCTTTATACAATGAGTAATCCTCCTCCGGTTGTTTTATCTCATCGTTACATGCCAGCATGAAAATACCCGAAAACAGTATAATTAAACAACTTATTTTCATCGCAACACAGTTATGGATCCTACGTGATTTTCTACCTTGCCATCTACATATTCCAATTCTGCTTTCCAGACAAAAACACCGGGATCAACTTTGCGATTATGAAAGGTAGCATCCCACCCCATCCGTGTGTTCCCGGGTTCAAGATGACGCCCAACCCACAATAGTTCTCCCCACCGGGTATAAATCTCTAATCGCTTTATTTCACGCAATGCCTTTCCCCCAAATATAGTGAATCGCTTATTTAAACCGAGGCTTCCTTCTTGGTCAATGATGACATTAGGGGCGAAATAAGGTCGTTCGATTTGGACAATTACAGTGATGGAATCAATGCCCACGCAACCGTTTTCATCTCTCACTTCTACCGTGTATGTGGTCGTTTGAACAGGACATAAATCAGTAGATAGGCAAGAATCACATTGTATATCCTCCCGTCTTCCACCCTTCCAACGTGGTATATTAGGAGGGACCGAGACATTGGACACCGAAGCATCTACATGTGCACAACTCCCTAGTAATACCGTCTGATCCGGACCGGCGTCTATGATTATTTCAGGAGGTTCATCTATCATTATGGTTGTATCATACAAGCATCCTTTGGCATCCTGAATGATTACATTATAACTACCGGCTTTGAGTTTATCAAATATTCCGAAGGGACGAAATTCCTGTCCATCGATGCTGTACTGATAAGGGTCAATCCCCCTTCGAGCTGAAACTCTAAAAAAACCATCCGGAACTCCATAACAACCCAAGTTTTTTGACTCAAACTCTTCGACAACCGGACCAGGCAAATCTTCACAACAAGGTTCTACAAATATCTCGATGACTTTTGTCACAATACACCCTTGGTCAGACTCAACGGTAAGGGATAAGAACTTCTTACCAAAGGTCGTATAATTTACATCAAACGGTCCATTGCCTACACCTGTCGGTGGAATGGCATCTTTACCAAAATTCCAGGTTTTTTTCACAATGGATCCATTCCCAAAACTAGAACGATCAATAACCTTAAAGGTCTCCTCGCATTTCAATCCGGAAGGAGGGTCTACCTCAAAATTTGCTTCCGGACCTTGGAAGGTTGCCGTTCCTCCCCATTCGAGGATAAAGCCCTGTCCGGATGCAGAATAGTTATTTATCCCTACAATATAGCTTTTTCCGGCCTGTACATCAAGGTATTTGACAAAATTATCTTGTCCTCGACTACAACCTGGCAACTCCTCTGTATCTTGAGCTTTTTCACTAAGACCCGTAGGTCCATGGCAAGGTGTAGGATATCGGGATGGATTTTCTCCTGCAAATTCACACCTCAGATGCATCTTATTGGCACAGTCATCTATCCCCCCGGGAAGCTCAAAAACAGCAAAATCCAAATCATCCGTTAACCCCAAGGGAGTCAATACAAAGGTCAAAGTCCCTGAGGTGGCTACCGTCCACCGAAACCAAGTAGATTGTTGTTCTAATCCGGACTGTCCTTGGAGACAGGGGACCGAAGAGAGTTCTCTTCTATCCTTTCCTCCACTAGAAACAACGGGAACGGTAATCGTGGACTTATCACAAAGTATGACTGCAGTAGCACAATCCGACTGAGGAAGAGGGGTCGGGTTGGTATTGATTAAACAAATCTGATAAGACCCTACCCTATCATTGCGACCTTTTACTCGTATCAGATAAGATTCTCCGATGGTCAACCCGGCAGCAAAGAGTTCTACAACATTTTTACCCTTTGTATCGGTGACACATTTCCTTTGATTTAGTACCCCACCACAAATGCCACTGTACAAGGCTACTTCAGGCCCTCTTAAGGTGCCCCCCGGCGCATTGGATGCCGCACCGTTTACTGTTATGCGCACTTCTGCAGCTTTGGAGACAAACCAAAACCAAACATCTCTTGAATTGTCTGTCCAACAAGTGGGTGCCCCATATCCTGAGTTTGTGGCATGCTCTATAGTGAATTCGTAGGGTTTGGTACAAGTATTTTTAGAAGAGGCTTCCAGTTGGATGGCATTCCAGCAATTATCATTTGGGGGCTGAGCGTACATCCCTATACTACAGAGAAAAAAGATTAAATAGATAACGTTTTTCATCACTAAGTGCTCTTAATTTATAAAAAAAATTGAGGTATTCGGTTGATTTTCATTTCTTGGTTACTATTTTAAAAAGAAATTAAATCCTCATGGCGCTAAATTACAACTCTTTGCCAATGCGCAATAATTATAACAGCTTATCTCTTACAAATGTTATATAAGCGCTTTTTTTTAAGGAAAGAGATTGGGGTTAATGGGGCTAACCAACGTAAAATTTAAACCAATCACTATCTATTTTGTTAAAGGGAAATACGTGTATTAATAAAGCACGTGGAGGGAAGTATCCTGCATTAAGTCGGGTCAATTAGGTTGTATTTCATATCCGGTTTTGGTTTATTCATCCTTGTAAATATACTTCAAGATATAGGTTTTAGCCGCCAATGCATTTGGCCAAGATAAAAGAGGTACTTTAATGAAAGATATAACATTAAATCCGATACTTACCGGAGTTCTCTTGTGTATATCCATTTTGAATGTATTTGGACAAGATGCGGTTCAGATACAAGAACAATACAAAATCACTCCTTTTAAAGTTGAAGGGAGGGTCAATATCGACGGAAAAGCAAATGAAGATTTCTGGCAGGATATAGATACGATTGGAGATTTTTTTCTTCACGATCCTGTTCTTCGTGCACATGTAGATCCAAAAACCTCTGTTAAGGTCGCCTATAACAAAGAGGGCCTTATCATATGGGCCCGTAATTACCAATATGAAAAGCCTATTATACAAACGCTCAAAAGGGATAAGCAATACTTCGATGGAGACGGGTTTGCTCTTTTTTTAGACCCTACAAATGGTCGACAATATGGATTTGTATTTGGGGTAAACCCAGAAGGAGTTGAAATGGAAGGCATTGTAACCCAAAACTCATTTAATCCTATCGATGTCAATTGGGACAATAAATGGTATTCTGCCGTTCACCGCACTCCGGCGTATTGGGAAGTAGAAATACTGATTCCGTTCAAGACGCTCCGTTATAATAAGGAAAACAAAGTTTGGGGCATCAACTTTGTCAGAACAGTTATGAATAAAAATGAGTACCATACCTATACACCTGTTCCCGAACAGTATTGGGGGGTGGATTTCGGTTATACGGCAGCCCTTGTTTGGGATCAACCACCGACCAATTCAGGTAGAAATCTAGTAGCGATTCCCTATGTATCCGGAGGAATTCAAAAAGAAGAAGACGGTAAGGTGACACCAGAGATACGCCTTGGAGGAGATGCCAAAATTGCCGTTACAAAAGCATTAAATCTAGACCTTACCATCCATCCGGATTTCTCCAATATAGAAGTCGATGAATTAGTGACGAATATTTCCAGATTTAATATATTTTTACCGGAAAAAAGAACATTTTTTCTGGAAAACAGCGATCTTTTTTCCGGTTTTGGTATTCCTCCGATTCGTCCATTCTTCTCTAGAAAAATTGGAATAAACGAAGATGGTGAAGCTGTTCCTATCCTTTATGGCGCTAGACTTTCCGGCAACCTCAATCCGAGTCTAAGAGTAGGTGCGATGAATATTCAAACGAAAGAATCTTCAGACCTCTTTCAAAACTACAGTGCATTGACCTTTCAGCAAACCATAGGTAAAAGATCTAATATTCGAGGGGTTTTCCTCAATAGACAAAAAATAAATAGTGTAGGGGTCGATAGAATGGATTATGGTAGAAATGCGGGTCTGGAAGCAGCATATAAAAGCGACAACGGCAATTTAACAATGTGGGTTGGTGCTCACAAATCCATAAAAGACAGCATAAAAGGACAAGATTTATACACCAAATCCGGTATTCTATACCGCTCTAAACATTGGAGTTTCCTCCACAGCCTATCTACCATCGGAAAGAACTACTACGCAGATATGGGATTTATTGCTCGAATTGAGAATTACGATGCAGAGCGGGACACTTTTATCCGTTTGGGATTTAATCAAACCTACAATTTCATAAAATACTCCTTCTATCCCAGCTCAGGATGGATCAATAAACATCAATTTGAAGCTACTTGGAGAGGTAATTGGTCTAAAAAATGGGTATTTAATGAATCTGAATTTTCATTTGGTCATAAATTTGATTTTAAATCTCGAGCCTCTGAAAATTTATCTTTCAAATACCGTTGGGTAGATTTGTTGTTTCCCTTTAGTTTTACAGGAGAAGAACCCTTGCCAAAGGGTATCTATTCCTTTTACTCTATCCGTGAAAAATTTAGAACGGATCCAAGGCGAAAATTTTCATTTGATGGCGATATTTCCTACGGTACTTTTTATAACGGCACAAAACTATCTACCAAAGCAAAACTGAATTATCGCATCCAACCTTGGGGTAACTTTGGACTCCAATACGAGTATCACGATTTAAATTTTCCTGAGCCTTACGGTCAGTCCAAAATTAATGCTCTAAACACTCGCATAGAAGTGGGTTTCTCTAAGTCCGTCCTCTGGACGACCCTCTTTCAATATGTCCAACAACAAGAATTTATGGGAATCAATAGTCGGCTCCAATGGCGTTTTGCCCCGATGTCTGATCTCTACCTCGTCTATATTGATAGATACTTTGCCCCTGAAACCAGCCCTTATACCATAGGATCTAACGAAGGACGTGCTCTTGTAATAAAACTAAATTACTGGATCAATATATAATTTCAAAAGATGCCAACCTTTCTAAACAACCAACCATCTATAAAGCGAGATGAACTGAACCCGAAAGATATATCATCGCTAATTTCAGTAATTGAAGAAAATAAACTATGGGAAACAAGTAAAGAAGTTCGTAGAAATGAGTATCTGAAAACAGCGGGTAGCATTGATACAAACTTGTATTATATTGAAAAAGGTAGCTTTAAAATTTATATCATAGAAGCGGACAAAGAACACATTATTAGAGTAGGCTATCCACAAAATCTTTTAGCTGCTCTTGATAGTTTTATTACAGAGCAACCTTCTAAATACTATATTCAAGCCCTCAAAAAATCAAGCGTTAAAATAATATCCAAAAAGACCCTTCAGGCATTAATAGATTCTAATCCTCTATGGACCTCTTGGTGGATTAATGTGCTTGAGATGTTGATTTTACAACAATTAGAAAGGGAAATAGACCTTTTAGTAGCTTCCCCTCTTGAAAGATACAATAGAGTACTTCAAAGAAGTCCTCAAATCTTTCAAGAAATTCCAAATAAATACATCGCAGACTATTTGCGAATGACACCCGAAACACTTTCACGCATTAAAAAAACTTGACTTTAATCAATTTATACCATATCAAAACTATAGACTTTTGTGACTAAAAACAGAAATGAAGTGGAAGACAAAAGAGCTAATCGAAGCATTGGAGCAAAAAACACTGGGTATAATCGTTAAGGTCAAGGAATTTAAAGCGCTTTCTGATGATAAACTAAACTTCAAAGAGACCGAGAATAATTGGAGTGCATTGGAGTGTGTGGAACATTTAAACCTATATGCTGAATTTTATAATCCGGTACTGAAGAAAAGTATAACGGAAAGCCTCACAAATCCCAATGAATGCTTTAAAAGTGGAGTCATAGGCAACTATTTTGTACGCTCAATGTACCCCAAAAAGAAATGGAATAAAATGAAAACATCTAAAGATAAAAATCCATCTGGCAGTACATTGGATAAATATGTTTTAGATCGATTTATTCAACACCAGCATGTACTTTTAGATATAATTACAGCATCAAGGGAGGTCAACCTCACAAAAACAAAAACAGCTATTAGCATCTCTAAATTAATAAAATTAAGATTGGGAGACACCCTTAGATTTGTCGTCGCTCATAACGAAAGGCATATAATGCAAGCAGAAAAAACACTAGGAAAATAATCAAGACCCCTAATATTGTTGTCGTTTTAGTCAGTGGTCTAAGGCGGGTTTTGGGTTGAAAACTATGATCACAGTTAACTGAATGCCTCTTTCATCTTCATGAAAAAATCGGGAAAAGCTTGTTTCATCGCACTTGGAAACTGGATAAAATGATGAATGCACACCTGCCGGAGATCTTCGACCGGCAATCCCAACCAAGCTTCGATAGCAGTAAAATCATAGGGCCCTATTTGATTTAGCTCTTCCTTATCTAACCATTTCATACCGACAAAAGAGTCAAGGGTATACTCGTGTAAATAGGCCCCAGCCCATTCATGTAGCGCGATATTATAATACTTATTAGGATGCAGAAAAGCATTGAATAGTTGTTCGATAGAAAAGATTAACAGACCATCTTCATGATGGATTTCCGAAGCATGCCATTTCGAATACCTCGGTGAAGGAAAAGGGTGTTTATAGAGGTATATCCGCTCATAATCTTCAAACAAATACGAAGATTTATAGAAGGTAAGTATAATGGCCGGCGTCATCACCATAGCTTTAATATCCTCCGGGATATTCTTGAGTTTCATACCGGTCCAATCCTTATGTCGAATGGACAACCACAATCGCTTATCAAACCGCGCTTGCTCTTCATCTGTCAACCTACGATAAAAAGAAACTTTATCCAAAAGCATCTTGCGAATTACCTTATCAACTCTTATCGGATATTTTGCATTGCCCCACCATTCTATTTGTGGGGTAAAAATATATACTGTGACTATAGCCATCACAACCGGGATAAGATAAAAGGAGTTTTCTTCGTGGCCCATATAATACACCCAATAAAACAGACCTACGAGAAAAAACACCAAGATTATAAGCAGCAAACGATCATATCTCAACATATCGCATCAAATTATAGTTCGAGGAACAATAACATAAAGGAATCAGAGTGGGAGGCTAAAGTCATCAGGTGAAAAGGTTGGTAAAGGGATAGAGTTTGTAATGCAAATATACGCCCTTAAAACAATGAAGTATGTAAAGGGTTTAGTATATTTGCCGTGTTTTAGGAGTAAGGCGATATATATTTCAATTTCTTACTATCCAAAACGGTAATAGATGTGTATTTAATGAAACTACAAAAGGGATTGTCCACGTTGATCAAACTAGTAAGAAATGGATAAGTTGAAGCGGGTCATAGGGTCTTACGAAGGAACCCAACGAGGACCTTTGTTCATCAGCATTGGAGGGATACACGGTAATGAACCTTCGGGTATTTATGCGATTCAGGAAGTACTAAGGATGCTCGAAGTAGAACCGTTTACCAATGCTTCTTTTGTTTTTTCAGGAAAGTTCGTAGGATTGGTCGGCAATCTTGCCGCTATTAGAACCAAAAGACGGTTTATCAATAAAGACCTGAACAGACAGCTCACTCCTGATCATGTTCATGAATTGCGTATGAATCACAACCATCATCTTGATGTTGAAGATCGGGAGCTTTTGCTCTTACTCGATGAAATAGACCGGCAAATAAAGCAATATAAACCGGATAAAGTAGTCATTTTAGACCTTCACACTACGAGTGTGACGGGCGGAATATTTGCTATTGTGACGGAAGATCCGGAGAGTATTCGCATCGGTCAGTCCCTTCATGCTCCGGTGGTAAAAGGGATGCTAGATGGTATCCACGGTACTACAATGCATTATTTTAATCGTAAAAATTATGGAGTCAATATCACGACATTGACATTTGAAGCCGGGCAGCATGATGATCCTTTATCAATCAATCGGGCCATATCCGGGATTGTTGCCACCATGAGAGCAATCGGTTGTGTAAAAAGTAAAGATGTAGAGACTTTTCACGATGATTTGCTGAGACATTATTCACAAAATTTACCAAAGGTTACTCGTCTAGCCTATGTGCACCGCATCAAACCCGAGGATCATTTTACCATGTACCCCAATTATCGCAACTTCCAATGGATAAAGAAAGGTGAAATCGTAGCGAGGGATACTCACGGACCCGTTATCGCACCCGTTGAGGGTTATATGTTGATGCCACTTTATCAATCCCAAGGGGATGATGGTTTTTTTATTTTACAAAAAGACGAGCAGTTTTCTTCCACAACCATTAATCCTGTGAACCATGAACATCTCTCCTCCATTGTTGGAATCAGCCATTGATCTTGTTATGAAATCGCCAAATCCGGCGGTAGAGCGATTTGAAACGTACCTTCCGGAGTTTGAAAGTATTTTACAATTGGTTTTTTCAGATGACCACGACCCTTTATTGGATAATGAAAAGGGTATGCTCTTATTTTTTACAGACGTTATGTTGACCGTCTTCCAACAATGGGAGCCCTCCCCTGAACTTCCCAGCCCGGAGGAAGTATTGGATCTCTTTGAGGATACCGTATCTCGTTGGGATACCTTGGATGGTTCATACGAAGAAAAAATAGAACTCTTTTATGCCTCTTGTAAAGAACAAGAGGCCGTGGCATTTCTAGAAGATTTATTGTCCGATGAAGAATTGTCTCCTGAAGGAAGAGAAATTCTATACATTACAGGTTATACCGTCATCCGTTCATTGACTTTATACGCAGAGGCGTAATGGACCTCAATTCTCCTAAGTCAGCGTAGTGATAATTATCGTAAAACCCTGTTTAAACAGCGGGAGTAGGGGTATTTGGACTTCTGTAAATTTACAAAATACCTCCGCCCTGCGATGCCCATTCCCAGAGACTACCCACCTGAAGGTCCGAAGAGATTAGAGGATCGTCACTCCTTTTATTTGGATTGATTTTAACCGTAAACATCCCCATTTGTTGTCCCATAGCAATATCTGAATCACTATCCCCGACCAAAACAGATCGACTAAAATCAATACTGGGATAATCCGCCTTAGCCAAAAGAGCCATACCTGTATTCGGTTTTCGACATTCTGATTGGTCTTGCTCCAAATTAGGACAGAAGTATATAGAATCCAATTTTACCCCCTTTTCCGCCAGTACTTTTCGCATATAATAATGAACAGCGTGTAACTGTTCCACCTGCATCAACCCTTTTCCAATTCCTTGTTGGTTAGTAACTACAACTATAGGTGCATACCTTTTTTGCAATAACTTAAGAGCATCTATTACTCCGGGAAGAAATTCAAATTGGCTCCAATCCGAAATATAATCACCGGGAATCTGTCGATTAATTACACCATCTCTGTCTAAGAAGAGCGCAGATTTTTGGAGTTTATTATTTTGCATAGATGGATTAGGATTAGTAAAACTCATGTCCTCTTTCTACAATAGTCATAGTATTTAACCAAAAAATGAATCCTCAATCATCGCACATAGGATATGTCCTATCAGGATATGTCCTTCTTGTATTCTCGGTGTATCTTTACTCGGGACAGCCATCCAGAAGTGTGAAACATCCTTAAGTTTTCCTCCCTCTTCTCCTGTTAATGCGACTGTATTCAATCCCAATTCTTTAGCTTTCAGGATTGCTTTTAGGACATTCGGGGAATTACCTGAAGTGGATATGCCCAACAAAAGATCTCCAGGACGGCCATGTGCTTCTACTTGACGGGCAAAGACATCTTCATAACCATAATCATTAGCGATAGCAGTTAATGCAGAAGTATTGGCAGTCAGAGCGACAGCATCTAAGGCCGGGCGGTCTCTATTAAATCGACCGGAGAGCTCCGCTACAATATGCTGTGCATCGGATGCACTTCCTCCATTGCCACACAAGAGAATT
>Ga0256841_1003434_pt1 | contig 11859 bp, 13 predicted proteins | sample 356308metaG_FD_185971 | JGI IMG/M metagenome (GOLD analysis project Ga0256841, IMG submission 185971) | Hydrothermal vent microbial communities from Mid Atlantic Ridge, Atlantic Ocean - 356-308 | ecosystem: Environmental > Aquatic > Marine > Hydrothermal vents | place: Atlantic Ocean: Mid...
ACGGGCATTCATACTGCGGGTGATATCAATAATAAAAGTGTAGTTATAGACAGGGCAAGAGCGCTTAATCTGCGGCCCTGCCAATACCACAAGCATACACAGAAACGCCAGCATCAGCAGCACAAAGTGCCAATCCTTGATTTTTTGTCTGAGTTCCCGGTTTAACATATTAGACACTCACCGCTTTGCAATTCAGGGTAAGCCCCTGGGAAAACCAGGAATACTCGTCCAGGGCCTGCCTTTTTTCTGTTCCGGCTGCTCATCTTGTATATTGACCCGCTGCATTTCGGGCAGCAGTCGCATGGCCACCTCCAGATTGTATTTTGCGTCCCAGTGACGGCTGTCCAGCTGCAATACGCGCCGATAGATATTTTTGGCCAGTCCGGTCAATGCCATCGCATCATCAATACGCATCTGCGTGGCCGCCTCCATCGCCTGTTTCAAATACAGATTCCCCAGGTTATACAGGCTGACCCGCTTGAGTTTATTATCCTCCAGATTTTTGCTGATTCGGCTGAGTATCGCCAGCGCCTCATCGTATCGCTGTCTGCGTGTAAGATATGAGCTGTAGGCCAGGCCGACTGCCGGCGAACTGCTGTCAATGCTGCCTGTTTCCGGGGCCTGATTGTTATTCAACCGGCTAATCAGGGCATTCTCCTGTGATTTACGGTATAACGCCGCAGCACTGTAGAACGTCACACTGACAGACAGTACCAGTAATATCCAGGCGCTATAATAGTAAATTTTTCTCATGGCCTTCTCTCAAAAAACTTCAAGCCCAGTAATAATATCAGCAGGAATGTAGCAACACTGTAGCACCAAGCCGACAAATCCTGTTTGGGGATTTTTTCCTTATAATGCAAAGGCAGATTTTCCAGACGGTCTATTTCATCAACAGCTTTCAACAGAGCATCCGGGCTCTCGGCCTGATATGCCTTGTAGGGAATGCCCAAACTTTTAAAAAACAGGTGTAAGTATCTTTCCGGTCTGGCCTGAGCATTATCATCCCGGGGGTCTTCAGGCTTTTCCTCAATTCCGGGACTGTTTTTCCCGCGCAGAAAAATCCAGTAGACGCGAACAGGTTGTTCAGCAAACCACTGCCTGAGTTTGCGTTCGCTGTCCGGGTCAATTTCCGCCGCGCCATCTGAAATCAATAAAATAATCCGCGAACCTGCCGCTTCGATTTGCTCCCGGTAAAATGACAGAGCCATAGCCAGACCTTTGCTGATATTGGTATAAGCCAGTGCCGGCGTATCGGTGGCGGAGATTGCTGCCATCACCGCATCCTTGTTTTCGGTCAGCGGCATCACATACAACGGGGATGTACTGTAAGCGGCCACGCCAATTCTGTCATGAGGACGGCGTTTGACAAACTCCAGCAGCAAACGCCGTGCGGCTTCCGCCTTGGATTCATCGCCACCGCCCGGCGCTTTGCCGGCAAAGGTATGATCCATACTGCTGCTGCGATCCAGTAAAATTACAATATTTGCGCCCTTTCCAATACGTTCCAGCCACTGTTCAGTCCGGTACAAACCTGCCAGTCCCAAAACCAGCAATGCCAAAATTATCATCGCCAGTATTTTCAGTAATACCGAGAAAGCACTGGAAAGCCCGTCATACGGTACGACAGATACATCAGGATAGTCATAGCGGCTGACTCCATTGTTAAACAAAGGCAGAATTGCCAGAATCAACAGACTCAATATCCAGGGCGTTTCGACAGCCAGGTTCATTGCGCCCCCCGTTCAATCCGGCTGCATTGTCTGCATAGACGGCGAATTCTGTGCAGTTGCTGAGTATCAAGCGTCTGTTCACCAGAAAAATAAAAACGATTGGAGAGCTCAAAAAACCATTCCAACTCGCTGTTCAATTGCCGATAGGACTCATGCCGCCGATAAAAATCGTTAAGCTGATGTTTGAATAACACTTCACCATTCAAACGATTCAGGGCATCATGCATGATTTTAAACAACCTCCCCGGCTCGCTGTTATCAACCCGGCTCATTTGTTTCATTGCCCGGTTAAATATATTCCGCCTGAAATAGCGACCAAGATAGCCATGCGCCCAGGCCAGATAGGCACCAGCAATAACGGCTGCAAACAGACCGCCCAGCAGCAGCTTCATCTCGCCTCCGGTATCATGTAATGGCGCCGGTGCATCAGGCCGCATATATTCCTGTCCATCTTGTTTGCGAATTGACAGCTCTCTAATCGGCGCAATGGTGAAATGCCAGTCGGGCACTTGTTTTTCAACCACATTAACACCCTGCCGGAATTGCAGCTTAAAACCAGGCAGCGTCAGCATTTTTACTTCCAGCGGCGCATAAAACACCTGATAACGTAAGCTTATCCGGTAGCGAATTCCTTTCTTCCCTTCTGTCTGCCTGACTTTGATATTTTTCAGTTCCAGCCAGTGATTAAGCCTGCCTTTGGCGGGCAGACTGCTGTATTGAAGCTCCAGCCCCCGGCGCACTTCAATGTCTATTTTTTGCTGAATCTCATCGCCGATAACATATGCAAATGGTCTTGGCGTTTGCACTGAAAAATAACTGATGGCTTCATCAATACGCCCCGAGCATCCATTCAGCAAGGATAACAACAGCAAAAGCAGGAATATTGAACAATGGGATAAACTAAACATGTGATTTTTCATCATACGGTTCCGACCAGATACTGAGAAAAATACTGTTCCATTGCCGGGGCATGATAGCCATCTTCAAGAAACAGCGGCTCATATCCAAAACGTCTGAACAACTGCTGCAATTCTTTTTTACGCTGTAAAAATGCGCTGATGATTTTTTGTTTTAAAGCCGGTCTTAGAAACAACGTCCTTTGTCTACCGGTTTCCATATCTTGCAAGCGCATACTGCCCCATTCCGGCAAACCGGCATATTCCTGTTTATCCCATAACACCAGCGGCACAATAAAGTGTTGCTGTAATGAATGGGCAAGCTGCTCTATGCGGGCAACGGACAGATAAAAATCAGACAGCAAAAATACCAGGGCCGGTTGCCGGGGCAAATATGCGGCAACCCGCTGCAGTTCATCCGCGCGTCCTTGTAAAGGAGATTGGCACAGCTTTCCGGCCAATTGTCTGAATCGCCCAGGGCTTGTAAGTTGTGGTTCAATTACATAACTGGACTCTCTGCTATCGCTGCATCCGATAAAACCGAAACGGTCGCCCGCATAGGCGGCCGATTCGGCTACCGAAACCAGGCAGTCGGCTATTACCTGTTGTTTGCTGCTGTTTCCGTGAAAACTCATGGATGCGGATAAATCAGCAATCAGATAAACCGTCAATTGGGAAGGTTGCTGAAACACCCGTACCTTGTACTGTTCAAATGGGTCCAGCACACTGGCGCGTAAATCAATTCTGCGGGGATCAGGCCGGGCAATCAGTGGCATATGACGTTTAAACAAATGCCCTGTGCCTACTATTTGCCCGGCATGTGCTCCGGGAAAGGCGCTATAAACCCGAGCTGAAACCCGGTAATTAAACAACTGATTTTTATCTATCGCATTCACCCGGCTCGTCCTTTGTTACGACTGATTAAGCAACATAAAAAGTAATGTTGCTGTTAACAATACATAAACCGGCAAGCTGTATTTAAGGGGACTGTTTAAAGCCACTTCCACAACCCCGGATGAGGATTTATCCTGCCGATTGTAGATAGACTCCCCTAACATCCATAAAAATGAATTAGCAACTATCATTAATAACAAGGTCAGCAGGCTGTTGTCGCTTAATAAAAAAGACTTGCTGATGATTAAATCCGCTCTTTCGGTGATGCCCAACAAGGTTCCCAGTAAAATACCTATCATTAAGGCTCCTTCATCAAAGGCCACCAGAAAAAACATATAGGAAAAAAAGCGAATACGCTGGGAAACGCCCTGGTAAGCCGGATATAATCGCAGTCCGTACAATAACGGAAGGTTGATGCAAAACAGCAACATGCCGATACTGCTGATCAACAACCAGAAATTAAAGCCGATAGCCGCATTAACGGCATCAGTATAATGCGCGGCATAAGCCACACCGGAAAAGTCATCCAGCTTATCGGCCACCAGCACACTGACAAAACCCACACCCGACCAGTTAATGTAGACGGTTAATAAATCAGCCCAGCCACTTTTTGGGACTAATCGTTTTATCCAGTTCTGAATTTTCATATGCTTTGTTTCCTAGGGTACTGCAATATGCTGCAACATTCCGTCCAGCAAAGCCGGAATCAGCTCCTGCTGACGATAGGCATACATCTGATTAAGAAAAATTCTATGCCGCATGACCACATGAAAAACTGCCTGTAAATCTTCCGGTAATAATGTGCTGCGTTCATCGAGCCATGCCCGGACACGGGCGGCTCTAATCAGGTAACTCATACCTCGCGGACTGGCACCCGCCAGAATCAATTGTTCCATATCGACATCTTCCAGGCTGATTCCATAAGCTGTAGGCTGGCTGCTGGCCCGGCATAAATCTATGGCATATTGTCTTAACGTCGGACTGGGTTGAATCTGTTGTTGTATCTGTGCGGCGATATCATTTAATTGATAGTAAGGAATAACACCGGTTTCAGAGGCTGCTATCAAGCGGTCAATATCATGAAAACGGTCATTAAAAATCAGCTCATCCAGCACCGTGTTTTCATCCGGTTTGTCGATAGAGATTTCCATCATAAAACGATCACGCGCTGCGGCCGGTAATTCGAATGTTTCTTCTTTCTCAACAGGGTTGCGGTCGGCAAATACCTGTATATGCGGAAAACGGTATTCCTGGTTAAAGGCGCTGACACTTCCTTCAGCCATGACCCTTAATAACAATGAATGCACCTGGGGTCTCGCGCGGTTAATTTCATTAAAGAAAAATGTCGCCAGTCGTTCGCCTTTTTGCAGCAGCGGCCCGGGTTCAACACTGGGCTTGCCCTGTCTGTCCAGATGAGTGTAATAAATCAAATCGGCCGGCATTAAATCGATAGTCCCTTCAATACGCTGGTAATCACCACCCAGCGCCTGTGCGACGGCTCTGAGCAAGGTGGTTTTACCAACTCCCACCGGCCCTTCCAGCAGTACATGGCCGCGTGCAAATACAGCTATCATGACATTCCTGACAGCCTCTTGCTGGCCCAGCACAATGCGGTTTATTTGTTGCTCAAACTGTAGCGCAAGCTCGCGCCAGTCACTCAGTTGCTTGTCTGAATTCATAGATAAAAAAACTCCGGTAGTTTCTCACCGGAGTATCAAGTCATATTAGTCTTAAAAACACTGTAATTATCGGTTCGCGTAAACAGATAATTATTGAGGTATCTCATCGGGCCGGCCTGGCTCTGTTTCTTCGGCAGAATCAGGCCGCAACCGTTTGCGATACCGTTGACATGAATACCAGGAGAGAAAAGTATTCAGGTCTGAGGAAACGTCTTAAATTTCCTCTACGTCATAAACAAACTTGCCGGTTTTTTTAAGATGCTGCCAACGCTTGTAATTACGGGCTTCCATCTCTTTAATCGACTGCGATTGTTTATTCAGTTCATTGGGATCATGCTTGGGATCATATTTGCTGCCTGCCACCTGTTCGGGGAAACCGGGCTTTGGTTCCCAGCAATTTCCGGGTTCTTTACAGTTGGTACCATCATAAGCTTGAACGGCTATTGGTAAGATAAAGCCCATCAAGGCGATTACTGTTTTGTTTCGATTCATCATTGACTCCTCATTTTGATACGATTACTTCAACCATTTGGCCTTTTTGGGATCACCTTTATAAATAGAGCGTATCCAGGCCATAATTTTCAGCATTTCATCGGTATTGAAATTGACATATTGCGGGCCCATCATGCCGTTGGCCCCGCCGAACAATAATTCAAACAATCCCTGGTCAGTGGCATTGCGGGGATAAGTCCAATAGTCATCGGCCAGCCCAGGTCCCAGCTTCCCTTCAGCCTCATGTCCATGACAGCCGGAACAACCGGTCATGTAAAGGCTCTCGCCTTCCTTTACCGCTTCTTCATCGGTGTTGTAAGGATTTTTCCCTGTCTTTAAAAACTCTTTGAATGCTTCGGTGTTTCCACCTTTTTTTGCATAACTCAAGTCCAAAACTTCTCCTGTCAATGCATGCCTTAAGGTAATTTCTGCATGGGCATCCATTGTCATACATGCGGCTGCAATAGCTCCAGCCAGCATTATTTTTTTAACTTTCATTGATTATCCTGTGAATTTAAGGTTAATTGCTGTTCAGGTACCGGCAGCAAGGGAATACCCTTCTGCTCCAGTACGCTTTGTATTTGTTCCTGATGTTCCCGGATGAATTGATTGAGCTGTTGCAGTAACTCTGTTTCACCTTTGCGAACACCCATCGAGGTACTGTAATGAAACCCCACTTTCTGCCCATCGGCCCGGGTGTTGTTATCCGGTATCACCGTCATTCTGAGCGGAACAGCCGAAGCTTTAACATAACGGGCTGCTGATGGACCCCATAACACGGCCACTTCCGCCTTGCCCGATGCCACATCGGCAACCAGCTTGCCAGGTTCATACTTGATATACTGGTTCCTGCGCGATTTAAAACCGACCAGTTCCTTGTTGTAATTAAACATATCGTTATAGCGCCCAATCGCCCGCATCATCACTTCTGACGGAGTACCGGGAATAAAACCGATACGCTGTACGGTTCTTAATATCTCACTGTCCCAGTTTGTCAGAGGCAGGTCATCCTTTTCGCGTGTGATAAATACATAAGCGGAACGATAATAAGGTATGCTGGTGGCGACCCGGGGATCACCGAAATCCATTCCAATGGATACATCACACAAGCCTTTGTTAAGATAATCCCGCACGTAATACCGCGGATCCTTCCAGTAAACATATTTTATTCTGCGGTTCAGCACGACGCCGAGATAACGGGCCAGTTTGTTTTCAAAACCTTCACCCTTGCTGTTTGAATACGGCATTTCATCTTCTGCCGCACAAACTTTCAATACCGGTCCATCGACCTGGACATTGTTAATTAATGCATCAATATTTTCCGGCTGCGTAACCGCACAACCTGGTAAAACCGCCAATATATATCCTATGAATAGAACAGAAAGTCTGTTTTTTTTAAACGCCATTATTTGCTTCTTTCCTGATTGCTGAGTGCGTTACCGGCAACTCAATCGCGTTGCCGGTAACATGATGGGTTCTTACAGTGAAAAGACTATGACTCCACCGCCCATTTGGGTATGGTGAGCCAGTTCCTTAAAGGCACCTACAGCACCCAGCCCGGCAGTCGGGTCTTGTAAATCAAATACCAGACCTACACCCGGCCAGCCACCGACACCATAGTAAATAGCAATATATTGTTTACCATTGTGTTTATAGGTAATGGGGTGTCCGATAACACCTGAAGGGAGTTTGAATTTCCATAACTCTTCCCCGGTTTTAGAATTAAGTGCTTTGATATAACCGTCCAAAGTACCGTAGAAAACCAGGTCGCCGGCAGTAGCCAGAGTACCACCCCAGACAGCAAATTTTTCCTGAACTTCCCAGGCAAATTCACCTGTTACAGCATTCATTGCCTTAACCTGCCCCAATGTCCCTTTCGGTCCCGGATACATATTTAATGTGGCGCCGACAAAAAACTGTCCGGCTCTGTAAGGCAGCATGAACGGTTCCCAGTCCATACAGATATGGTTGATACCCATGAAAAACAGTTGCTTGTTGGGGTCATAGGATTCAATCCCCTGATTGTGGTAACCCATTGCAGATGGACAAATCCCTTTTGCTTCATGGTCCATTCGGGTTGCATATTCAGGGTCACGAATCGGGATACCTGTTTTCAAATCCACTTTTTTAACCCAGTTGACGGTGTCGTCAATTTTAAAGGCGTTAACCAATGAACCTGTTTCACGGTTCAGGGTGTAGACAATACCGTTACGGTCAGGATGCGTCAGCAGTTTGGTCATGCGTCCATCGACCATTTGCTCTGACAGCCCCATGTAATTAACTCCGGCGTAATCCCATTCGTCGTGAGGTGTTTTCTGGTAACCAAATTTTGCTTCACCGGTATTGATATCCCGCCCCCAGATTGTCATGGTCCATTTGTTATCGCCTGGACGCATGGTTTCATTCCATGGCGCAGGGTTACCGGAGCCGTAGTACAACATTTCCAGATCGACATCATAGGCATACCAGCCCCAGTTGGTTCCACCGCCAATTTTCCAGGCATCCCCTTCCCAGGTCTTGGTACCTAATCCAAAACGTCCGTAATGTGGGTTGGCCGCATTAAAATCTTTGGCCAGTTTAATATCATCATCAGGCCCGGTCGCATAAACCCGCCATTCCTGTTTACCGTCTTTGATGTTATAAGCAGTGGCATATCCGCGCACACCCAGCTCTGCACCTGCACTGCCGACGATTACCTTGTCTTTGGCCACAAAAGGTGCGCCCGTCAGGGTTGACCCCATGGCGATATCGGAATTTTCCATTTTCCAGCGCAATTCACCGGTTTTGGCATTCAAAGCGACAATATGTCCATCCAGCTGAATCAGAAAAATCGTTGCCGGATATTCTCCGGTTCCCGGCGCGTATGCCAGCCCTCTGTTGACCACATCGCAACAGGCCACTGCACGTGCCGCCGGATTTTGCTTGGGCTTGTACTGCCACATGATTCTATCGGGATTATCCAGATCTATGGCAAATACATTATTCGGATAAGGCGAATGGATATACATAATGCCGTCTACCACTAACGGCCCGCCTTCATGACCATTCAGCACGCCAGTGGAAAATGACCAGGCCGGCTTTAATTTGTCTACATTAGTGATATTGATATCGTACATTTCACTGTAATGCGACGACTTGTAATCTTTGGTCTGCATTACCCAGTTGGTGTTTTGCCGGGAAAGCTTGTCCAGTTCTTTGTTAGCATTGGCCGGCTGCGACACCGTTAACACTGAGCCCGATAACAGGCTTAACACGCCCACTCTTCGAGCAAATGTTGAAATTTGCATATTTCCTCCAGTTTGTTTTTATCAGGTGAACACCGAGGGGATGGAGTGAGGGTTATTGACAGCTACTTGATCAAAGCGGAATAAGTCGTTTCCATCCCCGGGTGTCTGCGACATATCATATTTTTTTTAAGCCATCTGGAATACGGAATAAGTAACTAATACAGCGGGAAATAAACAGCAAATCTATCAAGAAATTTTCCCGTTTTTTATTCCCGACACTATTCGGGAAAAGCACCTATGGTATTGGTGAACAAAAAACCTGAATATATAAAGCTTTAAACCAATCCGAATTAACATATGAAGTACAGTGTTTTAATTGTTGATGACCATGCTGTCGTCAGAACGGGGTATAAAAGCTATTTGGCTCTCTCTGAAAAAATAGGCCGTATTTTTGAGGCTGACTGTGGAGAAACGGCCTGTCAGGTTTACCAGCAACAGCCTGCTGATGTTGTCATTCTGGACTTGTCCATGCCGGGGATTGGTGGATTTGAATGTATCCGCCGCCTGTTAAACAGGGATAGCAAATGTAAAATCCTGGTATTCAGTATCCATAATGAACCCGTTTATGCAACCCGGGCCATCAAAGCTGGCGCCAAAGGCTACATCACCAAAAACAGTATGCCAGAAACCCTTATCAATGCAGTCTGCACCATAGCCCAGGGACAAACCTATATTTCACCAGAACTGGCGCAAAAACTGGCTATGACCATGGCAACCGGACAAGATGAGGAAAAGAAAATAAGCAAGCTGTCACCCCGTGAATTTGATATTTTCTGCCTGCTTGCCAAGGGCCTGACTTCCCGGGATATTGCAGAAAACCTGCACCTCAGCTACAAGACTGTCTGCAATCACAGCACTAACATCAAAGACAAGCTGGAAGTAAAAAATATTGCTGAACTGGCGTTACTGGCCAATCGCCAGGGATTAATTGATTAGGCACTGAAAAACGCAGATTGATACGTCATTCCTTAGACTAAAAACCCGGTTTACTGATTTTCATTCTGACAAACAGTATCAATATAGTCGTGCTCAACAAAATGGCCGAAAGCCCGGCTGTTCTGCTTCAGTTTTTTTCGCAACAATTCCGTTCCCGTCCCGGTATCAAAAATACTCAGACTAGCGTCAAACCAGTTTAAAACATACAGTCGCGAGCCACTTTCATCCAGCGCTATATTTTCGGGATATTCACCGGTTTTTAGCAAGGCAATTCTTTTTCGGATTCTGGAATCAATCACACTGACAGTATTTTCCATTTGATTACTGACATAGATTTTATACTGCTCCGGCGCTGTTGCCACACCATAAGGCATGCGTCCGGTTGAAACCCTGTCCACTTCATACAAGCTATTCATATCAATAATACTCATATCATTACTGCCCGAATTGACCACATAAGCAAAACGGCCATCTGTATCTATGGCAAAAGGCCGTTCGCCGACCTTAATGTTTTTAATGACTTTCAATGTGTCTGTATCTATTAGCGACACGCTGTTATCTTCGCGATTAGCCACCAGCACCAATGCCTGGCATTTTGCCGTTACCAGACCCGCCGGGGATGAACCCACCGGAATTTTTTTCAGTATCCGCCCACTGCCCGGCTCAATGACGCCTACAAAACCACCATTCCAGTCTGAATAAAACAGTTTGTCTGAAGCCATCGTCAAACCAAAGGGAGCGCCTCCTACCTGCAGATGTTCCAGCGGTATCAATCGCTTGCTGTCCAAATAGCTTATTATGCCTTTTTCCGGATAACTGACCGCCAGCCAGTCACCGTTTTGACTGATTACAATTCCAGTCGGCCCCTCTAATGAGGGGATTTCTGTGACCAGTTTCATACTGTCTTTTTCGTAAACAGCAACCGAACTCCCTTGTTGATGATTGATAAACACGAAAGACTCGGCCCTGACTCCAACCGCTAACATCAACAGCAATACAAAGGCTAAAACGTTCATATTACTCAAGCTCGGCTTTCAGTCCTTCCAAACCTTGTTTAATAAATTCCGACATAGCTTTAACCGCCGCGGCATCATTTAATTTTTCTGTGGGAAAATTTCCGGTATCGCCACGATAAAAACGGCTTTTCCATTGAACCAAAGTCTTGCCATCATTTTCTGTCAGCTTGATTGACGCTGTATAAAAACTGACGGGAAATGCCTCAACATTTTCAGTTTTCAAGCGATAACTGTATTCATAATCACTATCACTGTAATAATCCAGACTTTCTTCAAGCGTACCACCGTTGCTTAATGTTAATTTGCGGACACTGCCTGCCTCGTTACTTGCATCACCGCTACTTTCGGTTATCCCGGGATGCCATTTGGCAATTTCCTTAAATTCCTTGACCACCGCCCATACTTTTCCGATGGGCGCATCAATCACAATGCTTTCTTTTGCTTTTTGGGGGGTCGGCCCATGCGCGTCAACGGTAAATGAAACGCTAAGCAAACAAATAAAAATCCACGACAACCACTTCATTTTGAATCTTCCCGTTAATAAAAATTAACATTATTCATTATCCCTGATAAGCAGGTTAGGGAACTCATCCTGAATAGAACCGGGAATAATTCATTTAATTGTCCAGGCTAACTATAACCAGTCCAGGAGTCATTTTCCGATGGGAAACATCCATGGTTCCCTAAAACTGGTAAAAAACAATTCCCCATCTATACTACGGTTTAATAACAATGCTCGCTCTTCTCATTTGAAGACTCATTAACAACTTAAAAACCTCACGTTATCTATCAGGAATTATTTATGCTGACTCAACCCGTTACCGCTTTTATGAATCAGTTCAGCTGCGGAAAAAAGATGCTGCTTATTTCCCTGGCTTTTATCATTCCATTAGTTGTGACCTTTTATATGCTGATCAAGGAACAAC
>Ga0256841_1003435_pt1 | contig 11857 bp, 10 predicted proteins | sample 356308metaG_FD_185971 | JGI IMG/M metagenome (GOLD analysis project Ga0256841, IMG submission 185971) | Hydrothermal vent microbial communities from Mid Atlantic Ridge, Atlantic Ocean - 356-308 | ecosystem: Environmental > Aquatic > Marine > Hydrothermal vents | place: Atlantic Ocean: Mid...
GCAAGGGTTGTTATAATAGGGAAAGACGCCAGCGCCCGGGAACAATGTCCCCGCACTGGTGTGATCTGACAGAACTTGTGACGAAAGTTGACGGAACAGGCAAACTATGAGTGAAGAACGGGTTATTCCGGGCGACATTCACATTGCCCCCGCGGCAATCGCCTCCATTGCCAGCCGGGCAGCGCTGGAGAGCTACGGCGTTGTCGGTATGGCAACGGCCAACCTCGCTTCCGAAGTGGCCGCGGCGCTGTCCCGCGATCCCAATCGCGGGGTTGAGGTCACTATCGAAGACGATGAGATCACCATTGATCTCTATGTGATCATTGAATACGGGACACGCATCGCTACCGTCGCCAACAGCCTGATCAATGCGGTGCGCTATCAGGTAGAAAAAAGCGTCGGTATGCCTGTCGCCCAGGTCAATGTCCATGTGCAAGGACTGCGCGTCACCCATCCGGACGCCTGAGAATTAGAGAGAACCCACGCATGACCGAGCAAACAACCACACAACCGCAGCATCTCACGCTGGATGGACAGCAGCTCAAGGGGTTGCTGCTCGCCGGTATGGCCTGGCTGGAGCAGCACTATCAGATTGTCAACCAGCTTAATGTCTTCCCCGTCCCCGACGGCGACACCGGCATCAATATGCTGCTGACCATGCAGAGCGCCTGGGCCGAAATTGCTGAGTTGGAAGACACACACGTCGGCCAGATTATGCGCAAGTTTGCCAGGGGGGCGGTCAACGGGTCGCGCGGGAACTCCGGCGTGATCCTTTCACAGATATGGCGCGGTTTCAGTGTGGCACTCCGGGAACGGGAAATCCTGGACGCCCAGGCCTTTGCCGAGGCGTGCCAGACCGGCGTGAAATTCGCCTATGATGCGGCCCCCAAGCCCGCCCGTGAGGGTACTATCCTGACCGTCGTCCGTGAGGCGTCCGAGGTTGTCCAGGAATGCGTGGAAAATGAAAGAGACCTCACAGCGATCATGGCTCGTTTCGTCGAGCAGGCCAACGATGCCCTGATTCGTACGCCGGATATGCTGCCGGTGCTGAAGGAGGCAGGTGTCGTCGATTCCGGCGGGCAGGGGCTGACGTACATATTTGAGGGGATGCTGCGCCGCCTGCGCGGCGAGTCGCTTGAAGCCGAAATGGAGAAGTCAGCATCCGTCGTCCCGGTGCGGAAGCCTGCCCCGGTGATGAGCGCCGCCGAATTTGGGCATCCCTATGATGTGCAGTTGCTGCTGCGCGGACAGGAGCTTGATGTGGCGAAGATCCGCGCTGCCATCGAGGCAATGGGTGATTCGGCGATCGTGACCAGTGACGGCGAGAGCACCGTCAAGATTCATGTGCATGTCTATGATCCCGGCAGGCCGATCAGCTACGCCTCGCGGCTGGGTGTTGTGGGCGATGTGGTCGTGGAGAACATGTACGAGCAGTATCTGGAAAATGTCGGGGCGGGGCCCCTGGCTGAACCCCCGCCCGCGCCAGCGGTTGAACTGACCCCGGAAGACGTGGCCGTGCTGGCCATTGCGCCGGGCGATGGCCTGGCCCGCATATTCTATGAGCAGGGCGCGGCCCGGCTGGTCAGCGGCGGCCAGACGATGAACCCCAGCACCGAAGAGATTTTCGCGGCGCTGCAGGAAATCCCTTCGGAGAAAATCGTTATCCTGCCTAACAACAGCAATGTTATCCTGGCTGCTCAGCAGGCGGCCAGAAAGGCCAGAGACAAAACCGTCGCCATTGTGCCCAGCAAGAATATTCCGCAGGGCATCAGCGCCATGCTCTTCTACGCCAATGCCCATATGAACGAAGATCAGCGCCATGACATGGACACTATTGTTCGCGGTATGCGCGAGTCGCTTGATCTGGTTCTCTCCGGCGAAGTGACCACCGCCGTGCGCAGCGTCCATATGGATGGCGTGCGGGCCAAAGCGGGTCAGTTGATCGGCCTGCTGGAAGACAGGCTTGTCGTTGCCGGCGATGACCTGGCCCAGGTCACCAGCGATCTGGTCGGGGCGGTGGATGCCGATGAATACGAGCTGGTCACGCTGTATTACGGCGCAGACGTTGATGGCATCAAAGCACGGGCGCTGGGAGAAGTGCTTGAATCCACCTATGGCGATCTCAGTTTCGAGGTTATTTACGGCGGACAGCCGCATTATCATTTCCTGTTGAGCGTCGAGTAAGCCGTGCGTGCATTCATGCCAGCCGGCAGAAGCATATCGGCGAATCTGCAGCAGGGAGAAGCAGGCGTTGAGTAAAATTCGTATTGTTACGGACAGTTCAGCGCAGTTTCTGGACCCGGCCCTTGTCCGGAGGCATGGGATCACCATTGTGCCGGTGACCATTCGCTTTGGTGATCGGGCGTTCCGTGAGGGCGTCGATCTCGATGCAGAGGGCTTTTTTCACTACATTCTGACGGAGGGCATGCCCCCGCCAACCCTGGAAGCGCCTTCTGTTGCCGATTACACTGAAGCGATCTCCCGCGTGATGTATGAGACGGATCGCATTCTTGTGCTCACTATGGCACGCGGGCTGAGTGATTCATGGCACAATGCTCAGGCCGCCGCGCATCTGCTGCAGGGGCGGTGTGACATTGTGGTGGTTGACTCGATGACCACCTCAATCGGGCTGGGTTTTCTTGTGGAAACGGCGGCCCGTGCTGCAGAGGCCACCGCGTCGCTGGAGAGTGTTGTGCGCATCGTGCGGGGTGCTGTGCCCCGCGTGTATGCCGTTTTCTACGTGGAGACGCTGGACTACCTGCTGCGTGCCCGCCTGATCGGGGAGGCGCAGGCCATTCTGGGTAAGATGCTGGGGATCAAGGCATTCCTGACCATCGAGGATGGCGAACTGATCACGATGGAAAAGGCCCGCACGCGATCCCAGGCCGTGGACAAACTGATCGAGTTCGTTGCGGAATTCGCCACGTTGAATAATCTGGTTATTCTGCAGAACACGCCGCAGATTACCGAGCAGACGCGACTCTTGCAGGATCGGCTGGCATTGGAATTCAACGGACGGGATTTCCCGGTGATGATGTACGGCCCGACGCTGGGGACGCACCTGGGGCCGGATGGGGTTGGCCTCGTTGTCTATGAGGCAGAGGAAGAGGTCAGCCTGTGACGGCTCCGGTTATCAAGGTTATCACCGACAGCGTGTGTGACGTGCCCGTGGATGTGGCCGCCCGGCTGGATATCACCGTTGTCCCGGCGGTGGTCAACATCGGCCAGGAGAGCTATCTGGATGACGGCATTCAGATCACGCGGGAGGAATTCTATCGGCGGCTGCCCACGCTCCGTGAACTGCCCACCACATCGGCCTGCCCACTGGGCGTCACGCAGGAATTGATGGCGGCCAAAGCCGCGGAAGCCGATCACCTGATTCTGATCACCACGCCCGCGCATCTGAGCGGCATCTATAACACCTTCCATGTGGCTGCGGAAGCCGTCGCGCCGGGCAGGTACACATTGATCGATTCGGGGCAAATTACAATGGGCATGGGGTTTCTGGTCATTGCGGCGGCGGAAGCTGCCGCCGCAGGGGCTGACGTGGCAGCCATCCGGGCGATACTGGATCAGATGCAGCCTCGAATCCATGTCTTCGGGGCGTTGAACACACTCGAAAATCTGCGGAAGAGCGGGCGCATCGGCTGGGCGATGGCCATCACCAGCCAGCTTCTTCAGATTAAACCGCTGATCGAGGTCACGCAGGGCAAGGTTACACCGCTGGCCCGCATTCGCACTTTTAAGCGAGCCACGGAGCGGCTGCGCCAGCTTGCTCTTGACCTTGCGCCGCTGGAGCGGCTGGCCGTCCTGCACACCGGGAATCCGGAAGGTGCGGAGGCGCTGCGCGATTCGCTCGCTGCTGTCTTTCCCCCGGCGCAAACCCCGGTTGTACACGTTAACCCGGCGCTGGGAACCCATGTAGCCGCCAGAGGACTGGGGATAGCCCTGGTCACGCAATCACAGGCAAACTGATTATGCCATCTGCATTGGAAACACTGGTTAAAATTCTAAAGCTGGAACGCGAGCAGGGATACAAGAACACGGCCGTGATCGGCGGGCTGGGCGCTTTCGCGGAGAACTGGCAGCGCGATGCGCATGCCCAGGCCCGCCGTCCGGAGCATCATGTCCTGGTGGATGAACTGGCCGGATTGATGCGCGAATATGAGACGCTCACCGATCGCCAGGCCCGACACAACAGCGTGAAGTATATGCTGGGGCGCATCACCGGACGCATCCCCGCCCCGGCAGGCGCTTCGGTGGTGACCGAGGAAGCGCCCACCGTGCCGGAGCAGCCACCGCCGCCCCCTGCCAGGGAGAAACCGCGCGAACCCCGACGGACCGCACCGCCCAGAGAGAAGCCGCGCAGACGGAAGCCTGTGGAGTCGCTGCCTCCTGATCGGGAGAGGCCACGTCCGGGCGTTGAGGAAGCGCCATCCGCCGGGCAGCCGGTCTCCCATCCCAAGCCGCGCCGCAAACCGCGTCCAGAGCTGGATGTTGAAGAAGCCGCTGAGCGACTGCACGGCCTGGAATCACCGGTAACCGTTGTCGAGCGGGTCGGGGAGCGCATGGCCGAGAGACTGGCCAGGCTGGGCATCCATACCGTGCAGGATTTACTCTATCATCTGCCGCGCCGCTATGACGATTACACGCGCCTGCTGCCAATCAACAAAGTGCGGCCCGGCGAAACGACCACGCTGATCGGTACGGTGCGTCAGAGCGACGTACTTAAAGGGCGGGGCGGGCGCGAGTTCCTGCGGGTCATCATGGATGACGGCACGGGATCGCTGCAGGTCGCGTTCTTCGGGCAGGCCTATCTGCGCAACCAGCTCAAACGCGGCACGCAGCTTGTCGTGAGTGGCAAGGTTGATCTGTATCTGGGCAAACCGGCGATGACTAACCCGGAATGGGAGCTGCTGGAATACGACAATTTGCATACGCGGGCCATCGTGCCGGTTTATCCCCTGACGAAGGGCATCAGTGCCCGCACCATGCGCCGTATCATGAAGAGCACGGTGGATTACTGGTCGCCGCGCCTGCCGGATTACATGCCGGAGAGCGTGCTCGATCGCGCCGGGCTGGTTGACCTGGGCTGGGCACTGCGGCAGGTGCACTTTCCGGAGAACTGGGATTATCTACATTATGCCCGTGAGCGGCTGGCCTTCGATGAACTGTTCCTGATCCAGATGGCCATGCTGGCCCGGCGGCGGGCCTGGCAGAAAGTGCCCGCCGTCCCGCAGCCTGTCAGCGATGATTGGCTGGAAGCGGCGTTGGAACGCCTGCCCTTCTCCCTGACGGGGGCGCAGCGCCGTGCCCTTGATGCCATCCGGGCGGACATGGCGGGCGATATCCCGATGAACCGCCTGCTGCAAGGAGATGTCGGGTCGGGCAAGACGGTTGTGGCAGCGCTGGCAATGGGCATCGCTGTGCAAAACGGCGGGCAGGCCGCATTGATGGCCCCGACGGGCATTCTGGCCGAGCAGCATTACCGCTCGCTTTCGCGGCTGCTGGCTGAGCTTCCGCTGGAGAAGGATGTCGTGGTGCGGCTGCTGACCGGTGCTACGCCGCCCGCCGAACGTGAGGCAGTCCTGCAGGGGTTGACCGATGGCAGCGTGCATGTCGTCATCGGCACGCATGCCCTGATTCAGAGCGGGGTCGAATTTGCCAACCTGACGCTGGCCATCATTGACGAGCAGCACCGCTTTGGGGTGGCACAGCGCGGCGCACTGCGGAGCAAGGGCACCAATCCCCACCTGCTGGTCATGACCGCCACACCGATCCCGCGCACGCTGGCCCTGACCCTGCATGCCGATCTTGACCTGACCATCATTGACGAGATGCCGCCGGGACGCACCCCGGTCGAAACGCATCTGCTGACCGAGCGTGAGCGCGAGCGTGCCTACAGCTTCATTGACAGCCAGATCGAAAAGGGCCGCCAGGCATTCATCGTGTATCCGCTGGTGGAAGGCGATGGTGACGAGGACAGCGAGGCCCAGGCTGCCGTGACCGAGTATGAGCGCCTGAGCCGGGATATTTTCCCCCGCTGGCGGTTGGGTCTGCTGCATGGACGGCTGCCGTCTGATGAAAAGGAAGCGGTCATGGCGGCTTTCCAGGCGGGAGAAATTGACATTCTGGTCAGCACCTCGGTTGTTGAGGTCGGGATTGATGTGCCTAATGCCACCGTGATCCTGATCGAGGGCGCTAACCGCTTCGGGCTGGCGCAGTTGCATCAGTTCCGGGGCCGGGTGGGGCGCGGCGAGCATCCTTCTTACTGTCTGCTCATCGGCGAAACCGAAACCGAGGATGCCCGCAAACGGCTGGAAGCAATGGTGCGCACTACCGATGGCTTTGAGCTGGCCGAAATTGACTTCAAGCTGCGCGGCGCGGGCGATCTGCTGGGCACGCGGCAGAGCGGCCTCAGCGGGCGGCTCCGTTTTGGCGGGGATATGTACCCGCCGCTGGTTGCGCTGGCTCAGCGTGAGGCGCGGACGCTCTATGAAGAAGACCCCGATCTCTCGCTGCCGGAGCATCGGCTGCTGGCGGAAAGAGTCGGGATGTGGCAGACTAAGGAAACCGACCTGAGCTAGTCGCGATTGACATTGATTGGCATTCGAGGATAACGCCATGCGCAGGGCACTCTATCCTGCATCATTCGACCCGATCCATTACGGCCATATTGACATCGCCCAGCGGGCCGCCCGCCTGTTTGATGAGCTGATCATCGGGGTGTATGACCGCCCCAATAAACGCCTGCTGTTTGATGCTGGCGAGCGGCTTGCGCTGGTGGAAAAATCGCTGCAGCATATCCCAAATGTCCGGGTTGCGATATATGGCGGTTTGACTGTAGACTATGCACGTGAGGTGGGCGCGATCGCTATCATCCGCGGGCTGCGGGTCTTTTCCGATTTTGAGCTGGAATTCCGCATGGCGCTGGCCAATCGGCGTCTGGCCCCGGATATCGAGATCGTCAACCTGATTGCGGGGGAAGCCTACGTTCACCTCAGTTCCAGTACGGTGCGCGAGATCGCTTCATTGGGGGGCGATGTCAGTACGATGGTTCCGCTGCATGTGCAGGAGGCGCTGCGCCAGCGGTTCACCGAACTGAATCAGAGTGATGACCGACCGGTATACATGATCAGCATGACGGATTAATTGCGGGGAGCATTCTTATGGATATCCAGCATCTTGTTGACCGCCTGGAAGACCTGATTGACGAGGGACGGCATATCCCGCTCAGCAGATATACGCTCATTGATGAGGAGCGTGCCCTGGAACTCATTGACCAGATGCGCATTTCGATCCCAGAAGAGATCGAGAAAGCACGGCGTGTGCTTCAGCAGCGCGATCGAGTCATGGCCCAGGCAAACGAAGAGGCAGAGCGGCTGGTCAACCTGGCCAAAGAGCAGGGGGATGCCCTGATCTCACGGGAAGCGATTGCCCAGGCCGCCCAGAGTCGGGCCGCCAACATCATCGAGCAGGCCCGGCGAGAAGCGGAAGCGATCCAGGCCGATGCAGACAGGTACGTGATGGAAGTGCTGAGCAAGCTGGAAAGCGAATTGATCCGCACGCTGACCGTCGTTCGCAATGGCATTAATGTGGTCAATCAGCAGGGCGCTGTGGCAGAAATGCCGCAGGAACAGCCCGCCGCTTCTGCGCCACCGGCACAGCTTCAGGCTAAGGTCGTGGCGGAGGTTTCCGTCCCTGCTGATCAGAGCGGTGACTGAGGGTCTCCAACCCTGGCCGCGTGGCATGGATTTCGGTGTTCCCGCGCCTGCCTGCCGCCGCGTTTTGACCGTTAATTGAAAGTTGTCGGGCCTGCCTGTGAGTGGGTTCAGCCGCTCATAGAAGGTACGGCATTGGTGATTGTGAAGTTATCAAAGGTTACCTCGGTCAGCACTTCTGCCACCGGCCGCACGGTCGTGGCAATGTAAAGGCCGACCGCGCCTTCCTCAATGCTGTCATCGGTGACGTCCACCACGCGCGTACCGTTCACAAATCCTGTGATGTGATCGCCATCTGCGATGACCGAGAGCAGGTTAGGTTCCCCCGGCGGGGCCACAGCCTCGTCAATCGTCCATTCGTCCGCGCCGTCCCGCAATTCGTGCCATTCCCCGTTCTGGCGCAGCCAGATGCTGACTTCCTGCCTGCCGTTGATGGCAAATACATAGTATCGGTCTTCATCCACATAGCGGAAGACAATCCCGAAGCCGCTGTCCGGCTGGCTGTCTGTGGAAAGGGTGGCACGCGTTTCGATGATCAGTGAGCTGTATTGATAATACTCCGGGCTGAAGATGGCAGTGTGCGCCTGCCCGGCGGCCTGCGACCGCAGGATATACCGGCCGTCCTGAATGCGGCTGGTGAAGACCCCTTCCTCTCGAATCGGCCAGCCTACACTGTATTCATCGTCATCGTTGAAGTCTGTGGAAAAGGGCACCGCGCCGCCCGTCATGGCACTGACGGCGGGAACCGTCGGTGTGGCAGGCGATGCAGCGCCGATTGTTGCCCGCAGGACGGCCACACTGAAGACGACAAAAGCTGCCACACTCACCACGGCAAAGGCCACCAGGCTCCGCCGCCGGGAGTGGTCGGCCACACGCTGCTGTTGGGAAATGCTCATCGTCTGCTTGCTGACCAGGTGGCCCTCTGCCGCCGAACGGAGTTCCGCCGCCATTTCTGCTGCGCTCCAGTAGCGGCTGTCGGGGTCTTTGGCCGTTGCCCGGTAGACGACGGCTTCCACTGCGGCGGGCAGTTCCGGGACGCTGTCACGCAGCGGTGGAATCGGCTCATTGACGTGCTTCATGATCAGGCCCAGATGCGAATCGGCGGAGAAGGGCAGCCTGCCGGTCAATAATTCATGCAGGATAATGCCCAGGGAGTAGATGTCACTGCGACGGTCGCCCGGCTCTCCCAGCCCCTGTTCCGGGGCCATATATGCGGGTGTGCCGCTGGCGACGCCGCTTTGCGTCAGCCGCGCACCAAAAGTCAGCCGCGCCAGTCCGAAGTCGGCCAGCATGGGGGTGTCGCGCTCGTCAAAGAGGATGTTGCCCGGCTTGATGTCGCGGTGCAGCATGTCTTTTGCATGGGCATAATCCAGCGCGGAGGCGATGCCTTCAATGATGCGCACCACTTCATGCAGTGGCATGCATTCCTGCCGCATATTGTAAGCCTCGATCCGCTCTTTGAGCGTCGGGCCTTCGATCAGCGGCATGACCATATAGTGGATCGTGCCGGTTTCAGTTTCCACCTGGTCAAAGTCATAGATGGCGACGATGTTCGGGTGATTCAGGCTGGCAATTAATGCGCCTTCACGGGAGAAGCGTTCGCGGAAACCGGGGTCTTCGGCCAGGTGCTGGTGCAGTACTTTGACGGCCACGTAGCGCTGCGTGTTGGGGTCCCATGCTTTGAAGACCTGTGCCATCCCGCCCCGACCCAGCAGTTCTTCCAGACGGTAGCGCCCTAACGTTGTGCCTAACAGGTTTGCCATCGCAGCCTCTACCCTGTCCTCTTCCCTGTTACCGGATAATTATGGCGCAACTTGCATCACCTGCCCATCTGCCAGCCGGAGCTGCGCCGGAAACCCCAGGCGGTAAGGATGGGTGTAGATGCGCATGCTGTTCTGGCGCACGTAGCCGATCACGCAGATCTGCCAGGCTGCCGCCAGTTTGACAGCCAGGCTGGTGGGTGATGTATGGCTGACCACTACAGGAACGCCCATCTGCCGCGCTTTGTTCAACATTTCGGAGCTGATGCGCCCGCTGGTGACAAGCACCCTGCGGTGAGTGTCCACGCCCTGCAGCAGGGCTTTCCCGGCGATTTTGTCCAGCGTGTTGTGCCGCCCCACATCTTCTGCACTGAGCAGCAGGCCGTTTTCGTCACCCAGTATGGTGGTATGCACGCCGCGTACCTGGCTGTACAGGCGGGCTGCGCCTTTCATGGCCCGCATCAGGGTGAAAATGACTGCCGGGGTGGTCACGAATTCACTTGCCAGAGGGGGATGTGCGGCCTGCAAATCCTGAAAGCTCACACCGCCGCCGCAGCCCGTGGTCAGCACCATCCGCCGGGGTGGATCAAAATAGGCGCGGTCAAGGAAAATATCCACCGATGTCCGGGCGACATTGGCTTTGATCAGCCGCACCTCATCCAGCGACCGGATCACGCCCTCATTGAACAGGAATCCCAGCGCCATCGCTTCCTGCTCAATCGGGCTGCACATGACCGTTGCCAGCTCCTGTGCATTCACGTAAATGGTCAGGCGCGATTCCGATACAATGCCGCCTTCTACGGCCTCCAGTTGGTCATGCTCAACGAGCCAGTATGTATAAGGCTGTGCACCTGCGTTGTATGCGTCCATGTCGTTGGCCCTGTCCGCTCGCTGTCGTCACGGGTGACAATGGCGATGTGTGCTGATATATAACACGCTCCCTGCAGATTGGCGAGGATCGGCTCTGGCAGGCAGGGGAGCGCGGCCTGGCCGTGCCCCCCCGGTATATGGGTATACGATTCTTTTCTCTGCTGTGGTTCACTATCGCTTTTTGCCGTTGCCACGTTTACGTTGCATTCGCGTCTGCTCCCGGATTTCCTGGGGACTCAGGCCCTGTTCCAGCCCCCATTCGATCTTGGGTTTGAGCGCCCCTGTCGGACAGACGCCTACGCACTGCCCGCAGAATACGCAGGTGGACTGTGGCATCGGAACATCAAACGCCGTGCTGACGTGCGTGTTGAAGCCGCGCCCATCCAGCGTCAGCGCGAAGGTGTACTGCGCATCTTCCGCGCAGACCTGGACACAGCGCCAGCACAGCACGCACTGGCTGTAATCGCGGATGTAGAAAGGGTTATCGTCATGGATGGGGTGTTCGCGGCGTTTCGCCCCGGGGAAGCGCTCCCGATCCGCACCGTAATCCGTCATCATGTCCTGAATCTCGGGGGCCTGGGACAGATCCACCGCCGAGTCCAGCATCTCCAGAATGGTGCGGCGGCTGTTCTCCACGCGATCGTTGCGCGTTTCCACAATCATGTCGTCCTGGCAGGTCACGATGCAGGCCGGCTGCAGCAGACGCCCTTTGTTGATATCCACCACACAGATGCGGCAGAGGCCGTTGGCCGTTGTGGCGTCGTGCGCACAGATCACGGGGATGTCAATCCCGGCCTGGTGGGCCGCTTCCAGGATGGTGGTGTTTTCCGGTACGGTCACCTGGATGCCATCAATGGTCAGTGTGACGGTCTTTTCATGTTCGGTCATGGTGTCATCCTTTATCAAGTAGCGGGTTCTCCGCCGTGATCAGGCAAATAACTCCGGCCACTTCTTCATGGCGCTCAGGACGGCCATGGCGGCGGTCTGTCCCAGCCCGCACAGCGACGCCTCGGTCATCGTCCGCCCGATATCTGCCAGGCGCTCTTTGTCGCCCGGCAGGAGTGAGTCCATACGATCCAGGATTTCCTTCTGGCGCTGGGTCCCCAACTGGCAGGGGAAGCACTTGCCGCAGCTCTCATGCTGGAAGAACGCGCCCAGCCGCTGCAGCACATCGCGCATATCCACCGTATCGTTGAAAACCATGATCGCGCCGGAGCCAAGCGTGCTGCCGATGGCTCGCAGGTCTTCGAAGGTCAGCGGGACGTCAATTTCGTCGGGTGTGAGGAATGTCCCCGCCGCGCCACCCATCAGCACGGCCTGCAAACTGCCCTGCACGCCTTCACAGTACGTCTCCAGCAGTTCGCGCAGTGTCAGGCCGGGCACGATCTCGTAGACGCCAGGGCGGTTGACATGCCCACTGACGGAAACCAGCTTCATCCCGGCGCTTTTCTCCGTGCCCCACTGCAGGAACCACTCACCGCCATGCCGGACGATGCCGGGTACGGC
>Ga0256841_1003436_pt1 | contig 11854 bp, 9 predicted proteins | sample 356308metaG_FD_185971 | JGI IMG/M metagenome (GOLD analysis project Ga0256841, IMG submission 185971) | Hydrothermal vent microbial communities from Mid Atlantic Ridge, Atlantic Ocean - 356-308 | ecosystem: Environmental > Aquatic > Marine > Hydrothermal vents | place: Atlantic Ocean: Mid...
CCAAAGTCGGCTTTTCCGGGAAAACCAGAACCATCACAAAATAGGCAATAATACCAATGCCTATGGAAGCCAGAGTAAGCAGAACATAGGCCAGACGTACAATGGTTACATCAATATTAAAATATTCGGCCAGCCCGGCACATACACCGGCGATCATCTTATTATCACGGGAACGATAGACCTGACGGGGTTTATTTTCTTCGGAACCTTCCGGAATAGTGTCCTTTTCCGCCTTATCTTCCTGATTACTATTATAGAGCAGGAATCCTCCGATTAATATCAAAAAGACCGCCCAGATAATTTGCCAGGGGATATGCCAGAAATGAAAATTATGGAAGAAACCCATCTGTCTGAAAAGCAGTAATATGCCGATTAAAATAAAAAGGCCGCCCCAGAAAAGCGTGCTATCATTGGACTTTTTAGGCTTTTCCCCTTTCACTTCCACCACATGCTCAGGATTTTCAGGCATAATAATCGCGGCAAAGATATAGAGTATAATGCCGGCACCGTAAAACAAAGAGATCAGAATCCATACCAAACGGATGATAAGCGGATCTACGGAAAAATATTCGGCGAATCCCCCGCACACCCCGGTAAGCATCCGGTCATGCCGGGAACGATATAATTTTTTGGGCTTTTCTTCCGGATTTTCATAAAAATCGTCAGCCGCCATGTTTCCTCCAATTAAATTGATTGTATTTCATCATCTTATACAAAACCTGTACAACATTTTCTCTTCTGTTCTTTTGGACGTAGTCAGCCCCCATAAGTTTCATCGAACCCGTTTCTGTCTATTTACCGTTTTCTCGGATGAAACCAAATGATTCCGAAATCCGCGTCTATTCAATGGAAATTATTTTATAACGCAGCATACCTGCCGGTACCTGTATTTCGGCAATCTCACCTACCTTTTTTCCCAGAAGTCCCTTGCCCACCGGCGAGGTTATAGATATCTTATTCTGTTTAAAATCCGCCTCTTCAGCCGAGACCAGTGTATAGGAATATTCTTTATTTCTTTTCAGGTCCATTACCTTCACCGTATTGAGAATAGAGACATCATCCGTATCGATATCGTCCGGAGAGATAATTCTGGCTCTGGCCAAACGGTCTTGTAATTGTTGAATTTTCGTTTCCACCAGGGAAAGTTCTTCCCGGGCCGCATGATATTCCGCATTTTCCTTCAAATCGCCGTGTTCCCGGGCAGTAGCGACTTTTTGGGAAATTTTGGGTCGCTTCACAAATTTAAGCTCATGAAGTTCGGATTTAAGCTGATCCAATCCTTGTTCGGTAAGATAGACATATTCCACTCTATATCTCCTTCATCTTGATTCAAAATAAGTATAAACCTACTTCATAAAAAGGCCATGATCAAGAGGCCTTTTCAGACTTCGCTAACTTGTCGGTATCTTCCACTCTTTCAACGGCAAAAACACCGGGCACTTTTCTGATATCATTGATTATTTTGGTCAGGTGCTGCAAATCCTTAACTTCAATATCTACCGATCCATGCGCATACATATCTTCCACGTGAAAATAGACATTAATAATATTAATTTCCTGCTTGGATATCATGAGCGTGATATCCTTTAAAAGATTGCGCCGATCCTCTCCCAAAATAGAAAGATGAACCTGAAATTTCTGATTGTGATCGATATCCCACTCCACATCGACAATACGTTCTTTATCCTCATAAAGCTTAATCATATTCTTACAATCCGTACGATGAATGGTAACCCCTTTTCCGCGGGTGATATAGCCGATGATCCGGTCTCCCGGAACCGGTTGACAACATTGGGCGAAATGGATTAGCATATTATCCATACCTTGCACCCGGATTCCGGTATCACTTCGGGCCCGTTTTAAGAATTTGACGAAAAAGTTATCTTTTGGGATATTTTTTTCTTGCTCATCCGGAAAAATTTTTTTAATCAGGGTATCGACAACAAACTCCCCGCGACCTATGGCGATTTTTAAACTTTCCAGATTCTGGAAGCCGATTTTAGGAAGCACCTCCTGAACTTCCGGACTCTCACTCGTCAGTTTATATTTTTTCAGAAATTTAGTCAGAATTTCATCGCCGATCTGCAGCGTCTGCAATTTCTGCTCATCTCTCAATATCTTTTTGATCCAGTGACGCGCTTTACTTGTCTTTACATAGGATAACCAGTCCTGGCTGGGTTTCTGATTTTGAGAGGTAATAATTTCAACTTGCTGCCCGCTTTTCAAAGCCGTACGTAAGGCAACAATCCTGCCATTTACCTTGGCGGCAATACATTGGTTCCCCACATTGGTATGGATGGCATAAGCAAAATCTATCGGAGTGGAACCACGCGGTAATTTAAAAAGATCCCCTCTCGGGCTGAACACAAAGACTTCATCCTGAAAAAGATCGATCTTTAATTGTTCCATGAAATCGCCGGGGTCTTTCTCCTGCATTTGTCTGTCCAGTAATTCCTTGACCCAATGAATATGATGTTCGAATTGGGAGTCATGGGACCCCCCCTCTTTATATTTCCAATGGGCGGCAATGCCATCTTCCGCCATCTGATGCATGGCCTTGGTGCGAATCTGAATTTCTACCATACGTCCCTCAGGACCGACCACAGTGGTATGAAGCGATTGATACCCATTAACCTTGGGCATGGCGATATAATCCTTAAACCGGTCATAAACGGGCATATACAGGCTATGTACCAGACCTAACACATAGTAACACTCTTCAATCTTATCCACTATGACCCGGATGGCCAACAAGTCGTAAATTTCTTCGAAAGGCCTTTTACGTAGTTCCATCTTGTTATAAATACTAAAAAAGGATTTAGGTCTTCCGTAAATTTCAGCAATAATACCATGGTCTTTTAATTCATTGCTAATGGGTTCGATAACGCGCCTGATATATTGCTGGCGATTTTCCTTGGTGGTTTGAATCTTCTTGACCAACCCTTTGTAGGAAGAATTATCCAAATGCTTTAAAGACAGGTCTTCCAACTCGGTTTTAATACGGGCAATACCGAGACGATGGGCCAGAGGTGCATACACATCCCGGGTTTCTGTCGCAATACGCGGCCGTTTCTTTTCCGGAACATATTCCAATGTCCGCATATTATGCAATCTGTCTGCAAATTTAATAATAATAACACGTATATCCTGGGCCATGGACAGCAGCATCTTTCGAAAGGTTTCGGCTTGGCGCGCCTCCTGACTCTTTAATTTGAGGCTGCTGATTTTGGTTACCCCATCGATCAGCAAGGCAACCGTGTCGCCGAATTCTTCCCGAATATGATCCAGGGTCACATCCGTATCTTCAACCGTATCATGCAGTAAACCGGCAATGATGGTCGGTACATCCATATGCAATTCAACCAGAATTTCGGCCACATGCAGACAATGGTCGAAGTACGGTAGACCGGAATGGCGCTTCTGCTTTAAATGAGCCTCAATACCGAGCTCGTACGCTTTAGTAAGCTTTTCTTCATCCAAAGCAGGAATATATGTATGCATTTCTTCCATAAGATGCTGAAAACGAACGTCGAATCGTTTATGCATCTTTTGAATAAGAGTTGCATCTTTGGGATTTAACATAGTTTTTAACTTATTTTATGATGGACCATTGTCTCGAAATGCTCTATTTTCATGTTTGATTTTTTAATAATGCTCATTCCTGCAGAACATTTTTTCTAAGCTGAATTTAAAAAAAGGAATGAGCCGTAAAATCGCTTAACTCTTTAAAACTCCGCCGGGGAGAGCACAGCCGTCTCATGGAACAAATCCGGATCCCCGAATTTACCAAATTCTTTCAGAAAGGTCAGGCGCACCGTACCTGTCGGGCCATTTCGCTGTTTTCCGATGATAATTTCACACATATTATGGGTCGATTGCCCGGTATCTTCAAATTCCATAATCCCATAGTATTCCGGACGGTACACAAACATGACCACATCCGCATCCTGCTCTATGGCACCCGATTCGCGCAAATCCGATAGCTGTGGTTTGCGCGACTTATCCCTCTGTTCCACGGCACGCGAAAGCTGGGAAAGAGCCAGTACCGGAATGCTTAGCTCTTTGGCTATGCCTTTTAGAGCCCGGCTGATATGAGTAATTTCCTGTTGTCGGTTCTCCCCTTTATGTCCTTCCATCAATTGCAAATAGTCAATTATTAACAGTTTTATTCCTTTATCAGCTTTTAAACGGCGGGCTTTTGCCCTGAGTTCCAGTACATTCATGGAGGGTGAATCGTCAATATAAACGGGAGCATCCATCAATTTAGCCACATGCTGCGTTAGACGATCCATCTCGTCTCTGGTCAGTTTTCCGGTACGTACGGACATTTGGTTGACCTTGGCTTCCGTACAAAGAAGACGCATAACCAAAGCATCCGCCGACATTTCCAGACTAAAGAATCCAACGGGAATTCCGTAGTCAATGGCCGCATTTCTGGCAATATTCAGGGCAAAGGCCGTCTTACCCATACTCGGTCTGCCCGCTAAAATAAGCAGGTCGGAAGGTTGTAAACCGGCCGTTAGTTCATCCAACTTTTTATAACCTGAGGCCACTCCGGTAACTCCGGAACGACTTGAATGGTAAAGTTCATCAATACGTTCGAATGTTTTATGTAAAATGGGATTGATCGGTTCATAGCCCTTTTGTAGCCTGCGTTCCGAAATTTCAAAGATTTTACTCTCGGCAAAATCCAGTAATTCGTCGATTTCTTCCGTCTCTTCAAAAGCCCGCCCCATAATGGTGTCGCAATGTTTAATCAGCATGCGGGTCAGTGCTTTTTCTTTAATAATATTCAGATGCTGATCAATATTCGATGAAGAAGGCGTACTATTCGATATTTCCGCCAAATAGTAGGCTCCGCCGATCTGGTCAAATACGCCCCGTTTTTTTAGAGCATCCGTAATGGTCAACAAATCGATTTCGGAATCCTTTTCAAATAGCTCGGTCATCGCCGCAAAAATCTGACGATGCGCTGTTTTATAGAAATAGGTCTCATCTATGGCTTCCATCGCTTTGGTCAACGCATCTCTGTCTAAAAGGATTGAACCCAGGACGGCCTGCTCCACATCAAGGGCCTGAGGCGGAACCTTTAGTGGGGCTTCAGATATCTGTGCCCTGGATACTTGTGCCCCCGGCACCTGTTCCGGCTGCTTCTGAACCTGTGCTTTATCTTTTTTCTCTTTGGCCAAGATGCTTCTCCTAAAGATAAAAACGCCAATACCAAAATATCCATCCTGATAAAGGCGATAGACGATCGTGTACAATTCAATCCCCTTTGCGGATTGTCATATCCGCAGGCCGGAAGGATTGAATCTGTATTTAATTTATTAATATTAAAAGAATAAGTAAATTTAGGCACAACGTCAAGCATTTCGCATGGGATTATACGCTTTTTAACATATTTTTTAATTTTTTCAGGTCTTGCCAGCTTTGTTCTTTCCAGCGAGGGTTTCGAAGTAGTGCTGCCGGATGATAGGTGATAAGCAGGGGGATATTTTGATACATCTGTACCGATTGCCTCAGTTTGCTTAAAGAATCGCTTGTTTTTAGTAAGGATTGGCCGGCAATTCGACCCAAAGCGACAATAATCTTAGGTTGAATCAATTCTATTTGTCTTTGTAAATAGGGTTCGCACTGGGCCACTTCGTCGGGCAGAGGATCCCGGTTATTGGGTGGACGACATTTGAGTATATTAGCGATATAGACGTCTTCTCTTTTAAGACCGATTGCGGAAAGCATCCGGTCCAATAAACGACCGGCCGGGCCGACAAAAGGCATGCCCTGTTCATCTTCTTCCCTTCCCGGTGCTTCTCCGACGAATAATAGATCGGCGTTCGGATTACCATAGCCGAAAACAAAATTTTTACGGCCGGTATGTAAGGCACATTTGGTACAATTTTTAATTTCCTGATAATAAGATTCCAGTTCCGCACTGCGTTGAGGTAAAATCTTATTAAAAGATTTTACAACGGGCACACCGGTATTTTTTGTTATTTTCTGTCCTTCTTCGGGCCAGACGATTTCCCGTAAAACACCGTTAAGACGAAGCTGAGCAGAATAGCTGCGCTGATAAAACCTCAAATAATGTTCTATATCTTCAATAAGTTCTTTCATCACTTCAATTGTCTTTTTAATAAGGGGCTTAGTTCATTTAAAATATGATGACTTAATTCCATTTTGGTCATCATGGGTAAAGCAACTTGCTTACCGTCCCTGTATAAAAGGGTTACCTGATTCGTGTCACCGGAAAAGGCGGCTCCTTCTACTTTCGGATTATTGACCACAATCATATCCAGTCCCTTACTCTTTAACTTACGTTGCGAATTATTAATTTCATTGTTTGTTTCCACGGAAAATCCGACCATAATCTGGTGCAGTCGTTTTTTTTGCAATTCTTTTAAAATATCTGCGGTCCGTGATAGAGGCAGGTTCAAATCATCCATCCCTTTTTTAATTTTTTCTTTAGCTTTTACGGAGGGAGTAAAATCCGCCACGGCTGCGGCTCCGATGTAGACGTGACTCGAATCGAAAAGGTCCGATACGGTTAGCAGCATTTCTTCTGCGGATCGGACCTTTAGGATCGTTAGATGAGCCGGAAGAGAAATGGATACGGGTCCGGCCACACAAATTACATTCGCCCCGCGGGTAAAGGCCGCCCGGGCCAGGGCAATGCCCATTTTCCCCGAAGAACGATTCGTTAAAAAGCGAACCGGATCCAGGTCCTCAGCCGTGGGTCCGGCACTGATCAGGATCGTTGCGCCTTTTAGATCGTGCTCCGTTTCGAACCGATATGAGAACAAATCCTGTGCTGCAATCAAATCTCCCGTGAAAAATTTGAATACGGTTTGATTCCTAGCGAGAGGTACTAAATTGAGTGGGTATTCCTGCTGTATTTCTTCATATTGGGGCGCACTCTCAAAAGGAATCACCGGATAATAGAGTTTCGATTTATCTACATTTTGCAATTCCTTCATGTGGGAGACCAGTTGAACTTGCGCCTCTTCCAGCTCCTTTAAACTGGAAACCGGAACAATGCGCAGGCTGCCCAGCGAAGTCTTGGCGTCTCCATAATCATAAGCGGAAAGGATACGCACCGAAAATGATTTACTCTCTATATAGCTTAGAAAAGGGGCCAGCAAAAACAAACGGTTTCTGGTCCGATCTGCAATATTAACCGATTTTTTCATGATGATTTTTAATGATAATATTTTCTATGGATAAAACCGCGTCGTTTAAACGGTCATTGACCACAACATAATCGAAATATTTCGCCTGTTCATATTCAAACGGCAAGCGTTGCAACCGTTTTTGAATCATCTCTTCCGTTTCACTTCTACGCGCCTGTAAACGGCGAATTAATTCCGCTCTGCTCGGAGGTTTAATAAAGATAAGCACGGCCTGAGGGTAATGATGTTTAACGGAAAGCGCTCCTTTCACATCAATATCAAATAATACTACTTTCCCCTGCTTTATTAAAGAATCAACACTCTTTTTCAAGGTGCCGTAATAATAGCCATGCACCTCTTCATATTCTAAAAATTCATGAGCCTTAATAGCTTCACGGAATTCCTGATCCGATAGAAAAAAATAATCCTTGCCCTCTTTCTCACCGGGACGCATAGGACGGGTTGTAGCGGAAATCGATATGGCCATCTGAGGATATTTTGAGGCCAGCCGTTTGACAATGGTGGTTTTTCCCGCTCCGGAAGGCGCGGAAAAGGCAATATAACTGGAAATAAATTTCATAAGTTTCCTATTCAATATTCTGCGTCTGTTCCCTCAATTTTTCGATTTCTTCCTTCATGTGAATCACCATATGGGAAATCTCGATACTGGTAGATTTGGAATTCATGGTCGTGGCTTCCCGGTTCATCTCCTGCAAAATAAAATTAATGCGTTTACCGATTTCCTTCTCGTTGTTCATAGTTTGTTTTAATAACCGCACATGACTATCCATTCGTACGCATTCTTCGGTAATATCCATACGGTCGGCAATAATAGCCAATTCCTGATCCAAACGGGCAGGATCTATATTTTGGTCTTCGAGTAACTGTCCGACCTGTTTCTGCAAACGCTCAAATTCACTTTTCGGTTGATTCCCCGCCAATTCCCGAACTTTATTATTCAAGTTGTGAATTGTTTCCGCTCGTTCGATCATATCCTGCTTTAAGTTTTCCCCTTCATTCTGCCGCATCTGATCGAACTGGCTCAGCGCCAGATCCACAGACTGGTCGATTAACCTGGAAATGGATTGCAAATCAACAGCCCTACTGGATGGAACAAATATTTCGGGAAAAGCCAACAAATGATGCAGGGAGATTTCTTCATGCAAATGTAATAAGTCCTTCACCTTCTGCAGGGCCTGATATTTTTGCCGTACCAGCGTTGAATTGATCATGGTCTGTTCATCCAGACCCACAGGTTCCGGGGAGATGTTGACAGATACCTTCCCGCGAATTACATATTTCTTTACTCTTTCACGCACCGTATTCTCCAGAGTCGACAGCTCTTTAGGCATTCGTATGGAGATATCCAGATAGCGATTATTCACACTGCGTATTTCGGTCTCGACTTTGTACTTATCGTTCTCAACTTTTCCGCTACCAAATCCGGTCATGCTTTTCATAAAATTTTCCCGGTATTTTATTTCAGATATAAATGTTGTAAATTTCTTTATTAATCAGTGATGATCAATTTAACGAGATCGTTTTTTAAAAGCAAAAAGCACGTTGTATGTATCGGAATTATTTTCTATTTGAAAAGCAGCTTAAGGAGATTGCACCCGATCTGATCGGCAGCGAAATACTGGAATCCTGCTCCGTCAACAGAAATGAACTGCTCATTAGACTCAAGCGGGAGGAAGAACTTTTTCTCAAAATTTCCATTGACATCAATCTTCCCTATTTTTATCTCCGGAACGCTCACGGTATAAAACAGCCGAAATTCCGCTTATTCGAGCAAATAGAAGGGACCTGCATTCAAAAAGTGAACATTCAGCCCCTGGACAAAAAAATTGATATCGATTTAAAGACCTATCACCTGGATATCCGCTTCTATGGTAAAACGCCCAACATTTTTTTAAAAGATACTACGGGAAAAGTGCTTCATACTTTTAAGCGGGAGCAAAACGGCACTATAGGAAATGCAGACAGTTCGCTTATGGATTTCCGTACTGTGCACTTCGATGATTTACAACAAATCATAGACCAAGAACCGACCCAAAAAATTTGTTTTTTACTGAAACGTCGGTTCGGGGCTATTAACCGGACCCTAACAAATGAGATAGTTTATCGTCTGCAAATCGATAAAAATGCACTTCTTGCCACTCTTTCGCGTACACAAATCAGGAAGCTGGCTGATATTTTCAGACAATTGGGTGCAGAATTACTTGCAAAAGAGAGTTACATCTATTTTGGTGAAGATGGATCCCTGCATCTTGCACCCTTAATTCTTTCGTATTTAGCAGAGAAGCGGGGAACAAAAGTAAAACAGTTCGACAGCCTGAATCGGGCCTGGAAATATTTTATAGAAGAAAAACAGCGCCTCACTACCTTCCTACCTCTCTATAAACAGTGTGAACTCGCTCTGCAAGGCAGGCAGAAGTATTTACAGAAATCTTTGAAACAATTACAACAGTTGGAAGACCTGGTGCGCCTCAAGCAGGAAGCCGAACAAAAAGGAAATTTGCTGCTTACCTTCCAAAACCGGGTACCCCGGGGTGCTTCGCAAGTAGAGCTGGAAAATATTTTTGGCGATCCATCCCGGAAGATTACCATTAAACTTAATCCGGCTAAGAGTGCCGTGGAAAATGCACAAAAATATTTTAACAAATACAAAAATATAGAAGAAAAACAAGAAGCTCTGACGATTCGAAAGCAGACACTCAAAAAAGCACTGGATACCATAACTCAACTGGGTGAACAATTAAAGAAGATGCGTTCCTTGAATAAATTACGGAATTTTCATCGGAAACTAATCGCAATGAAACTAGTACAAACAGACCGGCCTGCGGACAAGAAAAACGCGACCAGCGCCTATTCTTTTAACCGCATTATCCTCGACAATGAATGGGATGTCTTCATAGGCAAAAACGGCGCCAATAACGAACAATTGACCTTTGAGTTTGCCCATAAGTGGGATCTTTGGTTTCATGCCCAGGGTGTACCCGGTTCGCATGTGGTTATTCGTCTGCCGCGCCATGATTTTCATCCGCCTAAAGGCATCATCGAGCAGGCTGCCCGCATTGCCGCTGCCAACAGCAGAGCGAAACATTCCAAAACAATTCCCGTTATCTACACAGAGGTCCGTTTCGTGCATCGTATGCGTAAAGCTCTGCCCGGTACCGTCTCGGTGAAAAATGAAAAAGTTTTATTCGTTGAACCCTTATTTATTTGAATCATATGAAAATTTCAACCATTCTTTTTTGGATGATTCTCGTTTCCTTTTTCTACTTCCTGCCCATAAGGTCCACGGCTCAAAATAGCGATCAGGAATGGTTTACGTTTTTACAACAAAAATATTTTGAGAATGAACACGGTCGGTATAACGATTTTCTTATTCAGGAACTGAACCGCTACCTGGACACTATCAGCGCACCCGGCCAACAGGATCATGTTTTATACATGTTGAGTAATGTCTATCTGTCTAAAGGAGATACACTGGCCTGTCTGTATACTGAGATTAAACTGCTTTCTCTCTATCCTTCCAGTCCGCTCAATAAACAGATGCAAAACAATATCCGTTCTTTACTGAAACAAGCAGGTAATATTGAATTATCTCAGGTTCAACCGCAAGTATTTCAAGGAATCCAATCTATCGTTCCTTCCTCAGAGACCGAGGAAGGCTGGTTTTCATTTCTTTCCTTCATCCATCGTTTGTCGCTAAAATCCTTTCGTCCTTTTTTTAAATCCGATCTTAACCGCTACTTTACACGGTACGGTACGAATGGGGAATATACCGATATTATGTGGTACTGGTTATCCGAAATATACCGGCAGCAAAAAAAGTGCGGTTCGGCCAAGGCCTATTTGCAGGAAATCCTTAAATTCTTTCCTCAGACCCGTTTGCAGGCGGAAGTTTACTATACATTGGGAACGATCAACTATCATTGTCTGAGCCTTTTTCCGGAAGCACAGAATGATTTTTTACAGGTCATCGACAATTTTCCCCGATCCGGATATGCGGCTCGCTCTCAATTTTACCTTGCGGAAATGTTGGCCGATAGCATGCACAATGAGCAGGAGGCCATCGCAAACTATCAACTGTTTATCGATGCGTTCGGCCGGGATTCGCTGGTTACGGAAGCTGCCCTTCGTCTGGCCCGTTTGTTGGAAAAGAAAAAAAAATATACGGAGGCGCTCACAGCTTATATGAAAATAGTGGAAAAGAATCAACAACCCGAGGCCGTGCATCAGGCCTTTTTAAGCATCGCTGAACTTTATAAGACTGCTCTGCACCAACGAGAACGCCACGCTGCCACTTTACTTATGATGGTTAATCGTTTTCCCGAGGATTCTTTGGCCGCCCACTATTTACTCGAAGCGGGTCTGGAATACAAAAAATTACATAATATAAAAAAAGCCCGGCAAATATTCGGGCTCCTTGTTGCCCGGTATCCCATGACTTCGGAAGAGGCAAAGGCTAAGGAAGAATTGAACGTCATTCATTGAGCATCGATTTTTTTTTTGGATTATTTTGACAGACATTATTTGTTTTGTAAATTTAACTACCTTATGTAAGGAAGGCTTTGCTAAGCGCATCTTCTTTCATCAGGAAACTTTATTTATTAATTTTTTGGAGGTTTAGTTTTTATGGCGGAACGTATCAAAGGGACGGTTAAATGGTTTGATCCCAA
>Ga0256841_1003437_pt1 | contig 11847 bp, 11 predicted proteins | sample 356308metaG_FD_185971 | JGI IMG/M metagenome (GOLD analysis project Ga0256841, IMG submission 185971) | Hydrothermal vent microbial communities from Mid Atlantic Ridge, Atlantic Ocean - 356-308 | ecosystem: Environmental > Aquatic > Marine > Hydrothermal vents | place: Atlantic Ocean: Mid...
AGGTCCTGCAATCGGAGCGCCGCATCGTCTTTTTCACCTTCCTGTTTGCCGGGCTGGTGGCGGTGCTGCTTTCGGTCTCCCTGGCCAGCCAGATCGCCGAGCCCATCCGCCGCCTGGCGGGCGCGGCGGAGAAAGTGCGCCGTGGCGTGGACAACCGGGTCGAAATCCCCGATTTTTCCCACCGCCAGGACGAGATCGGCCATCTCTCCGGGGCGCTGCGCGACATGACGCGGACCCTCTACAACCGCATCGACGCCATCGAGGCCTTTGCCGCCGACGTGGCCCATGAGCTGAAAAATCCGCTGACCTCCCTGCGCTCGGCGGTGGAAACGCTGCGCGTGGCGCGCACGAAGGCGCAGCGCGAAAGACTGGTGAAAATCGTCACCGAGGACGTGCGCCGCCTGGACAGACTGATCTCGGACATTTCCGATGCCTCGCGCCTGGATGCCGAGCTGGCGCGCTCGCAGGCGAAGCCGGTGGACATGGCCAAGCTGCTGGAGACCCTGGTGTCGCTGGCCAACGAGACGGCGCGCGAAACGGATGCCCGCGTCGAGCTGCATATCGAGCCGCCCGCCAATGGCGGCGCGCGCAAGAAGACGTGGTGGATCATGGGCCATGACAACAGGCTGGCGCAGGTGGTGCAGAACCTGCTGGCCAACGCGCGCTCCTTCTCGCCGCCCGATGGGGTGGTGCGCGTCACCCTGCGCCGCGCCGGCCGGTTCGTGGAGTTCGTGGTGGAGGATGAAGGCCCCGGCATCAGCGGCGGGGATTTCGAGCGTATCTTCAAGCGCTTCTATACCGACCGGCCGCCGGAACATTTCGGCGAGAACTCCGGCCTTGGCCTGTCCATCTCGCAACAGATCGTCGAGGCCCACGGGGGGCGCATCCGGGCGGAAAACCGCCTGGGCGAGCCCGGCCCGGACGGCCGCCGCGAGACGCTTGGCGCGCGCTTCATCGTGCGCATTCCCGCCCTGGGCCGCATGCGCCGGAGCCGCGAGGAGGCATCCGAATGAAGCAGGCCGGGAGCATGCACGCCACCTGCATCGAAACGGATGGCATGGGCATTCTGCTGCTGGGGGAGTCCGGCTGCGGCAAATCCTCCCTGGCCCTGGCAATGATCGACCGGCCGGGGCGGGGCTGTGGCGAGCGGCTGCTGGAAACCAGGCTGGTGGCCGATGACCGGGTGCTGATCGAGAGGCGGGGCGATGGCCTGCTGGCGCGGCCTCCCGGGAGCATCGCCGGGTTGCTGGAGGTGCGTGGACTGGGCCTTGTATCGGTGCCGCATGCGCCAGAGGCCAAAATCGGACTGGCGGTCGAACTGATGGCGGCGAAAAGCATTCCACGGCTGCCGGAGAAGCGGGAGCTCTCCTTGCTGGGATGCAGACTGGCGGTCATCGCGCTCGATCCCTCGGCGCCCTTTGCATGCGCGCGCCTGCGGGCCGCCGTCGTTTCGCTGAAGCCAGCGGGGCAGCCTGCCTGAGGGGTTCGATGCTGGCGGCCCGCCATGCGGGAAGATGCGGGTTTCTTGACTTATGTCAAAGCATGGAACGGGTTTTGTGCCTTGAAACAGGCATCGTCATTCCACTTTCCGGAGGCTCACGATGCGCATCGACATTCCCCAGGTCATGGTGCCTTCCATGAACGCCACCCATGCCGAGGAGGTGGAAATCCTGCGCATGCTGGAAGCGGCGCTGGACGGCACGGATGATGCGGCCATCGCGGAGGCGGCGCGGGCCTTCGCCGATCACGTGGAGGTGCATTTTTCGCGCGAGGAGGAGCTCATGCGCGCCCATGCCTTCCCGCCCTACCCCATCCACAAGGGCGAGCACGACCGCATGCGGGGCATCGTCCGCGAGCTTTGCGGCAATTGTGACAACGATGCGGGCCGCGCCGCCCTGCTGAGCTTCATCCGCCGGGACTTCCCCGCCTGGCTGGGTCAGCACGTCTCCACCCTGGATACGGTCACCGCCCAGTTCCTCTCCATGCACGGGGTGGAGTAGGAATGCAGGGGGGCCAGGCCCATCGGCCTGCCTTTTGCCCTCCGGCGCTCTTTGCCATTTCGTTCTGCCCACCGGCATGAGGCTTGCCAGAGGCGCAAAATGCGCTATGTCTGGGGCAAGGAGACAAGGCCATGACCATTCGCAAGATCATCACCCCGCCCGACAAGCTGCTCAAGCAGCCGTCTTTGCTCGTCGAGCAGGTGGACGAATCCATCCGCGCCCTGGTGCGCGACATGTTCGAGACCATGTATGAGGCCCCCGGCATCGGCCTGGCCGCGGTGCAGGTGGGCGAGCCGGTGGCGGTCATCGTCATGGATACCGCCAGGGAGGACGAAGAGCCCCGTCCCAGGGCGCTGATCAATCCGCAGGTCGTATGGGCCTCGCAGGAAGAGCGCGAATACGAAGAGGGCTGCCTGTCGGTGCCCGACATCTACGACACCGTGGTGCGCCCCGCCGAAGTCAAGGTGCGCTATCTCGACCTGGAGGGCAAACAGCGCGAGGAGACCTTCACCGGCATGGACGCCACCTGCGTGCAGCACGAGATCGACCACACAAAGGGCATTCTGTTCATCGATTACCTGGGCCGCCTGAAGCGCGAGCGCTACCTGAAGAAGATCATCAAGAAGGCCAGACAGGCGCAGGAAGCCTGAAAGGGGGCGGCATGAAAATCGTCTTCATGGGCTCGCCGGATTTCGCCACCGCCGCGCTGCGCGCCCTGCACGAGGGGGGCCACGAGATCGTGGCCGTCTATTCGCAGCCGCCGCGCCGCGCCGGACGCGGCAGGAAGGAGCGCAAGACGCCCGTTCATGTCCTGGCCGAAAATCTCGGCCTGCCGGTCTTCACCCCCGGATCGCTCAAAAGCGCCGATGAACAGGGAAAATTTGCCGCTCTTGGCGCGGATGCCGCCGTGGTCGCCGCCTATGGGCTGATCCTGCCCCAAGCGGTGCTCGATGCGCCGCGGCTGGGCTGTTACAATCTGCATGCCTCGCTGTTGCCGCGCTGGCGCGGGGCGGCTCCCATTCATCGCGCCATCATGGCCGGCGATGACAGATCCGGGGTCTGTGTCATGCGCATGGAGGCCGGACTGGACACCGGCGATGTCTGCGCTTGCGCCGAGGTGCCCATAACGGAGGCCACCACCAGCGGCGATCTGCATGACGCCCTGGCCGAAAAGGGCGCAAGGCTCATGCTCGAGGCCATGAACCGGCTGGAGAAGGACGGCCGCCTGGAGTGCCGCCCGCAGCCGCAAGCGGGCGTGACCTATGCCGACAAGATCGGCAAGGCCGAGGCGCGGATCGATTTTTCCCGCCCCGCCCGCGCCGTGCTGGCGCAGATCCATGGCCTGTCGCCCTGGCCCGGGGCCTGGCTGGAGCTGCCCGGCAAAGAGGGCAAGCCGCCGCCGCGGCTGAAAATCCTGCGCGCCGAAATGGCGCAAGGCCATGGCGCGCCCGGCGAGGTGCTCGATGAGGATTTCACCATTGCCTGCGGGCAGGGAGCCATCCGCCCCCTGGTGGTGCAAAAGGCCGGCAAGGCCCCCATGGCGCGCCAAGATTTCCTGCGCGGCTTTCCCGTCTTGCCCGGTCAGCGCATCGGGAGCCCATCGTGATGCCCCGCTTTCGCGTCACGGTGGAATATGACGGCGGGCCCTTCGTCGGCTGGCAGCGCCAGGACAATGGCCTGTCGGTGCAGCAGGTGATGGAAGAGGCCCTGCACAGGCTCACCGGCAAGCCCGTGCGCGTGCAGGGCGCGGGGCGCACCGATGCCGGGGTGCACGCCCTGGGGCAGGTGGCGCATTTCGATCTGCAACGCGACTGGCCCCCCTACAAGATCCGCGACGGGATGAATTTCCACATGAAGCCCCACCCGGTGGCCATCCTGGAAGCGGCCGCCGTGGAGGCGGATTTTCATGCCCGCTTTTCCGCCATCCAGCGCCATTATCTCTATCGCATCCTCAACCGGCGCGCCCCGCCCGCGGTGTTGCGCGGGCGTGTCTGGCACGTGCCGGTGCCCCTCGATCATGAAGCCATGCACGAAGCCGCCCAGGCGCTGGCGGGCCTGCATGACTTCACGACCTTCCGCGCCTCGCGCTGCCAGGCGAAGAACCCGGTGCGCGACATCAACGAGATTTCCGTCACCCGCAGGGATGAGGAAATCCACCTGCGCGTCTCGGCCCGCGCCTTCCTGCACAACCAGATCCGCTCCATCGCCGGATCCCTGAAGCTGGTGGGCGAGGGCCGCTGGCCCACAGAGCGCATCGCCCAGGCCCTGGCGGCCCGCGACCGCAAGGCCTGCGGCCCCGTGGCCCCGCCGGAGGGGCTTTATCTGACGCGGGTGGATTATTGAACCGGGGCAATCAATTGGGCATCTCCATCAACTCATCCTCATCCCCTGTCAACCACCCGTAATGTCCCATGATTGGGATGGTTGGCAGGGGATGAGGATGGACGCGCAAGCGTTTTCAGAGACTCCCGATTGCATCTTCTTCGCGCACGGTAAGGAAGATTTTACCATATGGTGCGACTGTGGGCCTACGTCAGTTCAGGAACGCAGGTCCGAATTCAGCATGCCGGGCCGCGGGAAGGCGGGGTGGAATGATTCCATGCCGCATCAGTAAAGAGAGACATGATCCATGAATATGCCGCGCAATTTTCGCTTCGCAATCCTTCGCAAGGGAGTCTTGACGGCCCTTGCCGCCGCCCTGTTTTCCGCGCCGCTGGCCAATGCCGTGGAATTGCGGCTCAACGCCAATGAAAGCAAGCTCTTGTCGCTGGCGGGCCAGCCGGCGACCATCATAGTCGCCAACCCCATCGTGGCCGATGTCACGATGCTGAGCGGAAAGATGGTGGTGCAGGCCCATGCGCCGGGCAAGACGGAAATCACCGTGCTCGACGCCCAGGGGCAGAAGCTGGCCAATCTGGATGTCATAATCTCCAATGATTCGGACATGAGTCTGCGGGTCTACAAGGCCGGAAGCCGGGTTACCTATACCTGTTCGCCCAAATGCGAAAGGACGATAGTCGTAGGCGACGATGCCGCCTCCACCACAAAGCTGAAGAACCAGCTCAGTGCGGTCATGTCGGCCATCAAGAGCAGTTCCAATCCCTGATTCCAGGTTCCCGGAACGGATATTTCCCGATCGCTTCAACCAGCCGCGGTCCTCCGCGGCTGGTTTTTCATGCGCCATGGCATAATGAAAGTTGAATCAATTTTCACAATACAATTTAGCAAATGGAAAGGTCTTTCTGCCTATAGATGGAGTCTGCCAGACCGTGAATCCGACCCGGCCTTGCATGGATTGCATTCGCGGGCCTGGTTCGCTTTTGTCATGTGCATTTGGCCAGACCTGCCGCATCAGGGAGAGAATCATGAAGCCGCGTTTACTGAAAATGCGTTTACGCAAGTGCGAAAAGGGCACTACCGCGATCGAATTCGCCCTTATTGCCGTGCCGTTTTTCTGGTTGTTCATGGGGGCTTTCGAGATCGGCATCATGATGTTGGCAAGCTACACCATGGAGAATGCCGTGGCCGATGCCGCGCGCCAGATTCGGACGGGGCAGGTCGTCAAGAAAGGCATCACCGCCTCCCAATTCAAGAGCATGGTATGCAACAAGGTCTTCATGATAAAGGACTGCGCCAGCAAGCTCTACGTGGACGTGGACAGGTTTGACGATTTCGCCAGCGTCAACATTCCACCGGCGGTGGAAAACGACGGCACGCTTTCCACCAGCGTCACGAACCCTTCCTTTTCCACTGGAAACCCCATGGATGTGGTCGTCGTGCGCGCCTACTACAAATGGAAATTCTTCACCCCCATGATCGGGCATTTCCTGCAGTCATCGAATATGACCAATGAACGGCTCCTGACCACGGGGGCGGCGTTCCGCAATGAACCCTATGGGGGTTGAACCTTCGGATATATCCGGGAGAGAAGATCATGAAAAATGCGCTCAAAACATGCCGCGAGCAGATGTGGCCATTTCCAGCCCTGACCCGGTACACGAGGGATGTGAAAGGCATGGCGGCCATCGAGACCGCCTTCATTCTGCCGGTTCTGGTCCTGCTTTTCATGGGCATGATCGACCTGACCAACGGATTTTCCGCCAAGCGCAAGATCACCCTGGCGACGAGCACCATCGGCGATCTGGTGACGCAGGCGAAGGGCAAGGTCGACCAGACCGCGCTCGATGGCTATTACAATGCCGTGAAACCCATTCTCGAGCCCTTCCCGGATACCAAGGCCGGGATCGCCATCTTCAATTTCCGCAAGGGGGGGACCGAGAGTTCACCGACTTACAACAAGATCTGGGGATACAAGAGTGGCAAGGATTGCGGCAGCGCGCCCCAGATCGATCAGACGATGAAAAACCTGATGACCGCGGGCAACGATCTGGTGGTGGCGATTGGCTGTTACGAGTTCCACCCCATCGTCGGCTACGTGATCAGGAAGCAGGGCTTTACCATAACGGAAAAGAACATGCTGCGGCCGCGTCATTCCCTGCAACTGCAGTGCACGGATTGCACGAGCTGAAATTCAGGCGCCGGCCGAGGCGCGCAGGGCGCAGACCTGGTTCAAGAGAGCGCGCAGGGCGGCGGGTTTCATGGGCTTGTGCAGGCAGATGACATCGTGATGGCGGGCCTTTTCCTGGGTCCGCGCCGAGCGGTCGGCGGTGATGAGTATGGCCGGCAAGGGTTCTCCGGTCAGGGCGCGCAGCATTTCTATGACCTCCAGTCCATCCTCGTTGTCGAGATGATAATCGGCGAGGATCGCATCCACCCTTTCGCTCCGCAATATGGCGGCCGCCCTGGCGCCGGTGGCGGCGCACAGGACCTTGCACCCCCAGCCACCCAGCAATTTTTGCATGCCTTCCAGAATGGCCGGTTCATTGTCGATGACCAGAACGGCCGTGGCGCGGGCGGCCCCGGTTCCCAAGGCCCTGGAAGCGGCCGTCTTTTTCACGTGGCCGGTGGAAGCCCGGGGCAGGAGAATGGAAAAGGCCGTCCCGCGCCCACTGCGCGAGGTCATGGTCAAGGGGCATTCCAGCATGCGTGACAGCCGCTCGACGATGGCCAGACCAAGGCCGAGGCCCGGCTCCTTGCCCGCATGACCATCCAGGCGCTCGAACTCGCGGAAAATGACCTCGTGCTTGTCCGGCGGAATGCCGGGTCCGGTGTCATGCACTTCCACCCGCAGATTTTCGCCCGACAGGCGGCACCCCAGAAGAACCTTTCCGGTGGTCGTATACTTGATGGCATTGGAGAGCAGATTCTGCAGCAGCCTGCGCAGCATGCGCCGGTCGGTGCGCACCCAGGCGGAACTTGCGACGACCCGCAGCTTCAGCCCCCTGGCGCGGGCCATGGGGGCCATCTCCCGCGCCAGGGGAGCAAGGATGTCATCCACCGGAAAGCGCGCAATTTCCGGCGTCATGGCGCCCGCGTCAAGGCGCGATATGTCAAGCAGGGCGGTGAGGATTTCCTCGACCGATTCCAGGGAGGCGTCGATATTGCGCGCCAGGGCAGGATCGGCATGGCCGGATGAATCCTCGACCAGGGCCGAGGTGAACAGGCGCGCCGCATTGAGCGGTTGCAGGATGTCATGGCTGGCGGCGGCGATGAATCGGGTCTTGTCCAGATTGGCGGCCTCGGCGGCGGCCTTGGCGCGGGCCAGTTCGCTGTTCAGGCGAGTCAGCTCGGCGGTGCGCTCGGCGACGCGGCGCTCCAGCAGCTCGTTGGCCATTTGCAGAGCCTCGGCGGAGAGCACCCGCTTGGTGATGTCGGCGAAGGTGATGACCACACCGCCATCGGGCATGCGCGAGGCGCGCACCTCGAGCACCGTTCCATCCGGCTCCAGCCGCTCCTGATAGGATTCGAAACTTTCCGTGACCGAGGCAAAGCGGCGCGCCAGGGCCGTCTCGGGGTCGCCCTCGAAAGAGGCCGTGGTCAGAACCTTGCGCAGAATCTCGTCCAGCGGAACGCCGACCCGGCCCATGTCCGGCGGCAGGCGCAGCAGGTGACGGAACTGGCGGTTCCAGCAGATGAGATTGTAATCGTGGTCGAAAACGGCGATCCCCTGGCGCACATGATCGATGGCCGATTGCAGAAGATCGCGATTGTACTGGATGGCGGCGGAGGCATCATCGAGCAGCAGCAAGGCGCCTTCGCGATTGTCGGTGACGCGCTCCAGCAGCATGGCCATGACCAAGCGCGAGGAAGCCGCGCCGACCGCGGCGGCCAGCAGATGCTCGGCGAAACGCAGCAGGCGAATATCGGCCCTGGCGCGCGGATCGAGATCGATTTCATGCCGCGCGGCGAACTGGGCGAAGGAGCGCCGGGTGCGCTCGTGACCCAGATAACGCGCCACCGTCGAGAGCAACTGGCCGACGCCCACGGGCGCTCGCCACTGACTCAGGGTGGAGGAGGCATCGCTTTCGGAAGCCATGAAGGCCGCCGCCTGCATGCGCTCGGCCGGAGTCGGCCTGGTGAGCAATGAAACCCCCGCCCAGGCCATCAGATTGGACCCCAGGGACCAGGCCACGCCATGGGCCAGGGGATCGAGATGAAGACCGAAAAGGCCCTGAGGGCGCAAGAAGGCAAGACCGGCGGGACCATGCGCCACGAAAGAAGCGGAAATCCAGCCGGTGCCGGAAAAGGAGGGCAACAGCAGGGTATAGAACCAGACGACGAAGCCGGCGGCAATCCCGGTCATGGCGCCGGCGGCGGTGGCCTTGCGCCAGAGCAGTCCGCCGATGAGCGCCGGCGCGAACTGGGCCACGGCGGCGAAGGACAAAAGGCCCGTCTGGGCCAGGGCTTCGGTGGTCCCGGCCATGCGGTAATAGCCATAGGCCAGGGCAAGAACCGCGGCTATGGCCAGGCGCCGGATGATGAGCAAAACCCGGCCCATGTCCTCATAGGGCACGCCGCCGGCGGGCCGCCGCGAGAGGATATAGGGCATGACGAGATTGTTGCAGGCCATGATGGACAGGGCCACCGTCTCGATGATCACCATGGCGGTGGCCGCGGACAATCCGCCGATGAAGGCCAGAAGGGCCACTCCGGCATGGCCCGAGGAAAGAGGCAGGGCCAGGACATAGGCATCGGCGTCCACTCCGGTTCCCAGAACCATGATGCCGGCAATGGCTATGGGCACGACAAAAAGATTGATGGCCAGGAGATAGAGCGGGAAACGCCAGGCGGCCTTGCGCACATCCTGCTCGTTGGTGTTCTCCACCACGGCGACATGAAACTGTCTTGGCAGGAGCAGAAAGGCAAAGAGCGACAGAAGCGTGATGGTCAGCCATTTCGTCAAGTCTATCTCATGGGTGAAAACCCGGACGCTGGCCGGAGCACGCATCATGCGGTGAAAAAATTCCGAGGGACCGCCCATGAGCCAGAAGACCACGAAAATGCCGACCCCCAGGAAAGCCAGCAACTTGACGACGGATTCCACGGCTATGGCCAGGATCATGCCGTGCTGATGCTCGGTGGCATCGATGTGGCGGGTGCCGAAAAGCATGGCGAACCCGGCCATGGCGAGAGTGACGAAAAAGGCCATCTCGTCTCCGGCATGGGCGAAGAACAGATGTCCGGGCGCGGCGGAGATCTCCGGCATGAGCATGCTCAGGGACAAGGACACCGCCTTCAATTGCAAGGATATGTAGGGCACCACCCCGACCATTGCGCCCAGGGCCACGAGGGCGCCCAGGGCCTGGTTCTTGCCGTAACGGGCGGAGATGAAATCGGCCATGGAGGTGATGTTCTGGCGCCTGGAAATGCGCACCAGCTTGCGCAACAGGGGCCAGCCGGCGACCAGCAGCAGGGCCGGACCGATATAGACGGGCAGAAAGTCCAGTCCCGAACGCGCCGAAAGCCCGACGGAGCCAAAGAAAGTCCAGGATGTGCAATAAACTCCCAGGGAGAGCGCATATATCGCGGGGCGCGGCCGTGTCTGATCACGGCGGCGCCAAATCAGATCCCCCAGATAGGCCATGGCGAAGAGGGCGCCCGCATAGGCCAAAGCCAGGTATATGACCATCCAGGAATTGAGCATTTCAGACAGGCTTTCTTGCACCCCTGGAACCGTTCACGGCTCCATCGGCCTGTTATAGCAACCGGCTTGGCGCTTGACGATGGCTTTCGGATTCCCCGGCCCCTGAAAATCCCTCAGGGGGTCCGCACATTGCCCAAAGGCCCTTGCGGCTTGGCGTCCGGAGCGCGCAGATAGAGCGGTTCGGGCAGCTCCTGCGGGGCCGGTTCGATGGGGGCATGGCAGGCGATGACGCGGGCATCGGGCACGGGATTGGCATCGGCCAGGATGCGGCCCATGGCCTGGTCATGCAGGAACTGCGCGCCGGAGCCGGCCAGCAGGGCGGGGCCGGGTGGCAGGTGGGCCGCGGCCTCTTCCACGGCCACGGCGGCGGCCTCGGTCAGGGGAGCGAACCCGGCATCGAAAACCTGCATGAAGACCTCGCCGCGGCGGGCATCCATGACGGCGGCCACCGGCATGCGCTCGCCATTGTGCGCAATGTTGCGCGCGATGGCCTCCAGGGTGGTCATGGAGGTGACGGGGATCTCCAGCAAGGTGCCCATGGCGCGGGCAAAGCCCAGGCCGATGCGCACGCCGGTGAAGGAACCGGGCCCGCGGGTGACGGCCATGAAGGCCAGCTTGTCATAAGGGTCGCCGTGCTCCGTCATGACCTCATCGACCATCCGGGGCATGGTCTCCGCCTGGCCGCGCTCCATGATCTCGTGGCGGTGGGCCAGAACCTCGCCGCTGGCGCGGTCGCACAGGGCCACCGAGCAGGCCTGCAGGCAGGTATCCAGGGCGAGAACGAGCATGAAGGTCTCCCGGCGGGGTCAGAGGATTTCGGCGATTTCGTCAAAGGCGGGGCGCGGGCTGCGCGGAAAGAGGCTTTCGGGATCGCCATGGCCCAGGGCGCACAGAAAGTTGACCCTGAGGGGTGTTCCGGAGAAGAACTCCTTGTTCACCCCATCGGCATCGAAGCCCGACATGGGGCCGCAATCGAGCCCCAGGGCGCGCGCGGCGAGCAGGAAATAGGCCGCCTGCAAGGTGCCATTGCGAAAGGCCGTCTCCTCGATCAACGGCGGATTGCCCTCGAACCAGCTTCTGGCATCGGTATGGGGGAAATAGCGCGGCAGACGCTGGTAGAACTCCAGATCGTGGGCCAGGATGGCGACCACCGGAGCGGCCATGGTCTTGTCCACATTGCCTTCCATCAGATAGGGCTTGAGGCGCTCCCTGGCCTCTTGCGAGACCAGAAAGCGGATGCGGATGGGCTGACAATTGGCCGAAGTGGGGGCCATTTTCATCAGATCGACGATCTGGCGCAGGCACTCTTGTGAAACCGGTTCATCCAGCCAGCCGTTGAAGGTGCGCGCATCGAGAAAAATCTGCCGCAAGGCCTCTTCCGGAACGGGTTTTCCGCAAGCATCCCAGGTCATGATCCGGCCCTTTCCCTTTGTTTACAGGCAGGCAATGCGCATATTGCCTCCCGCCGTCCGAAAATGAAAGGAATGACCTTTCCGGTTTCAGAGGCGGGGCGCATGGCAAGCCTTTTTCATCTGCCCGGCCATGTCAAGGACACCCCCCGGCCGGGCCTCAAATGCCGCAGGAGCCGCCGCCGGGCATCTGCACCTCCTGCACCTCCCGCACCTGCGGCACGAAATGCTTCAGCAGGTTCTCCACCCCCTGCTTGAGGGTGGCCGTGGCCGAGGGGCAGCCGGAGCATGCGCCCACCATCTGCAGATAGACGACGCCATCCTTGAAGCCCTGAAAGACGATGTCGCCGCCATCTTGGGCCACGGCGGGGCGCACGCGGGTCTCCAGCAGCTC
>Ga0256841_1003438_pt1 | contig 11847 bp, 13 predicted proteins | sample 356308metaG_FD_185971 | JGI IMG/M metagenome (GOLD analysis project Ga0256841, IMG submission 185971) | Hydrothermal vent microbial communities from Mid Atlantic Ridge, Atlantic Ocean - 356-308 | ecosystem: Environmental > Aquatic > Marine > Hydrothermal vents | place: Atlantic Ocean: Mid...
GCTCGATGACGCCCGATTGTCGGTCCGCTCCCCCCAGGGTCGCGCAGCCGCTCAGGCTCAGGACGGCAACTCCGTGAAGTACGAACAGCCGGATATGCCGTTTGGCCTTCCTTTTTCCAGGCTTCATTTTGCGTGCTCCTTTCTCTCCCACCTCAGATGGTCTCCGACTTTGATACCGTTCCGTTCGATGCTGCCTTCTCTAACTTCAAGGGTGTGCCGGGCTTTGCCCGATGCGCTGTACCGGTTCGGCTTGAGACCTTCTACGCATTTGAGGACACGCCCCGATTTGTCCAGGTGGATGATGTCAAGCCGGTACCGCATCCCCAGGGTGTGTATCCGGCCGCAAGGGCTGAGTAGAATCCCCTCCCCGACCTTTAATGGCGGCCGTCCGAGCAGCCCTCTCAGCCGTGCAAGGAAGTGTTTGGCATGGCGGACGTTCCTATAGACCGCTTGCTCCCCTTTGTATATGGTGAGGCTGCTTTTCATTGTTCCATGAACCCTCGCTTTTTCCAGCGCACCCGCTACTACTCGGCCCCGCCGCCTTTTGTTGTTATGTCGATGTCCAGACCGCCAACCTGTCCTCCCGAGACCGCAATTAGGCGCCCTTGGAATTTGCACGAGAGGTTGATTCTTAGCAGTACCCTCTTGTCTCCGTTATATCTTGAGGTCTTGGTCGTGAATATCCCCTCTCCAGCGCCGCTGACCAATTCCTCCGGGTCTTCAACGATGCCGTTGCCGTTGCGGTCGTCGTATAATTTAAGGGCCTCCACACCCGAAAAGGTGTTACCCGACCAGTCAACGTATATGGCCACTTCCGTGTCTCCAATGGGCTTGTCTTCGCTGTTCAGGACCCACAGCGTGACGGGTATGTCCAGGTAGTTGTTGTCATCCCAGATACAGGTGTTATTGTCGTCTCGCAGTTCTGTGATGTGGATCGTCCGGCTGTTGGGCTCGACGATGACTTTGCTGCCCGGTGGCAATTGTTTGTTGATGTTGCATCCCGCCACTAACACTGCCGCCATTACGGTGGCTGGGCGGAGGTGCCCCTTGAGGGTTCTTTTCATTTTCATGCGCTCTTTCATCAAAGTTTTCCAGAAAAACGTCTCCGCAGCTTCGTCTTTTCCTTTCCCGGCAAGCCCAGAACCCCTTGTGCCTTCGCCTTCTCTACCCCTTGGGAGGCCGGCAATTCCGGTTCCCTTGTCCAGGATCCTTATACCTTCTATATGCCCTCTGTCACTCATCCTCCCGGCCAGTTGAATGCCCAGACCAACGGCGCCCACGTCAGCACACCTTTTTGGATCGCGTTGCTGAGCATGACGAAGATGATGATCAGGAAGGTGTTGGGAAAAATGAATAGAATCAACGGACCGAGCAGTTTGACCGGCGCTTCCATCGCCATTTTCTCCGCCTTGAGAAACCGCGTTGCCCGCAGTTGGTCTGCCTGTGCCTTGAGAACCGCTCCCAGGCTGGAACCCGTTTTCTCTGCCTGGATGATTGTACTTACGACGCTGTTCATGCCGTCACTTCCTACTCTTGCCGATAGCTCACGCAGAGACTCCGATCGCGGCTTGCCCGCACGGATGTCTCTGAGTACACGGCTGAACTCCTGACGCAACGGACCGTCCGGCGCTTTGTTCACCGCCTGTGTCAGTCCACCCGTGAAGTTGGTGCCCGCTTCCACCGATAGAATAATGACGTCAAGATAGTACGGCAGCTCCCGGAAAATGGTGCGGTTGCGTTTGTCGGTCATCTCCTTCATCCATAGCTCCGGGTAATAGAATCCCCCGATCGCCGCAACGAACAAAAATACCAGCGAGCCTTTGCCTGACATGCTCTGCAATAGGTAGATGAACACAACAGCGAAAATCGACGCTACGATCTTGCCCGCAAAATACTGTTCCGGACTCAACATGTAGTCCAGACCCGCTCGCCGTAATCTCAGCAAGGTCACCATCCGGTAGTTTTGCGTTACCAGGAAACCAAAGTAGTAGACGATTACTTTGATCAATGGCCACGTCAGACGAAATCCCAGCGGCGGGCGATCAAGATAGGAGCGATCTTCTTCTGGAATATCCGCAAAAATACGGTAGATGTTCCAGACGAACAGGGTAACTAGGACACCAAATATGAGACTGATGATCAGAAGTTGCATGGCTTATATATCAATCGATACGATTTTGCGAATCAGTAGCCCTCCTAGCAGCTCATTAATTAAAATGATCACCAGGAAGCCCCAACCCAGCAGGTTGGTGAAGATGGGGGATATATTTTCCTTGTCAACGAAATAAAGCGCTCCGATGATAGCAAAGGGCAACAAGCCGACTATCCATCCCTGTAATACCCCTTGGGAGGTCAAGGCTTTTATCTTGCTTTCCATTTCCATTTTTCTGCGCAGGGTGTCGGAAAGGCGCTCAAAGATCTCTGAAAGGTTGCCGCCCACGTCGTTGGCTATCTGCGCCGCAGTGATTACCAGGTCCATCTCCTCCGTCTGTACCCGCTCGCCCAGATTGTCCAAGGCGTCGCTCATAGAGGTGCCAAGCCGCTGCTCTCTCAGCAACAGCGCAAATTCCTGACTGATGGGGCCTTTTGTTTCTTGCACCATAGTCTCGATCGCGGTGGAAAATGTCGATCCGGCACGCATGCCACCTGCAAATTGTGATAGGGCATCCGGTAGTGCTTCGTTGATTTTTCGACGCCGGATAGCTTCAATGCGGCGCAACAGAATTTTGGGCAGAACCAGCAAAATCAGAACAGCCAATACGACGTAAAATACAGAACCCGTCAGGAAGTAAACCACGATCGGTAAAACCAACAGCCCCAGCACATTGATTATGAATATCTTTCGGGCGTCAAAAAATAAAAACAGATCCTGCAATTTACTTTCCGTTTGTTCGGTGAAAACGGTCTGATATTGCTCGAAGCCCTGCACACTCATTGTCATCACGGTCCAGATGATCGAGGTGAGACCAATGAACAGAACGCCTAGAACCACGTATAAATCCATTACAGAAATGCCTCCCGCTCTTTTTTGAAGATGGAAAGATCTACGTTGACCCCGATGTTTCTTAGATCTTCATAAAATGCAGGAACAAATCCCGTTGCCTGAAACTCGCCCTTTACTACACCGTTCTCGTCAACGCCATTTTGCTTGTATACAAAAATATCCTGTAACTGGATGTTGTTACTCTCAATACCCGTAACTTCGGTGATTTTTGTGATCTTCCTGGATCCGCATGAGTAGCGCGTCTGCTGCACGATGATGTCAACTGCTGACGCTACCTGTTCCCGGATCGCCGTGACCGGCAGTTCCATCCCCGCCATCAATACCATCACTTCCAACCTCGAAAGCGCATCGCGCGGGCTGTTGGCATGCGCGGTCGTCAGGGATCCATCATGACCCGTATTCATCGCCTGCAGCATGTCCAGCGCCTCGCCACCACGGCACTCACCAACCACAATACGGTCCGGCCGCATGCGCAGGGTGTTTTTGACCAGGTCGCGAATAGGCACGGCCCCCCTGCCTTCCAGGTTCGGCGGCCGCGCTTCCAGCGATACTAGATTGGGCTGATAGAGTTTGAGTTCGGCTGAATCCTCAACGGTGACAATCCGCTCGGTCTCAGGAATAAAATTCGACAACACGTTCAGCAGCGTTGTTTTACCAGAGCCCGTACCCCCTGATACGATAATGTTTTTTCTGCGTTCAACGCATACTCTCAAAAACGCAACCATCTCTTCGCTGATCGAGCCAAAATTGATCAGATCTTCGAAAACCAGTCTTTTCTTGGCAAACTTCCGAATCGTCAGACAGGGGCCTTTAATCGCGAGCGGCGGTATAATTGCGTTAACACGTGACCCATCCTTCAGACGCGCATCGACCATTGGGCTGCTTTCATCAATGCGCCTGCCCAAAGGCGTGATAATGCGCTCGATCACAGACAATACAGCCTGATCACTGCTAAAACTGCTAGCAGTTGCTACAAGTTTACCACCGCGTTCGACAAACACTTCATTATGAGTATTCACCATGATCTCTGTAATCGAATCGTCTACGAGGAACTCTTCAAGCGGCCCCAGGCCCACCGCCTCATTCAGTACATTTGTTCTTAAGTGCGCTACGTCTATCTCTTCCGGGAAATCACCTTCGAGTCTGCGAAGAATTCCATCCAGGAGCCGCTGGGCCTCAGACCGAAGTTGTGCGTCGGACATACTACTCACGTCCTTCCGACGCAAGTCCATTTCCGCGATCAGTTGGTCATGGACTACCTTGGTCCAATATAGGAGAATATTATCGACTTTTGCTACGCCATCCTTCGTATCCCGTCCACCCACGTTCAACGTGATGAGATTGTCGGTATACTGTTCTGTTTTGCCAGAAACTGGGACTTTATGGGACGCAGCATCCTCCTTGGCCAATTCGACAATCAGTCGAGCATTTCCAATCGCTATTTCGTCCTGATCGCTCAACGGACCGTAGGTGATTACGCGCTCTCTGTTTACCCACGTCCCGGTCACGCTGCCAATGTCTTCCAGGTAAATCCCGTGTTCTTTCTGATAGATGATCAAATGACGCTTGGCAATGTGTTTATGTTTCAGCACAAGATCATTCTGGCGCGCACTGCCAATCGAACAACTATCGCTTTTTACCGTCAGTTTGGCGCGACGCTTTCTACCTTGCTGATAAATAATATCGAACATGATCAATCCATGATGCTGTATTGAAGGTTTTCATCAATACCTTTCAATTTGTCCTTCCTGATTTCAAGCAATCGATTTGCCCTCTTTTCGAAAGAGTCTTTGATCGTTATCGCTCCAGATGCCTTTGATATATCCGAAACCTTAACCACCTCCGGTGTCAAAAAGACTACAAGCTCCGTCCTCTCATCTTTTTGGTCTTTGGAACGGAAAAGCCCTCCTATAAATGGCAACCTGCCCAGCCCCGGAACCCGGTCAAACTTTTTACTACCAATTGCTTTTAGCAAGCCGGATATTATAATAGTTTGCCCCGACCGAACGTTTACAATCGTTTCCGTCTTCGTGGTCGTTAAACCCGGCACACCCAAAACCTGATTATCGTCGTCTCGTTCGCTCACTTCCGTCTTTATGGTAGTATATATCTCACCCTGACTATTCGCGCGGGGCGAGACAGCTAGTTTCACGCCAAATTCCTTGAACTCCACCTGTGTTTGGCCGTTATTTCCAACAACAGGAATTGGAAACTCTCCACCGGAAATAAATTTCGCGGTCCCGCCATTGACACAACTCAAAACGGGCTCGGATAAAACCAAAGCATCACCATCACTCGCCAGCAAGTTGATTCTTGAGGTTATTGACGACGCGATTCCGAAATAAGACGAGAATGGTTTTACATTTAACGGAAGATTTGAAAACCCAGAAAAACGCGGCCTGTACAATGAATTCGTCACAAAATCCCCCGCCGTTGAAAAGGTCGGTCCATTGACCACCTGCGACCACTTTATACCAAGCCGTGAAAGCGCAGTTTTTTTAAACTGAACCATTTTTACTTTAATGCGTATCATACTGTCCATTCGCACCCGCTTTTCCGGATCATTCTTGCTGACCCTGATATTGTATTCCTTCTGCTTGCCGTGTTTTCCCCACAGACGCAGCGAGGTGCTTCCAGATTTTTGCGCAATAACCAATAACTCTTTCGTGCGCAATATTTCCGCTCGAACGATACCCCCGTTACCCACAGCAACGCGCGTCACATCAACCTTACCCAGCACCTTGACCTGCCCAACAAACATATCAATATTTTCCGAAAATACACATAGCGGAAAAACCATCGATAAAAAACCGAAAAATACTATATACGCAATCCTGGAATTAAAATACACAAAAACACTTCCCATATTTTTTTAAGCATTTAACAATACAATCTATCCGAGAGACAGCCTAGCCGCCAACACCCCCAATAATAAACTCAATCCCCCTTTTCTTTCTGACGATACGACGCCTTTTCACCTTGGGCTTAGGTTTTGGCTTGTTTAAAAGTTGGGCAACTGTCATAACGTTTTTTCCGATCGGCCGGTCATCCTTTGGGGATCGCAACATCGCCGTCAGGCTCCCAATACTGCGGGCAAGTGCAATCTTTTTGGCCACGTCTGGCGTAACCTCCACCGTGATGGTGTTGTATGCATTCCCTGTTTCACGACCAGTTTTATCTATACGAGTTCTCGTGCCGGTCGCAAGCACATGAAGATTCTGTACAATCGGAAATATCTCGCTCTTATACTCCAGCAACAAATCAATATTGTCAGTGGGTTGGAGAAATCCGGAAATCGAATTGATTTTATCGACCGTCACAGTCATCGCCCGTTTTCCCTTGGGGACTTTGCCTGAAAAAGTGGGCATTATTCCTCCTTCAAGATGGGCCCACAGCAAAGCCTTGCCCCCAGCCACATCAAAACTCAACCGCTGCCCGACTGCAACGTTAAATGTCGATGCGGTCACCGCGTTTAAATGCGCATACTTTACCGGTATCTCGCGAAGCGAGAAATCATTACTCGATACTATTTCACCCCGCTTCATATTCCTTTTGGGAACAACAACCTGCACCATTTCCTCCGTTTTCTCCAACTGACTTTTATAGTAGTTAACTTTCTCTTCTATGAAATCCTTCGCCATATACACCGCGAAAGCCCCTAGAACCAGGGAAAAAAGGAGCACCAATATATTTTTATTAATTCCTATTCGGCGTTTACGCCGCACACCATCGACTGTAGCCATCTTATCTCAAATCCTTTCCCGTTTTTTCCGTAACCAGGGTCAATTACGGCAATGAATACAGCAAGGATGAATTATGATGAAAATTCCTGATACTATCCATAAGCATGCCCATTGCAGACTGCTTCCCGCCAGGCACGGGCGCAAACAGCGCGATCACCAAAATAAACGTAATAACCACCCATTCCACAGCTACATGTCCAGCCTGTTTCTTCATTTCACCCCCTTCCCTACATCCATATCCCAATACCCAATATGATACCCATGGTATTACCTAACCAATCAAGCATCAAATCGTTCGATTCTACTCTATTGATCCTGAGAAATATTTTCGCAACTGGCTGAATGTAACCCAAATAGTGACGGGCATTATCCCTCTGGTTTCCCAGCTCATATTGCATGCTCGTCGCCAGCGCTTCACATAACACTCGCGAAACCATACGTTACTTACTGGACTCGGTAATATTCGCAAATATTACCGAGTCACCATACCCCTCTCTAGAGACCGCAAGCTCACATTGCTGATTACGTTTGTCAAACAACATGACCGCGGAACCGTCCCGCAACTCACCATGAATTAGGCGCCATCCATTGGCCGTCAATTCCGAGCGATAAAATGCGTCATTCGAATCCACTGAATATTCATTCCTCAAAATCAGCGTCGTGGCAATTTTCCCCTCATCACGCGCTTGCGTACTCGATACCAATTTTGTACCACCAAGCCTTGGAAATTCTTTTTGTATTCGACTGATCTCGGGTGGTTGAGTCAAGTCCGACACGGATATATAACCCTCCGACCCATGTCCTTGGTTATCCTTTATCTGGACAACGATATTATATTTTCCGTCGAGTTTACTTAGGATTTTCCATGGACCTGCCTCCTTCTCCAAGAACACGGGGGTTTTCCGCATTGTTGTCGTATTGTCCGCCCATTTTTGTTTATAAAACGCCAATAACTCTTCAGGCGCGAGCGATGATCTGATCTGCTCCATTTGCATCGGAACGCCATTTTGAATGACATTCCCTATATATACTGTTTCCGTATCTGGAGGTCTTCCCACCTCAGAAACATCGATCGCCCAAAGTAAACGTGGCGCCAATAGGCATGCATATATTATGGTTCTGGCCGTACCCGACATCGATTGCGCTTCCCTTGCTGTCAAATCATTTTGCTTTCAGATACCGATCCAGCGGCACAATACTCGCATCAATGTAACCAAACCCCCCGTCATCATCGGATTTCAGCTTGCCCAGATCCTTGAAAAACGGGATTGCGCCAAATGCTTCCACAATGCCTTTAAGGGGCTTTTTGAGTGCGCCGGCGAGCACGAACGACCTCTCTCTTTCTTGCGCCTCCGATACATCCTTCGATTCCCAGCCATCAACAAGAATAGTGTTGGAACGTCGCACACACGCAAACGCATCGTCTTTTTCCTCACCCTTGCAATTTTTACCTTTGAAACTCGACTGATTTCCGGCGATATCCATTCCGATTACGGCGGTAAACAAACCCCTATCCTCCAAGTCCCATTTACCCCCACTAATTTTCGCCATGGTTTTGCCCATTTTTACAATACCTGCGGACAGGTCTCCAGCAATACCCGGAGCCTTCCTTTCGGTAAAACGAATCCCGACTCCTTTGCCAGCAGTGATCAATCGGCCGGGTGAATTAGCGTCTTTGCTGCCAAATCCTGTCCAGAATGGGTTCTGGTTGTCGGGGCCTGTCAATGCACCCTGCCCCGTTTTTATCTTCGCGTCGGGTTTTGCAAAGAACCTGTTGCTTACCTCTGTAGCCATGTCTCGCGCAGACAAGTCATCCGAAACGGTCCGTTCCCATGCCACATACCGGCTGGCCTGTATCGTAGCATTGTTTATATCCGAAATTTTAACCAATAGCGGCAGCCCACCAATCAGGGAAACCATAGCCCCGACCAGCACAATAGTTTCCACTAGCGCATTACCGCGCACTTTTCGCTCTTTTCCTGAATTCACCTGATCATTTCCTTTTGGCATTCATCCAGCCAATGCAAACAACCCCGAAACCCTGTCCAATTAACTGATTGAAGCGATAATACTGGAAGCCATTCAAATTTAATTTTAGTAGTGGGACGATCATTAGAACCATTCAACTCATTCGTTAATCGGAGTAGGACGCTCTCCAGCAACTTGAATCTGGTCCATGTTGGTTATGACAGACTACTGGATCTTTCAGATTCCCCCTGCCGACGATGCGACCTCTTTGATTGCATCTGCCGCTTCGTCATTTATCTTTTTGGTTATCTGATCAACAATCTCACTCTCAAACTGTTCTACAAAGCTATCGGCGAATTCGCCGGCGAAGTCCTTGCCAAATTCGGTCACTCTCTGCTGCCCGTATTCTTGCAGTTGTTGTGTATAATCCGTCACCAACTGCACCTGGGCATCATCGCTAAAACCGTGCCCTTTTTTCAGATCATTGGCAAAAGCCTGACCATATCCCGCCGCCTGTTGTTGTGCATATCGCTCCATATCTGCTTTGCTCAATCCCTTACCTGTCGACAAACCCTGGGTCATATCACCTGCAAAATTCGCCCCAAGTCCGGCTACCTGCTGTTGCGCCTGCGCAGCCGTGCCTAAGCCACGGCCTTTTTGCAGACCCTGTTCCAACTCCCGCACGAAATCCACACCGTATACGGCTGCCTGTTGGCGGCCGTATTGCTCCAATTGTTGTTCGTATCGCGCCATCTGCCCTTGTGCTGCACCGCTTAATCCCTGGCCCTGTTGCAGACCCTGCACCAGCTCATCTCCAAGCGCCTGTGCCTGCTGCTCATATGATTGAGACTTATATTGTTCGATCTGCGACTGCACACTGGCCAGTTCCTGCTCTAACCTCGCCCGTTCCGCCGGGTCTGCCACATTGCCAACTTCATCCCGAAGTTGCTGCGCATATTGCTGTAACCGTTGTAATTCCCGTTTTTTTCCGCTGACAAACAATGAAGCACCATCCGCAATACCCTTGACGCCATCGGTCAGTAGATGCGGATCACGCAAACCCCAAGCCATTAATCGTCTTTTGATAGGTGTCTTGGTCAACCTGACTTCCCAATAGGGGCTAAACAAGTTCCCGACCTCGATCTTTCCGCGCCTCTTGTCCGGTCTAAAATCGTCGGGTGGATGAAAAAAGACCTCGCCACTTGATATTGATGCCATAGCGTTTCCCGCCATTTTATCTCCCGCCCAGAACATACCCTTGCCAATCCCGTTGCGAAGCGATGTCGGGGCAGACTTTGATCCCAGACCCTTTATCTTGGTGGATGTCGCCACTTGGTTGGCTGGAAGTTGCACTTCAACTCGCAACGCAAGCCGTGGATCCTTGTTCTTCTTGGTTAAATCTTTCAGGCCATAATAAGCACGAACCCCTCCATAATGCGCATTAAGCTCTTCGTTTTCAGCATCCGCCCATCTCTCCGCAAGCGTGTTATCGTTCATATAGGGACGACAAAGAGTAATGCCGCCGAAGCCCTGACGACATTCAAAATCGCCATTGACGTATCGCGACCCCCACCCCAGCGGGACCTCAATGTGGTGCCAGCCACATTTTCCCCGCTTACAACCGAAGGTTTCCACATGAGCCGAGAGCGTATCCTTACCCTTCCATTCCCAGCGCCGCCCTTTTGACACGAGATTTGTTTTACCCTCTTTTTTTACCCGCAGCCGGATTACGTAGGGAATCTCTAACCGATCTGGCGCTCCAGGCAATATATCGCTCAAATCCAGATCGCGTGAGTTGGTAAATTCGTCCTTGGAACGGTTAATGAGATCCGCTTTTCGTTGCATCCCCTTGGTGTCTTCATAGCGTTTGGCAAACTGACTCCAAGCGACGGCATTCTCACCCAATCCCATCAAGGCGTAGGCCGATTTTACGTTGTATCTTGTATCGTTCGCCTTCACGACTTCGCTCACGAGCTCCGGAGTAGCCGCAAAGCTTGACAAATACACTGCCTGCTGAGCCGTGCTCAGCACCTTGTTGACCATATCCACAACAGGAACAATCCCTTCGGCAACCCTCATCACTACATTGTCAACCTGATTGACGAGCCGTTTCGCATACTGCGTATATACCTTCAGGCTACATAAAGTGCCGGCGCTAACGACACAAACGATATCGGCCATGTAATCAAGGTTACGAATACTGATTGAAGCGTATTTCATCCACGAGGCCAAACTGACCATCTGACCAATCGAAACTTGGTTGGCCACCATTGCGCGGTTGGTATACGCCTGGAAATTCAACGCCCTCGCCTGCCAGATCAAGCCACTATAGACAGCCGCGTCTGCAGTGTTTGACAGGCGTGATTTTTCGGAAGCGAGCTGGCCTGTATTGAACAGGACAATGCCGAACAGCACCCCGGCCATCAGCAAGGCAATACCCAACGGCAAAGCCTGACCCTGTTGTTTTCTCATATCCCTCTACACTCCGTTTTCCCTCAGAGAAGAAGATCACGCCCCGCTATGCCGCTTACAACGGCATAGCGGGGATTTCCATCTACAAGCATTCCGATCGCTTTAGAACTCGCAATCCAACTGCTTTTTCAGTGATTGTCCTTATATGTAGCAAGTGCATTACCGTCACTTGTCATCTGAGCCGAGTAAGTCGGTGCATTGTTTGAAGCAGCCTCACCACTCAATTCTTGCCCCATATTGGCAACTTGCGTCTCAACTACATCACCAAAGTACGAGAATGCGCCAATTGCAGAAATCGCAATAACCGCAACAATAATAATATATTCGGTCATGCCCTGACCGTGCTGAGAGCCCTTATCCGATTTGTTTTTGATCATTGAAAATCTCCCTGACATAGTTAATCAGTTCAAAAACCATGGACTATTGACCATCAACAGCCCATGTACCCTTTTTAACAATGTGACTTTCTCCCTGTCAACAGCCTCCCGGATAACCCACGATTTCGAACTCAGTGCAAACAGACACCTTACACCCCCTAATTCCCTCAGAACAGCTTATAAAACCTGGAATACAATCAGCCGAATACAACTTAAAGTTTATTATTTAAATTATATTTTTTTGCAAATCATGACTTTCTCCTCGCGACGCGCTTAATTTCTT
>Ga0256841_1003439_pt1 | contig 11844 bp, 15 predicted proteins | sample 356308metaG_FD_185971 | JGI IMG/M metagenome (GOLD analysis project Ga0256841, IMG submission 185971) | Hydrothermal vent microbial communities from Mid Atlantic Ridge, Atlantic Ocean - 356-308 | ecosystem: Environmental > Aquatic > Marine > Hydrothermal vents | place: Atlantic Ocean: Mid...
CCGTCCGTTTTGTCGCGAAGAACCATGAAATCAGGCAAGGCGGGATTTTCTTTGACCACACGCAGATGCCCCAGAACCAGTTTTTTCAACCGCTCCACTGGCGCAAGATCAGGGGCCGAGGATGCGGCGATATTTGCGTCAATCTGCACCCCCAGATGCAAAGCAATCGCTGTCCAGATATCGTCTTTCTTTGGGTAATGCCGATAGATCGCGGGCTGGGTCAGGCCCAACTCTTTGGCAATCATGCCGGTTGTCACCTGTGAAGGTCCGATTTTGAAGGCAAGATCCAGAGCGGTTTGCTCGATCTCGCTTTTACGGTCTTTGGCAGATTTTCTGATACGCATGGAGGCCTCGGAAATTTAGTTATATCTCTATTACTAATGGGAACCGTGGCGCACTGCAACAGTATACTCTGTCGCATCTCTATTGGCCACTAATATTCCGACAGTCGCTGATCCCCGCGACATGCTGTAGCAATAGGGCGATAACTGTTGCCCGTATTGGCGCACAGGAATACCATATGCGTAATCTTGACGGCAATGCCGTGAAGAATCGCAAGGGGTGCATGTTGGGCCGTAACCGGACATATTTCAGACGTTGCCATCGCCGCTGGTTAAACAGCTTTGTGGCCGGCATTATTGTCCTGTCCCAGATCCTGTTGATTGTCGGTACCAACACATCTTTTGCCGATACATCAGCATCCAGCCGCATATCCGTATCGTCTGAGGAATTTCCCTTTGGCCCGATGGTTATCTGCACACCGAACGGCATCCAGATTATCTATCCGAACGGGGATGGACCTGACGGATCGGGTGGCGAAGGCAAAACATGGGTGAAATGCCCGCTATGTCTGATCGCTACGGCTTCGTTCCTGGTGCCCCCCTCCGTGACGGGGGAAAACATACCCGACCCGTCTGGCGCAATCGATATAATCTGGGCCAGCGAAACCGAACACCCCCGTTCTATCGGGCGCTATTTCAACCAGCCGGTGCGCGCGCCGCCCTTTGGTCTTTCTATCTAACAATTCAAAACAACTGTCAGCCTATTCGCGGCCCGATTGGGTGCGATCCGATGTGACAGTTTCCAAGATATGAAAGACAAAGGAAAACTGAAATGGAACGTAGAAATTTTTTGATGGGCACAACTTCGATGCTTGCTGGTGGGTTGGTTGTAGCCGGTACTGCCAATGCGCAAATGAAGATGGTGCCGCCATGGGCCTGGACGGCTGAACACGGTTTGACCGGCCATCTGGTCACAGATCCCGATCCCTCGACCGATGATCTGGCCAAATTCAAACGCTGCGCCTATTGCGGCATGTCCACAACGAAATGGAGCCACACCCGCCATGTGGTCCAGTATGACGACGACAAATCAGAAGCGACCTGTTCGATCCGTTGTTTGACAATCTCGCTGTCGCTGAACCTTGATCGCAACCCGAAAAACATCTGGGTTGGCGATGCCGGTGCGGACTCGGAAATCAAACCGTTGATCAAGGTCGAGGATGCGCAATACACCCTGCAACCGGGTAAAATGGGCACCATGACAGCCAACCGTAAATGGGCCTATGCCGACAAGGCCAAAGCAAAGGCAACCGGCGCCCAGTTGATCAATTTCGAGGAAGCTCTGGTTGCCGCCTACAATGATCAGGCAATGGATACCCTGATGATCCGCAAGCGGCGCGCTGAAAAGCGGGCACATATGGCCCAAAAAATGCAGGACGGCAACTAAACCGCCAGACTGTTTTACAAATCTGTCCAAAGGGGTGCCGGTTATGACGACCGGCACCCCGACACCGGAACCCGCAACGATTTCCCAAAAGGCCCGCCCATGTGCAACCACCCTGAATCCCCGACCCGCCGCCATTTGCTGCAACTGGGCGCCAGCGCCATGCTGATGCTGCCTGCGCTGCCGTCTTTGGCCACGGAAAAGCCGGGCGTTGCCCCCGTTATCGACCTGCCCAGACCCGGCCCGCGCGACCGTTGCCCGGTCTGTGGCATGTTCCCCGAACGATACCCCGACTGGACCGCGACCGTGCTGTTTCAGGACGGCCATGCCGACCATTTCGACGGGGCCAAGGATTTCTTCAAATACCTGTATGACATGCCCAAATACGCCAGTGGCCGCAAACGCGAACAGATCACCGGCATGGGTGTCACCGGCTATTACGCCGCCGAAATGATTGACGCGAAACAGGCGCTTTATGTGATCGGCTCGGATGTGCTGGGGCCGATGGGACATGAACTGGTGCCGCATCCCGATATGTACGACGCCGAAGCCTTTATGCGCGATCACGCCGCCGTCGGGATCCTTCGTTTCGAGGACACCAGCATGGAAATGATGCTGGGCCTTGATGAAGGCCGGTTCGATCTGGGATGATGATGCACCTGCGCCCCTCCAGTTTTATGATCAGCGCGATGTTTCTGCTGGGCGCCGCTGTTGTGACCCTGTTTGTGCATGCCTGCAGCAGCACCGATAACGGGCTGGCGGCGCGCGCAAGGCTGGTCGGGCAACTGGGGCTGACCGATCTGGCCCTGTTCACCGAGGCCCGCTATACCCGCCACCCCTCGCAAGCGGATCTGCATTCCGCCTTTCAGGATCAGCCCGTGTCGCTGGACCATTTCCCGTCAGGATCACTGGTTTCACCGCCGCGTCATAATTTTGCGCCACGCACCGGAGTGCAACAATGAACACATCCTTTGCCCGTCAAAGATACCTGATGGATTTCACCCTGCATTCGATGCTGCGCCGCAAGGGGCGCAACCTTGTGCTGTTTACGGTGTGCTGTCTGGTGATTTTCATTCTGGCCTCGGTGATGTTTTTCGGTCAGGCCATCCGGCAAGAGGCCAAGACCGTTCTGGCCGATGCGCCCGAGGCCACGGTGCAAAATCTGGTGATGGGGCGGCACGCCCTGATCAATGCCAAATGGGTGCCGGTTTTGCAGAATGTCCGCGGGGTGCGTCATGCCGAAGGGCGGTTGTGGGGCTATTATTATGACACGGTGAATGGCGCCAACTATACGGTGATGGTGCCCCCATCAGATGATACCGAACACCGGTTGCAACCGGGCGAGGTTATCATCGGACCGGGGATTGTGGCCAACCGCAACCTGATCCGCGACAAATATCTGTTCCTGCGCGCCAACTACGGCGAGATTTTCCGCCTGAAGGTCAAAGACAGGCTGTCGTCGGATTCAGCATTGGTCAGCGCCGATCTGCTGCTGATGTCGGAACCCGATTTCCGCAAGTTTTTCCAACTGCCCGACGATGTGTTCACCGACATCGGCCTGACCATCCGCAACGCGCGTGAAATCCCGACCATCATCGGCAAAATCGGCGTGCGGGTGCCCGGATCACGGGTTGTGACCCGCGCGGACATTCTGCGCACCTATCAGTCGATTTTTTCGTGGCGCGAGGGATTGCTTTTGGCCCTGCTGGGCGCCTCCATCGTTGCCTTTGTGATCTTTGCCTTTGACAAAGCCGCCGGCCTGTCCGGCGAGGAACGCCGCGAAATCGGCATCCTGAAGGCGATCGGCTGGGAAACCTCGGATGTGCTGGCGATGAAGTTCTGGGAAGGCGCGCTGGTGTCGGCAGGGGCGTTTTTGCTGGGGCTGGTGCTGGCCTATGGGCATGTGTTCTTCTTTCAGGCCGGATTGCTGGAACAGGTCCTTAAGGGCTGGGCCGTGATCTATCCCGATTTTCACCTGAAACCGCATATCGAGGTGTTGCAGGTGGTGACTTTGGCCTTTTTTACAGTGGTTCCCTATACGGCGGCAACGATCATTCCGATCTGGCGCGCGGCAGTGACGGACCCGGATGCGGTGATGCGATGATTGAACTTGATAACGTCAGCAAGGTTTATAACGAAGGCCGCGCGAACGAGGTATTCGCCCTGCGCGACATTACCCTGCAAATCCGCGCGGACCAGACCACGGTGCTGAAGGGGCCGAGTGGCTCGGGCAAAACCACGCTGCTGACATTGATCGGCTGTTTGTCTCGCCCTACGGTGGGGCGTATCCATCTGGAAGGAAAAATGGTTTCGGGGCTGCCGGAAAAATTCATGACCGAAATCCGGCGGGAAAAATTCGGCTTTGTATTCCAGCGGTTCAATCTGGTGCGCGGGCTGACGGTGCTGGAAAACGTAATGCTGCCCGCCTATCCGCTGGGCCTGAAATACAGCACATTGCGCGATAATGCCGAACGCCTGTTGGGCGATGTCGAAATCGCCGACAAAGCCGGCATGAAGGTCGAAAACCTGTCGGGCGGCGAGGCCCAGCGTGTCGCAATCGCACGGGCACTGATCAACAACCCCGACTATGTGATCGCGGACGAGCCAACGGCAAATCTGGACACCCGGCTGGTTGGCGAATTCCTGAAAATCGTCGAAAAACTGCGCACCGAGGGCAAATCGGTGATCATCACCAGCCACGATCCGCGCATCTGGCAGGCCGATGTGGTGGATCGGGTGATCGGTATGGAAGATGGCCGCGTGATTGAAGACGGGATTGCCGCAACATGATCTTTCACCCCCCGATACTGGCCCTTGTTCTGGCCTCGCTGATCTCGGCACTGACTGTGCTGTGGGCGGCGTGGTTTGCCCTGCGGGTGCTGCGCCATTGGCAGCCTTCCAGCGGTCATGCTTTGCAGATCAACATGGAGAAACGCACCTATCTGGTGTCCACCGCGCTGGCCTTTGTGCTGTTGCTGGAACTGGCGTCGCTGCTGCTGTTTGTATCCAACGCCGACCAGATGTCGGTGATGTTTGTCGGGGCGATGTGCGCGGTGGGAACGCTGAATGTGAACGCCTATGGCATTCCGGCGCTGTTGCTGAAACTGGCGGTGTTCTTTGTGGCGCTGGTCTGGCTGGTGATCAACCAGATCGACAACAAAGCGCCGGATTACCCGTTCACAAAACTGAAATACGCCATCCTGCTGTTGCTGGCCCCGCTGGTGGTGGTGGCTGCGGGAACGCAACTGACCTATTTCCTGAATCTGGAAACCGACACGATCACCTCCTGTTGCTCGCTGGCCTTTATCCCCGAAGGCGGGGGCGTGGCGGCGGAACTGTCATCAATGCCGCCCAAACCCGCACTGATCCTGCTGTTTGGCGGCTTGGCGGCAATGGTCCTGCTGGGCCTTCTGGCGATGCGGTTCAGGGTGGCACAGGCGCTCTACGGGCTGGCCAGTGCGGTGTTCTTCGTGATCTCGATCACCGCGATTGTGTCGGTGATTTCGTCTTATATTTACGAGCAACCGCACCACCACTGCCCATTCGATGTGATCAAACCGCAATTCGATTATATCGGCTACTGGATGTATCTGCCGCTGTTCACCGCCACAGGCATCGGCATGGCCGCCGGTATTCTGGGGCTGCGGCGAACGCCCGACAGCATGGCCGACAGCTTTGCCCGCCTGATGAAAAAACGGATAGCAATTTCGCTGGGGCTTTATCTGTTGTTCGGCCTTGTGGCGCTGGTTGCAATCCTGAAATCAAACCTGATTTTGATTGGATGAAAAATCAATAATCTCACGGTTTTTCGCATTCAGTAGGTATTACTCACCCCCAAGCGGTTCAATTCCACATTTGCAAATTGACTGTACTAGTCGAAAAACCAGGTCCCTCGGAACGGTGGATCACTTGACGAGCGTGAAACAATACCCGCTCAATGTTGGCGATTTGTACTCCGTCCGGATATGGGCCTCGAAGAAAATCGCTTTCTATAACACTATAACAGACCTACACATGCAGTTATTCCTGCATATCCAATCCATCAATGAGAACTTATTCACCCGCATTCGGTCCAGAAATGCAAACTTGATTCAAATCATCCTGAAATATGCCAGGTATGGTATAATCGTGCGAGTTTCTTTCTGTCTTGCAAGGCACTTTGTTACCGGAGGCCACGACAATGAGCAACGATATTATCCATAAATCCCACCTGATCGCCGAAGCGGCAAATATGCCGGGTTATGAACAGGCACGCACCAGTTTTTCTTGGGAAGAGGAGCAAAGCCTGCTGGACGGTTTGCCTAACGGCAAGTTGAACATCGCACACGAGGCCATCGACCGGCATGTGCAAGAGGGCATAGGTGACAGGCTGGCCATTTGATTTTCAGGTTTCGAATCTTTGCATCATTTAAAGACATCTGGGGTAAGCGCATTTTCGGGTTTTCATCGTACCCCCAAATATACCCCCAATCTGGGGATGCGTTAGCGGATCAAGAAAAATGTCACTGGCCAAAAAATATTATTTACAACCTTATATACAAGGCTGAAACGGATGTCACTGGACTTTATAAAACGGTGAAATGGTGCCCCCACACGGACTCGAACCGCGGACCTACTGATTACAAATCAGTTGCTCTACCAGCTGAGCTATAGGGGCACTCGGGGTGATTTACGCGCTGAAAACGACTCTTGCAAGCCCGAAAATCGGGAAAATCCGTCAAACGGAAACCTATGCCCCCCTGTTGCCCCGCGCCAACAGTAAAACCGCCAGCATCCCGACTCCGATCACCAGCAATGCCGCCGGCGACGCCTCGCCTATATTTTCAAGCGAGGCCTGTTCGTATACCAGAGTCGAGAGCGTGTTGTAGTTGAACGGGCGCAGCAGCAAAGTGGCGGGCAGTTCCTTGACGCTGTCCACAAACACCAGCAACAAAGCCGTCATTAGCGAGCCGCGGATCAGCGGGGCGTAAACTGTGAGCAATGTGCCACCGGCCGAACGCCCCAATGACCGCGCAGCCATCGGCAGGCTGGGTGAAATCCGCCCCATCGCGCCATCAGCCGCCCCTTGCGCAATGGCAAAAAACCGCACCGAATAGGCGAAAACGATGGCAAAACCGGTGCCGGTCAGTACCAGTCCGATGTCCACGCCGGTTGCCCATTCCACGAAATCCGCCAGCTTGTTGTCAATAGCCGCGAGCGGGATCAGAATCCCCACCGCCAGCACCGCACCGGGGGCGGCATAGCCGATGGTCGTGAACGGCATAATCAAACGCGGCAGGCGACGACCGGTCAGGCGCACGCCATAGACCAGAAACACTGCCGCCGCGACCGTCACCAATGCTGCCCCGCCGCCCACGCTGACCGTGTTCCACAAGGCCCGCCCCAGCGCCGGATTGGACCAGTATTCGGTATTGCGCAGCGCATGTGACAGCATCACCCCGACGGGCAACATAAATCCGCCCAGAAACGGCAAGGTGCAAAACAGGGTCGCAAGCCAGCCGCGCGCGCCTTGCAGCGGGATTTGCACGATCGGGCGTTTATGCCGCGCGCCCTCGTGAAAGCGCTGGTTGCGGCGGCTGGATTTTTCCAGCCCCACCAGCAGCAGCACCAGCAGCAGCACAACCCCCGCGATCTGGGCCGCACCACCGGCGTTGTTGGCCTCTAGCCATGTGGTGAAAATGCCGGTGGTCAGGGTTTGCACGGCGAAAAACTCGACCGTGCCAAAATCGCTGACTGTTTCCATCATCACAATCGCCATGCCGGCGGCAATCGCGGGGCGCACCAGCGGCAGGCCCACCCGCCAGAACCGTTTCCATGGACCGGCGCCCAGTGCGCGGGCCACCTCGTAAGTATTGCCCGATTGTTCGCGAAAGGCACTGCGCGTCAGCAGATAGACATAGGGGTAAAGCGCCAGCGCCATCACAAGGATCGCCCCGCTACGCGAACGGATTTCGGGGAACCAGTAATCCCGCGATGTGGTCCAGCCGAACACCCCGCGCAGCCCGGTTTGCACCGGCCCCGCATATTCCAGAAAATCCACCAGCGCATAGGCTCCGACATAGGCCGGTATGGCCAGCGGAAACAGCAGCAACCATTCCAGCCAGCGCGCCCCCGGAAAGCGGTACATCGCCACCAGCCATGCCGCCCCGACCCCGATCATCGCGGCCAAAACCCCGACCGACAGCATCATCACCAGCGAATTCACCAGATAGCGCGGCAGGGTTGTGGCCAGCAGATGCGGCCAGATATTTTCGGCCGGATGGAAGGCGATCCACACCACCGAAGCAATCGGCATCATCACCAGTGCGGCAATCAGCAACGCACCTGCCGACCACGGATCGGGGCGCCAGATCGGCTTGCGTGCGGGTATTGCTTGAGTGTTTTTCTCGGTCATTTGGCAAGGGGTAGAGGAAACCGCTGTATCTGTCCAGATTTCCTCTTATACTATGGTGTGATTAAAGAAGGCGGGAATAGTGCTATGCAGGTAATCTTTCATCTCGGGGCCCATTGTACGGGTGAGGACCGGCTGCTTAAGTCATTGTTGAAAAATCGGGAACGGCTGAATCCGCAAGGTATTATCATTCCCGGCCCCAGCCGATACCGGCGTTTGATCCGCCAGACACTTGGCGCCCTGAATGGTGCGACGCCATCCGCAGATGAACAGCAGGCCCTGCTGACACAGATCACCGACGAGCATGTGGTCAAACGGCTTGTCTTGTCAGCCGCCGATTTTATGGCGTTTGTTCCATGGGTGTTTCGGCATCAAACCCTTTATGGAAAAGCACCGGAAGTGACCGCAGCCCTTGGGAAACTGTTTGACGGTGCAAGTATCGAGTTCCATTTATCCATAAGAAACCCGACCACTTTCATTCCCGCTGTATTCGGCAACACGACCGGCTTGACCCTGAACAAGTTTTTATACGGAACCGATCCTTACAGCATTAAATGGTCCGAGTTGATCAACAAGATCAGCATTGCAAATCCGGGGGCGCGTGTGGTTGTCTGGCGAAACGAAGACTGCCCTTTGATCTGGTCGCGGGTCATGCGCAATCTTACCGGGACAGCCGAAGCAATTCCGCTTCAGGGTGAAGAGGATATACTGAGCGGCCAAATGACCAAAGAGGGTTTGAAATTATACCTGAACTACCTTGTCGCCAATCCGCCCAGAACGGGCAGGCACAAACAAAGGATCATAAATACTTTTCTGGATAAATTCGCGCTTCCCAAGGACGACCCTGCCGATGAAATACCCGATGGCTGGACACCGGCGATGGTGGCGGAACTGACAGATCTGTATGAACAGGATCTTGACAGGATATCCAGAATTCCGGCGGTTAAACTGATAACCCCATGACTAGAACCAACCCAACCACCCTGCCGGACACCCCGTTCTGGAAGGCCTATCAGGGCCGGTTTTTCGGGGTGTTGAATTGGTCTGATGTTGATACCTTCTGGGCCGAAATGTCCGGCACCACCGGCGACTGGTTCATCTTCGCCCCCGAACAGCCGGCACCGGACAGGGCCGCGCCCCCCGCAGAACTGGCCGAAGTGCTAACCAAAGCCCAAGCCCTGATCAACAGCCGCCGCGACATGTCGCATTGCGGGGCAATCTATGTGGACAGCCTGGAAAACCCGTCCTTTATCAAGGTGTTCGACCCCTCGGCGATGGGGTCATCCTGCAATATATCCGGCATCCCGATCCTGCCGCGCTGGATCTTCTGCCGGATCAAACCGGACGATATACCCCCTCCACCAGAGCCGGTTAAACCGTCATTATTCAAACGGTTGACAGGCCGCAGTTAGCTCATCCCCAGCGCTTCTTTATACATCTCCAGAACCGCCTCTTCCTCGGCGATGTCCTGTGCGTCGCGTTTGCGCAGCGCGATCAGTTTGCGCATAACCTTGGTGTCATAGCCACGGCCCTTGGCTTCGGCCATCACCTCTTTTTGCGCTTCGGCAATGTCTTTCTTCTCGGCGTCCAGCCGTTCGATGCGTTCAATAAACTGGCGCAATTCATCGGCGGTTACACGGTAGCTGGTATCGGAAGAGGTCTCGTTCATCACATATGCCCTTTGCTTGACTGGACCCTTCCCTAATACCCCAGCCCCGCGCGTGCAAGGGCTTGCCCAAGGCAAATTGATCGGTTAGCGGTGGGAAAACTTTGAAAGGCGCAAGAAATGGACATTCTTATCTGGGCAGGTGCTGTGGTTTCCCTGATCGGGCTGGTCGGAATATTCTATTGCATCATTCTGGCCCTGAAAGCCAAACGCGCCAACCTGCCGGACGAGGAAATGCGCGCCCGTCTGCAACGGGTCGTGCTGCTGAATATGGCCGCGCTGTTCCTGTCGATGGTCGGACTGATGATGGTCGTGGCCGGGATTTTGCTGGGTTAACCCTCGCTCTCGGGCTTGTCTTCCAATGCCAGTTCCAGCGCCAGAATATCTTCGGGCACGGGCAGGCCAAGCGATTTCAGTTCCGAGATTTTCTCGCGCAACTGTTCCTGCAAAACATGCGCATCCTCGGGGCGCTTGGCGATTTCGTCCATCAGCATCGCTATGCCGGCTTTCAGTTCCTCGAATGCCATCTGGTCACCTCGCGCGTTGGGTTTCTATGTATGTTTTGCGGCACATTTTGCACAAAACGGGGTATAGGGAAGTATATCAAGCCGTTCTTCGGAAATCTTGTCACCGCATTCGACGCAATAGCCGTATTCGCCTTCGTCCATCCGTTGCAGCGCGGCTTTTATCATACGGATTTCAGCCTGCGCTGACAAGCCCATCCCCTCCAGCACCTCGTCCTCTTCCCGCTCGACAGCCAGTTCTTCCCAGTCTTTTGTGGTATGTGAATCCAGCTCGTCGTCAATCTGTAAAAGACGGGCTTCCAGTTCTTTCAGGCGATCATTCAGGGCGGCGCGTCGTTTCGAAATATCTGCCATATCCTGTTCTCCTTCTCGTTGAAGATACGGTAGGCGCAAAACCCTCCAGCCTGCCTTGATATGGGTCAAGCCCAATGGAATCAGCCAATTTCCATATCCATCGGCATGGCCGCCATCGGCATTTCTCCAATATCGACAGCAGGCAAATCATCCATCGGCGCCATCGGCAAATCCGGCAAGCCTCCTTCGCCGTCCGTACCCATCGGTGCCATTGGCATTTCAGCAGCAGTTCCCCCGTCAGGCGGACCAAGATCACTTGGCATATCCACCACCGGCTCCGGCGGAACATCCGGAGTGACATTCACCATCCCCTCTCCGCTCACCGCAGAGGCATCTGCCGCAATGCCATCCGTAATCCGCAGCGCCCGATACCCGTTTTGCTGCCCCAGCCGCGCATGCCCGACAATCCGCCCGTCGGCCCCTTCCAGTCGTACCGCAGCAATCGCGCTTTGCGGCACCGGCACCAGATCGCCGGTTTTATAGGCAGAGGCATCGGCCAAAGGCACCTTCAAGCGGTGCAAGACCGCCGTCAGCTCTGCATGGCTGGCCTGCACTGTCTCTTGCAACATCTGCGCCCAGTCCGGCCCGCCTTCCCCGCCGCAATTGCGTTGAACACAACCATCCGCGGGCAGCGCCAACAGCAATTCGCCCTGCTTTGCCCCGTCGTCCAGATCCAGTGCAATGCGAAACAAACGGTAATCCGTTTCCTCGATCCGCAAGCCCAGCAAACGCACATTTTCGACCCGTTCACCAAACCGGAACCCCGTAGCCCAGTGTTCCGCCGCACTGCCCGTCAGATGGCCCTCGAATTCCTGCAAAACCCGCTCCAGCAGTGGTGCACACATCGCGCTATCCGTTGCGGTGGCTCGCCGCTGTGTGGCGGGTGATTTCAACACCTGCCCCATGGTCTGAACCTCGATCAGCGCGGCCAGCGCCTGAATGTCCAGTGCCGCAACGCCAAGGCCCCCTTGCGGCCCCTCCAGCAGCAACAGCAACAGATCATCCGACAAGGCATCCAGCAACCCCGGCTGGTTCACCCGCGATTCCGCCAAGCCCTGCACCCGCAACGCCAGCGACAGTTCATCCTGCGCAGCCTTGGACAGGGCCAGCCGCAGCGCCTTGGCCGGTGTCATCCCCGCCGATTCACTTTCGCCGCGGCCTGCCCCGGCCTTGCGTTGTAATGT
>Ga0256841_1003440_pt1 | contig 11843 bp, 12 predicted proteins | sample 356308metaG_FD_185971 | JGI IMG/M metagenome (GOLD analysis project Ga0256841, IMG submission 185971) | Hydrothermal vent microbial communities from Mid Atlantic Ridge, Atlantic Ocean - 356-308 | ecosystem: Environmental > Aquatic > Marine > Hydrothermal vents | place: Atlantic Ocean: Mid...
AAGCTGACTGGCTTCACAGAGTTTTGCCACTTCATTAAATCTTTCCGGGTGCCTGGGGACAATCAGTAGAAGCAAAGCTGGATAATCTCTTTTGATACGTTTATAGATATTCAGAAAATGTTGTTCTTCATTTTTATGAGTACTGGCAATAATCCATACTTGACGGCCATTAAATATGTTTTTTTTAATATTCTTGCCCTTTTCAATCAAATCAACAGGAATTTCCAGATCAAATTTGATATTCCCAGTTGTCACCACCTTTTCCGGATTTGCACCAATTCGGACAAAACGATTTTTATCAGTATTGCTTTGAGTCGAAATCACATTGACATTAGCTAAAATTCTGGAAAAGAAACTATGCAATTTTTGATACCCACGCTCTGAGTTTTCTGAAAGTCTGGCATTAACAATAAGCAGTGGAATTTTATTTTTGCCACAGTGATGAAATAAATTCGGCCAGATCTCAGTCTCCATAATCACCCCGATTTTAGGGCGAAAATGGTTAATAAAACGGCTTATGGCATCCGGTGTATCATAGGGCAAAAAAACGTGCTCTACCTTTTCTCCCATGACATCTTTTACTCTTGCGGAACCAGTGGGAGTTGTTGTTGTAATCAACACAGTATCATTCGGATGGATATTTTGATAACACTTTACTAACTGAAAAACTGACTCCGCCTCGCCAACAGATACGGCATGAAACCAGACAACGCCTGGATTTGTTGATTTTGAATAAAATGCTAATCGTTCATGCCAGCGTTTTCGATAAGCGGGTGCTTTGATTCCACGCCAAATCAAACGAAGAAAAATAAAAGGGAGGAGTAAATAAAACAGGCTACTATAAAGAATTCGCATAACCTGAAAGAGAAATTAATTTGAAGAAAAAAAGTCCCTAAAAAAGGATGTTTAATGATTCAGCCATTCCATATATAACTGAACACCCTCTTCAACCGATTTAAACTGGATATCACATCCAACTGTTCTGAGTTTTTCCAGGTTGGCTTCAGTATAACTTTGGTAACAACCTTTCAAATGCTCAGGAAACGGAATGTATTCAATTTCACCTTTTTTATGGAATGCAATAACGGCATTCGCCACATCATTAAAAGACTGGCTTTTTCCTGTGCCAGCATTAAAAATACCCGATATTTCAGGATGATCCAGAAACCACAGATTAACTGCAACCACATCATCCACATATACAAAATCACGGACTTGTTCGCCGTTGGCGTAGCCATCGCTGCCCTCGAACAACTTCACCTTACCGCTTTCAATCAACTGGTTATTTAGATGATATGCAACACTTGCCATGCTGCCTTTATGGGCTTCCCGAGGACCATAAACATTAAAATACCGCAAGCCAACAACTTGCGAAGTCAAATTTGCTAGATTACGCCGCAAATATTGGTCGAATTGGAACTTGGAATAGCCGTATACATTTAGCGGCCCTTCAAATTCAGGGGATTCCTTAAAATCTTTTTTGCCTCCATAAACGGCCGCACTTGAAGCATAAATAAAAGGAATCTTGTAAGTCTGACTAAAATGAAATAATTGTTTTGTATAGTCATAATTGTTCTCCATCATGTATCGTCCATCCCACTCCGTGGTCGTAGAACAAGCTCCCTGATGAAAAATAGCTTTTATGGATTCAGGTTTAAATTGACCTGATAGCAATTTCGTAATAAACGCCTGTTTATCTACATAATCAGCTATTTGACAATCAACCAAATTTTTATACTTAATTCCTTCGGTCAGATTGTCAACAACCAGAATATCATCGTAACCACGCGCATTTAAACCAAGCACCAAATTACTGCCGATAAAACCAGCGCCCCCGGTTACGATGATCATGACTCGTTATGCTTCTGCAACTATTTTAACAAGCAAGGTCGCATTAACATCAGTATGCAGATGAATGGTGATTTCATACTCACCGGTATGTCGAATCACCCCTTCAGGTAACCTTACTTCATGTTTTTCAACCTTAGATCCAGCCTCAGTAATTGCGTCGGCAATATTTTGTGTGCCAACAGAGCCAAATAGCTTGCCTTCTTCACCTGCTTTTTGAGCAATAACAACATCTAGCTTGGAAATATCTGTGGCTCGCTTTTCAGCAATAGCAAGTTTTTCAGCAGCAATTTTCTCGAGTTCAGCTCGACGCTTTTCAAATTCAGCAAGTTTCTCCGGAGTTGCAGGAACTGCTTTCCCCTGAGGTACTAAATAATTTCGCCCATAACCAGACTTAATAGTTACTTTGTCACCCAGATCACCCAGGTTTGATATTTTTTCAAGAAGAATCACTTCCATCTTTTAAATCCTCATATTTTTTTCGGTTCATACCGAACAATCCGGTGCCATTAGACACCCGTATTCATTGAAGTTTTATTACGCAAATTTAGCCAAGTATCACTTAGACCCATTAGGGCAACTGGCAATAAAACATGGGGTATTAAAAACAACAACACATAAAAAACGGGGAGTAAATAGGTTTTAGCTTTCATCACAGCAATTAGTGAATGGGCGATAGCAGTACCGATAAATACATAAAACAAGAAAATTGGAATAACTACATTCCAGGCAACTTCAGAAAGTGTTCCAGAACCAAAAAATGCTAAAAGCAAAACAATAATACTCACTATAGCAAAAACCGGATGTGCACTCAGCGCAAGATATTCTTGCCTGAAACCACCAGGATTACATAAAACTGACTGCCACCACCGGCCAATAAACAAACCAAACAATAAACCTGAAATATACCCCGTTATCAACATGCCCGTCATAAACTTTGACATATTTGTGATAGCCTGCCGAACCTCAATTTCAGAATTCTCCAGTTGTGAAGTCATGGGCTCAACAACTGCAGTTAAAATCTGACTCCATAGAACAGAAGGCTCCTTTACAAACAAATAGACTAAAACAACTACAATGGCACCAAAAATGGCTGTTAATTGCAAAACCAGCGAAAGCCGTCTGCTTTCCCGGAGAATAATTGCCACAATCCAGACTGGAAACCATAGTACAACGCTATATGCCAGCGCAAACATATAATTGTTCAGTAAAAAAATGCTCATCAACGCACTAATGGCGCAAGCAGACAACATTACAAATGCGCCGTCATGAGCTCCACGCCTTAAGGTAACCAAAGCTATAGCAGCAGAACTCAATAAACTGGCGGGCGGCAATAGCAAAGCCAGAAATGCAAGAGCGGAAGCAACCATCGCTGCCTGCCATCTTCCCCGCATTATATACTCTGCCAAAAACTTCATCGTTAATGTGTTGTTTAATCTGGTTTATTTATGTGCATCACAAAACGGTAAAAGTGCAATATAGCGAGCCCTTTTAATAGCTGTAGCTAGCTGTCTTTGTCGTTTTGCTGAGGTTCCGGTGACCCGGCTTGGAATAATCTTACCGGTGTCACTGATATATTCGCTGATCAAATCCAGATCCTTATAATCAATTTCATTACCGATTGGTCCGGGTCCGAACCGTTTTCTACTCATATTTCTTGCCATTTTTTCTCTCTCAAATATAGAAAATCAATTAATGTTAGTCAATTTCCCCAGGCGCTTCCTTACTCGAATCGCCTTCGCTAACCGACTGTTTTTCTGTCACTTCTTCACTCGCAACGGGGACTTCCACCACTTTTTCAACTGCTACTACTACTTCTTCTTCTACTGCAGGAGCAGTCTTATTTTCTGCAGCTGTGGCCTCAGCAATTTTTGAAGGTTCGGTGATCGCCTCGTTTTTCTGCAAAATCATGTTTCGCAGCACTGCATCATTAAAACGAAAAACAGTTTGAAGTTCTTCAAGAGTTGCTTGATCACATTCAATATTCATCAGCACATAATGCGCCTTATGAATTTTATTGATTGGATAAGCTAAATGTCTTCGTCCCCAGTCTTCAAGTCGATGAATGACGCCGGAAGCCTCTTCAATAATTGAACGATAACGATCAATCATTGCTGGCACAAGGGAGCTTTGATCTGGATGGACTAAAAATACAATTTCGTAATGCCTCATAAATTTTCCTTTTGGTTTAGTAGCCTTCTGTTGACACCAACAGTAAAGCAAGGATTAGGCTAAAAGCCTAGGTAAACCTGCAATTATATATTTTATATCCTATTAAAGAAAGATAAATTTTATTACTGCAATCACATTGGAAATAAATGATTAAAACCAACTAACTTCTAAAGCTACTTTATAAAAAACAGCTAACACTTTGACAAACCTAAACAAACTATAATACACTGATTTTGCTTGAGTTTTTATAAAAACCGCTAAAATAAAGAGACCAGTTTCACACATTGCAGAAATTGACCGAGAATTAAGCCAAAATTAAGAATAGTTGTTCCATACTATAGCTATAGCAATACAATATTTATTGCTGTTTAACAGCGTTTATAGTGAGGATCTACCATGAATTCACGACACGGCAAACATCAATGCAGATACTGTCAAATTGAAATGGTTAATGCACAAAATTTAATGCCATTTTCAACATATAAAAAATGGCAACAAGAGAATCAATCTCCGTCCGCTGTCTTGAAATGTCCAGTATGTGGTTATAGCGAACTTGACCAAGATTTCAATGCAAACAGTTTCAGCGATTCAGCTAATTATGCAGGAGCAATGAATACTGATAATTCGGCTCACAACAGACATATCAGCCAATAGCTTACTCCAAAAAATCATTTTTTACCCTTTCCCTCTGAAAGAAAACTTCTCAAGATGGAGAGAAAATGTTCCGGCTGTTCAACATGCAGCCAATGACCAGCATCAGCAATGGTTTTAATAATAGCATTTGGGAAAAGCTTGAATATCACCTCATGATGTTTTTTTTCAACATGTGTAGACTTCTCTCCAACCAGAAATAAACTTTCTCCAGAAAAAGCATTTACATTCTGTATATCGGGAAAAGCGATAATAGCAGGAGCCGCTTTTTTAAAAACATCCAAATCAATCCGCCACACATATTCGCCATCTTTTAATATCAAATTCTGCAATAAAAACTGCCGAAAATTTGTATCTGGCATAGATTCTGACAATAGTTGATCCGCTTGCTTACGATTATTTATTTGCGATAAAGGTAGATTTTGCAGCGCCTGAATAATATTTTCAAAGCTATGTCGGTAGCTTACTGGTGCAATATCCACAATAATAAGCTTATCAATAAGTTCGGGATTTTTTAAAGCCGCCCACATTGCGACCTTCCCACCCATACTATGTCCTAACAGGCACGCTTTTTTAACTTTATGTTCCATTAAAAATGACTTAACATCAGCTGCCATAGCAGGATAATTCATTTCTTGCACATGTGGTGATTGTCCATGATTACGCAAATCCGGTACGTAAACGTGAAAGCTCTCAGACAGTTTTTTTGCTATAGCCCTCCAATTACGAGAAGAAGCAAAAAAGCCATGCAAAATTACTATTGCAGGCTCATTTTTCTGACCAAATTCCTGATAATGCAATTTTACAGTATTACTCATTGCGCAAAATGATAAACCGCTCCCATCAAGGCGCCGAAAACACCACCCCAAACGACCAACCAACCAAGGTGCTGTCGAATAATCTTCTGAACCATCTCTTTGACCATCTGAGGCGTCAATTCTGACAAACGCTTATCAATTACTGTCTCAACGTTGATAATAATATCCTCACTGATCTTATGTGCATTTAAACCGTTTTGTAATGCCGCCTTGAAACGATCAGATTCAACCATTTCTTTCAAAATGGCTCTCATCTTTAGTATAAATGGTTCTTTTAAAGGGATTAGAGCTTCATCACCGCCCATCATCTGCAACATACTGCCGAATGAGGACTCCATAATCGCAGCCACAAGCCCTTCATAGACCTTATCATAATCAACCGCATTCAGAAGTAGTTCCAAATTGAGCATACTACTTCCCTGCTGCTCTTCAGTCTCGATAAATTGCTCAATATTTTTTAATGTAAAAAACTGTTCCATCATTAAGGTTTTGATGGAATCTTTAAATTCTTCGAAACGATTTGGAATAACCCCGGAGCCATAAAGCAAAGGCACTTTTTCAAACAACATATAAACTGCCAGCCAGTTAGTTACTGCTCCGGATAAAGCAAAAAAACCAATAGTTTGCAATAAGCCCGAATAGACTGGCCAAAAATATCCAAGAATAACTAAAGCTAGGGCTAGTAAATTAGCAAGTAAACTTTTGTTAAAAATCAAACCCATTCGCATAAAAAATTGAAGAAGTGGAGAAATAAATTATTGAAACTACAAGACACGCGACAATACATCTATATAGCTCTCTATCGCATCATTGCGATAGCAAGTCGCTTGCTGTCAACAGTTATCTCTTTAAACCGCTTTTGTAAGAATTTTGTCGTGTCCAGAGAACATAAATAATTTCAAAAAATATCCCTGCCAAATCGTATTAACAGAGATATTTTAGTTTCCCGGAAAAATTATAGTAATGGCGCAATCACTAATGAAACAACCGACATTAGCTTAACGACAATGTTCAATGTTGGCCCTGAGGTATCTTTAAATGGATCGCCAACGGTATCACCGCAAACAGCGGCCTTGTGAACATCGCTGCCTTTGCCGCCAAATTCTCCACCCTCAATTAGTTTTTTCGCATTGTCCCAGGCACCACCTGCATTTGCCATAAACAATGCCAATAACACCCCGGCTACTAGCGATCCCGCTAATAATCCACCCAATGCTTGTTTATTAATAAGAAAACCGACAAACACAGGGGTGCATACAGTTACCAACCCAGGTAAAATCATTTCTCTTAATGAAGCTTTAGTTGATATTTCAACACAACGACTGGAATCAGGCGGAACTTCACCACTCATCAAGCCAGGAATTTCCCGAAATTGACGGCGAACTTCTTCAACCATATCCTGGGCAGCCTTACCTACTGAATCCATCGTCATCGCCGCAACTAAAAATGGTACACAACCACCAATAAACAAACCGATAACAACCAGGGGATTCAATAAATCAATAACTGTTAAATGGGCCGCAGCTGCAAAAGCAGAAAACAAAGCCAATGCAGTTAATGCAGCTGACCCGATAGCAAAACCCTTGCCGACAGCAGCAGTCGTATTACCAATTGCATCTAGTGAGTCAGTAATTTTTCTTGTTTCAGGACCAAGCTCGGCCATTTCGCTAATACCGCCAGCATTATCAGCGATCGGACCGTAAGCATCTACTGACATGGTAACACCCGTAGTTGCCAACATACCAACAGCCGCAATTCCGATCCCATATAGACCTGCCGAATAATAGGCAAGAAAAATCGCCGCACAAATACCAAGAACCGGAAATACTGTAGAGCGCATACCAATACCTAAACCGGCAATAATATTGGTTGCCGGCCCAAACTTGGACGCTTCTGCAATCAATAAAATAGGTTTTTTTGAAGTATAATAATCAGTTACCCGACCAATAAAAATTCCTACCACTGTACCACCAAGTACAGCATAGAATGGACCATTTGTGGATGTTGTTTCGCCACCCAAAACAAACTGGATTGCAAATTCGCTGATGACAAAATAAGCACCGAGCAGAAAAATAATTGCCGCTATCCAGGTTACGCCTTCCAAAGCATGAGCAGGATGAATATGTTTTAAAAACTGCATTGCAATAACCGCAATGATGGAAGCCACCAATCCAATCATGATTAATACCAAAGGCAAAATCAAGGCTTTCGGTTGCATCACACCAATATCAACAAAATTAGTTGATGAGGCGGCAATAGCGATACTAGCAATAACCGACCCTACATAGGATTCAAAAATATCCGCCCCCATTCCTGCAGTATCACCTACGTTGTCGCCAACGTTATCAGCTATAGTTGCAGGGTTTCGTGGATCATCTTCTGGGATACCTGCTTCAACCTTGCCAACGAGATCCGCACCAACATCCGCTGCCTTGGTATAGATTCCACCGCCAATTCTGGCAAACAAGGCAATAGAGGAAGCGCCCATCGCAAAACCGCTAATCGCTTTATAATTGGATATTAAAGAAGGATCTATCAGCCAAAACACGATTGAAACGCCAGCCAAACCCAAAGATGCAACAGCCAATCCCATGACTGAACCACCACCAAAAGCAACTAAAAGCGCAGCGCCCATACCTTCTTGATTCGCAGCCCAGGAAGTCCTGACATTGGCACGTGTGGCCGCCTTCATACCAAAAAACCCGGCGAACATTGAACACGCCGCCCCGCCTAAAAATGCATAAGCAGTCCCATGATCAATCAGAAAAAAAATCAGCCCGGCAACCAGTAATACAAAGATCGAAAGAATTTGATATTCAGATTTTAAAAACACCATCGCGCCTTCATGAATCAGATCTGAAATTGCTCTCATTTTTTCCGAACCCACATCATGCGACAGTATAATTCGGTAAATAATAAAAGCGATAACCAAACCGATAACCCCCATAATCGGCCCAATTAACTGTAACACTGCAATACTCATAGCAACTCCCAGTTTGAATTATTATTAATTTTTAGCTCAATGAAAAAACTTTCTAATTATAATCGCGAATGATGGAAGGAAAACTATTTCGTTCATCATACAAGCGATTAACTACAACCTAATGGAATGATCCGCCGGCCATGCTAACTGATTTTTCCTCAACTGACTAATGAATATTTCCAATTAGAACTGTCAATTTTTAATGCCTATCCCCTTGTGCAGTAAAATTAGGCTAAAAACAATCAGGACGACGATAAAGCCAGTGGTAATAATAAAAGCCATTTGGATATTCACATCAGAAACTCCAACCAGGCCATATCGGAAAGCGTTTATCATGTATAAAATAGGATTCAATAAAGAAATTTTTTGCCAAATCTCCGGCAACATCGATACTGAATAAAAGACCCCGCCCAAATAACTCAGAGGGGTCAAAATAAAATTTGGGATAATTGAAATCGCATCAAAACTGTCTGCAAAAACAGCATTAATAAATCCGGCCAGTGCAAATAAGGTAGACGTCATCAATACCACAAACAATGCCAAACCAAGATTTTGAGGAAAAATATCTGTAAAAAAAAGTGAAATACCGGCAACAACTGAGCCAACCATTAATCCCCTGGCAACTCCGCCAGAAACGTATCCAGCCAATATTACCCAATTTGGAACCGGAGCAATCAATAATTCCTCAATATGCTTTTGAAACTTGGTGGAATAAAATGACGACACCACATTGGCGTATGAATGGCTGATGACTGACATCAAAATCACTCCAGGCACAATAAATTCCATATAACTCATATCATGGATCTTGCCTATTCTTTGACCAATCAAGGTGCCAAAAATTAGAAAATATAGAGACGTAGTAATTGCAGGTGGCAATAAAGTTTGTGGCCAGATACGGGTAAACCGGCGGACTTCCTTAGTAAAAATCGTTGTAAAAGCAATAGAATTTTTCATATCAAATTGTTTGAAGTTGACCTTGATCAATTAAATCCAGAAACAACTGTTCTAGACGATTTGATTTGTTTTTCAAGCTCAAAACCTGAATATCGCGCTTGCTCAATTCCTGAAACAGATGATTTAAACCTTGCTCCTTTGGCACGGCCACATTAAGTAAACTGTCACCCTCCAATTCAATGGAAAACCCAGGTATCTCAGGAGCTTTCTTGATAGGACAGGCTAAATCCAGCACAAAATAATCAACATTAAGACGGGCCAGTAAACTACTCATTCTTGAATTTTCAACAATCCGTCCATGATTGATAATAGCGATATTTCTGCACAGATTTTCTGCTTCTTCAAGATAATGCGTAGTCAAGATTATCGTTGTACCTTCGGCATTCACTTCGCGCATCAACTGCCACATGGAACGACGAATCTCTATGTCGACACCAGCCGTCGGCTCATCCAGTATCAATAGCCGCGGATCATGAACCAGCGCTCGCGCAATCATTACCCTCCTTTTCATACCACCTGACAAACGCCGAGAAACGGTGTTTCGTTTATCCCATAATTGCATCTGCTTCAAACATTTTTCTGCATTTTTTCTGGCTTGCTTACGTGGTATCCCATAATAACCAGCTTGGTTCAGCAAAATATCCTGTACTGTTTCAAACTGATTAAAATTAATTTCCTGAGGAACCAGACCAATATAACTTTTAGCCAATCCACGTTTTTTATCCAGATCAGCATCAAAAATTTTGACCGTACCCTTGGTTTTCGTAACCAACGAACAAACAATACCAATGGTAGTCGATTTCCCCGCCCCATTCGGGCCTAACAGGGCAAAAAAATCTCCTTCCTCAACATCCAGGTCGATTCCTTTAAGCGCTTGAACGCCTCCCTTATAGGTTTTTTGCAAATTTCGGATAGAAAGTGCTTTCATGTGACAAGTAGTACTTAACTGAAAAGGATAAATAGGTTAAATTATTGCAATGACTTATCTTAACCAGCGCTAAAATCAGATAAACTGTAAACAAACCATTCTATCAGATATAGCCATTTTCGTAGATACAAGGATTATCCATTGACCACCCAAGCCCCAGAAATAGTTGCAGCTGTTGATTTAGGCTCTAACAGCTTTCACATGATTGTCTGCCGCCTGAAAGACGGAAAACTTCATACCATTGATCGTTTAAGAGAAATGGTTCGTTTAGCCTCCGGCTTAAATGAAGATAAATTCTTATCCCGGGAGGTACAAGATAGAGCGCTAGCCTGCCTAGAGCGATTTGGTCAACGTATCCGCAACTTCCCTCCTGGTAGTGTCCGAGCAGTCGGCACAAATACCTTAAGGTCCGCGAAAAATTCCAATCAATTTTTATCATTGGCTGAAGCTGCTTTAGGCCAACCCATTCATGTTATTTCAGGAATTGAAGAAGCACGATTGATCTATTTGGGCGTTGCTCATAGCCTGGAAAGCAATGGTAAAAAACGTTTTGTCATGGACATTGGTGGGGGCAGTACCGAATATATCATTGGCAAACATGACCAGCCACGACGAAAAGAAAGTGTGCCCATGGGCTGCGTCTCCATGAGCAACAAGTTTTTTCCGAATGGCATTATCAGCAGTAAAAAATTTCGTCAGGCAGTGCTCTACGCACAACAGCAATTAGAACCTTATGAGAAAGCTTTTAGCAGCAAACGATGGGATGAAGCCATCGGAGCATCAGGTACTTTACGGGCAATCAATAAGGTGCTGCAGACAAATGAATGGAGCAACGAAGGTATCACCTTAACAGGACTGGAAAAACTCGTTGATTTTATCAGCCAACATAACCATGTAGAAGATTTATCCCTGCCCGGACTGGATCCCGAACGAGCTCCCGTCTTCCCGGGAGGACTGGCTATAATCTATGGCAGTTTCCGCAGTCTTGGCATTGATCAAATGACAGTATCAGATGGCGCCTTGCGTGAAGGATTGGTGTTTGACTTGCTGGGCCGAATTTTCAACAAAGATATTCGTTCCGATACTGTCCAAACAACAGCCGAGCATTATCATGTCGACCTGGTTCATGCGGCACGGGTACAAAATACCATCCATTTCATGTTAAACCAGTTAAAAAAATGCCCGCCATTAGCCATTGAAGAATCCCCTCATTTTCTCAACTGGGCTGCAACTCTACATGAGATCGGGCATGAAATTGCCCATAACCAGTACCATAAGCACAGTGCATATATTATTAAACATTCTGATCTGGCCGGTTTTTCCCAACAGGATCAACATTTGCTATCAACCATAGTTAGAGCCCATCGACGTCGGTTACCTAAAAAAATGTTCAAGGAACTGCCAAAACCTTGGCATAAAAGCGCCATCTACCTGACAATCATCTTACGCCTGGCAATTCTGCTGCATAGAAACCGGCATGATTTCG
>Ga0256841_1003441_pt1 | contig 11840 bp, 12 predicted proteins | sample 356308metaG_FD_185971 | JGI IMG/M metagenome (GOLD analysis project Ga0256841, IMG submission 185971) | Hydrothermal vent microbial communities from Mid Atlantic Ridge, Atlantic Ocean - 356-308 | ecosystem: Environmental > Aquatic > Marine > Hydrothermal vents | place: Atlantic Ocean: Mid...
GGAAATAAACCATGTAGAGCATTTTCAATTTTTCTATGAAGAGTAATAAGTCTTTCTGATCTAATGACGTCAATGAATATGACTCTGGGTCTGGATAAATCTGGAAATCCTCCAAGTCCACTTAGTGTAATATTGAATTTTCCATGATTTATTCCCTCCAATCTATTTATAAGATCATCAATCATATTAGAAGAGACCTCTCCTAAGAATTTCAGGGTAATGTGTAAATGTTCGGCTCTTGGGAAGGTGGCTCTTACTCTAATATTTCTAATTACGTTCTGTAAGGTATAGACGTCTTTAGCTAATTTTTCGTTATCAATATCTATAGCTATGAAGAGCCTCATACTTAATTATTTTAAATTGACATATGTTAAAATAAAAAATAGTTCGAGGTAATGAGCAGGGAGGAGATATGAAGGTATTAATATGTGTAACTGGTTACCCGGGGTCGGGTAAGAGCGTCTTCGCATCTGTAGGTAAAGAATTTAATTTAAAAACTTTTACTATGGGGGATATAGTGAGAGAAGAGACATTAAAAAAGTATGGTGTGATAAACAGGGAAACGCTGGGAAAAATGGCAGAAGAATTGAGAAATAAATTCGGCGAAGATGCTGTTGCCCATCTTCTAGCTAAAAAATTAGTTGGAGAAAAAGATAATGTTTTAATTGTTGATGGAGTCAGAAGCATGAGGGAAGTAGATATCTTAAAGAAAATAGGTAGTGTAATATTGATAGCAATTATAGCTAAAAGGATGACCAGATATCAAAGGTTACTTAAGAGGAAGCGCCATGATGATATTATGAATTTTTCAGATTTCATAAGAAGAGAATTGAGAGAGAAAAATTTTGGATTGGACGAGGTTATAGATAGATCTGATTACTACATTTTCAATGAAGATATATCTCTTAATGAATTTAAAGAATTATCTCGGAAAATATATAGAATCATCTTAGAGGATGTATATGAAAAAGAAAGATTATAGGAAAAAAGCTAGGGAAATTGATGACATTACTAGTAAAATAGAAAATGCCTGGATACAGGCTAAGACACCATTTCTTCCATGTGAAGATCTGGATAAAGTGAGGCAAGCATTAACTAATGTTGTCAACGGTGAAATATCCATAGAGGAGTATGGAGATGAAAAATATTTGGTTGTATATAATGAGAATCCTAATACCATTTATAGGATCTTTCATCATTTTAGAAATAGAAGGGTTCTTGCCACATTAAGGAAATATTTGAATAGATACTCATCCGAGAATGAAATCATAATGTATCTCCATAAGCAGGCGGCATATAAAGGGGTATTATCATTATCTGAACCAGGCGAATCACCTGGAGGGGAAATTATAGTTATAATAAAAATTGAGAATGCTAAGGAGGTTATTAGGCATCTAACTAAGTTCTAATTGGTTTGATCTTGTTTTCTATATGATGGAGGTTTCACATATGGAATTGTTAGATGAGATAGATCACTTGCTAAAAATGTAGCAGGAAAGATTTTTCTTGCTTCATATAGAAGTGGCGTTAAGTCTTCATACCGCGCACTAAAATGTGTCAAAACTAAAATTTTCGCATTGCTTCTTAATGCGATTTCAGCTGCTTGCTTGGCAGTAGTGTGTAGAGTTTCAATACTTCTTGATTTCAGATCCTCTGTGAACGTTGCTTCATGAATTAAAACGTCGCAGTTCTCCGCGAATTTAACTATTCTCTCAAATGGTGAAGTATCACCTGATATAACTATACATCTCCCTTTGATTGGTGGTGGAATCAAGAAATCTTTAGATCTGATATATTTACCATTTTCAAGAATTACGTCCCTACCTCTTGAAAGATCTTTCCAATAAATTTTAGGAATTCTAAGTTTTTCAGCCCTATCTACGTTAAACTTTCCAGGTTTTCCATACTCCTCAAGCTTATATGAAAATGACCATGAGGTATGTGAATTTTTAATTGCCTCTACATAATATTCTTTAAACTGGAAGATAGCCCCATCGTATACCTCATGCATTTCTATTTCAAAGGGTGGCAATATATCCAAATAATCAATCAGATATTTAATTAGATAAATCAATTTGGGTGGAGCGAAAACATCCAACCTTTTCGTCCTTTTAAATAGGGTTAAGGTCTGTAAGAGGGGGAATAACCCAAATATGTGATCTCCGTGTATATGTGTGAAAAATACCTTTATAGATTTACCAAATCCAATTCCTAATTTAAATATTTGTTTTTGTGTCCCCTCACCGATATCAAAAAATATTAGTTCACCTTTTCTTCTAATGAGAATACTACTAACATTTCTTTCTACTGTAGGGACTCCCGCTGATGTCCCTAAAAAGAAGATATCTATATTCAATTCAGGTCCCTCGAATAACATATAGATATCTAGTTAAATTTTTATGAACTGCTATTTTGAAGCTTTTTATTAAATTGACATCATATTTATCGATCTCTTTTTCGAGTGGAAATGGTGAAAAGAACGCGGAACCCTTTGCTCTCGATATATATGATTCGATGAAACCCTGGTATAACTTATACACATTATCTGATAAAGAGGTTATTCTTCCATATGGTGGGTCTGTAGCAACATAAAATTCTCTAATGTTAAAAAAGCCAGATAACGAGTCTCCACATATTATATCTACGTAGCTATTTTTCAATAAGTTCTTTAGATTTATCATCGCACCTGATGCCCATTTCCATTTCAGCTCTATACATATCGAATTTATCCCTATTAAAGATGCTTCATATGGAATTCCCGCTACACCGCAAAAAGGGTCAATAATTAAACCATTATCAGGAACACCAGAGAGATTTATTAATAATCTACTGAGTTTCGGATCGAGTGAGAATGGTGTGAAAACGGGTTTTTTTGACGGTCTTCTTTGTGCATAACCCTTTCTTCCAGTATGATATTCAATACCTAGGTAATTTTTATTTCTCCCTAGTATATATAGTGCTAATATTATATCTGGATTATTAAGATCGACAGTTACGTCACTAACATTGGATATTTTGTTATACATTTCATCAATTAATCTATCCCTGTCTATATGCATATTACTATAGTTATGAATGTGAATAGCGAAACTATTTATGGTTATTCCTAGATCTATAACCTTGGAAATATCTATATCGAAATTTCCCTTATATAGATCGTCGATATTACCATGCCAATATGGGATAAGGATTCTTTTTATTGAAGATGATCTATGAGCTAATCTCAATATCTTAGTTAAATATTTTAATGAAGAATTCTTCAAATCTAATATTAAAAGAGGTTTTTCAACTGTTACCCCAGTTATCTTGTTAAATCCGAATGTCTCAAATAGTAGAATAGATTCTTCCTTAAAAATGTCAAAATATTCTTGGGAGAGGTGACATATAATCTTAAGGGAGTTCATTATATAATTGTTTTAATAATATCAGGTATTATTTTAAAAATCGACAAAATGGAATTTTTATTTTCTATAGTATCACTACCCATAATTTTTTTAACACCACTATTTAGCAATAATTGTTCTGCATTGTTCACTAACAGTAAATGTGTAGCTATTGAGTAAATATTTTTGATTCCCATATCTTTAAGGAATTTTGCTACTCCCGCCATGGTTCCACCTGTTGAAATCTCATCATCAATGATAATAGCAGTGTTATAACCATCCAACCTATCTTCTTTAGAAGTAAAATCAAATTTCACCTCACCTGTTACTCTGTCTCTATATTTTTTTATGGTAATTGATTCTATATTCAATTTTTTAGCAATCTTTCTAACCACTATTTCCCTTCCTATATCTGGAGCCACTAATATGCTATTGTCAAATTTTATTTTTTCTAGTTTTATGGCTTCTCTAACTATATCTTCTAGTAATGAAAAGTGATAGATAGGGGATTTAGAAATGTCTAAAACCGCCTTTATATTATGAACATCAAAGAGGATAATACCATTTACTTCGTATGAGGAAATATGGTCTAATACAACCTTTAGAGATAATGCCTCGCCTTGTAAAAATCTTTTATCCTGTCTTGAATACGATAGATATGGAATTATTACATAGATCTCATTAAGTCTCTTATAGTGGCGTAGTATATCTAAAATCTGGAATAGAAGTATAAGGTTTTGGTTGGGATTGGGAAATAAGTTTTGGAAAACAAAGATCTTTCCATCCACCCTATCTATATGCTCTATTCTAGCTAAAATCTCATAATTTGGAAAGGTTTTTACATCTACATGGACAATTTTAAAAACCCTATCTAATTCATATCTGAGTGCTTTATCAGCATAATATTTTGTAGATATAAAAGTCGTCATATCCCATTTATTATGATAAAACATGGAAAAATTAAAGTTTATTTTCAGAATAATAGATAATTTAGATTAGCATGACTAAGGATCCAGGAAAAGATCCTTCTTACCTTATTATCTTAAATTTAATCCTTAAAATGGGTAAAGGATATCCGGATAAATTGGCATATAAGTTGGGAATCTCTAGACAAGCCGTGGAATATAGGTTGAAAAAGTTGATTGAATTCGGGTATATTGAAAAAAAGAGAAATGACAAAATATATTATATACTTACGAATAGGGGTTATGAAATATTGAAGGCTGGTTCTAAGAAGAGTGATTTTTTAAGGAGCCAAAAAAGGAAAATAATCAAATATATCCCCCTTTTAGGACTGTCAATGGGTCTCATTACATTGGGTCAGCATATTGTAGTTGGAGACATAGTAAGAGGATTTCTGGGATTTATCTCATGGATTACTATAGGGTTAATAATATTCCTTATTTTAAATAGTAAGCTCTAATATTCATAATGCATTTAATATGGTTATCTTTTCACCCAAAATCTATCTATATATTCTTTAGCCTCTATAGCAGCCATTACTCCAAAAGCAGCTGCTGTAACTGCTTGTTGATATTTTGGGTCCATTACATCGCCAGCTGCAAATAGCCCTGGGACATTCGTCTTGACAAAGTCGTGAGTCTTTATATATCCACTTTCAGTTAACTCTACCAAACCTTTAACTAGCTCTGTATTTGGGATGTGACCAATAGCTATGAATACACCGTCAACTTTTAGAACTTCCTCTTTAGATGTTAGTTTGTTGTATAGTTTTAACCCTTCTACCCTTTTATCCCCAAGAATATCTAGAACTTGTCTATTCCATAAAACTTCAATATTGTTTCTTTTACTTACTTCATCGACTAAAATGTCCGATGCCCTAAATTTATCACGTCTATGTACGATATATACTTTTTTTACAATATCAGCTAGGTATAGGGCATCGGTCAGCGCCGTATCTCCTCCACCTACAACTGCTACATCTTTATCTTTAAAGAAATACCCATCACATACAGCACAATATGACACACCCCTACCTAATAATCTCTTTTCTGATTCAAGCCCTAACTCTCGATATCTAGCTCCAGTAGCTATTATAACTGTTTTACCCTTATACCATTTACCTCCTGCAAAAACATTAAATATACCCTCTTTATTCTCAAGTTTTTCTGCATCATAATCTACAAATTCTACTCCAAATCTGATGGCTTGGTTTAACATTCTTCTCATCAAATCTGGACCATTTATTCCCTCAGGAAAGCCAGGATAATTTTCTACCAATGTTGTAGTCATTAACTGTCCACCCCAAGTGAATCCTGATATCATTAATGTCTCCAAGCCAAATCTAATAGTATAAATGGCAGCAGAGAGCCCCGCTGGTCCAGATCCGATAATTATAACGTCATATATTTTATCAGGGTTCCCCATCTTCTTATTATAATCTACCTGAAATGATAAGCCCAGTGAGAGAGTCATGAAAATTATAATTTTCAACAGATATACTAAAAAATGATACTTATATATGATCAATTTCAAAAGATATCCCCCATCTTAATTGCGGGGGGCATCCATTAAAATTAAAATAAATAAAACTTTAAATTCTAAATCGTATAAAACATGAGATGTAAAATGTGTCATATTATTATAGTGCGGGGGTTCCCCTAGCCAGGTCAACGGGGTCGGACTGAGGCTCCGATGGGGGGTTAACCCCCGGTAGGGCTTAGGCCTTCGTGGGTTCAAATCCCACCCCCCGCATAACCATAAAAAGAAAATACTTGAAACTGTTGAGAAACCTATTCTTAATAATCATTTAAGGTTAACGTGGAGAATCCCTAATTTTTCCATAAAACTAAGGAATAAACACCAAAATCAGGGTGTAATGGGGCCGCCGGGATTTGAACCCGGGTCCACCAGCGTTCTGGCTTAAGTCCCCAGGCTGGCATCCTCGCCAAGCTAGACCACGGCCCCTCAAATCATTATCAATTTTGTCACATCATTTTAATAGTTTTCCTCTATGAAAGCATATTAGTTTATTTCTTATATGGTCGTATCATTTTCAAATAAATTTTATCTAGTTATTTATTTTGAATATCGTGTGGTCTTATAGATTTATGAGATGTGCGATTATGTTTTCCCTATTTTTTAGTTAATATGGTTCTGACTTCTTCTCTTCTTACTTTTTCTTCTGAAAGTAGGGCGACCAGAGTCAATACTCTTACCATTGCCCTGATGTTTTCTAAACTTTCCTCTGCCTCATCCTCTATGTATAGAAATGTAGTTGTTTCACTATCTTCAAGATAAATTATTGGATATTCTTCGTCATTCTCTTTTTCTACATACTCTAAGCCTAGAAGTTTACATTCTTCTCTAAGCATATTCCTTATTTTATTGATCCTATCTGAACCGATTGATCTTCTTGGGATATACAAAGCTATTTTAGGCATCTCATTACATTGGGATAGTTAATATAGTATGTAGGAGAGTATCCATAGGGAGGGGTGAGTGAAAGTATTTTCAATTCATAAGTATTTCTTTGATAGAAGAGATTTGGGAAGATATAAGTTTAAATATTTATTTTCTCTATATGTCAGGTAGCCGAGATATGTTAAATATTCCAATTTCTTAAGGAACTTGTCCCAAGGTATGTTATATACTTTTCTATACTCTGAGTATATCCTGCGCAAAACGTCATTATCTAACTCATATTCATCCTCATCAAGTTCTTTGATAATTACATTTAACAACTCGATTAGATCTTTTTTATCAGTTATACCAATTATATGGGTATAGTATCCTTCGAAAAAGACCTGTCTAATAAGATCAGATGTAATTTTATATTGTCGGATTGCTTCGGCTCTAACTCCAGCATTATATAGAAGAGTTATCATCTCTCTTGCATTTCCCCCAAATTTTATTTCCGTAATTAATGCGGCATTTTTAACGGCATTCTCACTTATTACATCGTCTCTAAAACCTTTTCGAATTCTTTCTCGTGAAATGTCAATTAATTGTTTATAGTTATATGGGTTAAATCTCAGCATTATTCCTCCTAATTTGCTTCTTATATGGTCCGGTAGTACATAAATCGGCTTAATATCCCTAACAACGACTATTGGATAAACTCTATATTCACCAAATTGTTCATTCAATCTGGTTAAAATCTCAAGTATCTTGCCCTTATCTCTCCTCAATAATTCATCGGAATCATCCAATCCAACGAAAAAGTATAGATTTCTCATCTCAAGTGTGCTATATAACCTTTCAATGATTTCTCCTATAGATAGACCTCTTTCTGGTATTGGTGTTATATAAGAACAAATAGTTCTAATGGCTGAATAGGTGGAGGACACAACCATCATATTAAAATTTTCAGCTTCTATGTTCTCATATTCCATCCGAATTTCATAGAGAACTTTTTTAATCACAGTCGTCTTCCCCGTCCCAGACGGACCCAATATTATCGGTGGTCTATACGCTTTATTCCTTAAACCCCTGATAATATAATTTTTTAATATGTTTATCTGTTCCTCTCTGTGGGGAGTTTCTTCGGGTAAGTACTCTAAACTAAAATATATCTCACCATTTTCTCTAAATATATGTTGCATAAGCATTCACACTATAATATCATAATTATTGTTTAGTGTTTTCTTCTATAATAGTATTAATTGGTGATGAGGGAAATGGATATAAGCATTAATGAGGCAAAATATCTGATTTCGTTAGCAAGGAAGTCTATAAAATATTATCTTGAAAAAGGTAGAATTCCTGATTTCGACGAAGATATCCCAGAAAAATTAAATAGAGTTTTTGGTGTCTTTGTATCACTATACAAATTGCCAAGGAAAGAATTGAGGGGATGTATCGGATTTCCACAACCAGTCTATCCATTATATAAGGGTGTTGCTCTTAGCGCTATTGAGTCAGCCGTAAATGATCCCCGTTTTTCAAGGCTATCTATTAATGAGTTAAATGATATAGTCATTGAATTATCCATACTATCTCCACCCGAAAAGATAAACGTAAAAAATCCTTTAGAGTACTTAGATAAGATTAAGATTGGAAGAGACGGCTTGATTTTAAAGTATAGAGGGGCATCCGCATTATTACTGCCCCAAGTTCCCGTTGACTATGGATGGAACGTCAAAGAATATCTATCACATCTCTGTTTTAAAGCGGGTCTAACTCCAGATATGTGGCTTGATCCTGAGGTTGAGATATACCGCTTCAGTGCAAAGGTGTTTATCGAAGAATATCCTAACGGTCCCGTGGTGGAAAGGGTGTTTTAAGAAATTGAAGTTATATATGGGTGTCAATGGAGTTGGACGCGGCCACGCTATTAGATCTTTCAGGGTATGTAAAAAGTTATTGGATCTTGGTATTGATATATATATATCTACCTATGGTGATGGATATAAGACGCTTAAAACCCTTATTGGTCGAGACAGATCCTATCATCTTCTCGGCCTCGTTGGATATAATTACGTATGGAGTGACAGAGGTCTCGAGTGGAGGAGGTCAATATCGTGGGGTATTCTAAATCAGCAGAGGCTTATAAACCACTTTAGAAGAGAGATACAATTAATTAAAAGAATCTCTCCTAATTTAGTTCTATCAGATTCTAGACTCTCAACTGCGTTTGCATCTTATCTACTTGATATTCCATATGCTATAGTGGCAAATCAGTTAAGTGTTGTATCTCTATCTAAAATACTCAACATTTTTATAAGAGAGGGTTTTGACGTTTTATGGGGTAAACCCGATAAAATATTTATAAGCGACCTCCCTCCTCCCTATACGATATCTTATTTAAATACCGTTCCCTTAACATGGCACAAAAATAATGTAGAATATGTAGGTCTACTATTAGATTATAGTGAATATGAAAGAGAGCCAGTTCCCATTTATGAGAGAGACATTGATTTATTACTATTAATAAGCGCACCTAGAGGGGATAAGGAAAGGTATTTTTTGAGAATATTAAATCTTATTCGAATGTTAAAACGTTTAGAACTCAAAGTAGTTATAATAGGTATAAATACGCCGCCAAGAAAGTTTGGAAACGTCGAACTTCTCGGATGGGTTACGAATTCATTGGATGTACTAAGTCGAAGTAAGATCGTTATGTTGAGAGGAGGGCAAACATCTATTTTAGAAGCTATCTTAACCGCTACACCTATGTTGATATCACCTGCTCCCTTCCAAACCGAGCAAGAAGGAAATGCTGTATCTGTTGAGCGTTTGGGTATAGGAATGAAAGTACCGTATACGCATTTACTTCTTAATCCAGAGTATGTTATTAAGAAAATTTTTCACATCTATGGCTCACTTGAGGTATTGTTTGACAATATATTAAAAGTGAGGAAGGAAATGTTGAGACTTAAAGGTATAAATGGAATAATTGAATATGTGGTGGGTGTGAAAAATGGAAAATATTAGTTGGGGTAAATATAGAAATGCATTTTCAAGGGATGTATTCTCAATGGAGGATGGAAAAGAGGTTAGATTAATTGGATGGATTGCATTTAAAAGAGAGCATAAGGATAAAGTATTTCTACAGTTAAGAGATAGATATGGATATATCCAGCTAGTTGTTTCGCAGGGATCCTCCACGTCGTTATTTGAGAAAACTAAGAACCTAAACATCGAATCCGCTGTAGCTGTTAGAGGAGTTGTCAAAAGTGATGTAAGGGCACCTGGAGGTAAAGAGGTCCATGTAAATGAAATACATGTAGTGGCAGATGCCGATGTATGGCCCATTACGAAGGAGGTCCTAAATGCACCTGATACGATGTATGACCTACGCCATCTGACTATGAGAGGTCCTAGAAGTAGGTCTATTCTACTAGTTAGGGAGGGGATAATTTTAGGTTCTATTGAATACTTCACTAAAAATGGATATGTGTTTATAACTGCCCCCACATTCATAACAGCTGCTGTTGAAGGTGGTGCTACATTATTTAAGTTGAAATATTTCGATAGATATGCATACCTGACGCAAAGCAGTCAGTTTTATGAAGAAGCTGCAATATGTGTCTTTGAAAAGGTTTTTGTCGTACAACCCAGCTTCCGAGCTGAGAAATCAAGAACTAGGAAACATTTAACTGAATTTCTACATATAGAGGCTGAAGCAGCTTTCTTAACACATGATGATATTATGGATGTAGAAGAAGAATTGCTTAAACATATAATTAGTTACCTGAATAGAAACTATGAAAAGGAAATTAAATTCCTACTTAACGGATCTCTGTTAAAGGAGTATGAGGATCCTTTCCCTAGGATTAAGTATGAAGAGGCAATCTCAATTTTACAATCTAAGGGCGTTAACATTGAGTGGGGCGAAGATTTTGGATCGGATGAGGAGAGAATATTAAGCAAGGAATTCGACACTCCCTTTTTCGTAACTCATTTCCCAGTGAATACAAGGAGTTTTTATCATATGAATGATCCTAACAATGAAAAGGTTACTCTATCGTCGGATTTAATGGCTCCAGATGGATATGGTGAAATAACATCTGGTGGGCAACGTATACATAAGTATGAAGATCTATTGAGAAAAATAAAAGAATTTGGTTTGAATCCGGAAGATTACCAATGGTATCTAGATATTAGAAAGTATGGTATGCCGCCGCACTCAGGATTTGGAATGGGTGTCGAAAGAGTTGCCAGATGGCTTCTTAAGCTTCCACATGTAAGAGATGCTACTTTATTCCCTAGGACCCCAAGTAGAATATATCCGTAGATTCCGAACCTATTTTATAGAGCAGTAAGATAGATATAAATATTGGTTCGTCTTCTCAATTAATTCAGAAGGAAGGAGGTTTTAATATGGTGTCAGATGAATATGAATTTATTGAAAAAGAACTTGAAATTAGCAATTTAAAAGGAGTAGGTGAGGTAACGGCTAAAAAATTAAGGGAGGCTGGTATATATACTATCCAAGATCTACTTCTATATTCTCCTATCTATATATCTGAGATAACTGGTATCCCCGTGGAGAGGGCTGAGAAACTGGTTCTCCAGGGGTATGAACATCTTAAGGAATTGGGTTTGGTACCTAAAGATTTTACATCGGCAACTGAACTTCTCGAACAGAGAAGAGCAAGAAAATATATTAAGACTGGTTCAAATAACCTAGACGAGATGATGAAAGGGGGGATCCCAACCCAAGCTGTTACAGAGTTTTATGGTGAATTTGGAAGTGGTAAAACTCAATTATGTCATACATTAGCGGTAAACGTTCAACTACCCGAGGAAGAAGGAGGACTAAATAAATCTGCTATTTATATTGATACAGAAAATACCTTTAGTCCAGATAGAATAATTGAGATTGCATTAAACAAAAAGTTGGATCCAAATACGGTTTTAAAGAATATAGTTGTAGGAAGGCCATATAATACAGTGATACTTTTGAACATGGTTAAAAAACTACCAGAAATTATTAAGAAGAATGATGTAGGCTTCATAGCTATAGACTCGGCTGTAGGACCCTTTAGAGCT
>Ga0256841_1003442_pt1 | contig 11839 bp, 10 predicted proteins | sample 356308metaG_FD_185971 | JGI IMG/M metagenome (GOLD analysis project Ga0256841, IMG submission 185971) | Hydrothermal vent microbial communities from Mid Atlantic Ridge, Atlantic Ocean - 356-308 | ecosystem: Environmental > Aquatic > Marine > Hydrothermal vents | place: Atlantic Ocean: Mid...
CTAATGTCAAAAAAAGTCGCATTAATCACCGGTGTTACCGGACAAGATGGTTCCTATCTCGCAGAGCTACTTCTTGAGAAAGGATATGAAGTCCACGGCATCAAACGCCGGGCATCATCATTCAATACGGATCGGATCGATCACCTCTATCAAGATCCACACGAACCGGGACGCAAGTTCATTCTGCACTATGGTGATCTCGCTGATTCAATGAATCTGGTACATGTAATCCAGCAAATCCAGCCCGATGAAATCTACAATCTCGGTGCACAGAGTCACGTGGCCGTTTCATTCGAGAGCCCGGAATATACTGCAGATACCGTCGGCTTGGGTGCGCTAAGACTCCTGGAAGCGATCCGTATTCTTGGACTGGAGAACAAGACCCGTTACTATCAGGCTTCAACCTCGGAATTGTATGGAAAGGTTCAAGAAACACCCCAGAGTGAAACCACCCCTTTTTACCCACGCTCACCCTATGCCGCGGCAAAACTCTATGCTTACTGGATCACGGTGAATTATCGTGAAGCCTATGGGATCTACGCATGCAATGGCATTTTGTTCAACCATGAATCCCCTGTGCGTGGCGAGACTTTTGTCACCCGTAAAATCACACGAGGACTTGCCCGGATCTCACAAGGGCTTCAGGATACTCTCTACCTTGGTAACCTGAATGCGCTCCGTGATTGGGGTCACGCAAAAGACTATGTGGAAATGCAGTGGCTGATGTTGCAACAGGATAAGCCAGAGGATTTTGTGATCGCAACGGGCGTGCAATCTTCCGTGCGCGATTTTGTCAATCTTGCCTGGGGGCATTTGGGCAGAACAATACGCTGGGAAGGCGAGGGTGTGAATGAAAAGGGATACGATGAACAAACTGGTGATCTGATCGTGGCAGTCGATAGCCGTTACTTCCGGCCAACGGAAGTGGAAAGCCTGCTCGGTGATCCAAGCAAAGCCAAGGAGAAACTGGGCTGGGAACCCAAAATTACTCTGGAAGAAATGGTGCACGAGATGATGGAGAATGATCTTAATCTTGCCAAGCGCGATGCACTGGTCAAAAAACACGGCTATAAGGCCTATGACTACAACGAATGAATCCGATCGAAAAATCATAGGAAGGAACTCATTAAAATGATTCCAAAAGATGCCAGGATCTATGTTGCCGGTCACCGTGGGTTGGTGGGATCGGCCATCGTCAGGCAACTCGAGCGAGGTGGTCATCTCAACCTTATCACACGGACCCATGCTGAACTTGATTTGACTGATCAGGACGCTGTTCAGACCTTTTTCCAAGAAGAAAAACCAGAATATGTCATCCTGGCAGCAGCAAAAGTCGGCGGTATTCATGCCAACAACACCTATCCAGCAGAATTCATTTACGAAAATTTAATGATCCAGGCAAATGTGATCAGCGCAGCTTACCGTCATCATGTAAAACGGCTCTTGTTCCTGGGCAGCACCTGTATTTACCCGCGGGATGCTGAACAGCCCATGCGTGAAGATGCACTGTTAACTGGACTGCTGGAACCCACCAACGAACCCTATGCCATCGCCAAGATTGCCGGGATAAAACTGTGTGAATCCTACAACCGCCAATACGGTACCGACTACCGATCTGTCATGCCCACCAACCTGTATGGCATTAATGACAATTTTCATCCAGAAAACTCCCATGTCATTCCGGCTTTGATGCGCCGTTTTCACGAGGCAAAAACAAAACATGAGGCCGAAGTTGTGATCTGGGGTACGGGTAATCCCAAGCGAGAATTTCTCTACGTCGATGACATGGCCGATGCCTCACTCTTCGTACTTGAACTGGATGAAGTCCTCTACAAAAAGAATACGCAGCCTATGCTCTCCCATATCAATGTGGGGACAGGCGTGGATGTGACGATACGTGAACTGGCGGAGACCATGAAACATGTCGTTGGCTTTGAAGGAACGCTGCGGTTTGATACCAGCAAACCAGACGGCCCCCCTCGAAAGCTGACGGATGTCACTAAACTGAGCACTATGGGTTGGACATACAGCACTGATCTGGAAGAGGGCTTGCGCAAGACTTACGCGTGGTATCTTGAGAACCATACATAGAAAGTGCCAAATTCGTAATCAATTGTGGATTGAGGGAACTCCATGATGATGTCATTTTCCATTGTACTGTATTATTGACCTGCTTTAATAAGGTACAAGCGACCTTGAATTAGCAGCCAAATGACCAATAGGAAACCAATACCATGAAGCGTACCGCCCGAATGAGAATAAAGTATCCGCTCATTTTTCTTTTGTTTCTGATCACAACCTCTGCCACACAGGCCGCAACCTATTACCTGCGTGCAGATGGAACCGCCAGAGATAAATCTGCTGCCACCGCTTGCGATTCGGCTTCTACTGCTATGTCGGTAGCGACACACAACAAACAGAGGTTTTCCCCTGGTGATGTGATCGCATTGTGTGATGATGGTGGCGTCTATAAGGAAAGCATCATCGTTCCCTCCAGCGGATCAGACGGTAACCCGATCGTTTACAGGAACGCCAAGGGTGATAAACCTATAATCGATCTGAGCATGGATATCGGCTCATCAGGATGGAAACCTATGGGGAATGGCGTGTACCGGAAAAAAGGCTATGGACGCGTGCTTTGGGAAGACGATGTTCCTTTGAAGGCAGCCTCTGATGAATCCTTAAAGGATGGTGAGTGGTTTTATCCGATTGGTAGTAATAAGCTCTATTATAAGCCGACGAGTGGTAATCCATCTAATCATCGGATTAAGACCATCTGGTTCGGTGGTGGATGGGCACCCTATGCCATTGATCTCCGAAACAGAAGCAACATTGAAATCTCAGGCTTTACGATCAAGAGAGTGGGGGGCGGTATCGGCCACGGGGTAGACAAAGGAAAACCAGTCAGTCAGATCAAAAATATTGTAATCCACAATAATAATATCAGTTATTGCATGTGGGGTATCTGGAGCCAGGTTTTTGATGACGGCGTTCAGTCAGATGTTTATATCCATCATAACACGATAAGTTTTTGCAACAGTGGGATCAGCGCATGGACAGGGAGTGACACCAAACCGGGTCATATGCAACACAATAAACGATTCAAAATCACCAATAACCGCATATTAAATTTATACTCAATTACTGATGACAAAGTCTGGTCTGATGCTTTGTTGACCAGTTATTACTACACGGATCATGAAGGAATATCGTTTCAGGACGTTCAGGACAGCCTGATTGCAGACAATATCATTACCAATACGTATTCAAAGGACATGACATCGGATCAGTACTGGTGTCGGGCAATTTACCTTTATCTCACGAATGGTGAGGCACCGACAACAGGAAACAAGATATTACGTAACAGAATATCAGGGCATTATTATCCATCTATATATATATCTACCTATAAGGATCTTAAAGGGTTGGAAAATAATATCATCGCATATAACAGTATTCATTACTCCCTTGCTGACAAGGGACAGATATCATTTCTAGTAAATATAGCAACTAGCAACCCGTTAAAAGGAATGAATTATTTTGTGAATAACACGATAGTCAATAAAGCTGAAGGTCAAGGTATCAATATTAATAATCATATGATTGGAAACTGGATAATAAGAAATAACATCATCCAATCTCCATCTAGTGTTATTATTAATAGTAAAAATATTATTGGGAATATTAAAATCGATCATAATTTTTATAAAGCGGAAAGAGGCTTTCAGGCCGGACGAAATGGTATCTACTTTAAAACATGGAAAAGCAGATATAAATTAGATATAGAAGGAAGTATTATCGGTGATCCAATGTTTGTTGATAGAAATAATGACTTTCGATTAAAACCTGGTTCCCCAGCAATTGATAAAGGTCTGGATTTAGAAATTAATTTGAACAAGGATATTGATAAGTTACCCATCTCAGGCAAACCTGACATGGGTGCCTATGAATTCCAACCGCGAGAAAACAATGATCCGAATTAATCTTGGTATTGGTCCATCAATACTTATGTATCATTCAGTGATTGATGAATCAGAGGATAGATTTACTACTACTTGTAGTGAATTCAAGAAGCAAATTTTTTGGCTATATGATAATGGATTTGAGGTTATATCACTTTCGTCACTTGTTGAAGCCATTAAGGATGGTAGATATAACGAATTACAAAAAAAAGTTGTTTTAACATTTGATGATGGTTGCAAGGATTTCACTTCAAATGTTTTACCAGTTCTGAAGAAATTCGGAGCAACAGCAACTGTATATATAGTAACTGGGATGCTTGGTAAAAAAGTAACCTGGAACAGATTTGCAAAGAATATTTCATTAATGAATGAAAAAGAAATATATTCTATTAAAAAAGAAGGTATTAGCATTGGTAGTCATACAGTGACTCATGAGAATCTTCCTTCACTTAATCCAAGAGCTCTGTTTCGTCAACTTAAGGAATCTTATGATGTATTAACATATTTTAACGAATCATTCCCTTCTATTTCCTATCCTTGGGGGAGATACTCAGAAGATGTTATACATGAAGTAAAAAGGTGTGGGTATCAGTGTGCATTAGGTGTGGGAGAAAAAATGAGGTTATCTGCCGTAAATATTTATAAGTTGCCACGAATAACAATAACACGCGAAATGAAGATTGCAGATTACGAGTCCGCATTGACACGAAGTAATTTAGAAAGAGAGCTTAGAAGATTATACGGATCAATACTAAATAGAAAAAACTTATTAAAAAAATGAACCTTTCATAAAGGTTAAATATAATTGGTAGGGATATGAGATTATAATGTCGATCAAATTAGCAAAAAAGATAACAAGAACAATTCTTGAAAATTATTTTCCAGAAAAAGCTTTAATTTATAAAGTCTGCAGAGATATGATCATAAATAATGATTCATATCTTCATACTACAGGATGGATAGAAAGTTATAAGAAAAGAAAACCAGTAAATGAAGAAGGATATCCAATACCTTGGATGAACTTCTCGGTTATAAAAATATTAGATGAGAGATTAAAAAAAGATCTAAGCCTATTTGAGTATGGAAGTGGATACTCAACATTATTTTTTGCCGATAGGGTAAGAAAAGTTATTTCTGTCGAATACGATAAGGACTGGTACAATTTACTCAGAGCACAAGTTCCTGAAAACGTAGAGCTTATTTTTAAGGAAAAAGACTACAATGGTAAATATTGTCGTGTAATTAATTCAATAAATGAGAAATTCGATGTAATCATAATTGATGGTAGAGACAGGGTTAATTGTTTAAAACAAAGTATTCCGTCTTTATCTCATAGAGGTGTTCTACTACTAGATGATTCCCTAAGAAAGAGATATCAGGATGGTATCGAATACGCCCTTGGAAAAGGGTTCAAGGAGTTAAGTATTGAAGGAGTACAGCCTGCCGGAATTTGGAACAATAGAACCACGATATTTTATCGTGAGAACAATTGTCTTAAATTATAATTGTAACTTCTATCCAGAGTGATAAAACCAAGATATTTTACATGGCACATTAAATGATTTCATACATTATAACAACTTACAATAAACAAAATACAATAGCTTTATGTTTAGATCAATTATCTGATTTTGAATTAGGGCATGAGGTAGTTGTATATGACGATGGTTCAGAGGATAAAACGAGAGATATCCTAACTTCATACCAAAAGAAAGGAAATTTTAAAATTATTTTTGGAAGAAGAATAGGAAGGGCAAAAGCATTGAATGAGGCAATCAAAGCCTCATCAAATCAAATTATTGCTATAAACGATGCTGATGATATTAGTGCAAAAAATAGAACCGAATTTATTTTAAGTAAGTTGGAAGCTTTCAATAAATATAGTATACAGGGAACTGATATAGTAATCACATATGATCTTCCAACCCAGAATGATATAGATATATTAAACATAAAGTGTTCAAGGTTTAAAGATATCTCATCAGAAACCTATGATATAGGACAACTATATCTAGGCAATAAGTATTCTCACTCTACACTGTTTTTTGAAAAAGATCTTTGGAGAGAATTAAATGGCTATGATGAGAGTCTGGATATTTGTATAGACTATGATTTTATATTAAGAAGCTCTCAATTAAGCCCTACTATAAAATATAACTATCCACTGGTCCTTCAGTATACAGACTATGATAGCTATTTTAGGAAAAAATCAAATTACGAATATTCCAAAGCTCTTAAAAAAGTAAGATCAAAGATTAATGTTAATTATTCTACAAAGGCATCATTACAATATCTTACCCTCAAATATAGATTAAGAAATTTATTAAAATCCTTCTAATTATAAAATTTATTCGTAGATGGCTTATCCAAAAAATAGATAGGGTGGTGAATACTTAGAACATTCCTATTTATTTTATTTGACACAAGATGAGGTTAAAAAATATAGATAGCTAAAATAAATAGAAGATATGACTTTATCTATATACAAATATCTATTGTTAACTGATCTATACCGTATCACTGGTAAATACCAGTTATCTGCATTGATTCGCAATATAATATTTTGTAGGGAATACAAATATATATTCTGGATGAGAACATGCCAGTATTCAAAAAGAAATAATTTTCTGAAATTCTTAATATATCCAGTCGCCCGACTTATTTTATATAGACTATCAACGCGATATGGTGTGTTTATCAATCCATCTACAAAAATAGGGTGCGGATTTAATATAAATCATATTGGTGATATTGTGATAAATAGCAAATGTACTATAGGAGATAATTGCACTATCTCACATGGAGTTACTCTTGGTCAAAAGAATAGAGGTAAATTTAAAGGATATCCGGTATTGGGAGACAATGTATATATAGGGCCTGGAGTTAAAATAATTGGATCAGTCAAGGTAGGAAACAATGTTGCTATCGGTGCGAATAGCGTTGTCACAAAAGATATTCCAGATAATGCAGTTGTCGTCGGAGTCCCAGGGAAAGTTATTTCTTATAATGGCGTAACAGGTTATGTCGTTAACATTAATTATGATGATGTATTAGAGAAAATCTTACACAGATATAACAATCCAAGCATTAATCATGATAGAAATTCATATAAATCTTGATTTGTTTAATTAATCTAATTTCTCAGAATATAGAACATTCGATCTAATGCCAAAGCAGGTATCAATAATACCAGATGATGAAATTCCAGTACTACTGACGATTTTCAATCGTCCTGATAAGGTTAGGTTGGTTATTGATAACCTTCGTATTATTAAACCAAAGTATATCTTCATCTATGCAGACGGACCTCGATCCAATGTTCATGGAGATATTGAAAAATGTCACAGATCTAGGGACGTATGTTTGCAAGGTATTGATTGGAAATGCAAACTTGAAATAAATTTTCTTGATCATAATGAAGGCTGCGATAATACAGTACCAAAGGCGATAACTTGGTTTTTTAGTAAAGTAAAATACGGAATAATCCTTGAAGATGATTGCATTGTTTCAGATCAATTTTTCCCTTTTTGTGGAGAGCTTTTGAAAAAATATGAAGATGATAAAAGGGTGATGCAGATATCATCTCTCTCGCCGTACGCGATTAGGGAATATCCTTATGATTATCATTTCAGCCGAATGTTTAGGTGTAGTGGTGGCTGGGCAACATGGAGACGTGCTTGGAATCACCAAGTGACTGATATCACTAAGTATAGTGACCTAGAACTATCAGAAATATTAAAATCATATTACCGTGATTACTATGACTGTATGAAAAGACTCAAGGATCTGAAACAATGTAAGAAATATAAGCCAAATAATCCTAAATATTGGGAACATTATTATTCACACTGGGACTACCAATGGAATTTATCATGTGCTGCACAGAATGGACTAAGCATTGTTCCAGAGAAAAATATGATGATCAATGTAGGATTTGATGAGGAGAGCACGCATACAATAGAGAAAAGTCCAATTTTTGAAAATATTTATATACAAAAATTGGATTTTCCAATTCGGCATCCAGCTTTCGTTTATGCTGATACAAACCCTGAAAAAAAATTAGAAAAAAAAATCTATAAAAGCCTTTCTATACGGAACCGTATGATTTATATACTCAAGAAATTATCTGGAAGTTTTTTCTACCTAAAAGATGTTATTCCATAACAAAGTGAAAAATTTCATTAACTCGGATATATCAAAAAGTTAAAACAGACTACCTGTAGAATTACTTGATTGAAGGTTTGATTACTTTTAGTCATTCTTTATAAGAAAATTGTTGTGGTTAAGTAAAGACTTATGCGAATCCTTCATTTCACAAACATCCCATTGAATATCGATGTACTCAAATCATCAGGAAAAGAACTTAATACCTCTGGGGGATGGATGGCAGCCCTGTTGGGGGAAATGTTAAAGCAGACAGATTTCACGTTCTGCTGTATCGCATTTGGCGATGTGAAAGAGGTGCAAGAGTCACATATCGATCGTGTTATCAGTTATACCGTTCCTGGTGATCTGGTGGGCCGATCAATAGACAAAAGCCTTGCCATTTGTAAGGAACTAGTTGATGAGTGGCAACCTGACCTGATTCATATCCATGGAACGGAGGCTGCATATGGTCTGCTGACCGCAAACAAAATGGTCAAGTATCCAGCAATTATCAGTCTTCAGGGCCTTCTTGGGCCTTATTCTTCCTGGTACCACTCTTTTGGTAATCTAAGCTTCATTCAAATCCTCAAGACGCATCGCTTGCTGGAAATCCTGACAGGCCGAGGTGTTTTCTGGCGCTATCTTCAGATCAGGAATATGGCAAAAAGGGAAAAAAGGATCATCGCCCAAAATCATCATTTCATGGGGCGCACTGATTGGGATCGTGCCTATATTAAAGCAATCAACCCCTCAGCCACCTACCATTATGGTGGAGAAATATTGCGTAAGCCTTTTTCGGACAGTCGCTGGGATCTTCAACAATCACAACGCTACCGTATCATCTTCACCAATGCCGGTGCCTATCCCCGAAAGGGGACTGAAGTATTACTCGATGCAGTGAAGCTGCTGAAACCTCGATTCCCTGATATCGAGGTGGCGATTGCAGGACATCTCAGCAATAGGAGTGGTTATGGCCGTTATATTCGAAAACGGATAGAAGAGCTGGGCAGTACAGCAGTGGAGCTGGGACCATTGAATGCGGAACAAATGGCAGACGAGTTAGTAAAATCCCATGTCTTTGTTTCTCCCTCCTTTATCGACAACAGCCCCAACTCAGTCTGTGAGGCCCAGTTGATCGGCATGCCAGTCGTTTCTTCCTATACGGGAGGAGTACCCAGCTTGATCGAAGAAGGAAAGACCGGATTGTTTTTCCCGGCGGGTGATGTACCTATGCTTGCATCCAGGCTTGAGAAAATATTTGAGAATGATGGGATGGCTACAGCTTTAGGACAGCAGGCAAATGAAGTAGCCGCGAAAAGACATGATCCAGCTTCAATCGTCAAGGATGTTGTCAATGCATATGAAGCCATTTTAGATAAGACTTTTACAACTTGTGGAAGTAACCTTAAAAATGAAGAGAATATTCACTAGTCCTGTAGTATCAATAACAAGTCTTGTCCTGCACGCTGTTCTTACAATACCCTTGTTAACATTAATAGCTATGGATGGAAGTATACAAAAACAAATTTATGGGCATGCTATCAGTCATTTTGGTTCTCGTGACATCGCTTTTATAGGTGACTCAATCACCGAAGGAGGATATGTCTGGGCAAATAAAATAGGGGTCTATAATTTAAATGTGTGGAATTATGGGAAAGGTGGATTTACAACTGAGCAAATAGGATTTTATGCAAAAAAAGTCGCTCGTGAGGGGTTTAAATTTTGTTTTATCATGAGCGGAAGAAATGATGAGATTGATAGTCGATCAAAAGTTAAAGAGTCATACAACGATTATGTAGGGATTCTAGAAGCCTTAATGACATCAAATGTTGAGCCAATTGTTACATTGATGCTATATCGGGAAAATGAAACAAAAAAGAAATTCATTGATGAGTTTAATAATGAAATCTTAAAGTATTGTATTGAACATAATATAACTGTGATCGACTTAAATAAACTTTTATGTGATCAGAATGGACTCAAAAAAGAATATTCACGTGATGGTACTCATATTAATGAGAAGGCATATGAAATTTGGGGAAAAGAGATTAATAGAGTTTTACATGACAAGAATTATTTACATTAGTAATACACGATGTCCTTCATATTGATATGAGAAGATTAAGCCGTGACAGTTTGCCACATTTGGTTGAATGCCTTGTCCGTATTGTCACTATCAGATTTCATAGCCTGTTCGGCACCATATCTGCCTGGTGGTGGGGAGTAGAGCTGGGTGATCAATGTTCTTTCAATGGGCACCCACGCTTCAGACGACATCCAGGTAGCAGTATCTCCGTAGGAACACGTTGCAAATTCAATTCATCCCCGCTTTCCAATTATATTGGCATTAATCGTCCTTGTATTCTTGCAACGCTTAAAGAGGGAGCCAATATTGAGATCGGATCAAACAGTGGATTCAGTGGCACGGTTATTGGTTGTGCGAAAGAAATTGTCATTGGTGATCATGTCATGTGCGGAGCCAATACGCTGATCACGGATACGGACTGGCATTCAGATGATCCGCGTTCAGGCCCGGACAAGCCAGTGAGAATCGAGAATGGTGTCTGGCTGGGTGTGAACGTCACGGTGCTGAAAGGCGTCACTATTGGTGAAAATACGTTGGTTGCTGCGGGCAGTGTTGTCGTCGATTCATTGCCTGCCAATGTTGTTGCAGGCGGTGTTCCTGCCAAGGTTCTCAAACAAATTGATACAAATAAAAAGGATTCTGTCTGATGGTACAGAAAATCAACCTTGTCTTTATGGGGGGATTTACCTATCCAAAAGGCATGGCCGCAACAAAACGTATCCAGAATGTGATCAATGCCATGAAGGCTTTTCCTGATGTTGAGGCGCGTGTGATATTACAACGGCAATCTTCGCAGGATAATACGCTTGCTGGCGTCTATGAAGGGACACCGTATGAAACTGTGATGGGTGATTTGTTCCGAGCCAGGTTGTTTATGGCGTTACCCATACTGCACTATAAAACCAAAATAGCCCTGAAACGTGCATACAAACCGGATCAAAAAAATGTGATCTATTTTTATGGCCCTTTGTTTATCGACAGTGTCGTTCCGCTTCTGTATGCAAAAAAACTGGGATACAAAATTGTCTTTGATGTGATCGAAGATTTTGGTCTGGCCAGGGATGTCTCTCACTCCTTCTACCAGTATGCCAGGAGTTATTTTGTCGACAAGATCTCAATGAGGATGAAAAACCTGGCCTCTGGTATTATTGTGATCAGTTCCTATCTTGAACAACAATGCAAACAACTGACTGGTGGAAATATACCTCTCCACTATATGTCGGTGTCTGTGGATATGAAACAGTTCCACGAGAAAGAAACCACCAGCGGATCCCTACAAACGTTTTTCTATGCTGGTAGCTTTGGCAAAAAAGATGGTGTGTTAATTCTGCTTGATGCCTTTGATCAACTGGCAGAAAAATTTAAGGATATTCGTCTTGTTCTCACAGGCAAGGGAGACAGTCAGTCCATGCAGGAATTTTTTGATCGTGTTGAAAAGTCCCCGTTCAAGGACAGGATTGATTACAAGGGCTACTTGAATGATGAGGACTATCATGCCTTGTTGAACAGTGCAGACATTCTCTGCATGACACGGGATGATCTGGCCTTTGCCAATGCGGGCTTCCCTTTTAAATTGGGCGAGTTCCTCGCTACGGGTAAGCCTGTAATTGCTTCCAGAGTTTCTGATGTGGAAAGATTTTTGGTT
>Ga0256841_1003443_pt1 | contig 11837 bp, 8 predicted proteins | sample 356308metaG_FD_185971 | JGI IMG/M metagenome (GOLD analysis project Ga0256841, IMG submission 185971) | Hydrothermal vent microbial communities from Mid Atlantic Ridge, Atlantic Ocean - 356-308 | ecosystem: Environmental > Aquatic > Marine > Hydrothermal vents | place: Atlantic Ocean: Mid...
TCCAGCGAACGGGGTTGCGCGGCGGGCTGAAGGCTTTGTGGTAGCCGTGCGGCAGCTCTTGGGCCAACTTCAAGATCGGGTGGCGTTCAGGGAGCGTGCTCGGCTCGGCAAAAACCAGCCGTGCCCACTTCGGCAGCTCTTGCAGCCCCTCGGCCAGCGTTTGGAGTTCGGCTTTGGCGCTTTTGCCCGCGCCTTTGCGCCCCAACCAGCTCAACATGCCCTCCACGATCACCAAGCGCTTGTCGCTGAGGAAGGGCATGGCGCGCACCGCAGCAAGCACATCCCCCACCGAAGCGGTTTTGCCGTCAAGCGTCACCGTGTTGAGATCGGCGGTGGTGGGGTCGCCCATCTGCTCGTGCATCTTTTGCACAGCGGCGCGCAAGCTAAACTCGTCGCTGCCGTGCAAAACGTAGAAAGTTGGGGCGGGGCGTTGGCGGCTCATGGTCGGCGGTTAGCTGGAGCGGGTGCGCACAAAATGCACGGTAAGGCGCTTGCCCTGGATAGGCAACGTCATTTCCGAACGTTGAATGTCCACAATCTCGGTGTCGCCCGGGTCGCCGCTGGTGGTGAAATATTGCTGCAAGATCAGCCCCAGCGGTTGGGCCAACACCAACGCCAAGGTGGAAAGCAAAATCACGCTCGGCAAACGGGAAAGGCGGTCTTTGAGCGTGTTACGCATCCCCGCCGTCCCTGCCAAAGCCGCCACGCCGGTCAGCAGCCCGGCAGTCGCCAAGCCGGTGCCGCAATTCGGATGGATCGCCAGGCTTTGTTCGCCGCCACGCAAACGGCGCAACGCCTCTTGAGCGGCGGCTTCCACGTCTGCCGTCGGCACGTTGCCGTAAAGGTAAAAGCCGGTCATGGTGGAACGACCCGCCAGCGTCAAATTTTTGAGGCGGCGGCTGAGCACGTGGATCGTGGCGTGTTCCAGCCCATGATTGCGCCGCACACGACGCACAAAAGGCAGGTCGAGAAAAGTTGTGAGCAAAAGTACGAGAAGTCGGATCATAGGTATCGGCTACGCTTCGCTTCAAACTTACGGAATGGCGGCGGGCGGGATCACCGCGTCCAGCGGGCGAGCGATCACAACCAGCCGATGCGTGTTGGCGTAGTACGGCCAGCACGTTACGAGCGTAACACGTTCATCAGCCGTCGGCAATATCCAACGCGCGTTGTCTTGGCGTACTTGGGGCGGCTGATCTTGTTCGGCGAGCGTCATGGTTTGCACCACCACGTAATGATAGCGTCGCTCGCCTGCTTCCAACGTGATCAAATCGCCGGGCGCCAGCGCGTACAAATAGCGGAAAACCTCGCCGTACACGTTGTGATGCCCGTTGAGCACGATGTTACCGCCTTGGGCAGGCCGTGCGCTGCTGGTGTGCCAACCGGCGGCACGCTCGTTGGGCACGTCCCACTGACTGTAGCGCTGCTCGCCCAGCGTGACGGTGTGTTGGCCCACCGGCACAATCGGCGCGTCCAGCTCGATGCGCGGGATGAGGATGCGCTGCGGCGGCGGCAAGGTCGGCGACGGCGTGAAGCGCGGCGGCGTGGCGCTGGGCATTGGGGAAAGTGTTGGGGTGGCGCTGGGGAGCTGTGGCGTTCGGGCGGCAAGGGACAAGGGCAGAGTGGGCGTTTCCCTCTCGCTGACCGGCAGTAACGCGACGGCGACAACGTCGGTGGGCAACGGTGGCGGCGAAAGTGGCGTCCCCAGCACGGCGGGCGAAGGCGTGGGCGGCGGCGTGGCGAACCAGTCGGCGGGCAACACCTCGGCGGCGCGCTGCGGCCAAAGCACGCGCCAGGCAGTCAGCGCCACGCCCATCCCCACGCATAGCAAGCCGCCCACCAGTAGCGCCACACTGAGCCACAGCGCCGAACGTAAATGGGGTACGTGAGAATCCGGTTTCATCGGTGGAAATTGTGATTGTCGTTCAAAATCGCGCGCAACACGCGCGCGGTATCTTCCAGCGTCGCAAAAACGTGTGTAGGGCGTTCGGCTTGCAAAGTCGGCACGTCGTACCAACCGGTGGCAACGGCCACCGTGCGCGCCCCGATGCTGGTTGCGCAGGCAATATCACGCGGCGTGTCGCCTACGATCACTACGCGCTGGGGCGGAAAGTCCACACCGGCATATTCCCGTGCGCGCTGCAAAGCCAGCGGCGGCAACATATCCCGCTCCCACCCTTCCGAGCCATACGCGCCGATCTTAAACAAACGTGGGTCATAGCCCGCCGCGCGCAACTTGATCGGGACGAGCGGTTGCATGTTGCCCGTCACCAAGCCGAGCAACACGTCCGCGCGCTCCGCGAGCGCCGCGACCAGTTGCGGCGCGCCGAGACAAGGACGCACGGGGAAGTCTGCGATAATCTCGGCCAAACGGCGCGCCACGACGTGCTGATAGAGGGGGATGCGCGCGGCGATGGTTTCCGACGAGACACCGACCGACCCCAGCGCTTCGCGCAAAATCTGCCAGTCTGTTTTGCCGCCAAAGTCCACCTCATCCAGCGCGCCGACCGTGCCGAAAACATCCTGGATCGCCAGCCGGGTTGCCGCGCGCCCGCAGCCGCCGGAATGAAGCAACGTGCCGTCAATGTCGAAAAGCACAAGATGCTGAACGGTCACTCCGCACACTCCTTATACTCGCCGCGCCCTTTGTATGCCGCACTGCAAAAGTGACACTCAATCCACTATATCACGACATTTCACACTACTAGGCCGCCTACGATCTCCCTAAACTCGGGGATTAGTGGTCAGCCGTGTGGCTTTATGCGAGCTTCTATCATAGCGTAGCTTCGCTGCGTTTTTCAGTCCCTCGTTTCACAACGCTCGCAAGCAAAATGTCAAAGCGAGTCGGGCGACATCTGCCCTTGTGCAGGGTTGGAGGGTCGCTGTGGGAGGAAACAGGAGAGAACAATGGCAAACAAGGATACATCGCGTCCGTATGTGACGGTTGATGCCAACATGGCGGTTGCGGAAGTTGCGCACGCCATAAACGAAGTCATCGCCATCTACCCCATCACGCCGTCTTCCCCGATCGGAGAGCACGCCGAGGCGCTTTCAGCCAAAGGCGTGCCGAACATTTGGGGAACTGTGCCGCAGGTTGTGGAGATGCAGTCCGAAGGCGGCGCTTCCGGTGCGGTACACGGTGCGCTGACCACCGGCGCGCTGACAACCACCTTTACCGCGTCGCAGGGCTTGCTGCTGATGATCCCGAACATGTACAAGATCGCCGGTGAACTGACTTCGGCGGTTTTTCACGTGGCGTCGCGTTCAATCGCTGCTCAAGCGCTCTCGATCTTCGGCGATCATTCCGACGTGATGGCGACCCGTTCGACCGGCTTTGCGCTGCTTTCTTCCACCAGCGTGCAAGAAGCGCAAGACTTCGCCTTGATCGCGCAAGCCGCCACCCTGGAAGCGCGCGTGCCGTTTGTGCACTTTTTTGACGGCTTCCGCACTTCCCACGAAATCCAAAAAATCCAGAAGCTTTCCCATGACGACATGCGCGCGCTGATTGACGATCGTTTCGTCTTTGCGCACCGTATGCGGGGGATGTCACCGGAGCGTCCGGTTTTGCGCGGCACGTCGCAAAACCCCGACGTGTTCTTCCAGGCGCGCGAGTCGGTGAACCCCTATTACCTCAAGACGCCCGAGATCGTGCAGCGCGTCATGGACAAGTTCGCCGAGGTCACCGGACGGCAATATCATCTCTTTGACTATGTGGGCGCGCCGGATGCCGAGCGCGTGGTGGTGTTGATGGGTTCGGGAGCGGAAACCGCGCACGAGACCGTCGCCTACCTGGCCGCACGTGGGGAGAAAGTAGGCGTGCTCAAGGTGCGCTTGTATCGTCCCTTTGCGGCGGCGGCCTTTGTGGAAGCGCTGCCCAAGACGGTCAAGGCGATTGCTGTGCTCGACCGCACCAAAGAACCCGGCGCCGCCGGCGAACCGCTCTACCAAGACGTGGTCACCGCCTTTACAGAAGCCATCGCCAGCGGCGCGGCCAAGCAGATGCCGCTGATTGTCGGCGGGCGCTACGGCCTCAGCTCCAAAGAGTTCACGCCCGGGATGGTCAAGGCCGTGTTAGATAACTTGAGCGCAAAGACGCCCAAGAATCACTTCACCATCGGCATCAACGACGATGTGACCCACACCAGCTTGGAGTGGGACCCGCACTTTTCCACCGAAAACGAAGACGTGCGCCGCGCGATGTTCTTCGGCCTGGGTTCGGACGGCACGGTTGGCGCGAACAAGAACTCGATCAAGATCATCGGCAAGGCCACCGACTACTACGCGCAGGGGTATTTTGTTTACGACTCCAAGAAGGCCGGTGCGCGCACAGTCTCGCACCTGCGCTTTTCCAAATACCCCATCCACAGCACGTACCTGATCGACCAAGCCGAGTTCTTGGCTTGCCACAACTTCGCCTTCCTAGAGCGTTTCGACATGCTCAGCCATCTGGCCGAAGGCGGCGTCTTCCTGCTCAACAGCCCCTATAGCGCCAACGAGGTTTGGGATCATTTGCCGCGTGAAGTGCAAGCGCAGATCATCGAGAAAAAGGCGCAGTTCTACGTCATCAACGCCAGCGAGATCGCCCGCTCGGTGGGGCTGGGTGGACGTATCAACGTGATCATGCAAACGGCGTTCTTCCGCATCTCCGGCGTCTTGCCCGAAGAGCAGGCGATGGAGATGATCCGCACGGCGGTTGTGGACACTTATGGGCGCAAGGGCCAAAAAGTGGTGGATATGAACATCCAAGCCGCCGAGATGGCCGCCGACCACATCGAGCGCGTGGATTACCCCAATGAGGTCACCAGCGGCTTCTCGATGCGCCCGCCCGTACCTGCAAGCGCGCCGGAATTTGTGCAAAACGTGACGGCGGAGATCATCGCGGGGCGTGGCGATCAATTGCCCGTTTCGGCGCTGCCCGCCGACGGCACCTATCCGACGGCCACCACGCAATACGAAAAGCGCAATATTGCGATGGAAATCCCCGTTTGGGAGCCGGAAGCCTGCATCCAGTGTAACCAATGCGCGTTTGTCTGCCCGCATGCCGTGATCCGCATGAAAGTTTACGACGCGGAATATGTCGAAGACGGCAACGCGCCGGAAGGCTTCAAGTGGATGGACGCGCGCGGCAAAGCCTGGAGCGGCATGAAGTATACCGTGCAGGTTTCGCCGGAAGATTGCACAGGTTGCCATGTGTGCGTAGAAGTCTGCCCGGCCTTTATCAAGGACGAAGAGGGCAACAAGACCGACCGCAAGGCGATCAACATGACCCCGCTCAGCGACGAGCTGCGCCACGAGGAAAACGCAGCTTGGGACTATTTCCTGAGCCTGCCGGAAACCGACCCCACCACCTTCAACCGCTATTCGGTGAAGGGGTCACAGTTCATGCGCCCGCTCTTTGAGTTCTCCGGTGCGTGCGCGGGCTGCGGTGAGACGCCCTACATCAAGTTGGTGACCCAGCTTTTCGGTGACCACGCGGTTATCGCCAACGCCACCGGTTGCTCCTCCATCTACGGCGGCAACTTGCCCACCACGCCCTACTCCGTGCGTCAGGACGGGCGCGGCCCGACGTGGTCGAACTCGCTCTTTGAGGACGCGGCGGAATTTGGCTTGGGGATGCGCTTGACCGACGACAAGCTCAAAGTCCACGCCCGCGAGTTGTTGGAACGCTGGGCCGAAACGGTGAACGGCGCCAAGCGCGAAGTGGCCGAAGCGATCTTGAACGCCGACCAGAGCCAGTGGCAGGGCATCGAGGCGCAGCGTGAGCGCGTCGCCCAGCTCAAGGAATGGTTGGAGGCGGATGAGAGCGATCTGGCCCAGCAACTGCTGAGCGTCTCGGACTTCCTGATCAAGCGTTCGCAATGGATCTTCGGCGGCGACGGCTGGGCTTATGACATCGGCTACGGCGGACTGGACCATGTCCTGGCCTCCGGTCGCAACGTCAACCTGATGGTGTTGGATACGGGCGTATACTCCAACACCGGCGGGCAAATGTCCAAAGCCACACCGCGCGGCGCGGTCGCCAAGTTCGCCGCTTCAGGGCGCGATTTGCCCAAGAAAGATTTGGGCATGATCGCGATGACCTACGGCACGATCTACGTGGCGCAGGTAGCGTTGGACGCCAACATGAACCAGTGCGTCAAAGCACTCACCGAGGCCGAAGCTTACGACGGCCCGTCGCTGATCATCGCCTATTCGCAGTGCATCGAGCACGGTTACGATCTACGCTACGGCCCCGAAGTGCAAAAGGACGCGGTCGCTTCCGGCTTCTGGCCGCTCTACCGCTTCAACCCGGACAATTTGAAGAAGGGCAAGAATCCGCTCACGCTGGACTCTAAAGCGCCGACGCTGGACCTGGAAACGTATATGTATCGGCAAAACTGGTTCCGCGTACTGCGGGATAGCAACCCGGAGCGCGCCGCCAAGTTGTTGGAGCTGGCTAAGCGCGACGTGATCACCCGCTGGAAGATGTACGAGCAATGGGCACAATTCGACCTCTAAACCGCCCCCTGCCACGCGCGTAAGAGCAAGCCAAAGACGCAGCGCCCCGTGCTCACAAGAACACGGGGCGCTTTTCGTTCTTTCCGCAAGCCGCCCAAGACGGCGTTAGCGCTTAGTACGGGCGGTAATTGTTCAACAAGTCCATCAGCTCCGGCACGCTCACCGGCTTGACAAGGTATTGATCCGTGCCCAATTGACCGGAACGCGCAACGTATTCCGGCGTGTCGTAAGCAGAAATAACAACCATCGGAGCATCCACACCGTGACGGCGCAAGATGTCGGCCATATCCAGCCCGTTAAGTTCGCCGGGCAAGTGTACATCAACCAGCAACAAATCCGCATCCCAGATCGTGTCGCTATCCAAGGCGGTTTCGGCATCGGCGAATGTAATCAGGGCGTCACCGGTGGAATGGGTGACCCGTTCCAGGAGCATGATATTGGCCGGGTCGTCTTCAACATACACGATATTCATCGGAACACCTCAGGCTTTCCACTGTGCGGCAGGGCGTATCGCTATGATCTGTCATTATACCGGAATCGGACGGGCTTCCAAGAGCAAAGCGAGCCGAGTTTTTTCCGGAAGCCCCCAACCCAAGCGTATTTGTCCAAGCTGCGAGCCGCAGACTGCGGAAACTCCCCCTTACGGAGAACAAACGGCAGACGATCGTGCCTACTTCGCATCGTGCACATAAAAGCGCAGCGCACGCGGCAAAAGCGAGGTCGTCACCTCGTAGTTAATGGTTTCTGCCCAACGCGCCACCTCTTCCGCCGAAATGCACGCTTCTCCCTGACACCCCACCAACACGACCTCATCTTCCAACGCCACTGCGCCCACCTCGGATATATCTACCACAAATTGATCCATGCACACCCGCCCCACAATCGGCGCGCGCTTGCCGTTGATCAGCACCGCCCCGCGATTGGAAAGCAGCCGATGATAGCCGTCGCCATAGCCCGCCGGCACAAGCGCCACCGGCATTCGGCGCGGCGTGATGAAGGTGCGCCCGTAGCTAATGCTCGCGCCCTTAGGCAATGTGCGCACGCGCGCCACGTGGCTCTTGAGCGTCAGCGCAGGGCGGAGCGGTACTTTCGGCTCGACTTCGTCGGACGGGCGTAAGCCGTAAATAGCGATGCCGGTGCGCACGCCGTCTAAGTGCGTTTCCGGCAGATCCATCGTGGCGGCGCTGTTGGCGATGTGCAAAAAAGGCGGGCACAGCTCCGCCGCGCGTAATTGGGCCACCACGCGACGGAAAATGCCGAACTGTTGGCGCGTGTAGCTTTTGTCTGCCAAGTCGGCCACGGCAAAATGACTGTATAGCCCTTCCACACGCAACCCGGGCAATGCTGCAAGCTCTCGCATAAACGGCAATGCCTCGTCTGGCAAAAGGCCGAAGCGCCCCATGCCCGTGTCGATCTTGACGTGCACGGTCAGCGGGCGTTCCCAGCGTTGGGCGAGCGCGGAAAGTCGTTCGGCGGTAGCACGCTCGGTGACGGTGAGCGTGAGATCGTGCGCGGCGGCCTCTTCCAACGCTTCGAGCAAGGTATAATTCATCACCAGGATCGGGGCGGTGAGGCCTGCCTCACGCAGCGCGATCCCTTCATGGGCACGCGCCACAGCCAAGCGAGAAGCGCCACTTGCCAACGCGGTGCGGGCTATCTCTAGCGCGCCGTGCCCGTAGGCGTTGGCCTTGACGACGGCGAAAAGCTCTACACGCGGCCCGATGTGGGCCTTGAGCGCACGGATGTTGTGGGCCAGGGCGTCTAAGTTCACTTCGATATAGGTTGTTGGGCGAGCAAATGTAGAGGTCATAGGAGATCGCTTCCTACTTTCGGGGAATTTATACAAGAGCCAAAACGCTTTTTACGTTTACACTGTTAAAGAACAAAACGATGCGTTTGCCATCAAAATCTCAAGATAGACGCGCCAAATGTTGTATTGAATGGAATTTTCCCCCTATAATAATATGGCTTCAAATTATTTGAGCAGTGCTGTTTAACACCCAAATCATAGGCGGCCCGTGTATTTCGGCAAGGAGGTGAAACACCGACCATACCGAACGCTTCAAGTCGCTTTATACATTTGAGAGCTTTGAGCCAATGGAGGCAGAGCAAAAATGTCCAAGCGTTTGATTACTGTGGTTTTGACCCTTGCGGTGTTGGCAGGTGCATTGGGTTCATTGCCCACGCCAGCTACCGCTCAAGACGATTGCGATTTTGCGGATTCGATTTATATCGGCGTGATCGCCCCGCTCACCGGTGACATCCCCAAAGTCGGTCAGAGCACGGTAGAGGCCGCCGAAATGGCCGTTGACGAGATCAACGCCGATTGTGGTTTGGAGATCGACGGCGACAACTACAAAGTGGAGATCATCGTCGAGGACAACGAGTCCAAGGCGGAATCTTCGGTCGCCGTTGCCACACGCTTGATCGTGGAAGAAGACGTGCTGGCGATCATCGGCCCGCAGTCCAGCAAACAAGCTGTTCCGACCGGCCAGGTTGCCAACGACCGCGAAACCCCAATGATCAGCCCCTGGTCCACCAACCCGAACACTACTTTGGACCGCCCCTGGGTGTTCCGCGTGGCCTTCCTAGACCCCTTCCAAGGGCCGGTGATGGCGAACTTCGTCAAGGCCGAGTTTGACGCCAAGACGGCAGCGGTGCTCTACGACGTGGCGAGCGACTACCCCAAAGGCTTGGCGGAAAACTTCCGCGACGCCGCCGAAGAAGCCGGCATCGAGATCGTGGCGTTTGAGTCCTTCACCACTGGTGACACGGACTTCAGCTCGCAGTTGACCAACATCATCGACGCCAACCCGGACGTGCTCTTCACGCCGCAATACTACAACGAAGTGCCGCTGATTGTGCAGCAAGCGCGTGAGCTGGGCTTTGAGAACCCGATCGTCGGCAGCGATAGCTGGGGCACGCCGGACTTGCTCGACCTGTGCGGCGACGCTTGCAACGGCTTGTTCTTCTCCACGCACTACGCGCCGGATATCGCCACCGAGGTCGGCCAGCGCTTCATCCAGGCTTACGAAGAGCGCTACGGCGCCAAGCCCGACGACGTGGCGGCGCTGACCTATGACGCCTTCCAACTGCTCTTTACGGCTATCGAAAACGCCCAGTCCTTGGACAAGGCCGACGTGCGCGACGCGCTGGCCTCCATCGAGCTTTTCGAAGGCGTGACGGGCATTATGAGCTTTGACGAGCAGGGTGACCCGATCAAGTGCGCGGTGATCATCCAGATCAAAGACGGCAAATTCACCTACTACGATTCCGCTTGCCCCGCCGGTTTCCCGCCGGAAGACATGGGCGGCTAGGCTTATCGCTTCGGGCGCTCCACTCCGCTTGGGGTGGGGCGTCCTCTTCTCTTGGCGCGCCTGAGGCAATGCGCGCCACCGTCGCTTGTGGTTCGCAAAAGAGCGGAGTTCCAATATGGAATTTTTTGTGCAACAATTCCTCAACGGCCTGCAACTAGGCAGCCTGTACGCCCTGATCGCGCTGGGATACACGATGGTTTACGGCGTGTTGCTGCTGATCAACTTTGCACACGGCGATATTTTTATGGTTGGGGCGTTTTTGGGCGTATTCGGCTCGATGGTGCTGGGCTTGCCTTTTGTCCCCACGCTGATCCTCTCGATGGTGCTCACCGGTTTACTGGGTGTGGGCATCGAGCGGGTAGCCTACAAACCGTTGCGTCATGCTTCCCGTCTTTCGGCGGTGATCACAGCGTTGGGTGTGGGGTTGCTGCTGGAAAACGGCATGTTGGCGCTAACAGGGGCCGACCCACGCAGCTATCCGGCAGATTTTATCCAGACCAAAGTATATAATTTGGGCGGCGTCAGCATCTCCAACGTCAAAATTATCATCATCGTGCTGGCGTTCGCGCTTTTTATGGGCCTCTACACCATCGTACAGCGCACCAAATGGGGGATGGCAATGCGCGCGATCTCCTACGACAAATTCGCTGTGCCGCTGATGGGCGTCTCCCAAGACCAAATCATCTCGCTGACCTTCCTGCTGGGCACAGGTTTGGCCGCAGCGGGGGGCATCTTGTGGGGTGTGGCTTTTCCGGTGCTCAACCCTTATATGGGCTTGCGCGTCGGCTGGAAGGCGTTTATCGCGGCAGTGGTGGGCGGCATCGGGGATATTCGCGGCGCGGCAGCCGGTGGCTTGTTGCTGGGGTTCATCGAAATCTTCGTGCCCGCGTATGGCAAGAGCATTGGCATCTCTTCCACCTGGCGTGACCCTATCGCCTTCGGCTTGCTGCTGATCATCCTGGTCGTTCGCCCTACGGGTCTGTTCGGTGTGGCTCGCCGTCAGAAAGTGTAGGAGCGACCCATGAGCGCAAATACAGACAAACGGTTTTCCCCTGCGGACTTGTTGATCGTGCTGGCCGCAGTGGTGCTGTTGGTGGGGCTTTTCTTGCCCTGGACTGAGTTACGCAAGACCGGCGAAACGGTCACAGGCTGGGACATTATCCGCAACGGCGCAGAGCTGAAACTGGCCGCGCGCATGTCGCATATGTTCCTAGAGGTGGTCTTGGTGGCCGGTGTCGCGGCGTTGTTGTTGGGGGTGTGGGGCTTTTTCTCCTCACGCTATGACCGACGCACTCCGATCTTGGTGCTGGCGTTGGGAATGGCCGCGCTGGTGTACTATTACGGCGCGTTCATCTTTGAAAACCGCACCACCAAAGACAACGCCTGGGGCTTTGTGCACATTGGCTTTTACGTCAGTGCGCTAGGTGCGCTGGGGCTGATCGTACAATACTGGTTACCGCGCGCCCAGGGCAAAGTGACGCTGACGCTCACCCCGCTCAAGCTGCCGCCGCTCAAACGCCCACGTATGCCGCTCTTGTGGCCGTTGGCGGTGCTCGGCGGGGTGTGGGGCTGGTTCAAAGCGCTGGTCGGTTGGACCTGGGTGCAATTCCGCCGCGCAATGGTCAACACAAGCACGTTGGCTTTTCTGCTGGGGATATGGGCGTCTACCGAGTTGGAATTGCGCGCCGGTTCGCCCCTGGCAGAAATGCTCGGCTTCCGACGCGGGCGTGTGCCCGGGCTGCTTGGCGCAACCAAGTTGCTAGAGCCGTTTTCGGACTTGGACTTCAGCGGCATCTTGGCCCCGTTTTTCCCTGCGCCGACGGACGTGGTAGATAAACCCGTCCAACAATCTTGGGACGCCATCCGTGAACTGGGCCAAGCGATCTGGAACGCGCTTTTTGTGCAAAACGGCGGCCAACCGAACTTCTTCAACGTGCTTGGCGACGTGATCGTCTATGACCTGCTGATCTACCTCATTCCGGTGATGCTCGTGGCGCTGTTGCTGCGCAGCTTGAGCAACGG
>Ga0256841_1003444_pt1 | contig 11836 bp, 6 predicted proteins | sample 356308metaG_FD_185971 | JGI IMG/M metagenome (GOLD analysis project Ga0256841, IMG submission 185971) | Hydrothermal vent microbial communities from Mid Atlantic Ridge, Atlantic Ocean - 356-308 | ecosystem: Environmental > Aquatic > Marine > Hydrothermal vents | place: Atlantic Ocean: Mid...
GGAATTTCCGCTGACGGTCAAGGAATACGCCACCGAAGCGGACCCCAAGACCGGCACCTACCGCTACGTCACCGTGCTCGCGGCCCCCACGGGCGCCAACATTCTGCCCGGCATGACCGCCACGGTCGTGGCCCGGCAGACGGACCCGGCGCGTACCGGACACGCGCCCTTCGTGGTGCCAATTCCCGCCGTGTTCGCCGAGGCGGACTTCGAACCCCGCGTGTGGGTGGTGGATGCGGCTCGGCGGGTGCACGCGCGGCCGGTGCGCCTGGGGCGCCTCACCGGCGAGGCCGACATCGAGATCGCCGCGGGCCTCGAACCCGGAGAGACGATCGCGGTGGAGGCGGCCTACCGGCTGCGCGAGGGCATGGAGATCGTCCCCGTGGAACCGGAGGCCGAAGATGCGTCCTGAACGCCGCGCCGCGCTGCTGGCACTGGCCACCATGCTGTATCTCGCGGGCTGCGGTGGGGATTCCGAGCCGGCCGCCACTGCGCCGCCGCTCGTGCGCCCCGTCAAGTCCATGCGCCTGCCCGAGCGGGCCGGCACGACGCGCACGTTCCCCGGGACGGTGCGGGCGACGCACCGCGTGGACCTGGCCTTCAACGTGCCGGGCAAGTTGATCGCGCTGCCGGTCCGGGAGGGCGAGCACGTCGCCGAGGGCCAAGTGCTGGCCCGGCTGGATCCCAAGGACTATGAGGCGGCCGTGCAGGCGGCCCGCGCCGAATACGACAAGGCGCTGGCCGACTTCCAGCGCGCCAGGGAACTCATCGCCAAGGACTACGTCTCGCAGGCCGACTACGACCAGGCCGTGGCGCAGAAAGAAGTGGCGGCCTCCCGGTTGGATCGGGCGAACAAGGCCCTGGAGGAGGCCACCCTGCGCGCCCCGTTCGAAGGCGTGGTGGCTCAGCGTTACGTGGAGAACTTCACCGACGTGCGCGCCCGGCAACCCATCCTGAGCCTGCAGGACACACGCGACCTGGAGATCGTCGTGGACGTGCCCGAAGACGTCGTGGCCCTGTACCGGGCCGCGCTGCCGCTGACGCTCACGGCGCGGTTCAGCGCGCTGCCGGGGCGGGAGGTCCCGGTCACCCTTCGGGAGTTCGCCGCGCAGGCCGATCCCATCACCCGCACCTACCGGGTGGTGTTCGCCCTGCCCGAGGTCGAGGATGCGAATCTCCTGCCCGGCATGACCGCCGAGGTCACCCTGCGACTCGACCAGGCCGAAGCTGGAAGTCCCGTGTTCATCCTGCCGGCCTCGGCCCTGCTCGAAGCCGATGGCAAGGCCTGGGTATGGGTCATCGATCCCGAGACACATGAGGTGCACCGCCGGCCGGTGGAGATCGAACGACCGCTGCCGGACCGAGTGGTCGTGCGCAGGGGGTTGCGTCCCGGTGAGCACATCGCCACCGCCGGGGCGCACACCCTCGAGGAGGGCCGGGTGGTCCGGCCCGTCACGGAGATCCGCTACTGATGAATCTCGCCGAGTGGAGCATCCGGCACAGCGTCATCACCTGGGTGATGACCGCCCTGGTGGCGGTGGCGGGTGTGTTCGCTTTTCAAGGGCTGCCCCGGCTGGAGGATCCCGAGTTCACCATCAAGGAGGCGGTGATCTACACGCCCTATCCGGGGGCCTCGGCCGCGCAGGTCGAGGAAGAAGTCACCAATGTGATCGAGAAGGCGGTTCAGGAGCTCGGGCCGCTGGACTACGTGGAATCGCGTTCCTCGCGCGATCTGTCCATCGTCCACGTTTACCTCAAGCGCGACGTGGATGCCTCGCGCCTGCCGCAGATCTGGGACGAACTGCGCCGCAAGGTCAACGACCACCAGCGTGAGCTGCCACCGGGCGCCGGCCCCTCCCTGGTCAACGACGACTTCGGCGACACCTATGGCGTGTACTTCGCCCTGACCAGCGACGGCTACACGGACCGGGAGCTGTACGAGGTGGCCAAGTTCCTGCAGCGTGAGCTGCTCACGGTCCAGGACGTCAAGCGGATCGTCCTCTACGGCCAACGGCCGCAGGCCATCTACGTCCAGATGCGCCGCGAGAAGATGGCCCAGCTCGGGATCTCGCCACAGCAGATCTACGCCGCCCTCAAGGCCAAGAATGTCGTCGCCCCCGCGGGCCATCTCACGGTGGCCGGCGAGCGCATCCCCCTCGACCCAACCGGCGCGTTCACCTCCGAGCGGGAGTTCGGCGATCTGCTGATCCGGGGTCAAGGCACGGGCGACGACCGCCTGGTGTATCTGCGCGACGTGGCCGACATCGTGCGCGACTACCAAAGCCCCCCCAAGAATCTGCTGCGCTACGACGGGCGGCCGGCCATCGGCATGGGCATCTCCACCGTCTCGGGGGGCAACGTGGTGGTGATGGGCGAGGCGCTCGAACGACGCGTCCGGGAGCTCGAGGCGCAGATTCCCATCGGCATCGAAGCGCACATCATCTCGCTGCAGTCCGAAGCGGTGACCCAGGCCATTAACGGTTTCCTGGTCAACCTCGTCGAGGCCATCGCCATCGTCATCGTGGTCCTGCTGATCTTCATGGGGCTGCGCAGCGGGCTCATCATCGGCGCCGTCCTGGCGGTGACCGTCTCCGGCACCTTCATCTTCATGGCCCTGTATGGCATCACCCTGGAGCGTATTTCCCTGGGCGCCCTGGTCATCGCCCTGGGCATGCTGGTGGACAACGCCATCGTGGTCACCGACGGGATGCGCGTACGCATGGAACGGGGCATGGAGGCGCTGCGCGCGGCCAGCGAGGTGGTGGGGCAGACCGCGCTCCCGCTGCTGGGAGCCACGGTGGTGGCGGTCACGGCGTTCGCCGCCATCGGCACCTCCAAGGACAGCACCGGTGAATACACGCGCAGCCTGTTCACCGTGATCCTGATCTCGTTGCTGCTGTCCTGGGTGACGGCGGTCACCAGCACTCCGCTGCTGTGCAAGACCTTCCTCAAGGTGAAACCACCTCGAGGGGACGAGGACGGCCGGGATCCGTACGACCGCGGATTGTACCGGGTCTACAAGGCCGTGCTGGGGGCCTGCGTGAACTTCCGCTGGGTGACGGTGGGCGTGGCCCTGGCACTGTTCGTGGTGGCCCTGGTGGGCTTCGGCCAAGTCAAGCAGAGCTTCTTCCCCGAATCCACGCGCCCCCAGTTCTACGTGGATTTCTGGTTCCCGGAAGGCACCGACATCGAAGCCACTCAGCGGAAGATGGAGCGCGTCGAAACCTTTCTCCAACGCCAGCCGCAGATCCAGGGGCTGGCGACCCAGATCGGCGGCGGCTCTCCACGTTTCCTGCTCACCTACCCACCCGAACTGCCGAACCCCAATTTCGCCCGCGTCATCGCCGACGTGGCCGACTATCACATCATCCCGGCCTACACCAAACGCCTGCAGGCCAAACTGGAGGATTTGCTGCCCGAGGCCATCGTCAACGTGCGCATGTTCGTCAACGGCCCGGCCTCGGGCGGCAAGATCCAGTTGCGCATCCAGGGGCCGGATCCCGTCGAGCTGCGCCGGTTGGCCGAAAAGGCCGAGGCCGTGATCCACGCCGAACCGCTGGCCAAGGCCGTGCGCAGCGAATGGGGCAATCCCGTGCTGGTGGTACGTCCCGAGCTGGCCGAGACACAGGCCCGCCGCGCCGGACTGGACCGCCCCGAATTGGCCGCGGCGCTGCAAGCGGCGGTCGAAGGCCGCCGGGTGGGCGTCTACCGCGAGCGGGACGAGCTCCTGCCCATCATCGCCCGCGCCCCGCAAGCCGAGCGCATCGACCTGGACAACCTGGGCGGCATCCAGATCTGGAGCCCGGCGGCCCAGCGCATGATCCCGGCCGATCAGGTGGTGCAAGGCTTCGGGGCCGCTTTCGAAAACCCCATGATCTGGCGACGCAACCGGGTGAAGATGATCAGGATCCACGTCGATCCGCGCCAAGGCCTACCGAGCGAGCTGTTCGCGCGCATCAAGCCGCGGGTCGAACAGCGCTTGGGCGTGGACCTGGCGCAATACCTGGGCCACCCGGTGCCCGAATCCGAATGGAACGCCGAGACCCTGCCGATCAAGGTCAACGACGCCATTCCCCTGAAGGGGCGGCCGGGCTACTTCATCTCCTGGGGCGGCGAGGCCGAGGACTCCCAGAAGGCGAAGGATGCGCTCAACAAGACCATGCCCCTGTTCTTCGGTCTCATGGTGCTGATCGTTCTGTTCCTGTTCAACTCCATCCGCAAGACACTCATCATCTGGCTCACCGTACCCCTGGCGCTCATCGGAGTGAGCGCCGGCCTGCTGCTTTTCGATCAACCCTTCGGTTTCATGGCCCTGCTCGGCCTGATGAGCCTGTCGGGCATGCTCATCAAGAACGCCATCGTGCTCATCGATGAGATCGACACGCAGATCGAGGCGGGCAAGCCCTCCTTCCAGGCCGTGCTCGACTCGGGCGTCAGCCGTCTCATCCCGGTCACCATGGCGGCCGGCACCACCATCCTGGGCATGATGCCGCTGCTCACGGATGCCTTCTTCGTCTCCATGGCCGTGACCATCATGTTCGGCCTGGGCTTTGCCACCTTCCTCACCCTGCTGGTGGTGCCCACCTTGTACGCCATCTTCTTCCAGGTGCGCCGGGACGATCCGGGACATCGGAGGCGGGCGGCGTAACCGGCCGCTCACCCGCCGTTCCAGCCGAGCCGCCGCGAGATCTCCTCGGCGGCCGCGCGCACGAGCGGGATCCACTCGGCCCGGCGCCGCTCGATGGGCGCCGAGACGGACAGGCCGGCCACCACGTTTCCTCCGGCGTCCCGCACGAGCGCACCGATACACCCCACGCCCAGTTCGGCTTCTTCGTCGTCCAGAGCGTAACCCCGCTCGGCGGCCGCCCGCGCCTCCGTCACGAGGGCCTCCGGATCGGTGAGGGTATGCTCCGTGAAGGCGGGCAGACCGGTCCGCTCGGCGTAGGCGGCGATCGCCTCCTCCCCCTCTTCGGCCAGCATCATCTTGCCCACCGCGGTCACGTGCAGCGGCGCGCGGCTGCCGATCACCTGTTCGACCCGCATCATGCGGTTGGCAATGGCCCGCTCCACGTAGACCACCTCATCGCCCTCGCGCACGGTGAGATTCACCGTCTCCCCGATACGGTCCCGCAGCCGTTCCATCACCTCCTGGGCCTCGCGGCGCACGTCCAGCCGCGCATTCACCCGGCAGCCCAACCGGGCCAGCTTGCGCCCCAGGCGGTAGTCTCCGGCCTCGGTGCGTTCCACGAACCCCTGCTCCGCCAGCGAGGCGAGGATCCGATGTGCGGTCGAGGGATGCAGGCCCGTGTCGGCGGACAGAAATTTGAGACTGGCCGAATCCGGGTAGGCCGCCAGCGCGTCCAGTAACCGTGCCATGCGCTCGATCACCTGGATCGAGGCGGTGCCTTTTGGATTTTTCATATCGTGAGAACGATTTTGTTTCGTGGGATTCAGGGCATGACGGTATGATCTTATCACATCGTGATTCTATTTTTCACAATATGAAAATACCGAGGTGACCAGCCATGTCCGCCACAGCCCCAGCCCTGTCCACTCAAGCGTCCCCCGCCTTCTGCCACGGCATCCGCTACTTCTCCGACGACTGGCCGGACTTCGACCGCCTCGGCGCCGAACCCGTGATTCCGGAGGGCGGTGAGGCCATCGCCGACCCCGCAGATCCGGCCGCCGTCTATCAGACCCTGATGGGTGCCGATGCCCTGCGCTATCTCACCCTGCAGCTCACGGGCTCGAAGGGCTCGGGACACCCCGGGGGCTTCGCCTCAAGCGCCGAAGCGCATGCGGCCCTGCTCATGCTCGGTCACACCCACATCGTCACCGAAGTGGGGCATCACGCCCCGGGCTTCTACAGCGCCATGTTCCTGGACGGGTCGCTGGAGTCCATGGGCATCCACGACGTGGAGCAGCTGCAGGCGCGGTTCCGCGAACGCGAAGGTCTGCTCGGGCACCTCTCGGGCGCGATACCCGGTCTCCTGGCGCCGGCCGGGCCGCTGGGTCAAGGCCAGCATTTCGCCATGGCCGGGGCGCTGCTGCACCGGGACAAGCTCTTTCCCGTGACCATCGGCGACGGCGGCATGGGCGAGCCCTACGTGCTCAATGCGATGATGCATTTCCACACCGCGTATCCCGAGGTCACCAACTTCCTGCCGGTGCTCGTCTGGAACGGCTACAGCCAGGAGCACCATTCCATGGTCTCGCGCCTGTCCAACGAGGAAATGGTGGCCTATTGGAAGGGGCACGGCTTCGAGGAAGTGATCCTGGTCGATGCCAAAGCGTTCGACGACAGCGGCCAGGAAGGCGCCTACGTGGACAGCACCCGCTTTTCCTTCGACCGGCGCCTGGCCTTCACCGCGGCCGTGCTCCAGGGACTGGGCCGTGCGGCGGCATCCGCCCGAGGCGGCCGGCTCACCGCCTTCATTCTCAAGCAACTCAAGGGTGCCGGCGTCCACACCGTGGGGGCCAAGTCCCACAACCTCTATCCGGCCGACACCCTGGACCAACCCCACATCATCGAGGGGCTGCGTCGCCGCGCCCTGTCGCCGCGGGCCTGGGCCGTGGTGCGCGAGAACTTCCGACGCGCCGGAGGCGGTCCGGCGGCGGAAACGGTGGTCACCGAATTCGAACTGGAGCTGCCCGACCTAGGTGAACTGCCTTGCCAGGACTTTCCGGTGGGCGGGACCGCCGTGCCCTCCACCGCCATGGGCGCCTTGGTGGCGGCCGTCGGCCGGCGGGACCCGCGCTTCGTGGTCACCAACGCCGACGGCAACGAGGCCTCGGGCATGAAGAACATCAACGAGGCGCTCAAGATCCGCCACCCCACGGTGGATCCGCTCTACCATCAGGCGCCCTCGGGACAGGTGTACGAGCCACTCAACGAGGACGCCTGCGCCGGGTTGGCGGCGGGACTCGCCCTGTTCGGCTCGCGCTCCCTGTGGCTTTCCTACGAGAGCTTCGCCATCAACGGCTGGCCCATCGTGCAGACCGTCACTCAGGCCATGGCCGAGCTGCGCCGCCGCACCCCCTCGGTGGTGTGCATGTTCACCGCCGGGGCCCTGGAGCAGGGCCGCAATGGCTGGACCCATCAGCGCCCGGAGATCGAGAACTACTTCGCGGCCATGATGCGCAACGGCAACGTCTATCCCCTGTTCCCCTGCGACGCCAACGGGATCCAGGCCGCCTATGAATACGCGCTGGACTCCAGCAACAAGGGCATGGTGATCATCGCCTCCAAGAGCCCGCTCCCAGTGTATTTGGACCTGGCCGCCTCGCGGCGGGCGGTGCGCCACGGGGCCGCCGTGCTCCACGAAGGCGGGGCGGGCAGCCGCGGCACCGTCGTGCTGGCGGCGGCCGGTGACATGGTCTTCCTGCCCGTGTTCGAGGCCAAGGATCGGCTGGAACGAGCCGGCTGGCGGGTGCGCATCGTGGCCGTGGTCAACCCGCGTCGGCTGTACCGGCCGGGCGACCTCGCCTGGGATACCGTCTCTCAGCCCGATGGCGACTTCATGGGCGACGAGGACTTCCACGCACTGTTCGACGGCGACGTCCTCGTGGGCGTCAGCGGGGGTCCGAGCGGTTGCCTGGAGCCTGTCTTCCTGCGCTCGCGCGCCCCGCGCCGGGAGGCGGTCGTGTGGAAGCGCGGCGAAACCACCGCCACGCCGCAGGAGATCATGGCCTTCAACGGCATCACCGCCGAGGCCATCGCCGCCGCCGCACAGGACTGAGTCCATGCCCAGGACGCGCATCGTGGTGCTGGACGACGATCCCACCGGATCGCAGACCGTCCACTCTTGTCTGCTACTCACGCGCTGGGATGTGGAGACGCTGGAAACGGCGCTCCTGGACGAGGCACCCCTGTTCTTCGTGCTCACCAACACCCGGAGCATGGATCCCGACCGCGCCGCACAGGTCACGCGCACCGTCTGCCGCAACCTCAAGACCGCGCTGGAGCGGCTGGAAAGCCGCGGCGAGGCGATCCACCCGATCCTGGTGAGCCGCTCGGACTCCACCCTGCGCGGGCACTATCCGGTGGAGACGGACGTGATCGCGGCCGAACTCGGCCCCTTCGACGCCCACTTCCTCGTTCCCGCCTTCATCGAGGGCGGGCGTCTCACCCGCGACGGCACCCATTACCTGCTGGTCGACGGCCAACCCGTGCCGGTGCACGAAACCGAATTCGCCCGCGACTCCGTGTTCGGCTTCCGCACCGCCCACCTGCCGGACTACGTGGAGGAGAAGACCGCCGGGCGGATCCGGGCGGACGAGGTCGAGCACTTCACCCTCGAAGACGTGCGCGGCGACCTGCACGGGCGGCTCGCGCGGCTTCGGGACAATGCCTGTTGTGTCGTGGATGCGGAGACCCAGTCCGACCTGGACCGCTTCGCCCGGCAGGTGACCGAGGCCGCGGCCCGGGGCAAGCGCTTCCTGTTTCGCAGTGCGGCGAGCCTGCTCACCAGCCTGGCCGGCCTGCCCCCACAGCCGGTGCCCGCCGGGGCCATGGCGCGTTACGTGCGCGGCGGCCGTCCTGGCGCGGTGATCGTGGGCTCACACGTTCGCAAGACCACCGAGCAGCTCGAAGCCTTGCTGCAACGCCCCGACGTGGTGCCCGTGGAGGTGGACGTGGAACGTATCGGCACCGGTGAGGCCGCCCTGCGCGAGGAGGTTTGCCGGCGGGTGAGGCAGGCCCACGCGGCGGGCCGGCACGTGGCCGTGTACACCTCGCGCATGGAGAAACGCTTCCCGGACCAGGCCCGGCGGCTGGCCTTCGGCGAACGGGTCTCGGCGCTGCTCATGGACGTGGTGCGCGGCCTGCCCGAAACGCTCGGCTTCCTGATCGCCAAGGGCGGCATCACGTCCAACGACGTGTTGAGCCGGGGGCTGGCCCTGCGCACCGCACGCGTGCTGGGACAGATCCTGCCGGGCTGCTCGGTGGTCCGCTGTCCCGCCGACCACCCGCGCTTTCCGGACCTACCCGTCGTCGTCTTCCCCGGCAACGTGGGCGACCGGCACGCCCTGCATACCGTGCTGGATCGACTCTGCGGGACCCCGGCGCCGGCGGAGAACCCGACCTGACCAGCCGCATCACCCGCGCTTCGAGCCCCCGAGGCGCGGGGCAGCCGTCTCCACATTCCCCATCCGGGGCATGGACGCGGGGCGGGCGCACGGATAGCATGCTTGGTTTGACTCACGCCCCGATTTGGTGAGGCGGGCAGGGTGCCCTGCGTGCTCGGCAGGTCTCGGGCCCCAGGATCCGGAGGTGATTCCCATGAAGGACGAGTTCGAACAGATCCGCGACGAGATCCCCTATTCGAGCCCAGTCAAGCCGGTCCAGCTCAATCTCGACAGTGTGTTCCAGTTCGACTGTCATCCCGGCGTGAGCTGTTTCAACGAGTGCTGCAGGAGCATCGACATCCAGCTTACGCCCTATGACATCGTGCGCCTCAAGCGCCATTTCGACATGGACGCCCGGGATTTCGTGGCCCGCTACACGGTGCCCTTCGAGATGGACCACCACGGCATGCCGGGGCTGAAGCTGGCCACCAAGCCCGGCACCACCGAGTGTGTGTTTCTCGGCGAGGAAGGCTGCACGGTGTACGCCGACCGGCCCAGTGCGTGCCGCTACTACGCCCTGGGCACGATGGGCGTGCGCAAGGTGGGCGAGGCCAAGGTGGAGGACATCTACTTCGTGGTCCAGGAGCCGCACTGCAAGGGCCACGAGGAGCCGGTCCGGCGCACCGTGGCCGAGTACCGCCGCGACCAGGGCGTGGATCTCTACGACGAGATGAACCGCCAATGGCGCGACATCGTCATCAAGAAGCGCACCAGCGGCCCCACCATCGGCGCGCCCTCGCAGCGCAGCATGCAGCTGTTCGACATGTGCAGCTACGACATGGACAGCTTCCGCGAATTCATCCAGTCGGACGGATTCCGCTCGGTCTTCGATCTGAGCGATGCGGAGATCCAGGCGCTGGTCGAGGACGAGGACGCCCTGCTCCAGTTCGCCTTCCGCTTCCTCAAGCAGGTGCTGTTCGGCGAATTCAGCATCCCCCGTCGCGAGGCGGGCGTCCAGGCCCGCATCCAGGCCCGCAAGACGATCTGGAATCAGCGCAAGGAAGAGATGCGCCGGCGCTACCGCGAGGAAATGGAGCGGCTCCAGTATGAGGACGAGCAGCAGTTCTCGGCCGAGAAACGGTCCACCGAACAACCCCAGGCACAACGCAAGGCGTAGGCGCTGCCTGCGCGTCGGCATCCTCTCCGACACCCACGGCTGGGTCGATCCCCGCATCGCCCGCCGGGCCCGCCGCCTCGACTGGATCGTCCATGCCGGCGACCTCTGCTCCCGGGCCGGGCTGGCGGGGCTCCGCCCGCGGTTGGGCCTGCTGGCCGTGGCCGGCAACAACGACCGGCCACAGTCCTGGCCGGCCGCCGAACGCGCCTTCTGCCGCAGCCTGCCCCGCGTCGCCCACCTCGCGCTGCCCGGCGGCGTGCTGGCCGTGGAACACGGCCACCGCCACGGCTGGACCCGCCCGAGCCACCACCGGCTGCGCCGCGCACATCCCAACGCCCGGCTCGTCGTCTACGGTCACACGCACCGGCGCGCCCTCGATACCCGACTGCGGCCCTGGGTCGTCAACCCCGGCGCCGCCGGACGCACCCGGACCCACGGCGGCCCTTCCATGGCCATCCTCCTGGCCTGCCCCAGACGCTGGTGGGTGCGCTTCTTCCGGCCCTAGACGGCCGGCGGCGCGGCGGCCGGAGCCCCCCCGCCACGCGAGAGGTGCCGCCGGAGGAATTCGTCCAGCTCGCGGTAGACCTGCCGCGATTCGGGTGTGTTCCGCAGCCCCATGTAGTCGCCATGGGAGAGCCCCTCATAGACGTTGAGCTCGGCCTCCACGCCCGCTTCGCGCAGACGCCGGTGCACCCGGACGGTGAGGCTGAGGAACAGGTCGCGCGTGCCGGTGACCAGCGTGGTGGGGGGAAAGCCCGTGAAATCCCCGTATACCGGCGAGATCAGAACGTCTTTCAGGTCACGCCCCCCGGCGTATAGCCGCGCGGCGGCGCCCAGCGCCCCGTCGTAGGTCACCAGTAGGCGGTCCACGCCTTCGTTGATCCAATAGCTGTCGCCGGTCTTGCTGAGATCCGACCACGGCGTACCGAGATAGAGCGCGCCCGGCAACGGCAAAGCAAGCGCCTTGAGCCGGTGCACCAAGGCCAGGGCGAGCCCTCCGCCCGCCGAGGAGCCTCCCAGGGCCATCGACTCCGGGGCGTGATCCTCGATCGCCCCCCGCCAGGCCGCCAACGCATCGTCCAGGGCCGCCGGGAAGGGATGGGTCGGCGGCATACGATAGTCCACAGAGAGCACTGGAATGCCCACACGCGCCGCGATCAGCACCGGTTCGGCCTGGCCCGCCAGCCCCGCGTTGAACACATAGGCCCCGCCATGCAGATACATCATCGCCCGGCCGCGGTACGCCGCCGGCTCGGGCGGCCGCACCCAGTAGGCTCGCACGCCCCCAACCCACGTGGGCTCGATGCGCACCGACAGGCGGCGGGCAAGGCGCTGCACCGCGCGGGCCGCTGCGGCGTCTCGTTCCCGCGCCAACCGGACCCAAGCCTGCGCATCGGCCGGCACCGATCCGCGTGCAGCCGCCACGTCCGGGACGGGGCCTGCGGCCAGCGCCTCGCGCAGGGCTGCGCTCGCCGCCGCCGGCAGGGGCAGCTCGCGGGCGGGTATCCGCCAGCCGCGGCTTCCGGCCCAAACCCCGGCCACGCCCAGGGCCAGGCCCAGGACCCAGAGCAATCTCCATCGGTGGTGAGTCTG
>Ga0256841_1003445_pt1 | contig 11835 bp, 13 predicted proteins | sample 356308metaG_FD_185971 | JGI IMG/M metagenome (GOLD analysis project Ga0256841, IMG submission 185971) | Hydrothermal vent microbial communities from Mid Atlantic Ridge, Atlantic Ocean - 356-308 | ecosystem: Environmental > Aquatic > Marine > Hydrothermal vents | place: Atlantic Ocean: Mid...
TCAACCCCCCGGACTACCCGCCCACCACAACTACTGACGGGCCCTGATCGCCTCCACCAGGGCGGGTAGCACCTTGTGCGCGTCGCCGATGATGCCGAGGTCGGCCACGCTGAAGATGGGGGCCTCGGGGTCCTTGTTGACGGCGATTATGTGCTTGGAGCCCTTCATACCCACCAGGTGCTGGGTGGCCCCGGAGATACCGGCGGCCAGGTACACCGTGGGCTTCACGACCTTGCCGGTCTGCCCCACCTGATAGGCGAAGGGGACCCAGCCGGCGTCGACGATGGCCCGGGAGGCTCCCGGGGCCCCGCCCAGCAGCTTCGCCAGTTCCTCGATCACCTGGTAGCGCTCGGCGTCGCCCATTCCCCGACCGCCGGACACCACCACCGCGGCCTCGTCCAGCTGGGGGCCGGAGCGCTCCTCGGCGTGACGATCGACGACCCGGGCCGCACCCACGGCACCGACGTCGGTGGTGACCAGCTCGCTGACGGCGGCGGCTCCGCCACCGGAGGGCTCGGCGTTGAAGGACTTGGGCCGGAAGGTGGCCAGCTTCACCCCGTCGTTGCGGAAGGCGGTGTGCACGTTCTGGGTGCCACCGAACACCGGTTCCTCCACCACCAGGGTGTCACCGTCCACGACGACGTCCACGTTGTTGGTGAGTACCGGTTGGTCCAGGGCCACCGACAAGCGGGCCAGCACGTCACGACCCTCATAGGTCTGCCCGAAGAAGATGGCGTCGGGGGCCCCGACCGATCCGATGAGACCCTCGATGGCCGCGGCCATGGTCGGGCCCGGCAGTGATTCCCCCAGGCCTCCGGCGGCGTGGACGGCGGTGGCGCCGTGGGCGCCCAGGGCATCGGCCATGGGGCCGCCCTCGGCACTGGTCACGCACTCCACGGTGTCGGCCAGCTCACGGGCCTTGGAGAGGATCTCCAGGGTGAGTGAGGTCGGTCCACCGTCGGGCGTGGCCTCGGCGTAGACCCAGATCTTCGACAATCCCATTTTCAGACTCCTCAGATGACCTTGAGCTCTTCGAGGAAGGCGACGATGCGCTGATAGCCCTCGCCCTCGTCCTCGATGATCTCCCCGGCCTCGCGTGCTTCGGCCTCGGTCACCGAGACGATCTCCTGGCGGGCCCCGGCCCATCCGACCTGATCGGCGGGAATGCCGAGGTCCGAGATCGTCACCTGGTCGACCGGCTTCTTCTTGGCGGCCATGATCCCCTTGAAGGAGGGATATCGGGGTTCGACCACCCCGGCGGTCACCGAGACCACGGCGGGCATCGGGCAAACCACGTCGTCGTAGCCCAGTTCGGTCTGACGTTCGATGTGCAGACCGTCGTCACCGATCTCGATCTTCTTGGCGAACCCCACCGACGGCACGCCCATCACCGCCGCGATCTGCTCGGGCACGGTTCCGGTGTAGCCGTCGGAGGACTCCACCCCGGCCAGCACCAGGTCGGGCTCGACCCGGCCGATGGCGGCGGCGAGGACCTTGGCCGTCCCGAGGGCGTCGGTGCCCGAGAGGGCGTCGTCGCTGATGAGCACGGCGTCGTCGGCCCCCATGGCCAGGGCCGTGCGGAGTCCGCTGACCTCGTTACCCGGGGCCATGGACACCAGGGTGACGGTGCCACCACCGGCGGCCTCCACCAGCTGCAGAGCCAGTTCCACCCCGTAGGAGTCGGACTCGTCGAGGATGAGCTTGCCATCCCTCTTCAGAGTGTTGTCGGTTGGATCCAACTCTCCGGGCAGGGCCGGATCGGGGATCTGCTTCACACAGACGGCGACCTTCATGCCCGCGAGTCTGCCGAATGGCAACCCCCATAGACAAGTTCAGGTGTCCGAAGTCACGGTTAGGACCGAGCCCGGCGACCCGCCCCGACCCGCCTTGTCGCCGTGGGGAGCCGATTCGGGGGACACTGGTGGGGTGAAGGTCCTGTTGCTGGTCAACTCCTCGGCGTCATCGGTGACCGGCCGGGCCAAGGTGCTGATCCGTAAGGCCCTGTCGGAGCGGCACCAGGTGACCGTGGCCGAGACCAGCCGGAGGGGGCACGCCACCCGACTGGCCCGTGGCGCCGCCGGCGAGGGCACCGATCTGGTGGTCGTGCTCGGGGGGGACGGCACCCTCAACGAGGCCGCCAACGGCCTGGTCGGCACCGGGTGCGCCATGGCCGCCCTGCCCGGCGGATCCACCAACGTGTTCGCCCGGACCCTGGGGATCCCCGACGATCCGGTCGAGGCCACGTCCGTCGTCCTCGACGCCGTCGAGGGTGGTCGGATCCGAAGGGTGGGCCTGGGCCGGGTGAACGGCCGCTACTTCCTGTTCCACTGCGGCCTGGGCTTCGACGCCGCGGTGGTCGAACAGGTGGAGAGACGCTCGGGACTGAAGCGCTACGCCGGTCACCCCCTGTTCATCTGGGCCGGGCTGACCACCTGGATGCGGCACTACGACCGAACGCGTCCCCACATGAGGGTGCTGAGGCCCGACGGTTCGGACACCGGCGACCTCTACCTGGCCATAGTCCAGAACACCGATCCCTACACCTATCTGGGCAGTCGACCCCTCAGCCTGGCCCCGGAGGCCACCTTCGACCGGGGCCTCACCTGCGTGGGGCTGAGATCGATGTCGCTGCGACCGATGCTCTCCGTCGTGTGGTCCCTGGTCCGTGGCGACGGCGGGATCCGCGACCATCCGATGGTGAGCTACGACACCGACCTGTCCTGTCTCGACGTGGTCGGCCTGGGCCCCTTCCCCTACCAGGTGGACGGCGACCTGGTCGGGGACACCGAGAAGCTGGCCTTCAACTGGGATCCCGAGTGTCTGGACCTGGTCATACCGCGAACCGGCCTCTGAAACACCCGGGGATCAGTCGGGCCGGGCCTCCAGAACCCGGCGGGTGGTGTCGGGCCGGTTGGTGACGATGGCGTCAACCCCCAGCCCCGCCAGGCGGCGGATCTCCTCCTCCTCGTCCACCGTCCACACATTGACCCTCAACCCCGCCTCCCGGGCCCGGGCCATGAAGTCGGCGTCGACCTGGGACCAGTGGGGGTGGATGGCCCCGTGGCCGTGCCGGGCGCAGGTGTCGAGGAGTCGCTGCGGTTCCCCCTCGAAGGTCAGCCAGGCCGTCGCCGACTCCGGTTCGGATTCCCGTACCCGATCCACGATCAGCAGGTCGAACGAGGAGATCAGGACGTCGTCGCCAATCCCCGCCTCCCGCCGCTCCCGCAGGGTCGCCACCACCCCCTCGGCCAGTTCCCGGGAGTCGGAGGGGGACGCCCCGGGCTTGATCTCGATCTGGGCCAGGACGCCCCGGCAGGCGTCGAGGGTGTCCCCCAGGGTGGGGACCGATGAGGGCAGTGCCTCCCGGGGGGTGGCCGATATGACCCGCCCATCGGGGAGTTCGGCGTCATGGTGGATGACCAGCCAACCGTCCTGCGACCTGCGGACGTCGAACTCGATGCCGTCGGCCCCCATTTCCACCGCCAGGGCGTAGGCCTCCAGGGTGTTCTCGGGCCGGTAGGCCGACGCCCCCCGGTGGGCCAGAACATCGACCATCGGTCCTCCCTCCGGCCCCTGGCGGGCCCCCTGCGGTACGCCCCCGATCATGCCAGTACCGGTCCCGAATCGCCATGGGACGCCCTGTCCACTATTTGGGACATGGTGGCCTGCCGTTCGGACCCGAGGGCGCGGCCCCTGCGGGGCCCCGGCGGGTGAGAAGGCAACCGTACAAACCACACCCTTGTCACGTAGCGAAAACCCCAGGTCAGAGCACCATTAGGGACCGAACTCTTGTCCGAACCAATAGCCGTTGCTAATCTGCACACCCGCTGCAGGAATCTCGTCCCCCGAGCCGACGAAGCCTCTCGGGACACTGTGCAGAACGGATCTGAGCCAGATCCGTGGGACTTGTACGGGAAGTACCGGGGAAGACATTTCCCGGGGCTTCGACCCATGGAGGTCACCGTGGTCAAGAATGCGAGCATGCTCCTGGAGAGCAACTTCTGGCGCGACAGGGCGGCTTGTCGGGACACCGATCCCGACCTCTTCTTCCCGGTGGGCACCACCGGGCTGGCCCTGGACCAGATAGCCGCCGCCAAGGCGGTCTGTCAGGAGTGCAACGCCATCGAGTTGTGCCTGGAGTTCGCCCTGGCCACCAACCAGGACTCCGGGGTCTGGGGCGGAACCTCGGAGGAGGAGCGTCGCTCCATCCGAAGGGCCCGGCGGCGGCGGCAGGCCTGCTGATTCCCTTCCCACCCCCGGTCAGGGGCTAGATTCCCACCATGACCCCACGTGCGAAGGGTGCTTCCTACGACAAGGGCCTGGTGGAGGTGGGGGACCACTGCTGGGCCTACCTGCAGCCCGACGGGGGATGGGGCTGGAGCAATGCCGGTCTGATCTCCTCGGGTGACAACTCCCTGCTGGTCGACACCCTGTTCGACCTCCGGCTCACCGCCGAGATGCTGGAAGCCATGAGGGTCGTCACCGGTACCGCCCCCATCGGGACCGTGGTCAACACCCACGCCAACGGCGACCACTGCTACGGCAATCAACTGGTTTCCGGGGCCGAGATAATCTCGTCGGCCGCCTGTGCCGAGGAGATGCCCCGCACCCCTCCGGAGATGCTGGCCGGCCTGATGGCCGCCGCCCCCGAGATGGGCCCCCTGGGGGAGTACCTGCAGAGGTGTTTCGGGGCCTTCCACTTCGAGGGCATCGAGCTGACCCTGCCGACCCGTACGTTCGAGGGTCGGCTGAACGTGGACATCGGCGACCGCACGATCGAACTGATCGAGGTGGGTCCCGCCCACACCGAGGGTGACGTGATCGCCCACGTCCCCGACTCCCGCACCGTGTTCACCGGCGACATCCTGTTCATCGAGGGGACGCCACTCATGTGGGCCGGTCCCCTGTCCAACTGGATCAGGGCCTGCGACCTGATCCTGGGTCTCGATGTCGACACCATCGTGCCCGGCCACGGCCCGGTCACCGACAAGGCCGGTGTCCGCCGGGTCCGGGAGTATCTCGAGTTCATCGGCCGGGAGGCCACCGCCCGCCACCAGGCCGGCATGAGCGCCGAGGAGGCGGCCCGCGACATCTCCCTGGGGGAGTTCGGTCGCTGGCTCGACGCCGAGCGGGTGGCGGTGAACGTCGATTCCATCTACCGCGAGCTGGACCATCCGGCCCAGGGCACCGACGTGGTCACCCTGTTCTCGATGATGGCGTCCCTCGCGGTCTGAGCCGCCGCAACGGGGCAAGGGCGTCAGTCACCCAGTTCTCGATGATGGCGTCCCTCGCGGTCTGAGCCGCCGCACCCGGGGGGAGGGCCGTCAATCCCCGGCGTGCTGGCCGGGAACGCGGACCACGGCCACCGTACCCACCCCGGCCGGACCCGGACCCAGCTCGATGGAGCCCTGCAGTTCCGAGGTGACCAGGGTGTGCACGATCGAGGTGCCCAGACCGGTGACGGTCTCGAGGTTGAACCCCTCGGGCAGCCCGGCACCGTCGTCGATGATCCTCATCTCGATGCCCTCGTCGGCCGATCCCGACAGTGAGATCTCCACCGTGCCCACGAAGCCCTCCCCGTCCAGGGGGCGGTCCCGGGGAAAGGCGTGGTCCACCACGTTCTGCAGCAGCTCGTTCAGCACCACCGCCAGGGGGGTGACGATCACCGAGGGAACCAGACCCACGTCGCCGGTCGCCACGAAGCGGATGGGGCGCTCCGGCGACATCAGGCCCTCCTGGACCATGAGGATGAGTTGATCGGCGACGTCGGCCAGGGACACCGCCTCCCCCGCCTCGTGGGCCAGGGTCTCGTGCACCAGGGAGATGGCCCGGATCCGCCTCACCGACTCGTCGATGGCGTGCTTGGCCTCGGGACTGTCGAGTCTCCTGCCCTGGAGCCTCAGCAGCGATGAGATGGTCTGGAGATTGTTCTTGACCCGGTGGTGGATCTCCCGGATGGTGGCGTCCTTGGAGATCAGCAGACGGTCCCGGCGGCGCAGCTCGGTGACGTCGCGCATCAGCACCAGGGCCCCGGGGGGACCAACGGCGTCGGTCAGGGGAACGGCCACCAGCTGCACGGTGATGGCGTCCCTCTCGATCTCGGTGCTGGCCGGAACGTGGGAGCGCATGGCACTGCGAACTATGGGCTGGGACAGGCCGAGCTGGCTGAGACGCCGCCCCACCACGTTCCCCTGGACCCTGATGCGGTGCAGGGTGGAGAGGGCGTTCGGGGAGGCGTAGCGGATGCGGGCCTGTTCGTCGACCACCAGGGCCCCGTCCCCCAGCCGGGGCAGCTCCTCGGGGTCGAAGTCCTGATGACGGAAGGGGAACAGACCGGCGGCGATCATGCGGGCGAAACGCTGAAACACCTCCATGTAGGTGCGTTCGAGTTCCCCCGGTCTTCGCATCTTGTCGAAATCGGGTGCCGCCTCACGGCTCATCACCCCGATCTGACGACCCTGGTACTTGATGGGTACACACCAGACCCGGGCCCGACGGTTCCCCGATCCGGTGAGGCCGATCTCCCCCTCGACTATGCGTCCCAACCGGAACGCCCGGGCCACCAGGGGTCGCTCCACCTCGTCCACCACCCGGGCCACCTGGTCGTCGGGGTAGATGGTCTGGCTGGTCGAGGGTCGGACCTGGGCCGCGATTATGAAACGACCCGGTTCGGGGGTGGGGGCGAACATGAGCAGGTCGGCGAAGGACACGTCGGCCAGTAGGTCCCACCAGGCGGCCAGGCTCTGCAGGTGCTCGAGCTCGGCCTCGGTCAGATCCGATCCCCGGCTGGTCATCTCGGCGAGATTCGACATCGCCGCGGACGGTACCAGGCCCGCCGCCCTTCCCCACCAGGCTGTTCCGGCCCCACCAGGCTGAACCGGTCCCACCAGGCTGTTCCGGCCCCACCGGGCTGTTCGGCCCCGCCACCGGGACTTCGCTAGCTTCTGGCCCGATGGATCCCCACCTGTTCCGAATCGAGGGCTCGACGGCCATTCCCTCCCAGTGGACGCGGGGCCCCTGGGATCCCGAGTTCCAGCACGGGGGGCCGATCTCGGCCCTGGCCGCCCACCTGGCCGAGTCCGCTCCCGGGCCCGAGCCCTCCCAGGTGGTCCGCCTCACCGTGGAGCTGCTGCGACCCCTCCCCCTGGCCCCCATGGACTTCGGTATCGACTGGGTCAAGAGGGGACGGAACGTGGCCCTGGCCGATGTGAGGTTCTCGACCCCCGGGCGCTTGCTGGCCCGGGCCACCGTGCTCAGGATCCGGACCACCGACCTTCCGGTGCCCGATACCGCCGTCGACCGCGGGGTACCCGACCACCACCGGGGGACCCCGGTGCAGCGGCCGGGGGGATGGGGGTTCGACTCCGAATTGGTGACCTATCACCGCCAAGGGGTGGAGCACCGCATGGTGACGGGCGGCTTCCACGAACCCGGTGACGCCGTGGACTGGGTCCGCCTGAGGGTTCCCCTGGTGGAGGGCCGGGAGAACTCCCCCCTGGTGAAGCTGGTGGCGGCGGCCGACTTCGGCAACGGGATCAGTTGGCGCCTGCATCCCGACGAGGGGTGGCGTTTCCTGAACCCCGACCTGACGGTCTACGTCCACCGGCTCCCGAAGGGCGACTGGGTCCGGCTCCAGGCCACCACCTCGGCCCACGGCCACGGCATCGGGATGGCCGAGAGTCTCCTGTCCGACGAGGAGGGACCGCTGGGACGGGCCCTGCAGAGCCTCCTGATCGACCGGGATCAGCCGACCGGCGGTCACGCCGGTCGGCGTCCCCCGACGGGTGGAACCGGTTCACCCCAGTAGCCGGGCCAGGCGTTCCAGGTCGTCCAACCGGCCCGACAGCCCCGGCACCAGGGGAACCTCGACGACGGGTGGAACCGGTTCGGACAGCCGGGCCCGCAGTTGTCCGATGAACACCCGCTGGTCCCGGGCCTCCACCGCGATCTCACCGGCGGTGCGGGAGGCGGCCAGTAGGGCCCGGGACACGTCGGCCCCGGCGGGCGCGGTGCCGGAGATGGCCGAACCACCGTCCCCCACCAGCTCTGTCAGGGAGGGGACCAGGTCACCCAGCCGATCCGGAATCGACTCCGCCGCCGCGGCCAGGGACGGCTCTCCCAGCCAGTGGGGCAGAACCCGGTTCACGACCGCGAGTCCGGGGGACAGTCCCCGCTCACCGAGGGCGTCGAGGAAGGTTCCGGTTTCCACCACCGACCGGTGGGCGGCGATGCTGACCACCACGTAGGTGGTATCGGGACTCTCCAGAAGCTCCTTCACCGCCCGGGCCCGCTCCACGAGACCCGGACCCATCGTGGCCAGCAGGGCGAAGAAACCACCCAGATCGGAGACGAAGCCTCCCCCCAGGACCCCGGCGGCGAACCGGTTGAAGGGGGCCGCCGCCAACCGGGCCACCCGGGACCGGTAGGGGGCGGTCAACCAGCGCAGGAGCCGGCCACCGAAGAAGTCGATCATGCGCCCCGGGGCGTCGAGTACGTCGACGGCCCGGTCGCTCGGGGGGGTGTCGAGCACGATCAGGTCAAATTCACCCCCCTCGTGCAGTCTCTGGAGTTCCTGCACCGCGGCGTACTCGTGGCTCTGGCCGAAACGACGGGTGATGCCCCCATACAGGGGACTGTCCAGAACGGCCCCGGCCACCTCGGCCGAGCCCTCCTCGCCGATGAGGCGGTCCCAGGCGGCGGCGGAGTCCAGCATCGCCGCCCACAGTTGACCCCGCGTGCCCTCCCCGAGGGGTACCCGGGTGGGCTCGGATCCCAACCCCACCCCCATGGCGTCGGCGAGCCTCCGGGCCGGATCGATGGTGAGGACGAGGACCCGACGTCGGGTGACCACCGCCGCCCGGGTGGCCAGCGCCGAGGCCAGGGTGGTCTTGCCCACACCGCCCGGTCCGCCCACCACGACCACCGTGGAGCTTCCCAGTAGTTCATCGACCGGTGGAGCGGTCACCTCTCCGCCTGATCCATCTCGGCGGCCAGGGCGTGGGCCAGCTCGGCCACCAGGTCGGGTTCCCCCACCACCCCGGTGACCCGGGGCAGGTTCAGGTGGGGGACCCTAACCGCCAGCAGCGGTGTCGCCTCCACCAGTACCTCGGCCGCCTCGGACCTGATGCGGTCGGCCAGCACCGCGGCCCTCAACACCGCCATCAGAGCCGCGTCCCCCCTGAACCCCGTATCGGCCGCACTCGCCGCGTCCCCCCCGAACCCCGTATCGGCCGGGGCCAGGGTGGCGACCAGGAGATCCAGGGTTCTCCGGTCGGCGGGGTTCAGTGGGGGCGGGGGCACCTTGTTCACCACCACCGCCGCGGGCTCAATGGTGGTCTCGGATCCGAGACGCCCGAGGAGATCGATGGCCTCCGCCACCGCCAGTTCCTCGGGCACCGCCACGACGACGACGCCCGTGACCCCCGGATCGGAGAGCATCTCGGTCAGCCAGTCCGCCTCCCGTCGCAGGAGACCTCCCCGGGTGATCTCGGCTATCCCCTCGGGGGTGGAGAGCATCGGCACCACGTGCCCGGTGGCCGGACCGTCGACGACCACCAGGTCGAAGCGGTCCTCCCGGATCTCCTCGGCCACCTTGCCCACCGCCAGCACCTCCCTCACCCCCGGGGCCGCGGCCGACACGAATTCCAGGATGGGGCCCAGGGGGCCCAGTGAGGTCGGCAGGGGGAGATGGAGCAGCCGGCTGAGGTACTCGTGGGCGGCGGCCTCGGTGTCCATGGCCATGGCCCACAGGGGAACGGGGTGCTCCCCCCCACCGGTGGGGAAGTCCACCTCGGTGGGTTCGTAGCCCAGCCCGGTGATCCCGAGGGCGTCGGCCAGGCCTCCCTCGCCCATCTCGCACACCAGGGTGCGCAGACCGCGGCGGGCCGAGTCCACGGCCAGGGCGGCGGCCACCGAGGTGGAGCCGACACCGCCCTTCCCGGTCACGAACAGCAGACGACGCCCTCCCGGGAACGGGCCGGGAGGTTCGTCACCGGTCACATCGAGGCGAATCCGACCCGGGGTCCGACATCGGTGCCGATCTCCACATAGGCGATCTTCACCACGGGCACCGCCACCTGCCGGCCCAGCCGATCGGTCAGCCAGAGGACCTTGTCTCCGTCGGAGAGGGCCTTGTCGACGTCAGCCCGGAGGATGTCGATGTCCACCTCGTCACCCATCTCGAGCACCAGTTCCCGCGGTGCGTTGGTGACACCGATCCTTATGTCCACGCTGACTCCTCAGGTTGATCGCCGATCGGGCGCCGGGCGGGCGTCCGCTTCGATTGTACGGGCCCGTGAGGGGGCCGGGACCGTGGTCAGGCCACCTTGGCCGCGGCGGCGTCGGCCAGGGTGATCGAGCCCAGTTCGGCCAGGAGGGCGTCGCGGGCCCGGGACCAGGCGTCGTGCAGGGCGCAGGGCTCTTCGGCGTCGCACGCCGACCCACTGAGCACGCACTGGCCCCGGTCGGTGGCCCCCTCGACGGTCTCGATCAGCTCCAGGACCGTGACCTCGGACAGACCCACCGCCAGTTCGTACCCCCCACTGGGGCCCCGGGTGGACTTCACCCAGTTCCGTCGGACCAGGGGGGCCATCACCTGGTGGAGGAACTCCCGGGTGGTCCCTATCTCCGTCGCCAGGCTCTCACCGGAGGTGCGCGCGTCCCGCTCGTCCAGGGCCTCCATCGCCAGCAGGGCCAGCTCGGTCTTCCTCATCAACTCGAGACGCATTGCCCGACAGGGTAGCGACTCCCCGCCGTCATTCGCCCGCGGAACGTGACCCCCGGGGCCAGATCACGGTTCGCCCTACCGGGCCCTCAACCCCTCCACCAGCATCCGGGTGAAGTCGGTGATCGTCCCATCGGTGTCGGACAACCCGGTGCCCGAGTGCCGGGCGTGGAGTCTCATCTTCTGCTCTATCTCCACCACACCCTGCATGGTGGACCAGCAGAGCCGGGTGGCGGTGTCGATGTCGAGGGCGGGGTTCATCTCCTCGGCCAGATCGGCCACGACCCCCCTCACCACCTCGAAGGTGGCCAGGCCGGCGGCGACCAGATCGGGGTTCTCGGTGTCCACCAGATCGGTGCGGAACACCACCTGGCAGTGGCCCGGATGCTCCCGGCTGACCCTCACGTAGGCCCTCCCCACCGCCGCCAGGCGGTCGACCGGATCCGGCTCCGCCTCGGCCGCCTCGGCCATGGCCGTCCTCATGCGCCCCAGGGCGTCCACCGCCAGTGAGGTCAGCAGTCCGGCGGCGTCACCGAAGTGATGGGCCGGGGCGGCGTGGGAGACCCCGGCCCGGCGGGCCACCTCCCGGAGACTGAATCCCCCCAGGCCCTTCTCGTCGATCACGTCGAGGGCGGCCCTCTTGAGGGCGTTGGGCAGATCTCCGTGGTGGTAGCCACGGGTGAGGGGGGCCTGGGTCATCTGTCACATTCTGGGCCTGGGTCTTGACAGCGTCAAGTTCCATCCTTAGATTGCCAACTTGACACTGCCAACTTGACAACGCCTAGATAGCACGCCCAGCAACGGACACCCACATGCCCTCCAACGACACCGCCCCCGCCGACCACCGACCCGAGTCAACTCGCGACCCTGTTCACGACCGGACCCACGACCCGGAGAACCGCCATCGCTGGGCCATCCTGGCCGTACTCAGCCTGTCAGTGTTCGTCACCGTCCTGGACGGCACCATCGTCAACGTGGCCCTCCCCTCCCTGGCCGTGGAACTGGGGGCCTCCACCCGCCAACTGCAGTGGATCGTCGACGCCTACCTGTTGGTGTTCACCGGGCTGCTCCTGGCCGCCGGTGGCCTCGGGGACCGCTTCGGCCGCCGCCGG
>Ga0256841_1003446_pt1 | contig 11834 bp, 8 predicted proteins | sample 356308metaG_FD_185971 | JGI IMG/M metagenome (GOLD analysis project Ga0256841, IMG submission 185971) | Hydrothermal vent microbial communities from Mid Atlantic Ridge, Atlantic Ocean - 356-308 | ecosystem: Environmental > Aquatic > Marine > Hydrothermal vents | place: Atlantic Ocean: Mid...
CTGTAGATCGTTAAACAGAGCATGCAGCGCGGCATCCATTGGGTCGATCCTCAGCCCTTGCCGTTGGATGTGGTGCTTTCATGCGGCGGCTTGTCTTCTTTATGTTCGAGCCGCGAGACTTCTCTGGCGACGAAGCCACGTTCCCTGCTGAAGCCGCGGTAGGCGATTTCGATCAACAAGCTTGCGCCGATGGTGATCCAGGTGCCCCAGAAGGCGTTTCGATTGGTCTGCCATTGATAGTGCAACAGCAGCAGGAATACCCCTCCGACGACGATGAAACCCGACAGGATGACCAGTGGATTGCCGCCATAGCGCCGCCGAATCCGCCAGTGCGACAGCAGTACGAACAGGTAGATCACCATGAACACGCTACTGGTGATGGAGGCAATGCCATTCAGGTTGAAGGTCAGTGCGAACACCAGGCTGAGACCAGCGGTCAGGTACAGCCCGCCCATCGCGCCAAACCAGATCTTACGCTCGAACACCTTCGGCAATTCACCGTCGCGAGCCAGCGCAAAGGCGACATTCGCGCCACCGAACAATGTGGCGTTGATGGCCGACGAGATCGAGATCAACGCACCGATCGCGACCAACAGGTAGCCGAGATTGCCGAGAAACGGCTTCGCCGCCACAGCCAGTGCATCATCCTGCGCCTCGATCAACTCCGACAACGGTAGGTTGCCGACCGCCACGGCGGCCACCGCGATATAGACGAATGTGACGATCACAATGCTCAAATAGATGGCGCGCGGCACATTGCGCCTGGGGTTCAGCATGTTCTCCGAGGCGTTGGTGACCAGCCCAAAGCCCATGTAGGAGAGGAAGAAGATGGCCGTCGCATTCAAGATGTCGTCGACACCACGGGTATCGAAGTCCGGCGTGATCCGGCCGATCTGGATGGTCCATGCGCCGAGCGCCACGAACAGGCCGAGAATGCCCAGCTTGATCAGCACGATGAAGAATTCCGCTTTGCCGACCGCGGCTGAACCGAGCACGCCAAGTCCGGTGAACAAGAGCATCACACCGAGTTCGGCCATACCCATGTTCACGGCGCTGGTCGGTTGATGGATCAACGGCAACAGATAGCCGGCGAAGCCCTTCGCGAACAACGCGATCGAAACCACATAGCTGAACCAGAACAGGAAGCTCAGGGCGCCGGTGATCAGATTGTCGCCAAACCCCTTCAGAATAAACTCCATCGGTCCTGCATCCGAGATGATCTGGCTGCCAAGACGCGCATAGGAGTAGGCGACAAACAATGCCACGAGGCCAGAGATCAGAAAGACCAGTGGTAGGTTGCCGCCCGCGATCCGCGCGCCAAGTCCGAAGATCGAAAAAATGCTTGCGCCGATCATGGTGCCGACGGCCAGCGATACGGTCTGCCATAATCCTATCTTACCTGCTTTGTTCATGCCTGACGGTTCCCATGTTGATGTTCGATGCGCTGAAGCACCGCGCCTGCTTGAGCGTGCAGAGCCTCCAGATCCTTGATGACCCAATGGCCTTTTTCGCCATGTACGATGCCCTGCTGGCGAAAGCCCTGAAGATGCCGGTTGACCACCTGGCGCACGGAACCAACCATCTTCGCCAAGGTCTCGTGGTTCAGATCGGTGATCAGGTGAACCGGATGGTGATCGTCATCGCGGCGAGAGGGATCCGTATGTCGCAGAATCAGCCGCGCCAAGCGTGTCGCGGTGTCGTGTAGCGCCAAGTCGGATGCTAGACTCTCCAATCCGCGAAAACGTTCGCCGAGATAGGGCAGGAAGCGGCGGTTGAACGCCGGTTCCTCGGCGAGCCAGGCGCGCACCCTCGGAAGGGGCGCGGACAGCAGTCGGATATCGTCCAGCGCCCGGGTTTCTGTGTCATGTGGCTGACCATCCAACAAGGTGATGACATCGAAACCATCCCCTGGCCCAAGCAGAAACAGCACGATCTCGCGCCCCGAATCCGGGTGACCGTGCAGCACCTCCAGGCGACCTTCGAGAAGCACATGGAAGCGTTCGCGGGTGTCGCGCGCTGTCATGCGCGAACCCTTTCGGCTGTTCTCCAGTTGGAAATCCGCCAGCATGCGTTCCACTAGCGGCGCTGGCAACCCGGCAAACAGCGGTGAGCGAAGCAGCCGGTCTCGGCAATAGTGATAGAGCGGTGAGTGCGTATCCATGCGCGCATTTTAGCGTGAAAGTATGTAGTTGGTTGCCTGGGATTCGTCTGTGGAAGCGCTGTGAATCTTGCCACCTGTGGGCTTGGCCCCGGCATAACTCACGGGGAAGTAAGGAATGCCGGGAGCATTTCCAGCGCCCAGTCGCGAGAAAATCGGCGTTACCCAGGCTCACGGCTTGTCGTGCGAGCGATGCGCTGTGCCATGCAGATAATGCCATCCCAGTGCGATCAGCAAGAGTCCAAAGCCAGCGCGCAACTGCTGTTCCGGTAGCGCCAATGCCAGCCGGCTGCCGCCCCAGGCGCCCAGCATGCCGCCGGCGGCCAGCGTTGGCACCAGCGACCAGTGGATATTGCCGAGTCTGGCGTTCTCCCAGGTGCCGCTGACCACCGCTGGCAGACGCGCGGCCAGCGAGCAACCTTGTGCGAGCTGCTGCGGCATGCCGAGTCCGAGCACGAACAACGGCGCCAGCACCGGCCCGCCACTGATGCCAATGATGCCGGATATCGCTCCCTCGACGATGCCGACCAACAGAAGATAGGCTTGTTGCCATGCTTCTGGCACGCTGACGTCACCGGTCAGTTCATCGCGGAAGATCACCAGCAGACCGCCAATCGCGACAACCAGTCCGAAGCCGCGTTTCAAACGTGCTTCCGACCAGTGTTCCGAGTATTTCGCGAACAGCGGCGTGAGTACGAAGGCGGGCACTGCCACCCATGCCGCCACCGGTGGATCCAGCATGCCATGGCGGGCATAGATCGACGCGCCGGCGCCAGCCGAGAACAGGCTGACCGCCATTGCCATGCCACGCGCGTTCAGCGGACTCATGCCCAACCAGCCCATCAGCAGCGGAATCACCAAGGTGCCGCCGCCGAGGCTGACAAGGCCACCGCCGACACCGGCCACGACGCCGATGAAGAAGGCGGTGGCTTGGCGCGCGCCGGTCCGTTTCATTTTGACGCGGCGGGGTGTAGGCGGTTCTGGATATGACCGAGGAACCGCTGATGACGTGGGACGCGGTTTTCCATGTGGCGATAGACTGCGACCTTTACCAGATCGGTGATCCAGGCGGAAGCCATGGAATAGCCCCAGATCAGCGCGATCTCCGGCCAACTGATCGGTGTGATGACGCCGAAGCCATAGGTCGCCAGTAGGGTTGCTGCAACCTTGGTGATGACCGCCGACCAGACCATGATTGGCGCCGGCCAGGGGCGTTTCCAGAAATGCTCGCGTGAACGCGCGACGAACAACACAAGATGACCGGCAACCGCCATCTTCAGAAACACATAGGTCTGGATCTGGGCGATATCCAGTTTCAGCCAGTCCATCGCGAGCAACAACATGCCGAAGCTACCGATTACGCCAGTGATGCCCATTGCCGTCGCGACGGTGATCACCTGACGCATATTCCAGCGCACCGGATCTTTCTCCAGCCGGGTATGGTCGTAGGCGATGGTCATGATCGGGATGTCATTGAAGAATGCCAGCAGGATGATCATGACCGCGGTGATCGGATAGAAGTTGAAGAAGATCATCGCCAGTACCACGAAGAACATGATGCGAATGGTCTCACTGATGCGGTAGATCGCATAGGCGTTCATGCGCTCGAAGATGCGCCGCGCTTTCTCGATGGCGTGGATGATCACCGACAGGCCGGGCGTGGTCAGCACCAGATCGGCGGCGGCGCGTGCTGCATCGGTCGCGCCGCTGACTGCGATGCCGACATCGGCCTGCTTCAGCGCCGGCGCGTCGTTCACGCCATCGCCGGTCATGCCAGTGATATGGCCATGCTTCTGGAACAGCTTGACGATCGCGAATTTATGCTCGGGAAACACCTCGGCGAAGCCGTCGGCCTTCTCGACCTGTTCGATGCCATCATCGAGCGGATTGGTGTCGCCCTTGCCGACCAAGCTGCCAGCCGGCAGGATGTTGCCGCCCAAACCCAGCTTGCCAGCGATTTGGCGCGCGATGGCGACGTTGTCGCCGGTCACCATCTTGATGCGCACGCCATGCTCACAAGCCTGCTCGATGGTTTGTGCTGAATCCTCGCGTGGTGGATCGAACAACGAGATCACGCCGAGAAACACCCAGGGTGCGTCGTCCGATTCCTTGTGTGCCACACCCAAGGCGCGATAGCCATGCGCGGCGAAGTCATCGACCACCCGTTGCGCCCGCGCCTGGTCTTCGTCGTTCAGGCCACAGAGTCGCATGACGACCTGTGGCGCGCCCTTGGTGACCTGGAATACATGGCCTAGGTCGTCGCGAATCGTCGCCTCGGTGTGTTTATGCACCGGGTCGAACGGTACAAAGCGTACCTGGCTGAAATGGTCCATATAGTGTCTGTCGTCCAGCCCGTGAATGATCGCCTCATCGATGGCGTCGCGATCCTCCTCGCGCGAGGCCATGGCCGCCGCGAGCAATACCGCCTGCTCGTTCTTGGCGTGGAACAGCCTGACCTCGCCGAGGGTCAGTTGGTTCTGCGTCAGGGTGCCGGTCTTGTCCGAGCACAACACGTCCATGCTCGCCATCTCCTCGATGGATTCCAGGCGAGTGACGATCGCCTTGCGCCTCGACAAGGCCATTGCGCCGACCGCCATCGTCATCGACAGCACCGCCGGCAGCGCAACCGGTATGGAAGCCACCGTCAGGATCAGCGCGAATTGCACGAGTTGCATCCACGGCGCGTTGTGATGCAATTGCGTCAGGATCAACACCGCGACCAGCGCCAGGCTGACATAGATCAGATAGTCGCCGATCGCCAACACGGCCTTCTGGAAATGCGATACCGTGCGCGCCTCGGCGATCAGGCTGGCGGTTTTACCGAAACGGGTGTTCCCGCCAGTCGTGGAGACGCGCGCGACCGCCTCGCCCTGCTTGATGATGGTGCCGGAGAAGGCGTCCTCGCCGATCTTCTTCGTCACCGGCAGGGATTCCCCGGTCAACGCCGATTGATCGACGTTGAGGTAGTCACCGTCCACCAGCTCGACATCGGCGGGAATCACGTCGCCGAGGAGTAGCCGGATCACATCGCCGGGCACCAGTTGCGTTGCGTCGATCTCTTGCCATCGACCGTCGCGCAAGGCGCGGGCCTTCAGCGCGAGTTGCTGCTTCAAGGCATCCACCGCGTTGCCGGCGGTGAACTCTTGCCAGAAGCCGACGCCGGCGTTGAACAGCAACAGCGCGATGATGATCCAGAAATCCGCCCAGCGGTGATCCATCGCGGATAGCGCGGCGGCCACTTCGATCATCCACGGGATGGGACCCCAGAAGTAGCCGAGCAACTTCAGGAAGGCGTTGGTTTTCTTCTCCACCAGCGCGTTCGGACCGTATTGCTTCAGTCGTATCGCCGCCTGCTCCGTGCTCAGGCCTTGGATTTCGGTATTCGCGGGATCATCGGGTTCCGCCATGTTCGTGCTCCTGAATTCGGTGGGCTGGACGAGGCGTTTGCTCAAAGCTCCGGCAGCAGATCGATGCCGAAGTGGCGACCCAGTGAGAACAGGCTGGGCACCGTCACGAAAGCCAAGGGAAGGATACTCGCGACTGTGAGGCCGATATCGGCGAATATCCGCTCCAATGCCTGATTCGCCTGTTGTAGTTCGGATCGGCTTGCCTGGTGTTCGAGCAACCGGCGGCAGGTAGCGACCACTTTTCTGGCATCATGCAACGCTGTCTCCATGGTTCGTCAAGCTTAGTCGAGGCGCGTCGCGCCGGCTGTCACTCCGGTGACAAGGGTGCTCCGGCATGCCGCATCAGCACCGCCAGCGCAGCAGATATCAGACGCGCGACCGGCGGGTCGGAGCGCGACGGCAGCATGATCGGCGCGCTGGCGCCGACGACGATACCGGCCAGTGTCGCGCCGGCGAGGTATTCGAGATCCTTCGCGAGGATGTTGGCCGCGTTCAGATCGGGCGCGAGCAGGATATCCACCTCGCCGGATACCGGGCTGTCGATCTGTTTGATGTTGGCGGCTTCTCGCGAGATCGCGTTGTCGAAGGCCAGCGGGCCGTCGATGATGGCATGACGGATCTGGCCTCGATCGGCCATCTTGCTGAGACAAGCGGCATCGAGGGTAGACTGGATCGCGGGTTTCACTACTTCGACCGCCGATAGCGCGGCGACACGCGGCGTTTCGACACCGAGCAGGCGCGCCAGATCGATCGCATTCCGCACGATGGAGGCTTTTACAGAGAGATCCGGTGCGATATTGATCGCCGCATCGGTGATGAACAGCAGCTTCGGATAACTGGGTAGATCGGCAACGAAGACATGGCTGACGCGCTGGCCGCGACGCAATGCACGCAATACGGGATGCATCAGCGTATCGGTGTGTATCCAGCCCTTGGCCAGGGCATGGGCCTTGCCCTGTTGCACCAGTTCGACGCCAATCTCGGCTGCTTCCTGTTCGTTGCTGGCAGGAACCAGTGTGTCGCCGGCCAGCTCCGGGCAATTCAGGGTGTGACAGATCGCCTCGATGCGCTCTGGCCGACCAATCAGAATTGGTTCGAGCAAGCCGGCGTCCCGGGCCTCCAGGACGCCTTCGAGCACATGCTGTTCGCCGGCATCGACCACTGCGGTTTTCAATGGTGTCAGCTCACGCGCCCTGTCGATGAAGGCGCGCAGCCGGGAGGGTGGTTGAGTTTGTGTATCGCGCATCACCATTATTGTTCCTCGTTGGCGCGTTCGGGAAAGCTTCCTGGCGCGCTCATTTTTTTGCCTTGTCTGAGGCCAATGTCCCCCGCGAGGACGCAGGGTGAATCATCTGGGCCAGTATGGCCACCGCCAGCAAAACGTTGGAATGATTGCATGCACCCTATCGTCTCATGGAAATCCATATTTCTCGCCACCCGGAGAGACATGCGGGTCAACTTCCATGATGGGAAAACACCCACGCTATCATGAAAGTTGTCTGTGATTCGGCTGTGGGATGCCGAGGTCAAGCCTACCGGGACGTATTCCACGCTTTCGCGAGCGGCTTGGCTGTCACGCGCATGACAGCGTGATAGCTATCGAACACGGCGCCTGCCTGTCCCCAGTTGCTGGCGAACAGCACTTGCGTACCATCGGGGCTGATATTGACCTGAACCGAATCGGCATGCTGGGTGGTGTTATGTGTCTGGGCGAAACGTCCCACGGTTTCGCTGCCATCGAGCTTGAGCGCGAAGGCTTCTCGCGTTCCGGCGCCATGCTAGAGATACCGGGTATTGAGATAGCACCAGCCCGGTCGCTTGGAGTTGTGGTAGCTGATGTGTCCCCCATTCGATGACCGGGATCAGGCATTCCAAGCGATGTCTGTCGAGTCGGGAATGACCTGGCGCATTCTGTACTTTTTGAGCCTCGTGGCCGATGAAATGCGGACTCGGTCACGCAAATGCTTGCGATGCGCGGGAGATGCCGGAAGCCCGTCCCCGACTCTTGACTGGCTGCGGCGCTATCCCGCTTCAAGCACGCTTTTCCCGACCAGCTCTCCGTCGGCATCGAAGCGGTACCTGTGTGGCGCGCCGGTCTTCAGTTCATAGGCGAGTATCTGCTCTGGCGTCATGCGCTCGATATGCATGATGATGGCGCGCAATGAGTTGCCGTGCGCGGAGACCAGCACATGTTCGCCTTTTCGCAAGCGTGGGATGATGTGTGACTGGTAATAGGGCAGGGCGCGGGAGGCGGTCATCTTCAGGCTTTCGCCGTTCGGCGGCGGCACGTCGTAGCTGCGTCGCCAGATGTGGACCTGTTCGTCGCCGAAGCGCTGACGGGCGGCATCCTTGTCCATGCCTTGCAGGTCACCGTAGTAGCGTTCGTTGAGTTTTTCGGAGACGTGGATCTTGAGTTCCTTGCGGTCGTCGACAGTGGGGATGAAGTGTTCGTACCATTCACTGCTGAGTTCATGCACGCGGACGTATTGGTCGCAGTGATGGTTGCGCTTGAGGATCTCATAGAGGCTGTCCTGGGCGCGCAGCAGCGCGGAGGTGAAGGCGATGTCGAACACATGGTCGGCGAGTAGCTCACCGGCACGTTCGGCTTCGCGCATGCCGTTGTGACTCAGCGAGACATCGACCCATCCGGTGAATCGGTTTTGCAGGTTCCAGATCGATTCACCGTGACGTACCAGGATCAGCTCGCTCATGCGGCTGGTCGGCGACAGTAGGCGTCGGCGCCAGCGTAGCGCGCGGCATGGCCGAGGTATTCCTCGATGCGCAGCAGTTGGTTGTATTTCTCGACCCGTTCGCCGCGTGCCGGCGCGCCGCTCTTCAGATGGCCGGTGTCCAATGCGACGGTCAGGTCGGCGATGAAGCTGTCGACGGTTTCACCGGAACGATGCGAGACGAAGGCGCCCCAGCCGTGGTCGCGCGCCAGGCGCGTGGCGGTGATGGTCTCGGTCAGGGTGCCGATCTGGTTGAGTTTGATCAGCACGGCGTTGGCGACATCTTCCTCGATGCCGCGCGCGATGATCTCGGGGTTGGTGCAGAACAGGTCGTCGCCGACCAGTTCTATCCTGCCGCCGAGTTGTTGGTTCAGTTGCTTCCAGCCGGTCCAATCGTCTTGCGCCATGCCGTCTTCGAGTAGCACCAGCGGGTATTTTTCCGCCAGGCTGGCGTAGTAGGCGACCATCTCGGCGGTGTCCAGGCGCCGGTCCTCGGTGCGCAAGTGGTATTGGCCGTCTTCGAAGAATTCGCTGGAGGCGGGGTCGCAGGCGATGCCGACATCGTGTCCCGCTCGCAGCCCGGCGTTGCTGATTGCCTCGACGATCAGCTCGAAGGGTTCTTCGTTGGATTTCATGCGCGGCGCGAAGCCACCTTCGTCACCGACACCGACCGACAGGCCACGTGATTCCAACAGGTTTTGCAGTTCGTGGTAGACCGCGCTACCCCATTCCAGCGCTTGGGCGAAGCTGTCGGCGCCATGAGGCGCGATCATGAATTCCTGGAAGTCGGCGCCCTGCCAATGGGCATGCACGCCGCCGTTGAGGATGTTCATGTGCGGCACCGGCAGGCGCGTAGAGTCTGGTCCGCCGAGATACTGATAGAGATGCAGTCCGCAGGCCCTGGCGGCGGCGCGCGCTATCGCCAGCGACACGCCAAGAATGGCGTTCGCGCCGAGCCGCGATTTGTTCGGCGTGCCGTCCAATGTGATCATCGCGCGGTCGATGTTCGCCTGCTGGCGGGCATCCAGGCCGTGTACCGCCGGGGCGATCAGGTTGTTGACGTTGGCTACTGCCTGAGTGACGCCTTTGCCACCGAAATGGCGCGCGTCGTCATCGCGCAGTTCGACGGCTTCGCGGCTGCCGGTGGAGGCGCCGGATGGCACCGCTGCGCGGCCTCGCGCGCCACCGGACAGTTGGCATTCGACCTCGACCGTGGGGTTGCCGCGCGAATCGAGGATCTGACGCGCGTGGATCTGGGTGATGTGAGATTGGGTTTCCATCTATTGCTCTCCGGTGATCGATGGCGCGGCTTGTCGATCCGCGCCATCGTGGTATTCGAGTCGCCTGGATGCGATCCAGGCGCGGTGAACCCCTCAGTGTTTCTTCTCCAACTTCTTCTCTACCTCCAATACATGCCGCGTGGTGGTCAATACGGTATCTGGGTTCAGGCTCATCGAGTCGATGCCGATCTCCACCAGGTATTCGGCCATCTCCGGGTAATCGGATGGCGCCTGGCCACAGAGTCCGGAATGTCGCTGGTTGCGGCGTGCGCCCTCGACCGCCATGCGAATCATCTGCTTGACGCCTTCGTCGCGTTCATCGAAGTCGAAGGCGACGATCTCAGAATCGCGGTCGACACCGAGGGTTAATTGGGTCAGGTCGTTGGAGCCGATCGAGAAGCCGTCGAACAACCTGGAGAACTGGTCTATCAGGACCACATTGTTCGGGATCTCGCACATGACATAGATTTCCAGGCCGTTGTCGCCGCGCTTCAGGCCGTGCTTCGTCATCGCCTCAAGCACGCGCTGGCCTTCGTCGACGCGGCGACAGAACGGAATCATCAGCTTGATGTTGGTCAACCCCATGGTGTCGCGCGCGCGTTTCATCGCCGCGCATTCCAGGGCAAAGCCCTCGGCGTAGGCGGGATGGGTGTAGCGCGCCGCGCCGCGAAAACCGATCATCGGGTTGTCCTCCTCCGGCTCGAACACCCGGCCGCCGAGCAGGGTGGCGTATTCGTTACTCTTGAAGTCGGACATGCGCACTACCACCGGTTTCGGCCAGAACGCGGCGGCGATGGTGGCGACGCCCTCCGAAAGTTTCTGGATGAAGAAGTCCGCGCCGTTGTTGTAGCCGACGATCAGGCTTTCGATCTGTTTGCGTTCCCTGTCGTCTTTCAGTCGCTCGGGGTGCAGCAGCGCCAGCGGATGCGCCTTGATGTATTCGTTTATGATGAATTCCAGCCGCGCCAAGCCGACTCCGTCGTTCGGCAGGGCGCGGGTGGAGAATGCAAGATCCGGATTGCCAAGATTAATCATGATCTCGGTGCGTGGTCGTGGCAAGTCGGACAGGTCTGTGCGGATGATCTCGAATGGGATCTCACCACGATACACCCGGCCTTCGTCGCCGCCGGCGCAGGAGACGGTAACGGTTTCGCCGTTGGGAATGTTGTCGGTGGCGTCGCCGCAGCCGACTACCGCGGGGATGCCCAGCTCGCGTGCGATGATCGCGGCATGGCAGGTGCGGCCGCCATGGTTGGTGACGATCGCGGCGGCCTGCTTCATCACCGGTTCCCAGTCCGGCGTGGTGGTGTCGGCGACGAGTACTTCGCCTGGCTGAAACTCATGCAGATGGGCGACATCATGGATGTAACGCGCCTTGCCGGTGGCGATGCGCGTGCCGATGGCATAACCGCGCGTGAGGATCTCGCCGCCGCCGCGTAACTGGAATTGTTCCAGAATGGTGCCAGTCTGTTGCGAGGCGACTGTCTCCGGGCGCGCCTGCACCAGGTAGAGCTTGCCGTCCAGGCCGTCCTTGGCCCACTCCATATCCATTGGTTTGTCATGGCCGGCGCGGTCGCTATAGTGCTGTTCGATGATCAGCGCATAGTCGGCTAGCTTCAGCACGTCCTCGTCTTCAATGCAATAACGCAGCCGGTCGGCCTCCGGTGTCGGAATGTTGCGCGTCAGCTCGCGTGTCTGGCCGGTCGCATAGATCATCTTCACCGCCTTCTCGCCGCGATGGCGACGCAATACCGCGCGATGGCCGGCGAGGAAGGTCGGCTTGTGGACATAGAATTCGTCCGGTTCGACCGCGCCTTGTACAACATTCTCGCCCAGGCCGTAGGCGCCGGTAATGAATACCACGTCGCGAAAGCCGGTTTCGGTATCCAGTGAGAACATCACCCCGCTGGCGGCCAGATCCGAACGCACCATCTTCATCACGCCGATCGACAGCGCGACCTTGAAATGATCGAAGCCTTGGTCGATGCGGTAGTGGATGGCGCGGTCGGTGAACAGGCTGGCGAAGCAACGTCGGCAGGCATCCAGCAGCGCGGCATCACCGCTGACGTTTAGATAGGTGTCCTGCTGGCCGGCGAAGCTGGCGGTAGGCAGATCCTCGGCGGTGGCGGAGGAGCGCACCGCCAGGCTCAGGCCATCACCGTATTCGTCCTGTAGCTGGTGGTAGGCGTCGAGGATCTCTTGAGCCATGTCGTCTGGAATGCCGGCGCCATAGATGATGTCGCGCGCCTGCTTGCCGCGT
>Ga0256841_1003448_pt1 | contig 11822 bp, 7 predicted proteins | sample 356308metaG_FD_185971 | JGI IMG/M metagenome (GOLD analysis project Ga0256841, IMG submission 185971) | Hydrothermal vent microbial communities from Mid Atlantic Ridge, Atlantic Ocean - 356-308 | ecosystem: Environmental > Aquatic > Marine > Hydrothermal vents | place: Atlantic Ocean: Mid...
CCGACCGGACCGCGCTGGGCTGCCCTCCCGTGTTGGGGTAGTCGTCCAGGCGCAGGGCCCCATCGACGATCTGCACCTGGCCAGCGGAAGGCCCCTGGCCGCCGGAGCTCGGGTCGTTCTCCACCCAGGGGCTGGCCCAGACGCCGCTGCCGTCGTTGTTGTCGAAAGCGGCCACATCGAAGTTGTCCCGCACGCTGATCTCCGTGCCCAGGCGCTGGGCCGGATCGAAGTTCACGGTCTGCTCGGTGGCCACATTGGCCAGGGTGCCCACAGCCACCGGCGCGCCCCAGTCGATGCCGTCCTGGCTCACGTAGAACTCGTAGTTGGCCACCCGGCCGTCGTCGGCCCAATCCGGTGGATTGGAGGAGCCGCTGTACTGGGGAGGCAGGTAGCGGAAGCCGCTCAGAGTGTGGTAGCCACCCAGATCCACCACCACCTCGTGCGGGTGGACCCGATCGTTGGAGTACCATTCGGTGATCCAGTAGCTGAAAAGATCGCCGTCAAAGATGTTCTGGGCCCGGCCATCTTCCCCCACCGTTTCCTCGCTGTCCACGTAGGCGATGGTCCAGTTGTCGCGAGGGATGAGGTTGCCGTTGCCGTCCAGGAGGTTCAGCTCCGCCATGGAGGTCCAGGGATCGCCGTTCACCTCGGATTTGCCCACGAAGCGGACGTAGCGGTAGGTGTTGGCCGCCGCTTCCACCTCGAAGGGCGCGCCTGGACGACCGCCCGCTGCAGCGCCGTTGGCCACCACAGGCAGCATCACCTGGTAGGGATAGCTGGCCGGGGGCTGCGGCACGTACTCCACCTGCACGTAATCGATGTAGAACCGCTCCCGGCCGCTCCAACTGGCGGAGCTGACGAAACGGATCTGGGTTTCCTTGGAGATGTAGGGGGTGATGTCGAAGAAGGCGAACTGCAGATCTGGATCCGTGGCGGGGCCGGTGAAGCGGGTCAGCTCCGTCCAGGTGGCGCCCCCGTCCCCGGAGATCTCCAGACGCAGGGCGTCCGTCGCATCCTCGAAGCCCTTGCGGCGGTAGGCCAGGCTGAGGATGGCGCTCTGGGCCTGGGAGAGATCCAGGCCCGACTGGATGCCCCGCCCCGGCCCCTGGATGCGCACCCCCTCGTAGAGGCCGCCCAGGAAGCTGGCGAAGCTGATGTCACCCACATCGAAGCCGTCCGTCTCGCCCACCTCGGCCCAGTCATTCCAGTTGACGGCCCGCAGGCTCGGATCGAAGTCGGCCCGCAGGATCACCGTGCCATCCTCCACCGCGCTGACCTGCACCACCGGCGCGTCCAGGCTGATCCAGCGCACGCCTTGGGTCTGGGCCAGTTGAGGCACAGCCCGAGCGGGGAGCTCCACCACGGCCGCGTTGATGATGCCCAGATCCCGGAGGACCACGCCTCCCAGCCAGTCCACATCCCCGGCCAGCTCCTCCAGGGAACCAGCCATCTGGACGATGATGCGCACCGGCAGGTCCGGCTCCTCCTGGGCCAGACGCAGAAGCTGGGGCTGGATGGGCAGCGGCCCAGCTGGGCTGGCCCAGGCCACCAGCACAGAGGGCAGCAACAGGGCCAGGACCAGAACGGTCGCGAAGAAGCGTTGGGTTGAGGTGAGAGCGGTGTTGTTCATCGGTGAGTGCCCCTTTTTCAGCATCTAGCAGATTCAGCATCCAGCAGGTTCAGTATCTAGCAGAGAGAACGCGCCCGAAACTCAATCTCCCCAGTAGTCGCTGTTCCAGTTCACGCTGTTCCAGTTCACGGAATTCCAGTTGACGCTGTTCCAGTTGACCGAATTCCAGTTCACACTGTTCCAGTTCACGCTGTTCCAGTTGACCGGATCGTCCCCGGTCCAGAGGAGCTGGCTGGCCTGGATGCCCGTGTTGGCCGATTCTGTGGTGGTCCCATGCACCGCTGCGTAGACGTCCAGGTAGCCGGCCCCGGCCTTGACCGGGTCGTAGCCAGGCCAGTTGGAGTTGGCCGTGGCCATGAGTCGGTACTTGACCTGGTCCGGCGTCAGGTTCGGCTCGTCCTCCAGGAGCAGGGCCACCGCGCCAGCCACCATGGGGGCGGCCATGGAGGTGCCGGACATGCGGAAGAGGGCCTTGCCCTCCCGGTTGGAGGGGTGCTTCTTCCCCATGGTGACCTTGTCGCTCCCCGGCAGCTCGGCCACGATGTTCCGGCCCGGGGCCACGAGCTCCGGCTTGACGGCGCCTGCCTCGCTCACGCCATAGGCGGAGAAGGAGGCCACCACGTCGTCGCTCAGATCCAGGGTGCCCCGGTCGTCCGTGGCCCCCACGGTGATGACGAAGGGATCGTTGGCCGGCGGGTAGAGGGTGGCGTCCCCGTTGTTCCCCGCAGAGACCACCACCACGATGCCGTTGAACCAAAGGATCTCCACCGCAGCGTCCAGGGGGCTGGTGTGGTAGGACTGGGGCGCCGCCGCGTTCAGGGAGAGGTTCACCACCCGAATGTTGAACTTGTCCTTGTTCTCCAGGGCCCACTGCAGCGCCTCGATGACTGTGGACTCGGTGGCCATGCCCTGGTCGTCGCTCACCCGCAGGTTGAGCAGGTAGGCCTGGGGCGCCACCCCCAAATATTTGCCGTCCAACTGCTTGCCGTCGCTGGCCAGGATGGCGGCCACAAATGTGCCGTGCCCGTATCGGTCCGTAGAGTTGTGGTACCCCTCGTTAAAGTTGATGCTCCGGAAACGGCGCTTGGCCAGGCTCTTGTGCTTGCCGATGCCGCTGTCCACCACCGCCACGGTCACGCCCTGGCCCTGAAGCCAGGCCGGCGCCTCGTTCCACACCTCCGTGGCCCGGATGACCTGGGGATAGATGTTGACCAGCTTGGAGGTGTCCACAAAACCTTTGGGAGGCTTCTCTTTCGGGCCGGAAGGGCTGACGTCCAGGCCAGGAGCGCTGGTCACCCGCAGGCCCACCGCGTCGTAGAAGAGCACATCGCTATTCTTGAACTTCTTCTGGTCCAGGACCACCTCCACGCCCTGGTCGAAGTCGGCCCAGCGCCATTTTCGGCCCCGGGTCACATTCACCGACACGATCCCGGCCTGGTCGGGCCCAATGCGGCTGTCGAAGTCGTCCTCCTTCACGGTGAATTTCCGGCTCCTTTGCCCGCCCACCGTGATGTACAGCTTGAGATCCTCGTCCAGCTCTTCCTGGGCGTAGACGTGGAGGAGCACCTCCACCTTCTGGATGGCGTGGCCCGGGGTGATCTGGACCTCAAAGCCGCCGAAGCTGCCCTTGGCCTTCCGGCTTCCATGGCCGAAGAGCCCATCCGGGCCCAGGCCCGCCTCATCCACCATGTTGGCCGCATCCACGAAGGTGTTCTCCACCTGGCTGCCGAGCTCCGTGGCCCAGGTGGTGAAGACCACCTGCGAGGCGTTGGCGGCGCTCACCGTGGGTCCATCCAGGCTGATCCAGCCCACGCCCGGGGTCTGGGCCAGGGCCGTCACCGCGCCGGCCGGCACCTGGGCCACCGTCGCGTGGATGATGGAGAGCTCGCTCAGCACCAGGCCGCCTAGCCAGTCCACCTGGCTGGCCAGATCCAGGGCCGGGTCGCTTTTCTGGACGATGATGCGGACAGGGAGATCCGGCGCTTCCTGGGCCAGGGTCAAAAGCTGGGGCTGAACGGGAAGGAGCTTGGCCGGGGCAGCGGAAGCCACCAGGACCGTGGGGAGGAAAAGTGCAACAACCAGCAGGAAGGCGAACAGCCGTTGGGCTCGGGCAGGGGGAAACGAATTCATCGATGCTACCTCGCGATGTGGACGTCGATGTCGGCCTTTTTGCGCCTCGACGAAACCCCTGAAAATCCTGGGTGAACATCGTGGACCGGGCGCGGCCTGGGCGGTTTACGAAATTGACCTTACTATAACCCAGGCCGAAAGAATTCTGGGTGGTGCATAAGTACCAATTCGTCCGCGAAAAACCTTGCGCAAAGGGGCCGATTCCGCCTTACGCACTTACGTGATTTAAGGCAAAAAAGAGCGAATGTCAGCTTCGGTAAGGAACGTCCGGGGATCGCCCCTCTTCCCTGACGCCCCCAACCAGCCAGGAAACTCAGCGCTTTGTCCCTTCTTCGGCCCCTCTGCTACAATACCAGACGCTGGACCCGAACCCACGCCCCGGCGTGCCACCCTCACTTTCCACCGCCCAGACCAAGGAGAGACTCCATGCCCGCCACCCCCTCACACCCCACCCGGCTCCTGGCTGTGACCGGATTGCTCCTCGCTCTCCTGCTGGCGGCCGGCTGTCAACGCGCCACGCCCACGCCCGCGCCACCCACCGCCACGTCCACGCCTGTCCCGCCCACGGAGACGCCCACGCCACTGCCTCCCACCGAGACGCCCACGCCGCCGCCCACCGAGACGCCCACGCCCATCGTCACCCCCACGGACACGCCTGCGGCCACGGTGGTCCCCCCAGTGGAAGGCAGCGCGCCCGAGGGCTGGGTGGCCTTCACCAGCGCCTCCGGCAGCTTCACCATCTACGCGCCGGAAGCGTGGTGGATCCGGGATTTCGATGCGGAGAACCTGGCTGACCTGTTGGAGGAAGCCAACGCCGCCCTGACCAGCGAGGAGCTCAAGGCGACGCTCGAGGCCTTCCTCAACATGCCCGGCGCCGCCGAGACCATGCAGGCCATTGGCTTCCTGCTGGACGACGCCACCAGCGCGGATCCCAGCTTCATCCCCAATTTCAACGTGATCATCATCCCCGAGATCCTACCCCTGGATTTCTACGCCCAGGCAGCCAGCCAGCAGATGGACCAGATCCAGGGCATCCAGGTCCTGGACGCCGGCACCCTGCCCGGCCTGCGCCCCGGCGGCGCGGACGTGGGCTTCGTCCGCTACCAGATGGACGGCGCCCTCTACAGCCTGCCCGAAGGGTCCATCATCGACGGCTGGCAGGTCGCCTTCTACAACGACGCTGGGGATCAGCTGGCCATCCTCACCTTCTCCCTGCCCGGCCAGCGCTTCGACGAGCTGGAACCAGTTATCCGGAACATGGTGGCCAGCTTCCAGTTCCCGTAGGGGGATCCATGCCCGCACCCATCCCGGCCGGCTACACCCGAGGCCCCATCCTCTTCATCGGCCCAGCCCAGGAGCGAGCGGCGAAGGAGCTGCTCCTCCAGTTCTTCTGGGAGGAGGCCGGGGCCTACGGCTCCCGCATCGTCATTGTTCCGGCAGGGGACGAGACAGGGCGCGCTGGCCAGGAGTGCGCCCAGCTCTTCACCGCGTGGGAGTCGGACTCGGTCCAGGTGCTCCAGGTCCCGGACCGGAAGGCGGCCCTGGGCCCAGCCCACCTGGAGGCGGTGACCGGCTCCACCGGGGTGCTGCTCCTGGGGGAGAACCCGGTGCGCCTGGCCAGCCTCCTGGGCGGGACGCCCCTGGCCCAGGCCATTCGCCGGGCCAACGCCCGAGGCAAGGCGGTGGGGGGCGTGGCCGGGGGCGCCCAGCTGCTCTGCGAGCACATGATGACCGTCACCGGCGCCCAGGCCCAACGGCCCCTCCTCGACCGAGGCGGGGTGCAGCTGGCCCCGGGGCTGGGGATCACCAACCGCGTCCTCCTGGCTCCCTGGCCGACGTCCAGCCGGGAGCTGGCTGGCAGCTGGGGACGGCTGGCCCGGCTCCTCCAGGCCGTAGCCTACAACCCCTTCCTGGTGGGGCTGAGCCTGGACCCCGAGGCCGGCGGGGTCATCTACCCGGACAACACCCTGGAGATCTTCGGCTGCCAGAGCGCGCTGGTGGTAGACGGGGCCAGCATGACCTACACCGACATCCACGAGCCCACCAGGGCCACCCCGCTGAGCATGCTTGGCGTCCAGATCCACGCCCTGGGGCCCGGGTTCACCTTCAACCTGAACCAGCGCACCGCCCACCCGCCAGAGGAGAGCGACATCCCGGACAGCGCCGTCCCGGACGAACGCACCACCATGTGATTCACATGTGATTCACACGCGATCCATCGACCCGGCATCGATCCAACCTGGGCCGAGTCAGCCTGTGCCGACTCAGCCTGTGCCGACTTAGTCCATGCCAACCTAGCAAGGAGGCTTTCCATGTCAACGATGACCCCCATCACCCAGGACGAGACCACGTTCCCCAAGCAGATCCGCATCCGCGGCCCCTTGCCCGGCCCCAAGGCCGCCGCCTACATCCAGCGGGACGAGCAGGTGACCAGCCCCTGCCTGGGCCGGGTCTACCCCTTGGCCCCGGAGCGCGGCCAGGGCTGCTGGCTCATGGACGTGGACGGGAATGTCTTCCTGGACTTCTTCGCCGGCATCGCCGTGGCCGCCACAGGACACTCCCACCCCCGGGTGGTGCAGGCCGTGCAGGAGCAGGCGGCCCGGCTGATCCACGCGGGGGGCAGCGACGTCTACAGCCCAGGCTACGCGGAGCTCTGCGAGAAGCTGGTGGCGCTGGCCCCCAAGGGTGAGTACACCGGGGGCTGGAGGGTTTTCCTCACCAACAGCGGCACGGAATCGGTGGAGGGCGCGGTGAAGCTGGCCCGCTACCACACCCGTCGCCAGCGGGTCATCGCCTTCCGCGGCGCCTTCCACGGGCGCACCATGGGCTCCTTGAGCCTCACCGCCAGCAAGGCCGTCCAGCGCAACGGCTTCGGCCCCCTGCTCAGCGGCGTCACCCACCTGACCTACCCCAACCGCAACGACTGCCCTCCGGGGATGGACGAGGAGGAGTGGGGCCGGGCCTTCATCCGCCAGCAGCTGGAGGAGGTCTTCGCCACCACCACCCCGCCGGAAGAGGTGGCCGCCATCATCGTGGAGCCGGTCCAGGGGGAAGGGGGATACAAGGTGCCGCCGGCCGGCTTCTTCCAGGCCATCCGGGAGATCTGCGACCAGCACGGCATCGTCTTCATCGCGGACGAGGTGCAGACGGGCTTTGGGCGCACGGGCAAGATGTTCGCCATGGAGCTGTGGGGCATCCAGCCGGACGTGATCTGCATGGCGAAGGGGATCGCCAGCGGCGTGCCCATCGGCGGCTTCATGGCCCGCTCCCATATCATGGACTGGCCCAAGGGGGCTCACGGCAGCACCTGGGGCGGCAACCCCCTGGGCTGCGCCGCGGCCCTGGCCAACATCGACGTCATCCTGGAAGAGGGGTTGATGGCCAACGCGGTGGAACAGGGGGAGTTCCTCATGGCCCGGTTCCGGGAGCTGATGGAGGAGAGCTCCCTGCTCCTGGAGGTGCGGGGCCGGGGGTTGATGATCGGCCTGGAGATGGCGGACAAGAAGACGGCCCAGGAGTGGGTGGAGCGCTGCTTCCACAAAGGGCTGCTCATCCTCACCGCGGGGAGCAAATCCGTGCGCCTGAGCCCACCCCTGATCCTCAGCCGGGAGGAGGCGGAGCTGGGCTTTGGCATCATGCGGGAAACGCTGCGGGAGATGGAGGCGGAGGGCTAGCTTGGTTCCAGGCCGCTCCCTCAGAAATGGATCAAGGGAATAGACGGGGAAGAGATAGGAAAGAGACAACGAAAAAGCGCCGCCCATGACTGGGTGGCGCTTTCTGTGTTGGCCTGGCACCCCCGGTAGGATTCGAACCCACGACCCTCTGATCCGAAGTCAGATGCTCTATCCACTGAGCTACGGGGGCCTGGTCGGCCAACTGTCCAGCTAAGCTGTATCCACCTACAATTATAGCAGAGAAAAGAAGCCCGAGGCAAAACAAAACCGCGCGCTCGCACCCTGGTTGCGCCGGGTTGTGGACAAGACAGAACGCGGCTCGCGGAGACTGGATCCCTGTGGTCGATCAGCCACCCTCTTCCGCTGGCCGCCCCTCGTCGGCGTGCGCCCTCCGCCAGCGGACCAGGTGGCTAGCCAGGGCGTTCTCCGGGTTCAGGCCTCGCTCCCGGGCCAGGGCCACCAGCCGCCAGAGGAGCCGCCCCAGGGCCTCCTCGTTCGCGTCCGGGGGCAGCAGCTCCTGGAGGCGAGGATCTTCCTGGGCCAGGGCGGTCCGGTCCAGGAGGCCGACCTTTTCCGCCTTGGACTGGAGCTTGCGGGCCTTCTCCAGGGCAGGCAGGGCCGCGGGGATCTGGTCCAGGGGGCTCTTCTGGGGCGCCTGGCCCTTGGCCGCCCGTTCCTGGGCCTTGATGGCGTTCCAGTTGCGGAAGACATCCTCCACCCCGGCCACCTCCACGTCCCCGAAGACGTGGGGATGGCGGCGGATCAGCTTCTGGACGATGTGGCGCACCACGTCGGCCATGCGGAAGCGCCCTTCCTCGGTGGCGATCTGGGTCATCATGGTGACGATGAGGAGCAGATCCCCCAGCTCCTCGGCCACGTGGGCGTCGTCCCCTTCATCGATGGCCTCCAACACCTCCGCGGCCTCGTCCAGGAGATCGCTGCGCAGGCTCTCCAGGGTCTGCTGCCGGTCCCAGGGACAGCCTTCCGGCGCGCGCAGGTGGGCCACGATCTCCTGCAGCTCCGTGAAGCTGGCCTGGGGCAAGGGCGGCAGGAAGAGGCTGGTCAGATGGTCGAACCCCTCCCGCCGATCCAGCTGGAAGAGGGGCAGGGTCTCCAGCTGTTCCTCCGGGGCGCCCGCGGCGCGGATCAACGTCACCGGGTGGTCGTCCGGGTAGGCGTTCATCAGGGTCAGCTTCACGTCCGAGGCCAGCCAGCGGGCGTAGAGCTGCCCCAGCAGGGCCGGCTGGCCCAGCTCCAGGGGTGGATGGTGGCGCTGGGCCAGGAGCATGGCGTCCATCACCTGCCCCCCGTCCATGGGGTCCACCTGCACCGCGCCGAAGGAGGGCTCCAGGAAGCTGGCGCCTCCCAGCACCGCCGCGGTGAGGCCGGCCTCCTGGGCCCCTTCCAGGATGAGCCGGGTGGTGGCTTCCCCCACCCAGGGATGGCCCGGCGTCGCGTAGACCACCTGCCCTTCCCGCGCCCGGGCCAGGACCCGCTCCGCGATGGCCGCGTAGACATCCGGGAAGGCGGCGTGCTCCTGGTAGAGGTCGTCGCAGCTCTCCAGGTCCACGTGCCTGGCCAGCTCCTCCACGCCAGGATGGCGGCGGGTGCGCAGGATGACCTGGGGCGCCTGGTGCAGGGCCTGCCAGACGGCCAGGGGAATGTTTCCCACGCCTCCCGGCCCCAGGCCGACGATGAGAATGTCCGCGGCAGGGAGGGTCACCTGGGGCCAGGGCAGGGATGGGTTGGTCGCGTGTTCGTTCATGGGGTCGCTCGCTGTCTCTTCGCTCCTGTGATCGGGGATGTCCTGGCTGCCGGTCCGGTGTGGGGTTTCCTGGGCCGAAGACGCCCTGTCCGCCGGGGGTCGATCAGGGCTGAAATTCACCGGGAATTGGATGAAAGCTGGACCATTTCCGCGCCCAACCGCCCAGGCGCTACAGCCGCACTCGATGGACTGGACGGACAGGCCAGGATGCTGGGGCTGTTCACCTTTCCATGCGCCTCTGTGGTATAATCCCACCTGGTTTCCAGAACACGATGACCTGGGCAAGACGACGCTCGAACAAGACGCCGCTCGAACAAGACGGTGGCTCGGACAAGGAGAGAACGATGGCCCGCAAACGCAATCGGCGCAGACTGTCCCGCAACGAGAAGATCTTCTACTTTCTCAGCTTCCTGATCGTGGCCAGCATGGTGCTAAGCCTCATCTACGTGGCGCTGACGCCCCAGTAATTTTCCCATTTCTGTCAACGGATCGCAACTACACCTCCTTGCGGTGACCCTGGAAACGGCCTGGATGTCCTGTCCAGGGCCTGGCACGGACTTGGCGCCTCCTCTCGCCTGTTCGGACGACCTAGCCTGGGCTCCACCGCCCATCCTGGACGAAAGCATGCAACCGTGAAGGCCGAAGAGCGGCGTGGACTCCTGTTCGTGGCCTTGGCCGTGCTCCTCTTCAGCACCAGCCCGGTGCTGATCCGCTGGGCTGCCGCCACCCTCACATCCTTTGAGATCGCTTTCGGCCGCATGCTGGTGGCTGGGGTGGTGGTCCTGGGGCTGGCCCTGGCCCGGCGAGAGCCTCTGCCCGGCCGCCAGGATCTGCCCCGCTTCCTCTTCATCGGCCTGATCACGGCCCTGCACTTCGCCTTCTACATCGCCTCCCTGGAATTCACCACCATCGCCCACGCCCTGGCCCTGGTCTACACAGCGCCTATCTTCGTGGCCCTCTTCTCCTGGCTCTATCTCCAGGAAAAGCTGAGCCCCCGTCAGTGGCTGGGGATCGGCGTGGTGGTGCTGGGCGTGGCGGTGCTAGCCGGCTTCGAGCCCGCCTTCAGCCGGCGCATGCTCCTGGGGGATGCCCTGGCCCTGGGCAGCGCCATCTGCTTCGGGATCTACAGCGTGGCCGGGCGCAGCCAGCGAGACCGCTACCCACTGATGAGCTACGCGGGAGTGGTCTACAGCGTGGCCGCCCTCTGGCTGCTCCCCACCGCGGCCCTCTCTTTCACCCCGGGGGGCTACATGCCTGGAGCTGTGGCCAGCATCCTGGCCCTGGGCGTCCTGCCCCTGGGATTGGGGCACACCCTGTACAACGCTGCGCTGCGCCGGGTCAGCGCCACCTACGTCAACCTGGTGGCCACCCAGGAGGTGACTGGCGGCATCCTGCTGGGGGTGCTCCTCCTGGGCGAGGTGCCCACCTTGGCCAGCCTCTTCGGCGCCATCGTCACCCTCGTCGGCATCGTGCTGGTGGTGCTGTGATGAGCCATCCCACCCATCCCGAGGAGCCCACCATGCCCGGATCCACGCCAGCCCCTTCCCTGGCATCGGCCCGTTTGCCCCTCTTCCCCGTGACAGCCACGGTGACCGAGGATCGCCTGACCATCGCCGGATGCGACCTGGCGGAGCTGGCCCAGCAGTGGGGCGCCCCCCTTTACCTCTACGACGAAGCCACCCTGGTCCAGGCGGTCCAGGCGTATCGCCAGGCCCTGAAGCGCCACTACCCCGGTCCCAGCGGCATCACCTATGCGGGGAAGGCAGGCCTGAACCTGGCCCTGGCCCAGTGGATGGCGGCCCAAGGCGTCTGGCTGGACTGCACCGGCCTGGGAGAGCTACACATCGCCTCCGCAGCCGGCGTCCCCCGGGAGCAGATCCTGGTCCACGGGGTGAACAAGACGGCCCAGGATCTGGCTGCCGCGGTGGAGAAGGCTCGGGTCATTGTGGTGGACAACCTGACCGAGCTGGAACGGCTGGCGGCCCTGGCCCAAGCCCGTTCCGGCCCCTTCCCGGAGCTCTGGCTGCGCATCCGCCCCGGCCTGGCTGTGGAGACCCACGCCTTCCGCCAGACGGGCCAGGAGGACAGCAAGTTCGGCATGAGCTACCCGGAGGCCCTGGAGGCGGTGCGACTCTGCCAGGCCCAGGGGCTTCCCCTGACCGGCCTTCACTTCCACCAGGGCTCCCACTTCCACGACCCGACGCCCTTGGGCCTTGCCCTGGACCAGGCCCTGGATTTCGCTCAGAAAGCCTGGCAGGAGATGGGCTGGCGGCTGGCCGCCATCTGCCCGGGGGGCGGGTGGGGCGTGCCCTACCACGAGGACGACCTGCCCCATCCCCCGGTGGCGAGCTACGTGCGTTTCCTGGCGGAACGGCTGGCAGCCGGGTGCGCGGCTCGGGAGCTCCCCCTGCCGACCCTGCACCTGGAGCCAGGACGCAGCCTGGTGGCCCGGGCGGGCGTGGCCCTCTACCGGGTGGGCGCGGTGAAGCGGACCGCCCACCGGCGCTGGCTCCTCCTGGACGGGGGCCTGGCGGACAATCCGCGCCCGGCTCTCTACGGCGCCCGTTACTCGGCCCTGCCCGTGGCTCAGCCCCAACGGCCGCCCCAGGGTAGGGCCTGGCTG
>Ga0256841_1003449_pt1 | contig 11821 bp, 8 predicted proteins | sample 356308metaG_FD_185971 | JGI IMG/M metagenome (GOLD analysis project Ga0256841, IMG submission 185971) | Hydrothermal vent microbial communities from Mid Atlantic Ridge, Atlantic Ocean - 356-308 | ecosystem: Environmental > Aquatic > Marine > Hydrothermal vents | place: Atlantic Ocean: Mid...
TCAGCCCGTCCTGACGCCGGTACTCGGCCAGTTCGTTGGCCTGTTCGAGGAAGACGCTGGGGGCGACGATGATGAAGTCGGGGAAGCTCTTGTCGCCGTGGAGGTTCTGGTTCGGCGTGACGGCGACGGTCTCGGCGTCGAGGGCAAGGGCCGATCCTTCGGAGAAGGCGATGAGCTCGCGCGGGCGGGCCGGGTCGTCGGCGAGCACGCGGACGCGATACGCATTGCCGTCGGGTTGGACCCCGAGGCGCCGGATCGATCCGGGTTCGGTCACGTCCCACACCTGCGGCTCCGCGCCGAAGCCCTGCAGGACGAACTCGAACCATCCGGTCTCGCCGCCGGGCGTGGACATCCGCACGACGCCGCCTTCGGCCCGGAGCGCTTTCGGATAGAAGATGCGCACCCAGTCCACCGCCGCCTGCGGCTCGTTGACCTGATCGAGCAGCCGCATCGTCAGGCTGAGGCTCGCGCCCGCGCTCACGCCTTGCGTGAAGGTCCCTTCGACGGGCGCCGCAGTCGGGTCTTCGGCGCCGCGCCCCACCGGGCGCGGCGCGCGCAGTCGGCCGATCTCCGCGCCGTTCGCCGTGAAAGAGAGTGTGGCCACGGGATTGGACCCGATGGCCGCACGTATCCGGTACGTCACCTCGCCGGCTTCCAGACCGGGGAGCGAGAGGTCGGTGAAGATGTCGCGGGAGCCGCCGGAGCGGATCTGAGTGCTCACCCACGTGTGTCCCGAGCCGCGCTCCTTGCTCCACACGATCTCGTCGATGTCAACGACGCGCCGCCCCGTCACCTGTGTGAGCACCGTCGCGCCCGAGATTTCCGGGAAGCCTTCCTGCCCCACGCGAAGCCCCGGCGAGGTCCCCACCTTGAGAAAGTAGTAGTTGGCATTCGAGAAGGGGTGGGTGTAATGCGTCCACGTCTCGCTTTCGAGGTCGTACCGCCATCCCTGCGGGGCGGCGCCGTAGAAAAGGAGCACGTCCCCTTCGTCGAAGGAGCCGTCGCCGCCGCCGCGCACGAAGACGGGGTTTTCGGCGAGGTCGGGGATGCGGTCGTCGGCGTTCCGGGCCGGCAGCGGCGCGCCGCCGTTGCCGAAGACCTGCAGGTTGTTCGGCTCGACGTCGTCCGGCGAGAGCCCCACCGCCGCGCCGACGGCGGACAGGAAGGCCCGGTCGATGCGATAGATGCCTTCTTCCGTGACGGGGATCTTGAAGAGGATGCCGTCGGCGAGGACGCTTCGTTCGACGGCGAGGTGCGGGTTCCGGAACGTTTTGGCTGCCCGGGCCGCCTCGCCGCGGCCGAACGTCACGCCGATGCGGAGCCGCCGGTACCGCCGGAGCGCGCCTCGCCCGGCGTCATACCCGAAGAGCCGCGCCTGCACCGTGATGACCGGGCGCTTCCGAAGCATGCCCAGCCCCACCCCCGCCACGGGCTCGGTGAGCAGCTCCTCCATGAGCGCCCCACGCGGACCGCTCATCGGCATATCCACCTCGTCGAAGTCCGAGGCAAGCACCGTGACGACCGGCTCCGAGAGCGAAGGCAGGAAGACGTTCTCCGAGAGCGTCCACAGACCCTGCGAAAGACTCAGGAGATAAGCTTCGTCGATGGCCGAGACCCGCGCCGAGTCGAGCGCCGCGCGGAGCGGCAGGGACCAGTCCACCGACACTTCGAGCACCACGCCGCGCGCCGTCGTCTCCACGGTGCGCATGGTCGCGCGCTGAGCCGACGCATCGAGGCTCGGACGCAGCGCAAACGCGGCGAAATACACGAGGACGATCAGAAAATGGGACGGATTGCGCATGGGAACGGACCGTTTCGGGTACGTCAAAGGTCTTCGCGACAGGTGCGCGCGGGCTTCCAGGAAGCGCCGGAGACCTCCGGCATCGTCACGAACGAGCGCCTGAGCACGAGGCTCGACCCACAGGCCGCCACCCGGCGGCTCCGGGGTTGTTCGTTCGAGTGGTAACCGTTCCTTCGATAGGCTGTTGAGAAGTGTCAGAGGGGCTTGTCGGGGTGAAGATACCGTACACTATGGTGCCGTTCAAGGGCAGTATCGGATACGCCGACAAATCCTAAAGATCTTTACCGGGCCGGCGGCCGGCTCCGGCTATTGCTTTTTTCCTTTCTGATGACGCGAGATCATTTCCCGAAGCACGATGAGCTTGTGCATCGAATCGGCCATCTGCTGGCCGGCCAGCTCGATGTCCTTCAACGGCTGAATGATGTCGTCCCCGAGTTCCATCAACTGCGCCAGCGTGATCAGAAGCTCCGAGTTTCCACAGATGATCGAGAGCGGATTGCTCAACTCGTGATGCACCTTCGAGATGTTCGTACGGATGGCGGCCAGAAGCTCGGCGACCTCGCCGTCGGGGATCGACTCTTTCGGGTTCGTGGCTTCTACTTCGGTGGACCGTGTCATGAATCTTCTTCGAACTATTACTGGGAATCGACGCGGCGGCGGTCGTTTTTTCGGCCGTCGGAATCAGACCTCTGAAAACACCAAACCCCGGCTTGGTTCCCTCCTTTCCGAAAAAGGGCGCGACCGGGTGAGGCGCTGAAACGTTCTCCGGACAGGGGACGGTTCGCCTCCGGAGGGTTCAGTTCGGAGCCCCTCGGATCCGCTCCCGGTCCTCAGAGCTCCGACAGCGGTCGTCCTTCGGTCGCCGCCACGCCTCGCGCGGTTCGCCGCAGCCCCGCGACCGCCGTCTCGGGATCGTGCTCGAAGAAAAGGCGCCACCCTCCCTCGACCGCCGCTTCGAGGAAGGCCTCCTTTTCGGACAGGGTAACGAGCGGTCGCACGTCGTACGCCATGATCCACGGGAGTCCGAGGTGGGCCGTCGTCGGCAGGAGGTCGGCCGCAAAGACGAGCGTCTTCTCGGCGTCGGACACCTTGACGAGTTGTTGCGCCTCGGTGTGGCCGTTGACCGTGAGCACCTCGACGCCGGGGAAAAGCTCAGCGTCGCCGTCGAGGAGGTGAAGTTGTCCGGAGGCGGCGAGCGGTTCGAGGTTTTCCTTCAGAAAGGAAGCGCGCTCGCGCGCGTTCGGATGCATGGCCCATTCCCAGTGCTTCCGCTGCACATGGTGCCGGGCGTTCTCGAACGTCACCTTCAGCCGGTCGCCTTCCCGCCGGGTGCTGCCTCCGGCATGGTCGAAGTGCAGGTGGGTGAGGATCACATCGGTCACGTCCGAGGCGTCGAAACCGGCGGCGCGCAAGGAGCGGTGCAGTTCCATCTCCGAGTAATCGACCGCATAGATGTCCGCGAACTTGTCGTCGTACTTGTCCCCGAGGCCGTCGTCGATGAGGATCACGCGTCCCTCACCTTCGAGCAGAAGGCAGCGCATGTTCAGCGGGATGCGGTTCCGGGCGTCGGGCGCGATGCGACGTTCCCACAGCGGCTTCGGAATGATGCCGAACATCGCGCCGCCGTCGAGACCGAAGCGCCCGGTTTCAATGGTATGGAGGGTATAGGGTCCGATGCGGGGCATGGTCGTCCGTTTGAGCGAAAGGGTGCGGGCGGAAGGTAACGGGCGCCGACGCAAAGATCAACGGGACTCACCCCTCCTCGGCGGGGGGCGGAAAATCCCGGATGTGGCCGTTCGAGCGCACCTTCCGCCGGAACGACTCCACCTTCTCGACGCGGGGCAGAAAGGCCGAGAGGTGACGCACGAGGAAGGCAATGCGTTCGTTCTCCGTATCGAGCCTGAGCACCTCCAACTTCTGTTCGAGGCTGAGCCCGGCATTGTGGGCGATCAGGAACGAGACGCGGCGAACGCTTTGATACTGCGTCGGACGGACCACGCGGCCCGCCAGTTCGAGCAGTTTGAGGTGCTGCGTGATGAGCCGCTCGCGGAGGTTTTTCGCCACGCGCACGTCCGAGTCGTCGAACGTCTCGACGTCGGCGGTGAGGTAAACGCCGTCCCGGTGAATTTCGGCAATGCGAAACCGGCGCATCCCCTCGACTTCGATGTCCATGCGCCCGTCTTCATACCGTTTGAGCACGCGGGTGATGCGCGCCTCACAGCCTACTTCGGCCATTTCCCCTTCCCGGAACAGCACGATGCCGAAGGTCTGCCCGGACTCGAGGCAGACGTTGATCATTTCCTTGTATCGGGGCTCGAAGATGTGCAGCGGAAGCTTTTCCTCGGGGAAGAATACCACTTCGAGTGGAAACAGCGGCATGGAAGGGATGCGAGGCATGGGGTGTCGGCGTCCGATGCGGTCTTCAATCCCGGGAGCATTCCCGAAGGGGTGAGAGGGGTCATCTTTCCAATGAACACGGGCGGGCCGGGTTTCCCGGAAGCGCATGAGAGATTCGCGAAGAACGTCCGTTCACGACGGTCCGTTCACGACGGCCCGTTGACGCGGAGCCGGTACAACCAGAGTGCGCCGGCGGCTGCCGTGAGCGCCATCGCGCCCGCGACGTCCCATCGGAGCAGCAGCGCCCCCCCGATGCCGAACATCAGCCCGAAGAGCAGGAGCATCGCCGCCGGCACGCGGAGGAGGTCGTGCTTGAGCGACTGTGCCGGCGGCGTCCCCGTAGCCGCGCGCTGCGCCCGCCATCCCGGTCCCCCCGGACGCACCTTCCGGTAGAAAGCCTCCAGCGTCTCCGGCGTCTCCGGCTTCGTCAGGGACATCACCGTCACCCAGACCGCCGAGGTGATGACGGTGATGACGAAGAGGCGCACGCCGAAGTCGGCAATGGTGAGCACGGGCACGACGGTGGTGAAGAGCCCGACGAGGAAGCCCGCGATCATGGCCGAGAGTTCGGCCCACGCGTTGATCCGCCACCAGAACCACCGGAGGATGAGCACCACGCCCGGCCCGGTTCCGATGGCGATGACGAGGCGGAAGACGGTCGCCACGTCGCGGGCGAAGAAGGCGGCCACGGCTCCGAGCGCCGTGATGAGCACCGAAGCATACCGCCCCACCCGGATCAGCTCGCGCTGCGTCGCCGAGGGATGGATGAAGCGGCGGTAGAGGTCGTTCGTAAGGTAGGAAGCGCCCCAGTTGATCTGCGTGGAGACGGTGCTCATGAACGCCGCGATGAGCGAGGCCACGACGAGCCCCAGAACGCCCGGCGGGAGGTAGTCGAGCATGAGCTTCGGATAGCCGAGTTCTCGGTCTTCGAGCGAGGGATAGATCACGAGCGCGGCCAGCGCCACGAGCACCCACGGCCACGTGCGCACCACGTAGTGCATGAGGTTGAAGAACCACGCCGCTTTCTCCGCCTCGGCTTCGTCCTTCGAGGCGGCCAGACGCTGGATGAACTCGCCGCCGCCGTCGGACCGCCGGAACGTCCACCATTGGAGCAGCACGTACCCGAAGAACGTGCTGGCCGAGATGCCCGCGAAGGCGCTCCACCCGACGCTCCACCAATTCCCCGAAGCGCCGAGGGTGAACGGGATGAACGCGAGCACGTCGAAGTCCGTGACCGCCTGCGCCTTCTCGACGAGGACTGCGAGGCTGCCGATCTCCGGGCTTCGGACGGCGAAGAAGGCCACGAGAATCGCCCCGAAGAGCGCGAGGAAGAACTGGAAAAAGTCGGTGGTGACGACGCCCCAGAGTCCCGAAAAACCGGCATAGGCCAGCACGAGCGCCGAGATGCCGGCTACCGTGAGGAGCTTGGGGTCGAGGCCGAGCACCCGCTCGTCGGGCGCATACCCGAGGCCCTGCCAGATGCCGAGCGCCCCGACGACCTTCACGGCCGCGAGCATGATGTATCCGATGGCGATGCAGTTGATCGGCACGGCGAAGAGGAACGCCTTCGCGCCCCGAAGCGCCGCGGCGGGCCGCCCCCCGTACCGAAGTTCGATCACCTCGGCGTCGGTCACGACCTCGCTCCGCCGCCACAGCCGCGCGAAGACGTAGATGAGGACCACATGGCCCATCGCAAAGGCCCACCATTCCCAGTTGCCCGCGATGCCCCGGTTGCCCACCACCCCCGCGATGTACAGCGGCGTGTCGATGGAAAACGTCGTTGCCGCCATGGAAGCGCCCGCCAGCCACCACGGCAGCGATCGCCCGGAGACGAAATATTCCTCGATGGACGATGACGCCCGTCGCCCGAGATACACGCCGATGCCGAGTGTGGCCGCCATGTACGAAAAAACGATGAGCCAGTCTATTGCTTGCACGAAGAAACGCGAGAGATCGTAACAGAGAAAAGGCGGCGCGCCGAACAAATCCCGGCTGCGCCCCACGTCCGCCCTTCGGAACGGGCGCGCCATCGCCGCCGTTGGAAAGCCGACGCAACATAACCACCCGCCCGGAAAGTGTACAGTGGGACGCAAGTTTGGTGTCGGTTCGGCGTACCTCTTCGCGCTCCTCGCGGCAACGGCCATGCTTTCCGGCGCTGCGCGGGCACAAACGCCCGTCTTCTTCGGCTCCTCGGACGACCCGCGCGAGCAGGAACAGCGGTTCTGGTGGGAAAGGAACCAGGTCCTCGACGTGATGGGCGGGTTCTCGCTCATCGGGGCGCAATGGCGGACGGGCGTCGGCCTTACGGCGAATCTCGCCACGCGCCCGCTCACGGCCCGGCTCAGCGGCGCTTTACGCGCCGGCATCTACGGCACGTATCGCCCCGACATCGACGAGGCATACGATGCGCTCCGCCTGCTCGAGTTCGCCCGCATCCCGCTCCAACCCCGGTCGCGCTTCTACCTCCGCGCCGGGCCTATCGAGCGGATGCGTCTCGGCGCCGGGCACGTCGTCGACTTCTTCAACTCGCGGGTGGCATGGGATGAGCGCACCGTGGGCGTGGAAGCGATGTGGCGCACCCGCCCCCTCGAAGTGGCCGCCTTCACGGACAACGTCCTCCTCGACGGCGTGACGGGCGCGCGCGCGGCGCTCTCGCCGCTGTTCTTCGCGAAGAACTACCGCGCCCGTTCGCTTCAACTGGGTTTCAACTACACGACCGACCTCGCCCCCCGCCCGCCCGGCGTGCCCCGGCTGACCGCATACAACCTCGACGCCCGCCTCGACGTCTTCCGATCCGGCGCGCTCACGTTCTCCCCCTTCGTCAGCGTCGCGTGGTTCGACGGCTTCGGAAACGGCCTCTTCTTCGGCGCGGACCTCCATTCCGAAAATTTCATCGACCTCGCCCGATTCCGCTTCCGGCTCGCCCTTCACTATAACAGCAAGCGGTTCATCCCCTCCTATTTCGACGCCTTCTATACCGTCAACAACCTCCATGCCCGCATCCTCCGCACCGAAGGCTCGGGCGGCGATGACGGAGCGTCCTTCGCCGGCGTCGCCCTCGAAGAGGCCGCCGGAGGCAACGACCTCGTGACCGAGCTCCGGCTGTATCTCTTCAGCGGCTTCGAGTTCTGGTACGCCTTCCGCCGCCATTACGGCTCGCAGGCCCTCAGCACCTACCACTTTCGCCTCTACCTCCGCGCCCGCAGGTTCAGCCTGTACATCGGGCAGGATCGCGGCGGCCTCCGAAGCTTCTTCTCACTGCTGAACAACCTCGGCGATCAATCGGCCCTCGTCTTTCGGACCGATTACCGCTTCTTCCGGCATCTCCGTGTCTACGTCCGGGCGCGCTATACCTACGAGCGCGTCGGCGACGCCGCGGACGGAACCGAGCGCTACCTCGTCCAGCGCCGGTTCGAACCGATGACCGGCATCCGCCTGACGTTTTGAGTCCGAGCACACGTCCTGCCCCCGGAGAAGCGATTCTTTCACCCACCGGTCTCTTGATTTTTACCCTTCACGCTTGACTTTAAGAGCTACATTCATTGTATTAGGCAACAGTCGATGTGCATGGCTGAGCGCTTGTATTTAGACTATTCGTGCGCCGGATTCGGCCTGATCGCCGTTCCATTGCAGTGTCTTCGATTCTCTGCCCCTACATCGTACATTATTGCTCACGGCAGCGTCTCAAAGACGAAATCATCCGTACGCTTCTCTGACGCCGGTCTCAAAGTCTCAGCTCTTCCGGTCGTATAACGGGTCCGTTCTTCCCGGGTTGGGTGGTGTGGTGAAGTGAGCGGTCGCCTCACCGAAATGACGGGACCTGCCGTTCGCAGGTCGTGAACCGTCGCTCCCGCATCGCCCGGCATCTTCCTCCTGCCCCTCCATGTGCCGGGACGGGGAAAAGGGACGGCTCTGCATGCCCCGCGCGTCACGTTCGACGAATGATTTTTTGCATCACTCATAGAGATGGGGTTCGCTATGCCTACCAACCCAACCTATCCCGGCGTCTACATCGAAGAGGTGCCCGGCGGCGTGCGGACGATCACCGGCGTGGCCACGTCGATCACGGCCTTCGTCGGTCGCGCGGCGCGAGGTCCCGTGAACGCGGCGACACGGGTGCAAAGCTTCGCCGACTACGAACGCGCCTTCGGCGGGCTGTGGACCGAGAGCACGATGAGCTATGCCGTCCAACACTTCTTCCGACACGGCGGCGCGGAAGCCCTCATCGTGCGTGTCTTTAACCCCGGCGCCTCGACCCTTGAAGGCCTCACGGCCGCCATCGCCCTCGACGACGGCGGCGGCGGAACGGCGCTCACGCTCGAAGCCGCCGGCCCCGGCGCATGGGGCAATGCGCTCCAGGCCTCGGTCGACCACGACACGCGAGACCCCACCGACGACACGCTCTTCAACCTGACCGTCGAAGAGCGCGACGCGCCGGGCGGCACGAACGTCCTTGCCGCCGAAGCTTTTCTGAATGTTTCCACCGACCCGACGAGCGCCCGATACGTCGTCGAGGTCCTCGCGGAGGGCTCCGCCCTCGTCAGCGTGCGTGACGGGGTGGTCGACGCGCGACCGGAAGCGGTGGAGGACCAGGCCGCCGATGGGGCCGGAGGCGACGGTGACGCTATCACGGACGCCGAGATCACGGGCAGCGAAGCCGACCGCGAGGGCCTGTATGCACTCGAAGAGGCCGACCTCTTCAACCTGCTCTGTCTCCCCCCGCTCACCCGCACGACCGACGTGGACCCGGCCACGCTCGCCGCGGCTGCCGGCTATTGCAAGGACCGCCGCGCCATGCTCATCGCCGACCCGGAAGCGGACTGGACCGACGTGCCCGCCGCCGAGACGGGCGTCAACGACCTCCGCACGGCCATCGGCACGGACGACGCCACGAACGTCATCGCCTATTTCCCCCGTCTCATGACGGCCGACCCGCTCAATGAGAACCGGACGACGGCGTTCGCCCCGTGCGGCGCGGTGGCCGGGATCATCGCGCGGACGGACGCCGGGCGCGGCGTGTGGAAAGCCCCGGCGGGCCTCGACGCCTCGTTCTCGGGCGTGCGCGCCTTCTCGTACCGGCTCACCGACGCCCAGAACGGCACGCTCAACCCGCTCGGGCTCAACTGCCTGCGCACGTTCCCCGTGACCGGAAACGTGGTCTGGGGCGCGCGCACCCTCGCCGGGGCCGACCGCCTCGCCTCCGAGTGGAAGTACGTCCCGGTCCGGAGGCTGGCCCTCTTCATCGAGGAGAGCCTGTACCGGGGCACACAGTGGGTAGTCTTCGAGCCGAACGACGAACCGCTCTGGGCGCAGATCCGGCTCAACGTCGGGGCCTTCATGCAAAACCTCTTCCGACAGGGCGCCTTTCAGGGCAGTTCCCCCCGCGAGGCCTACTTCGTGAAGTGCGACTCCGAGACGACGACCCAGAACGACATCGATCAGGGCATCGTCAACATCCTGGTCGGCTTCGCGCCGCTCAAACCCGCGGAGTTCGTCATCATCAAGATCCAGCAGATCGCGGGCGACCTCGGGACCTGATCCCGGGACGACGTTCACCGCATGACCCGTCTGACGATGGACCATCGAACCTGAGGAAGCATCATGGCTCAATTCAGTGTAAACGCACAACGTTTCGACCCCTACAAGAACTTCAAATTCCGCATCAAGTGGGACGGGCGGTATGTGGCCGGGGTGAGCAAGATCGGCGCGCTCAAACGCACCACCGAGCCGATCACCCACCGCGTCGGCGGAGACCCGAGCACCGAGCGGAAGTCGCCCGGGCAGACGAAATACGAGGCCATCACGCTGGAGCGCGGCATCACCCACGACGTCGAATTCGAACAATGGGCGAACAAGGTCTGGAATTTCGGCTCCGGCCTCGGCAGCGAAGTCTCGCTCGCAGACTTTCGAAAAGATCTCATCATCGAGGTCTACAACGAAGCCGGACAGGTGGTGAAAGCCTACAAGGTGTACCGGTGCTGGGTGTCCGAATATCAGGCATTGCCCGAGCTCGATGCGAGCGCCAACGCCATCGCCATCGAGACGATCAAGCTCGAGAATGAGGGCTGGGAGCGGGATTACGCCGTCACCGAGCCGACCGAGCCGTCCTTCACCGAGCCGTAAGCCGTGATCCGCCATGCGCATGCTCTCGGGAACGGAACTGCTGGAGGTATGGGAACGCGCGCGAACGTTCCCGCCGGAGGCTCGCGCCGTCGCCCTGTTGTCCGTCGCGCTCCCGGAGGCGTCGCCGGAGACGCTGGCCGATCTGCCACTCGGGCGACGGGATGCGCTGCTGCTCTCGCTCCGCGCGCGGCTCCTCGGCGAGCGCATGGAGGCCGTCGCGGAGTGCCCGGCGTGTGGGGAACGGGCGGAGCTCCGCTTCTCCGTGGCGGCGATCACCACGCCGCCGCAGGACGATGTGCCCGAGCGCCCGATGGCGCGTGTCGCGGGGTATGAGGTCGCCTTCCGCCTCCCCGCGAGCGCCGATCTCTCCGCCCTCCGGCACGCCCCGGACGTCGGCTCCGCCCGGCGCATGCTCCTCGGCCGATGCGTCCTCGAGGCCCGGCACGGCGCGAACGACATCGAACCGGATGAATTGCCGGAGACGGTCGTCGCGGCGGTGGCGGCGGAGATGAGCCGCCTCGACCCGCAGGCCGACGTGCGCCTCGCGACGGCCTGCCCGGCCTGCGCGCACACGTGGGAGGCCCGCCTCGACGTCGCCGCCTTCCTCTGGACCGAGATCGACGCATGGGCGCGGCGGACGCTCCGCGAAGTGCACCTCCTCGCGACGGCGTACGGGTGGTCCGAGCGCGACATCCTCTCGCTCACGCCGTGGCGGCGGCAGGCTTACCTCACCATGACGGGACGATGAGCGACTTCCTCACACATATCGCGGCGCGAGCCCTGGCGTCCCCCGAAGCGGTGCGCCCGAGGACCCGCGCGCGTTTCGAGCCGCCCGCCGAGGCCCTCCCGCCCGAGCCTTTCGCCATGGCCCCTCCCGAACGCGAAGCCTCCGTCTCGCCTCCGCACGCGACCCCGACCCCGCTTCCTCCCGAAGCGGCTATCGCCCTCCCGCCGCCGAAGGCGGGTCCCGAAGCGCCCGCCCCGCGCCCGGTCGGAACGTCCTCGTTCATCCCCGGGGCGGCGAATAGCCCGGCCGCCCCGCGCGCCGTCGCTCCCGACGGGACAGAGCCGGGCAGCGGTCCGACCCCGCCCATGCGCCCACCCGCACCGGCTGCCCCCCCCGCTTCATCCGCCCCACCCACGCCCCACGCTTCCTCCGATCCATTCCCCGAAAAGACGCCGCGAGAGACCCTTTCAAGGGATGCGACTTCCATCGCGCAAGCCACACAGACGCCGTCCTCACCGCCGTTTTCACCGGCCTCTCCGGGTCCATCCCTTCCGTTCCGGGCAACCGCCCCCTCCTTTTCTCGAGAATCTCGTTCTCACAGGGGCGTGCATCCGGCGCCTCGCCCCGAGGACCCCCCTTCCCCGATGCGCCCCCTTCCCGCACGTGACGTCAACTTCGGCGAAACCGCCCCCCCTTCGCTAGAACGCGCCCCGGCGCACGACGCACTTCCCCGAGTGCCCTCGCCGGAGCCGATCTCCTCCTCGCCCATGCTC
>Ga0256841_1003450_pt1 | contig 11820 bp, 12 predicted proteins | sample 356308metaG_FD_185971 | JGI IMG/M metagenome (GOLD analysis project Ga0256841, IMG submission 185971) | Hydrothermal vent microbial communities from Mid Atlantic Ridge, Atlantic Ocean - 356-308 | ecosystem: Environmental > Aquatic > Marine > Hydrothermal vents | place: Atlantic Ocean: Mid...
CCGCGCCGAGGATGCTCTCGAGCACCGGTTTGGGCGAACCGATCACGCGCCTCACCTCCTTTCTCGACTTTCCCCCTCCAGGATAGCGCGGCAGGCGGGGCGGGCGTGCGACGCGCCGGCCGACCTCTACGCCCTCCGGTGCGAAAACTGCACCGACGACCCGGACGGATGCGCCCGCCTGGCCGAGCGCCACGGCGGGCCGGTGCTCGAGCTGGGCGCGGGGCAGGGGCGGGTGGCCGCCTACCTGGCGCGGCGCGGGGCCGAGGTCTGGGCGCTCGAGCTCAGCGCCGCCATGCGCCGCCGGGGCGAGGCGGCGACCCGCGGCCTGCCGGTGCACTGGGTCGCGGGCGACATGCGCGCCTTCGAGCTGGGCCGCCGCTTCCCGCTCGTCCTTGCCCCCTTCAACGCCCTGATGCACCTTTACACCCTGGCCGACCAGGACGCCGCGCTCGCCTGCGTGGTCCGCCACCTGGAGGCCGGGGGGTCTTCGCCTTCGACCTCTACAACCCGCTCCTGATCCAGGCCGACGGGGCGCTGCGGCTCGAGGGCCGCTACGGCGCGGCCGAGGTGTACTACCGCCAGGAGCACGAGCCGGCGGCGCAGCGGCTGCGGACCCACTACCTGCTGGACGAGACAAACCCGAACGGCGGCCTGCGCCGGAGCCACCGCACCCTCGACCAGCGCTACTTCACCCGCTACGAGGTCGAGCGCTGGCTTCGGGCCGCGGGCCTTTCCGGCCGGCTCGCGGGCGGCTTTCAGGGCGAGCCCTTCGACGCGGACCGGCCCGACATGGTCTGGACCGCGCGGCGGGTAAGCTAGGGGCGTGAAACCGGACGACTTGGTGGGGAAGGCCCGCGGCGGTCGGGTGGTGGCGAGCGGCTTCCTGGACCCCGAAGCCCAGGAGGCGCTGCGCACCCTGGCCGCGCGCGCGGGGCTGGGCCTCGCCTGGTTCGGCGGCCTGCCCGCCGCCGAGCGGCGGCTTGGGGTGCTGCACCCGCCCGAGGTACCCGAGGTGGCGGACCCGGTCTGGGTGGGCTGGCTGGCCGCCGAGGACCCCGAGCGCACCGCCGCGCGGCTGCGCCGGGCGCTGGACGCGGACGAGCTGGGCGACGTGCGCCTCACGCCCGAAGGCGTCCTCTTCGCGGCCACCCGCACCGCGAGGGCGCGCCTCGCCGGGGCCGGGCTCGACGCCACCGACCCGCCCGAAGGGATCCGTCCCCGCCCCCGCCGCAAGACCCGCACCCTGGTCGTCCCCTCGCTGCGGGTGGACGTGGTGGGGGCCAAGGGCTTCGGTGTAAGCCGCAGCTACTTCGCCAAGGGGGTGAAGGCGGGCAAGGTGCGGCTTCGCGGCCGCGTGGCCGGCGCCAAGGACGAGGTGCGCGAGGGCGACACCCTGATCGCCGAGGGGCTGGGGCAGGTCACGCTGCTGCGCGTCGTCGGGCGCACCACCCGCGGCAACTACAAGGTCGAGCTCGCCGCCGAAAAATAGCCCGGCGCCGCGCCGGGTCCAAGCGAAGCCCCCGCGCGCGGCGGGGGCGGTCTGGCGGAGAGGGCGGGATTCGAACCCGCGGTACCCCGGTAGGGGTACAACACCTTAGCAGGGTGCCGCCTTCAACCACTCGGCCACCTCTCCACGCTGCGTTTTGGCGGAGGGTGAGGGATTCGAACCCCCGGTGGGCGCGAGGCCCACAGCGGTTTTCAAGACCGCCGCCTTCAACCGCTCGGCCAACCCTCCAGGGCCGCATAGTTCATCTTGAGACGCCGCCCCGCGTTTGTCAAGAAAAGTCAGGCCAGGTCGTCGAGCAGCTCGCGCACCGGCTTCTTCTTGCAGGTGAACATCGGGGTGTCGCGCAGGGTGTACAGGCTGGCCTCGGTGAAGCGCAGGCGGTGCACCAGGTCCACGAACTCTTGGGGGTGGTTGGCGTCGAAGGCGACGACGAACTCCTGGTCGTCGATGCCGTAGGAGTAGCTGGTGTTGAGGCGCACCCCGTCGAAGGGGGCAGAGACGTAGATGTGCTCGTCCATCATCCCCTGGCGGGTGTGGGGCGTGAGCTTGTACCACTCGCGCTTCTTCACGAAGGGGTAGACGAAGAGGTAGTCCCCCTCGCCGGGCATCAGCTCCACCCCCTCGCCTTCGGGGTTGTAGCGGTCGACGTAGATCGAGCGCTTCTGCATCGAGAGGTAGCTGTAGGGCTGGGTCAGGTAGCCGGCCAGGCGGGTGCGGTTGAGCTCGCGCTGCATCGCCTGGAACTCGGCGGGGTCGAAGGCGATGCGCCAGATCATGAAATCGGTGTCGGCCCGCAGGCCCACGAGCGAGTAGGTGCGCACGATGAAGCCCTCGCGGCCCGCCCACTTGTCCACGGCGGCGGCGAACTCGTCCTTGGCGGCCTCGATCTCGCTGGGCTCGAGCCGGCGGAAGGCGGGGTCGAGCTTGAAGAAGGCGTAGTTCATGAACTGCCGGCGGGCGCGGTCGGGGGCCTTGTCGAGCACCAGCCCGGCGGGGTCCAGGTCGGTCATGCGGCGGGTCGTCTTCTCGCTGTACTCGCGCAGCTTCTTTTCGGGTCGCTTGGGGCGTTCGGCCATGCCTGCATTCTAGGGGGCGGGTGCGAAAAGAAAGTGAGCCGGCTCGCGCCGGCTCACCGAAGGAAACGGCCTCAGTTGCAGCCCGGGGTCGCGCCCTGAGCGATCAGGTACTGCTCGAGCGTGAGCGATCCGTCGGCGAAGACCAGGCTGACGTTCTCGCCCGGGATGCAGTTGCCGTTGGCGTCGTCGAGGGTGCCCGAGAAGGTAACGGCCACGCTGCCGTCCACCTTGACGAAGCCGTTCGAAAGCACGGCCGAGACGGGGTTGCCGGAGGCGTCGAAGTTGAGGCTGAAGTCGGTGTTGAACTCCAAGCTCGTGCTGGAGCCGCCTGCCGTCTCCGAGGTCTGGAGGTTGACGTGGCCGGCGCTGACGTCGAAGCCGGTGCTAAAGCAGTCGGAGCCCCGCTGCATGGCGCCGTCGGCCCAGACGTCCCAGGAAAGGCTGGCGCGGTCGCCCCCCGCGGTCACCGCGAAGCTGCCGCTCGAGCCGATGCGGGTGTCGCTGGCGCTCAGGTTGAAGGTGAACTCGATGCGGTCGCTCACGCCCGCGCTGCCGCTCAGCGCCACGCTCGTGGGCTCGGCGATCGGGGTGCCGTTGCAGCTGTACCAGGCGAACCGGCCGCGCAGGCTGCCGGCATCCTTGTCATCGACCTTCAGCGTGATCTGCATGTCCTGGGGCACCTCGCTGGTGGTGCCGTCGGATTCGCGCACCTCCACGGTGGCGGTGCCGCCGTAGTTCCAGTCGAAGTCAAGCAGGGCGCTGTGGGACCCGCGGTCGTCGTCCTCGAAGGGCCAGGTAAGCACGAGGTCGTCGCCGGTGTAGCTGTTGTCCTCGACCCAGCCGGGAATGTTCGGATCGTAGTCCCACTTGCCGCGCTCGAGGTTCTGGTCGGCGAGCGGAACCAGCCCGCCCAGCAGCTTGAGGGCGCCGTCAGGCGTAAGCGGCGGGGCACCGAGCTGCATCAGGTTCGCGGCCAGGGCGCCGGCGGGCAGACCGGGGGCGCCGGAGGGGGTGGCCCTCAGCGCCTGCAGCGCCAGGTCCTGCCCCGCGCTGGCGGCCACCGCGCCGAGGCCGTCCTGGTAGTCCTGGAGGGAGCGGTCGAAGTCGGCCTGCGTAGCCTGCGGCGCAGTGGGCGTGCTGCAGGCGGCCAAAGCAAGAAGCAATACAAAACTTCCTAACCACCATCTTGAAAATTTTCTCATCGGTACCTCCGGTTCCAGTCTATCGGCCCGGGCCCGTGCCGGCTACCCTCAAACGGATGGGGCATAATGTCCCTGTGCCGCACGCGCTCCGCTTCGAACCCGCCCCCGGTACCCGCCCCCTCACCGAGCTTCCCCTGCTGATCGTCGTGGGGCTCACCGGCGTGGGCAAGTCCAGCTTCACCCAGGCCCTGGGCTGGCCCACGCTGCTGGGCCGCCGCGATCTGGTCGACGGCTACGTCCTGCCGCGGCTCGGGGCGGACCCCCGATCCCTCGACCGCACCCAGCGCTTCGCGCTCACCGCACGCTGGCGCGCCGAGCACCCGGGGGGGATCGCCGAGGCGCTGGCGGCCGCCCACGCCGAACCCGGCTGGCCGCTCGTCTTCGACGGCCTGCGCGGCGAGGCGGAGGTTCGCTTCGCCCGCGAACGTTTCGGGCAGGCCCGCTTCGCGGTGCTCGAGGCCCCCGCCGCGGTGCGCCTCGAGCGCCTGCTGGGCCGCGGCGAACGCTTCGACCGCGCGGCCGTCCGCCGCGAGGAGGTCGCCCGCTTTCGCGAACTCGCCGAAGGGGTGCTCGCGCAGAGCGAGCTGGACCGGCTGCTCGGCCGCGGCCACCCGCTCGAAACGCTGATCGAAAAACTCAAGATCGTGGCCGAGGAGCAGAAGAACTACCACCCGGAGGGCCCCCGGCGCGCGCTCGCGGGCTCGGAACGTGCGCTCTTCCTCGACACCACCGTCCTGGACCCCGAGGCCGCCGCAGCCCGGGTGCGCGCCTGGCTGGAGGAGGCGTGAAGCTGCGCACGATCCGCCTGCGCCCCTTCCGCATCCCGCTCGCCGCCGAGCTGCGCTGGGGTGCGGGAAAACGCCTGGACGCCCTCGAACACGCCCTCGTCGAGGTCACGCTCGAGGACGGCTCGGTGGGCCGCGGCGAGGTGGCCGTGCGCCCGACGATCTACGGCGAAACCCTGGGAAGCGTGCGCGCCGCGCTGGAATGGCTCGAGCCCCGACTGCGCGAGGCCGACGCCGCCGACCCCGAGGCGGTGCGCCGCGTCCTCGACCGCCTCCCCGGCAACCTCGCCGCCAAGGCGGGGCTGGAGATGGCGCTCTTCGAGGCCCGCGCCGCGGCGCTGGGGCGTGACCCGCTGGACCTCCTGCCCACAGGCCGCGAGCGCGTGCGGGTGAGCTTCATCGTGGGGCAGGGGGACATGGAGGCGACCCTCGCGAGCGCCGGCTTCGCCTACGAGCGGGGGGTGCGGGTCTTCAAGCTCAAGACCTCGGGGGAGGACGAGCGGGACGCGGCGCGCGTCCGCGCCCTGACGGAGGCCTTCCCCGACGCCGAGGTCTACGTCGACGCCAACGAAACGCTCGACCCGCGTTCGGCTGCGGATGTGCTCGCGCGCTGGCGGGAGCTGGGGGTGACGATGGTCGAGGAACCCCTGCCCGTCGAACGCGTCCGCGCCCGGGCGGAGCTCAGAAGGCGCGGCGTCCTGCCCCTGATCGCCGACGACGCGGCCTTCACCCCGCGCGACCTGGAACGCGAGCTCGAGCTGGACACCTTCGACGTCCTCAACGTCAAACCCGCGCGCAGCGGCTTCGGTCCCAGCCTTTCCATGCTGGACCGCGCCCGCGCCGCCGGCAAGGAGGCGATGGTCGGCTCCCAGGCGATGAGCCGCTTCGGCGCCGCCCGCGCCGCGGCCCTCGCCTTTCACGCGGCCGTCACCCGGCCCAGCGAGCTGGCCTTCCACCTGCTCGCCACGGGGGGTTTCGCCCCCTTCCCTCCCATCCGCGAGGGCGGGCTCGAGCGGAGGGAGCTCGAACTCGGCTTCAGCGAAACCGCCTTCGCCCGCTGGGCCCTCTAGACCTCACGCGCCCGCCTGAGCGCCAAGAGCAACAGCGCCCCCAGCACCACGAAGCCCAGCGGGATCCAGCGCGGCCCCGGCAGCGCCGCGAAGAGCGCGGGCCCGAGCGTCCCCCCCACGGCCGCGGCATAGAACATCCCCGCGGTCAGCTCCTGACCGAAGCGACCCTGCAACGCCGCGAAGCTGGTGCCGAAGATCGGCCCGTAGAAGACGGCCACCAGCGGAAAGAGCGGCGCCAGCGGCGGCCAGGCGAGGGCGACGAGCACGGCCAGGCTCGCCAGCACGAGCCGGTAGAGCCGTCCCAGTGGGTCGGCGGCCACCCAGCGCGCCAGCCCCAGGCGGCTGGCCGTGAGCAGCAGCCAGTACCCGGCGAGCAGCGCCCCCGCGAGCCGCACCGAATAACCCAGCTCGGTCAGGTAGGCCCCGCTCCAGGCCGAGATCGAGGCCTCGACGGCCACGTACAGCCCCACCGCGCCCAGAAGCGGCAGGGCACGCCGGAAGAGCACAAGCGAGAGCCGGCCCACGCGCACGCGCACCGCGGGCGCACCCCAGGCGAGGCCCGCGGCCGCCAGCCAGCCCAGCGCCGCCAGCACGAAACCGACGCGCCAGGGCAGCCAGGTGAGCCAGAGTGGGGCGACGACGGCCCCGACGCCGAAGGCGGCGTTCACCCGGTTGAGCATCAGCACCCGGGTGCGCGGGTGCAGCTCCCCCACCAGGCCGTTGGCGTGCACGTTGAGCACCCCCTGGGCCGTACCCCCCACCCCCGCCGCCGCCACGACCCAGGCGAAGGAGGGGGCGAGGCCCATGGCCAGGTAGGCCGCGGCCAGCACCGCGGCGCTGAGCGGCACGACGGGGTGGCGGCGGCGCAGCCGCGTGGCCAGGCCCACGCCCAGCAGCAGGCCCAGGAGCTGCAGGTTGAAGAACGCCGCCATCTCCCCCAGGATTCCGAACTCGGCGCGCCAAAACGGGAGGACCGCGCCCGGGGTGGCCACGAAGAAGCCCAGTCCGAAGAGGAGGAGCAGGCTGGCGAGGGTGTACCGGGTCGTCGTCTTCATGGCGTCCGTCGGTCCAGGGGTGCAGCCCTCCCAGTCTACCGGGCCCGGCGCGCAAAACGAAGCCCCGGCAGGGCCGGGGCCGGTGGGAGGTCGGGGGTTTACTTGATTCCCAGCGAGGTCACCGACGAGGAGAGCGGGGGGTTCGTGCTCAGGGTGTTCTTCGGTGTCAGACCGCTGCCGGTCAGGTCGAAGACGTACCACCAATCCGCCCCGCTCGCGTCCGGTTCGCTAGCGTTGCCGGGGGCGGTGTAGGTGGCCACCAGGCCGCTGGCGTCGTAAACGCGCACCACGGCCTCGGAGCCCGCCCAGGAGCCCGTGCCCGCGTACCAGTGCACCGCGTAGCTGTAGGTGCCGCTCTGCATCTGGGCGATCGTGACCGTCTCGGGGCCGTAGCTGGTGGTGTCGTCCACGTCCAGGCAGGCCCAGGGGTTGGCGCTGCAGCTCCCGGGGTTGCTGAAGTACACCTCGTAGTAGCCGGCCGTCTGGGGCACCCAGAGGTGGGAATCGAGGTCGCGAGGGTCCGCGCCCCAGCTGAGGACGATGCGCAGCTCGCCGCTGCTCAGCCCGGGGCTGAGCGCCACCCGCACCGAGGCGGTGGCCCCGTCGGCCAGCTGCACGCCCTCGCGCGCGCCGGTGAAGCCCGCCTTGGTCACCTGGACCGCGTGGTCGCCGCTGGGAAGCCGGGGAATCTGGAACGTCCCGCTGGCATCGGTGGTGCCGCAGATGTTGCTCACGGTGCCCTGAAAGACAAAGCACGCCCGGGCTCCTGCCAGGGCGAGACCGGTGGTGGCGTCCACCACCGTTCCCTCCAGCGAGGCCGAGCCCCGGGGCACCGCGGGCCCACCGCAGGAAGCGAGCAAGAACACCACGGCCAGGGCGACCGCGCCGGCGATTCCGTACCTTTGCATCTCAAGCCTCCAATCTGCTGCGTCAGGGTACTTCAACCCAGGTTACCCGCAGCAGCGTGACAAACGTACCCTCGGACGGAGGGAGCCTTTCGTCCCTCCTCCGCGGTAGGGCCGGTCCAGGTTCAGGGAAAGAAGGCGCGCAGCTCGGCCTCGAGCACCTCGGGGCGCTCCGCGGGAAGGCGGCAGACCCCGCGGCGGCACAGGTAGGCCCGGCCGGCGGGGCGGCCTGCGAGCAGCGGCACCGCACCCTGGGATTCGGTAGCAAAGGTAACGAGCGGCCAGAAGCGGGAGCGCGCGTAGGGCTCCAGCTTCCCAGCGGGCGTCACCACCGCCAGCTCCGCCCCCTCCGCGAGCCACAGGTGGGCGCTCAACCCGGCCGCGTGGGCCAGCGGTCGTTCCGCAAGCTGCGGACCCAGCAGCACCAGCGCCGTACGCCCGGCCTCGTACCAGGCGTCGTTTTCGAAGACCAACCCGAGCCGCAGCAGCGCCTCGGCGGCCAGCGCCTGGCCGCTCGGGACCGCGCCGTCGAAGGTGTTCTTGGGCCGTCCCGCGGGGGTGGCCTCGAGCGCGTCGAAGAAGCCGCCCCGCGGGTCCGTGAAGCGCAGGATAGCTTCGGCCAGCCGGCCCGCACGCTCGAGCCAGACCACCTCCCCGGTGGCGTGGTGCAGCTCCAGGAAGCCAAGCGCCACCGCCGCCTGGTCGGCCAGGAAGGCCTCGCCGCGGCGCGTTCCCGCGCGCCAGCTGTGGCGCATCAGCCCTTCTGCGTACAGCACCTCCCACAAAAACGTCCCCGCCCGCACGGCCGCGTCCAGGTAGCGCGGTTCTTCCAGCAACCGGCCGGCCTCGGCCAGCGCCCGCACCGCCAGCCCGTTCCAGTCGGCCAGCACCTTGTCGTCGGTGATCGGCCGCACGCGCCGGCGGCGCGCCCCCCGAAGGCGGCCCCGCACCCCCGCCCGCCAGGCGTCGAACGCCCCAGGTTCCATGTCCCACTCATCGGCCCATTCGGCCTCGTCGCGCGGAAGGTAGAGGACGTTCTTCCCTTCCTCCCAGTTGCCCTCGGGCCGGACCCCGAACAGCCGCGCCGCCCGCTGTGCGTCCCCGCCCAGCACCCGCCGCCACTCGGCCCAGGTCCAGACGTAGTACCGCCCCTCCTCGCCCTCGCTGTCGGCGTCGACGGCCGAGTAGAACCCGCCTTCGGGCCCCTGCAGCTCCGCGAGCATCCAGTCGAGGGTGGACCGCGCCGCCTCCTCGAAGCGGGCCTCGTCCCACAGCCGCGCCGCCCCCAGGTAGACGCTCGCCAGCTGCGCGTTGTCGTAGAGCATCTTTTCGAAGTGGGGCACCCGCCAGTGGGCGTCGGTGGCGTAACGATGGAAGCCGCCGGCCACCTGGTCCTGGATGCCTCCCCGGCGCATGCCCTCCAGCGCCCCGCGCAGCATGGATGCAGCCTCGGCGTCGCCGCGCCAGGCGCGCAGCAACAGGTACCTCAAGAGCGGCGCATTGGGAAACTTGGGCGCCACGCCAAAGCCTCCGGCCTGCTCGTCGTAGGCCGGCTGCAGGCCCTCGAGGGCCGCCGGGTGCAGCCCTTCGGGAAGCCCGGACGGCCCTTCCGACACCACGGCCGCCTGCACCGCCCGTTCCGCCTGGGCCCGCAGCTCCGGCTCGCGCCCCTCCCAGGCCGCGGCTACGGCCAGGAGGACCTCGCGAAAGGCGGGCCAGCCCCCGCGACGCTCGGGCGGAAAGTAGGTGCCGCCGTAAAAGGGCCGGCCCTCGGGGGTGAGGAACAGGTTGAGGGGCCAGCCGCCGGCGTGCCCGGTGAGCGCCTGGTAGGCCCGCAGGTACTGGGCGTCCAGATCGGGTCGCTCCTCGCGGTCCACCTTGACGGCGACGAAATGCTCGTTGAGGATGCGGGCGACCTCGGGGTCGGTGAAGCTCTCGCGTTCCATCACGTGGCACCAGTGGCAGGTGGCGTAGCCGATCGAAAGGAAGATGGGCTTGTTCTCGCGGCGCGCCTTTTCCAGCGCCTCCTCCCCCCAGGGGTACCAGTCGACCGGGTTGTCGGCGTGCTGCAGCAGGTAGGGGGAGGTTTCCCCCGCGAGTCGGTTGGCCATGGCGAAACCTCCGGTCAGTGCTCCGGCGAGCAGGAGCGCGGCGAGGCCGCGCCCGGTCCGGCGTGCGCGCATGCTCCAGGCTAGCCCGGTCGCGGCGGTGCGGAGGTAAGGGAACGCACAAAGGGCCCCGAAGGGCCCTTTGCATGAAACGAGCAGCGGCTAGCGCTTGGCCTTGACCTGGTCCGCGCCCACCGGTCCGAACGCGTTGCCGAAGGCGTTGCGCACGTAGGTGGCCACGGCGGCGACGTCCTCGTCGGTAAGGTGCCCGAACGGCGGCATCGCCCCCCCGCCCTTCAGGATCCGCTCCACCACGAAGTCCGCGTCGGCCAGCTTGTCGTTCCCCTTAAGCGCGGGGAAGGTGGCGATGCCGGAGCCGTCGGGCTGGTGGCAGCTGGCGCAGTTGGTCAGGTAGACCTTCTCGCCCTGGGCCAGCAGGGCCTCGTCCACCGCCGCGGTCGTTGCTTCGGCCGACTCCTGGGCCGCCGCGGCGGCCTCCGCCGTGGCCTCAGCGGCGGCTTCCTGGGTCTCGCCGGCGGCGGCGCCGACCGTTTCCGCGGCCGCTGCGGCGGTGCCCTGCGCGGCGTCCACCGCGCCCGAGGCCATCTCCTGAGCCGTCTCCGCAGCGCCGGCCGCGGCCTCGCCGGCCGCTTCCACGGCGCCGCTCGCCGCCTCGGTGGCGGTTTCCACGGCCGATCCTGCGGCTTTGGCAGCGCCCTCGACCGCGGCACCCGCCGTTTCCTTGGCCGTATCTGCAGCCTCACCCACGGCCTGGGCGGCTCCGCTGGCCGCTTCCCCCGCGGCTTCGACCGCCGCACCGGCGGCCTCGGAAGCGCTCTCGACCGCGCCCGAGGCCGCTTCCTTGGCCCCCTCGAGCGCCGAGGAGGCGGTCTCGGTCACCGTACCGGCCGCGCCCTTGGCGCTCTCCACGGCCTGGTTCGCGGCCTCGCTTACCTTGCCGCCGCGCCCGAAGAACCAGAAGGCCAGCACGGCCAGCACGACGACCACGACCACCCAGGTCCATACGGACCCCTTTTGACTGTGAACGTTCCTACCCATGTTCCACCTCCAGCATAAGTTTACACTTTGTAAGGCCCAGTACAATCTGGGTTCCATCACCCTGCCGCCCTCCCCCCGTTTGGGGGCACTCGTTTAGGGGTACCGCAGCCGCCGGCGGCTCCTTAACCTGGGGTTAAGAGCAAGGGAGGCGACGAAGATGATGCAAGACACCCAGTTCTACAAAGGCTTCACCCAAAGGGAGGTCGAGGCGCTCTTCGAGATCGACTTCGACACCGAAGCCAACCCGCAGGTGGACGACGAGGAAAAGCAGCGCATCTATCAGGAGCTGATGAGTCTCGAGTGGTAACCCGTTCTCATACATACATGCCTACGCCGGCCGCGCATGCGGCCGGTACTTCTTGCGCCGCTCCGGGCCGCGCATGCCAGGAAACGCGGGGGGCGCACGGCACCGACCCCTTTCGGGGCGGTACCCTGGGGGTATGCGGATCGCCATTCAGGACACCTACCCCGACGACGTAGCCCACTGCTACGGCTGCGGACGGCTGAACCCCCACGGCTACCAGCTCAAGACCTACCCCGCAGGCGAGCTCACCGAGAGCCGCTTCACCCCCGAGCCCTACCACACGGCCATCCCCGGCTTCGTCTACGGCGGCCTGATCGCCAGCCTGATCGACTGCCACTCCACCGGCTCGGCGGCGATCTTCAAGATGCAGGCCGAGGGCAAGGAGCCCGGCAGCGAACAGGCCCCCCGCTTCGTCACCGCCCACCTGGAGGTCGACTACCTGGCCCCCACCCCGCTGGGCGTCGAACTGCGGCTCGTGGGGCGCAAGGTCGAGGTGAAGGAACGCAAGGTGGTCGTGGACAGCGAGATGTTCGCCGGCGACCGGCTCGTGGCCAAGGGGCACGCGGTGCTCGTCTTGATGCCGGAGACGATGGCGGCGAAATGAAACGCTTCGTCTGGCTCTGCTTCGTGCTCGGCCTGGCGCTGGCCGCGGCGCCGGTGCACGTGGTCCGGCCGGGCGAAACCCTCTACCGCATCGCCCGGAACTACGGGGTTCCGCTCGAGGTGCTGGCCGCCGCCAACGGGATCCG
>Ga0256841_1003451_pt1 | contig 11820 bp, 7 predicted proteins | sample 356308metaG_FD_185971 | JGI IMG/M metagenome (GOLD analysis project Ga0256841, IMG submission 185971) | Hydrothermal vent microbial communities from Mid Atlantic Ridge, Atlantic Ocean - 356-308 | ecosystem: Environmental > Aquatic > Marine > Hydrothermal vents | place: Atlantic Ocean: Mid...
TCTCCCTGCAGGTGGGCAACATTCATCTTAGCCTCTATTTCATCATCAAGGCCATTGTCTTCGGCGGTCTGTTCTTCTGGCTGGGCCAGATCACCAACGCCAGCGGCCAGAACGCCATCCGCAGGCAGGAGGGGCTGGAGCGCTCCACCCGCGAGCTTTTCGCCAAGCTCTTCGAGCTGGCGCTCTATTTCGCCGTCTTCATCCTGCTCATGCAGGTGCTGGGGCTGAACCTGACCGCCCTGGCGGTCTTCGGCGGCGCCATCGGCGTCGGCCTGGGTTTCGGCCTGCAGCAGATCGCCTCGAACTTCATCTCCGGCCTCATCATCCTGCTGGAGCGCTCCATCACCGCCGGAGACTTCATCGAGCTGGAGGATGGCAAGGCCGGCATCGTCACCAAGGTCAACATGCGCTCCTCGACGCTGGAGACCTTCGACGGCAAGGAAATCATCGTTCCCAACGAGAAGTTCATCACCACCCGCTTCATCAACTGGACCCATGACGATCCGCGCCAGCGCTACGAGGTGGAGTTCACGGTGGACTACGACACCGATCTGCACAAGGTGCCGCCGATCATCGAGGCAGCGGTGGCCAAACATCCGCGGGTGCTCATGGAGCCGGAAAAGCCCGATTGCGAGCTGCGCGCCTTCGCCGATCACGGGGTGCGCTTCGGGGTGGAGTTCTGGGTGGACGGCCTCGATGACGGCCCCAACAAGTTCTCCTCCGACGTGCTCTTCCTGGTCTGGGACGCGCTGAAGGAAAACGATATCCGCATCCCCTATCCGCGCCGCGATGTGGTCATTCTCGACGACGGGCGCAAGCCTTCCGGCGGCTGATTTTCAGCAATTCTTCAGCAGATCGTTGATGGAACCGGGTTTGCCCTTGCCGCAGGCGCCTGGCTTGGGCGTCTTGTGGCGGGCGGGGGCCGCCTTTCCGGCCGCGCCGGAGCGCATCACCTGCTCATGCCAGCCGCGTGCCCCGCGCCACAGATCCCTTGATATGGGCCGTGCGGGCATGTTCAGGCGCATGCGGTAGATGTGCATGTTCTGGATCAGCTTTTGCACGTAGCGGCGGGTTTCGGTCACCGGGATCATCTCCACCCAGTCAATGGGATCGGGCCGGCCGGTGCGCGGGTCGCCGAACAGCTTCAGCCACTTGTTGACGTTGCCGCCACCGGCGTTGTAGGCGGCAAAACCGAGAATGTAGGAGCCGCCGAAGCGCTCGATCTCCCGGGCCACGTAATAGCGGCCCAGGGTGAGATTGTAAGATGGCCTGTTGATCAGCCAGGCGCGCTTGTAGGGCAATCCGAGCTTGCCCGCGATATAGCGCGCCGTGCGCGGCATGAGCTGCATCAGCCCCTTGGCCCCGGCGTGCGATCCGGCGCGGGCGTTGAACTCGCTCTCCTGGCGGATCAAGGCCAGCAGGGCCGGTTTGCTCAGCGGCGGCCCCAGATGGCGGAACTTCGGCAGCGCCTTGACCGGATAGCCGTAATTGTCCAGATCGATGCCGCGCGAGCCGGTGGCCTTGGCCAGACGCACCGCCATGCCCGGCCCGCCCGCGTCCCACAGGATGGAGGCCGCCGCCGCCAGATGGGCGCGGTCATTGAAGGCAAAGGCCAGGGGCCAGATGAAGGCCCCTATGTGGCGGTCTGCTCCGGCCCTGGCAAGAATGCGCACGGCGCGGCCGAATTCGTGCCTGCGCAAATCCGCCTTGGCCCTGGCCGTGGGCCAGGCGGCGGGGACATGGAAGCGGGTATGCCCCAGCCCCAGTTTCTCGCGCGACAGAAGGCCGTAATAGACGCTGGGAGTTTTGGCCGATTCCGCATAGGCGCGGCGCGCCCCGGCCAGATCGCCGCTGGCCTCGCGCGCCCGGCCCACCCAGTACCAGGCCTTGGATTTTTGCGTGCGCGTGGTGGCAAAGCGCGGCATGCGCCTGAAATGGCTCAGGGCGCGCCCGGGCTGGTGGAGTTTTTCCAAGGCGATGAAGCCGGCGAGAAACTCGCCGCGAAAGCCCGCCTTGCCGGGGCGCCTATAGCCGTGCGAGGCGGCCAGGCGATAGGCGCGCGGCCAGTATTTGCGGTATTTGGGCGATAACAGGTAACGCGCCAGCAGGCGTTTTTCCACCCACCATTGCTTCGGGTCGATCTGGGCGGAGCGCTTCGGCAGCCGCTCCAGCATGGCCAGCGCCGATGTCCACGGGCCGCGCTTGCGCAGGTAGCGCGCATAGGCATAGCGCATGGCTGTCTTGGCGCGCATGGCGGCCGGCAGGCGTCTGTAGAGCGCCGGGCCCTCCCGGCGCAGCCGCATCAGGGCGCGCGCCGCCTTGGCCGCGGCAGGGTAGGGGGCGGGCAAGAACCGCGCCGTGCGCAGCCCCGCAAGCGTCTGCTGGGCCATGATCAGCCGCCACAGCCTGCGTTCGTGATCCGCCCGGCCCAGCAGGCCGCGCATGTTGGCGGCGATGAAGGCCTCCACCTTGGCATCGAGCCATGGATTGGCCCAGGCCCGGCGCAGGGCCCGGGCCGCCTCCTGCCTGCGTCCTTGCAGCAGGCGCAGCCTGGCGAGTGCGGCATATCCGCTGGCGGTGATTGGCTTGTAGCGGGAAAAATGCCTCTCCAGCAGGGCCCTGTCCGCCTGCAAGAGCAGCTCCTTTTCGGCCTTGGCGCGCAGCGAGCGCACATAGGGCCATTTGGGATTGGCGCGCGCAAAGGCGCTCAGCCGCTCCGGGCCGGCCTTGCCCGGCTCGGCGCGCAGATAAAGCCATTCCACCAGCTTGACCGCCACCGGATCGTGTGACGCAAGGGCCATGCGCGCCGCTTTCGCATAATCGCCTTTCAGGGCGGTATAGACGGCAGCCGCCGCTGCCTCCTTCGGCATGGAGGAGACCCGCGAGACGCCGGTGCCGGCTGTGAAGTTGGTGGCCGCCGGTTCCGAATCCTCGCTGCGTGCATGACCTGCCGTGGCCAGCGCGCCAAGCAAGACCACGCCCAGGCCAAGATGCGCCCCGGCCAGCAGAATGTTTCGCAAAATGGCGGGTCTGCCGCCGTTGCCCGTCATGCTCATGTGCCGTTCAGCCCCCGTCATGCGCCTTGGCCTCACCCCTGCGCGGCTGCCATCTTCGAGTCCAAATGCGGCCAGCATATGACTTGCCGCCTCATGGCGGATGTGTTTAAGGTATCTGGCCGCTGCCGCGCGCTTGGGATGCCCTTGGCGCCTTTGCAGCATCGGCCAGGATGGTTTCTCGAACCTTAACGCAGGGCGCGCGGGCCTTTCCGGACAAGGCGGGGCTGCCCATGACAGGAGCGACAAGACAGTGACGGCCAGATTTCGCGGGTCCTTTCCCGCCCTGATCACCCCCATGACGGAGAGCGGCGCCATCGACGAGGCCGCCATGCGCAAACTTGTCGACTGGCAGATCGAACAGGGCTCCTCCGGCCTGGTGGCGGTGGGCACCACTGGCGAATCGCCCACCGTCAGCGCCGAAGAGCACAAGGACATCATCGCCCTGGTCATCGAGCAGGCGGCCGGCCGGGTGCCGGTCATCGCCGGCACCGGCTCCAACTCCACCGCGGAAGCCATCGACTATACGCTCCATGCGCAAAAGGCCGGGGCCGATGCCGCCCTGGTGGTGGTGCCCTATTACAACAAGCCCAGCCAGGAGGGGCTTTATGCCCATTTCCGCGCCATCGCCCAGGCCACCTCGCTGCCCATCTTCCTCTACAATGTGCCCGGCCGCACCGTCGCCGATATTTCCGTGGCCACGGTGGCGCGCCTGGCCAGGGACTGTGACAACATCATCGGCATCAAGGATGCTTCGGGCGATCTCGACCGGCCCATGCTTCTGGCCCTGGAAGCGGGAGAGGATTTCATCCAGCTTTCCGGCAACGATGGCACCGCCATGGCCTTCAATGCCTGCGGCGGGGTGGGCTGCATTTCGGTCACCGCCAATGTCGCCCCCCGGCTGTGCGCCGACATGCAGGCGGCCACTCTGCAAGGCGATTTCGCCGCCGCGCGCGCCATCCAGAGCCGCCTCATGCCGCTGCACGAGGCCATGTTCTGCGACACCTCGCCGGGCCCGGTGAAATATGCCGCCTCCCTGCTGGGGCTGTGCTCGCCCTTCGCCCGCCTGCCCATCGTCGAAATCACCGATGAGGCCAAGGCGCGGGTGCGCGCCGCCATGCGGGCGCTGGATCTGATCGGTTAGGAAGCATCCCATGTCCTCCAGACGCGGCGGAGCGAAGAAGCGCCCCGGTGGCGGCAAGGCCGTGGCCGAGAACCGCCGCGCCCGCTTTGACTATGAGGTGCTCGATACCTTCGAGGCCGGTCTCGTGCTGGTGGGCACCGAGGTCAAGTCCCTGCGCGAGGGCAAGGCCAATATCGCCGAAAGCTACATTTCGCCGGAGCAGGATGAACTGTGGCTGATCAATGCCGACATTCCCGAATATCGCTTCGGCAACCGCTTCAACCATGAGCCGCGCCGCAAGCGCAAGCTGCTCATGCACCGGCGAGAGATTGAAAAGCTGGCCCAGGCCGTGCAGCGCCAGGGCATGGCCATCGTGCCGCTGAAGATGTATTTCAACGAGCGCGGCCGGGTCAAGCTGCTCATCGGCCTGGCCAGGGGCAAGAAAACCCACGACAAGCGCGAGGCGCAAAAGAGACGCGATTGGCAGCGCCAGAAGGCCCGCCTGCTGCGCGATCATGGTTGAGCCGCGAGGGCGGGAAGACGGCTGGGCCTCATCCCTTTCTTTCATCCAGGATGGTGATCTCGCGGCGCGGGTAGGGGATATTGATGCCGTTGGCCTTCAGCGCGTCCCAGACCAGGAAGAGCACGTCGGAAGAGAACTTGTTGGGGCCGTCATCGAGGCCGTCCACCCAGAACTCCACCCCGAAGCGCACTCCGTGGTCGGCGAAGGCGCGCAGCTCGCAATCGGGCTTTTCCGGCTCCATGAGCACCCGCGGGTGTTTGGCCACCGCCGCCTCGATGATCGGCGGCACCTGGTGCAGATCGGTCTCGTAGTCCACCGTGAACTCCACCTCGTAGCGCTGGCGCGGGTCGTCGTGCGTCCAGTTGATGAAGCGGGTGGTGATGAACTTCTCGTTGGGAACGATGATTTCCTTGCCGTCGAAGGTCTCCAGCGTCGAGGAACGCATGTTGACCTTGGTGACGATGCCCGCCTTGCCGTCCTCCAGCTCGATGAAGTCCCCGGCGGTGATGGAGCGCTCCAGCAGGATGATGAGGCCGGAGATGAAGTTCGAGGCGATCTGTTGCAGGCCGAAGCCCAGGCCGACGCCGATGGCGCCGCCGAAGACCGCCAGGGCGGTCAGGTTCAGCCCCAGCACCTGCATGAGCAGGATGAAGACGGCGAAATAGAGCGCCAGCTCGAAAAGCTTGGCGAAAAGCTCGCGGGTGGAGCGCTCCAGTCCTTCCTGCCTGCGGATGGCGTTCTGGCCGGTGGCGTTGGTGATCTGCCCCAGCCAGAAGAACAGCCCGCCGAAGACGAGGGCCTTGATGATGAAATAGAGGCTCAGATGGATATTGCCCACCTGCAGGGAGATGCCGTCCAGCCAGGCGGCGACATCGTCATACCAGCCGAAGACCTGCAATGTGGCCACCGGGATGCCCAGCCAGATGGCCGCCTTGCGCGCCAGCGGATTGTGGATGTAGCGGGTGATGACGGTATAAAGCAGCCAGATGATGGCGGCGCTCTGCGCCAGACGCAGTTCTTCCGTGGTCCATCCGGCGGCCTGGGCAACGTTGATGCCCACCGCCAGAAAGATCACCAGCAGGAAGGGAAAACGCAGATCGAAGGCCGATTGCAAGAGAGCCAGGGCGCGCCCGAGCAGACCCTTGGCGCCGGCCGATCGCGCAAAGAATGTCTCGAGCTTGCGCCCCGCCAGGCGGGCGGCGAGCCAGGCCAGGGCCAGAGCTCCCAGGATCAGGCCGGTCTGGCCATAGAAGGAGTTGGAAGTGACCTGCTCGATGATGCTGTCCAGCATCAGATCGCGATAGACCGTCCAGTTTTCGATGATGGCGCGCAGCCGTTCCATGGGGGCCTGCCTTGTGTAAATGGTGGGCGGTGAGAGATTCGAACTCCCGGCCCTCTCGGTGTAAACGAGATGCTCTGCCAACTGAGCTAACCGCCCGTGAAATGTGCGGCATGTCTTAGCCCGAAACCCCCCATCCCGCAAGCCAGCCCCAAAAGACGCCCCTCGGCGCATGAAAAATCCCCCATTCGTCGCCATGCGATGTAGGATTTGCGCATGACGGCACAAGGGAGGACATCATGAGACACATTCTGGCCGCTCTGATGGCCGCTTTCGTGGCCTTGAGCACTCCGCTGGCGGCGAAGGAGGTCACCATCGGGCATGGGCAACTGGTTCTGGACGCCAATCTGGAGCTGGCCGAAGGCAAGGGACTGGGCGATGGCGTCCTGGTCATGACCCATGGCACCCTGGCGCACAACCGCATGGAGATCATGGCCAGCCTGCAGGAGCTTCTGAAGGCGCGCGGCATTTCGACCCTGGCGATCAACCTTTCGCTGGGCATTTCCAACCGTCACAACATGTTTGACTGCAACCAGCCCATGCGCCACCGCCACGCCGATGCGGTGGAGGAAATCGCCGCCTGGGTGGAGTGGCTGAAAGGGCGTGGCGCGCGCTCCATCTGGCTGCTGGGGCATTCGCGCGGCGGCAACCAGACGGCCTGGTATGCGGCCACCCGCGCACCCAAGGAGGTGACGAAAGCGATCCTGCTGGCCCCCATGACCTATGATGAAAGGCGCGCGGCGGCGGCCTACGAGGCGCGCTTCGGAACACCCCTTGCGCCCATGCTGGCCCAGGCGCGCGATTTTGTCCGTGCCGGGCATGGCAACGAGCCCATGGAGCTGCCCGGCATCCTCCATTGCAAGAACGGGCGGGCCACGCCGGAGAGTTTCCTGAGCTATCATGCGCCGGATGCGCGCCGCGACACGCCCCATTGGCTGCCCGGGATTGCGGTCCCGGTGCTCATCATCGCCGGAACGGAGGACAAGGTCATCGGCGATCTGGTCGCGCGGGTCAAACCCCTGGCGGACGGCAGGCATGTTCGCCTGAAGGTAATCGAGGATGCCGATCACTTCTTCCGCGATTTTGCCGCCGAGGATGCCGCGGACGCCATCGCCGCGTTCCTGAAGGCGCCCTGAACCATCACGCCGGAGGCGCTCCAGAACAAAAAAAACGGGAGTCGGCGAGACTCCCGTTCTTGTCGAGAAGCTGAAAGGCCGCGGGCCGGTTTCAGCTGTTGACAGCGTCCTTCAGGCCCTTGCCGGCCTTGAATTTCGGGACATTGGTGGCCGGCAGGTCCTTGGTGTCCTTGGTGCCGGGAATGCGGATGGTGCGCGCCGGGCGGTTGGTGACCGAGAAGGTGCCAAACCCGATGAGCCGGACTTCATCCCCCTTTTTCAGGGCCTCCGTGACGGCCTCGATGGCCGCTTCCATGGCCGCCTGGGCCTGGGTTTTGGTCAAACCGGCCTTGTCGGCGATATTCGCGATCAGTTCTTGCTTGTTCATGTCGTCCTTTCTCTTTCCTTGTCTGTGGCTGCGGCGGCATCGCGCCAGCAGGCGGCTTCGGCGGGCATCATGCGATCCCGCATGCGCGAGCCTTGCCATATATCGTCCTGTGAAACTGAAAAAAATACAAACCCGTTCGCCCGAAACCGGCCCGGGCGAATCATGCCCCCATGCACTACACTGTCAGAACCCATGCCGTGTTTTCTATCCCGCGGTCAAGAGAAACCGTGCCATCTGCGTGAATTTTTCACAGATTTTTCCCGCCCGTGTGCTTTTCGGGTCAAAACCATCCTGCCGGGGGGAATTCCCGCGCCCTGAAAAGGCGCCCGCCACTCTCCGGGCGGTCTTCACCTTCCGGACATGGCGGGCGCGGTTTGCATCCTTCATGCGCCTCGATGTGGCGCCTCCCGGATCATTTCCGGCTGACCGGAGCATGACCCGGCGGGCATGGCAACGCCCGCCTAGTGGGCGCGCGGTTGTTCGCCCGCCCCGGGGGCCTTGGCGGCGGCCGCCCGGGCCGCCTTTTCGGCCTCCGCGTCCCATTCTATGGGAACCGGCTTGCTGGCCAGGGCGCGGGCCAGCACCTGATCCACGTGCGCCACCGGGACGATCTCCATCCCCGATTTCACCTTGTCGGGGATTTCGGCCAGATCCTTGGCATTGTCCTCCGGGATGAGCACCGTCTTGATGCCGCCGCGCAGGGCCGCCAGGAGTTTCTCCTTCAGCCCGCCTATGGGCAGCACCCGCCCGCGCAGGGTGATCTCGCCGGTCATGGCCACGTCATGGCGCACCTTGATGCCGGTGAGCACCGAGACGATGGCGGTGACCATGGCCACGCCGGCCGAGGGACCATCCTTGGGTGTTGCCCCTTCCGGGACGTGCACGTGGATGTCGCGCTCGTCGAACAGCGGCGGCCTGATGCCGAAGTCCGTGGCCCGCGAACGCACGTAGCTGGAGGCGGCGGAGATGGATTCCTTCATCACGTCGCGCAGATTGCCGGTGACCGTCATCTTGCCCTTGCCCGGCATGTCCACCGCCTCGATGGTCAGCAGCTCGCCGCCCACCTCGGTCCAGGCCAGGCCGGTGACCACGCCCACCTGGTCCTCGCGCTCGGCCTCGCCGAAGCGGAAGCGCGGCACGCCGAGGAATTTCTCCAGGTTCCTTTCGCTCACGGAGATCTTCTTCTTCTCCGTGGTCACCAGCTCCTTGACCGCCTTGCGGGCGATCTTGGCGATCTCGCGTTCCAGGGAGCGCACCCCGGCCTCGCGGGTATAGCGGCGGATGATGGTCAGAAGGGCGGCATCGGAAATGCTCAGCTCGCCCTTCTTGATGCCATGGTTCTTCACCGCCTTGGGGATCAGGTGGCGCTTGGCGATTTCCAGCTTCTCGTCCTCCGTATAGCCGGCGATGCGGATGATCTCCATCCGGTCCAGCAGGGGCGGCGGGATGTTCAGCGTATTGGCCGTGGTCACGAACATGACGTTGGACAGGTCATATTCCACCTCCAGGTAATGATCCATGAAGGTGGCGTTCTGCTCCGGATCCAGCACCTCCAGCAGCGCCGCGGAGGGATCGCCGCGATAGTCCATGCCCATCTTGTCGATCTCGTCGAGCAGGAAGAAGGGGTTGATGGTCTTGGCCTTCTTCATCGACTGGATGACCTTGCCCGGCATGGAGCCGATGTAGGTGCGCCGGTGACCGCGGATTTCCGATTCGTCGCGCACCCCGCCCAGCGACATGCGCACGAAGTTGCGCCCCGTCGCCTTGGCGATGGACTTGCCCAGCGATGTCTTGCCGACGCCGGGCGGGCCGACCAGGCACAGGATGGGCCCGCGCAGCTTGCTGGTGCGCTGCTGCACCGCCAGGTATTCGATGATCCTCTCCTTGACCTTGTCCAGGCCGTAATGCTCGGCATCGAGCACCTTGCGGGCATAGTCCAGATCCTTCTTGACCTTGGTCTTCCTGCCCCACGGAATGCCCAGCAGCCAGTCCAGGTAGTTGCGCACCACGGTGGCTTCCGCCGACATCGGGCTCATCTGGCGCAGCTTGCGCAATTCCGCCTGCGCCTTCTCGCGCGCTTCCCTGGAGAGCTTCGTCGTCTTGATGCGCTCTTCAAGTTCCGCCAGTTCGTCGCTTTCGCCGCCCTCGCCGGAGCCGCCCAGTTCCTTCTGGATGGCCTTCATCTGCTCGTTCAGGTAGTACTCGCGCTGCGTCTTTTCCATCTGGCGCTTGACGCGGCCGCGGATGCGCTTTTCCACCTGCAGGACGGAGATTTCACCCTCCATGAGGGCAAAGGCCTTCTCCAGCCGCGCCGCCACGTCGGCGATTTCCAGCAGCGCCTGCTTTTCCGGCAGCTTGATGGCCAGGTGCGCGGCAATGGTGTCGGCCAGCCGCGAATTGTCCGAGATCTGGCTCAGGGTCTCCAGCGCCTCGCGCGGCACCTTCTTGTTCAGCTTCACATAGGTGGAAAACTGGTCCACCACGGTGCGCGCCAGGGCCTCGGCCTCCGCGCCTTCGGCATTGACGTCGGGCATCGGGACGACATCGGCCTCGAAGAAGTCGCGCTCCGGCGTGAAGCTCTCGACGCGGGCGCGCTCGACACCCTCCACCAGCACCTTGACGGTGCCATCGGGGAGCTTGAGCAACTGCATGACCGTGGCCACCGTGCCGATGGTATAGATGTCCTCCACTTTCGGCTCGTCGTCGGCCGGGTTTTTCTGGGCCACGAGCAGAATGCGCTTGTCGGCCTCCATGACCTTTTCCAGCGCCTTGATGGATTTCTCGCGGCCCACGAAGAGCGGCACGATCATGTGGGGAAAGACCACGATGTCGCGCAATGGCAAAACGGGCAGACGCGCCTTGTCCACGCCGGTATCCGGGTTGGCAATGGTGGTGTCCGTCATCTGTCTGTCATCCTTGTCTCTGTGGGCGCCGCGGCGGGCGCGCGGCATCGCGGTGTCATCGGCCTGCGGCCACGCGCATTATGAAGGGATTCTGCCCTTTTGGCCAATGGCGCGCAAACTTTTGCACGCAAAAGAGTAAAAGGGCCAGACCCGCCACGGCTCGTGTCAAGGATCAAAATGGGAACGAACGGGATGGATTTCAAGGTTTTTGCGAGCCATTCTCACATTTTCCCGCAGGGCAGGACAACCCCCGCGCCACATGACGAGGGCCACGCACCGGCGTGGCCCTTGTGGAAAGTCTCGCCGCCTTCCGCGCCCCTCAGGCGGTGTCCTTTGCCTCGTCCTTGTCGGCATAGATGAGCAAGGGCTTGGCCTCGCCCTCCACCACCTCGGCGGAGATCACCACCTCCTGCACGCCTTCCATGGAGGGCAGGTCGAACATGGTGTCCAGCAGGATGCCTTCCAGGATGGAGCGCAGGCCGCGCGCGCCGGTCTTGCGCTTGATGGCCTTTTTGGCGATGGCCGTCAGGGCGTCCTCGGTGAAGGACAATTCCACGTCCTCCATCTCGAACAGACGCTGGTACTGCTTGACCAGGGCGTTTTTCGGCGTGGTGAGGATCTGCACCAGGGCATCCTCGTCCAGATCCTCCAGGGTGGCGATGACCGGCAGGCGGCCGACGAATTCCGGGATCAGGCCGAAGCTGAGCAGATCGTCCGGCTCCAGATCCCTGAGCAGCTCGCCGGTCTTGCGCTTGTCCTCTTCCTTGACCTCGGCATTGAAGCCTATGCCCGACTTGTCGCCGCGCTTGGCGATGAGTTTCTCCAGCCCGGCGAAGGCGCCGCCGCAGACGAAAAGGATGTTGGTGGTGTCCACCTGCAGGAACTCCTGCTGCGGATGCTTGCGCCCGCCCTGCGGCGGCACCGAGGCTATGGTGCCCTCCATGATCTTCAAGAGCGCCTGCTGCACCCCCTCGCCGGAGACGTCGCGGGTGATGGAAGGGTTGTCCGACTTGCGCGAAATCTTGTCCACCTCGTCGATGTAGACGATGCCGCGCTGCGCCTTCTCGACGTTGTAATCGGCCGCCTGCAGCAGCTTGAGGATGATGTTCTCCACGTCCTCGCCCACGTAGCCGGCTTCCGTCAGGGTGGTGGAATCGGCCATGGTGAAGGGCACGTCGAGAATGCGCGCCAGGGTCTGCGCCAGCAACGTCTTGCCGCAGCCGGTGGGGCCGACCAGCAGGATGTTGGACTTGGCCAGCTCCACGTCGTCGTTCTTCGAGGCGTGCTTGAGGCGCTTGTAATGGTTGTGGACGGCCACCGACAGGATGCGCTTGGCGCGGTCCTGGCCGATAACGTAATCGTTGAGCACCTCGTAG
>Ga0256841_1003452_pt1 | contig 11819 bp, 10 predicted proteins | sample 356308metaG_FD_185971 | JGI IMG/M metagenome (GOLD analysis project Ga0256841, IMG submission 185971) | Hydrothermal vent microbial communities from Mid Atlantic Ridge, Atlantic Ocean - 356-308 | ecosystem: Environmental > Aquatic > Marine > Hydrothermal vents | place: Atlantic Ocean: Mid...
CGAATCCCCAAATTATGGCATGGATTATGGATACTTATAGTATCGCAGTGGGTTATGCGGAGCCTGGAGTGGTTACCGGGAAACCGATAGATATAGGTGGATCTTTAGGGCGAAACGAAGCGACGAGTCGTGGTTGCATTTTTACGATATATAACCTTTTGAAGCGGTTGAATAGAAACGTGGAAGATCAAACGGTTGTGGTTCAGGGCTATGGAAATGTAGGTTATAATGCGGCACAAATAATTCACAATGACGGGGCGAAGGTTATAGCGGTAAGCGACAGCAAGGGTGGGGTTTACAACCCTGAAGGGCTTGATCCGTGTGTTCTTTTGAATTACAAAAAGGAGCATGGTTCCTTCAAAGGTTATCCGGGGGCGGAAGAGGTAACTAACGAGGAACTACTCGAACTTGATTGTAATATTTTAATCCCGGCGGCTCTGGAAAATGTCATCACCAGGCATAATGCGGATAAAATCAAGGCGGATATAATTGCCGAGGGAGCCAACGGACCTACCACTACTGATGCCGATGAAATTCTCTTTGACCGTGGTATTTACCATATACCCGATATTCTTGCAAACGCGGGTGGTGTTACCGTATCTTATTATGAATGGGTGCAGGGACTTGAAAGGGACTTCTGGTGCGAAGATGAAGTAAACAGGAAGCTCAAGAACATCATGGACATGGCTTTTAATTGCGTGTGGGATATTGCCCAGAGAGAAAAAGTTCACATGAGAATGGCTGCCTATATTCTTGCGTTGTCAAGGGTAGCAAGGGCTAAGTTGTGGAGAGGATTGTATCCGTAGAAAAAAATTCCCCTAAAGTGCACTTTTTATGTGACAAAAGGGAAAAAGTTCTGTATAAGATAACATAATGTGATAACTGTACCTAAGTCTGTTTAAATAGAAAATTACAATATTCCTATTAGCTGATTGTTTCATGACCTGAGGCAAATGGTGAGGAGTATTCGTTGCTTTGTAAGAAAGGGGGTGATACAGGCGCTTCGATGAGGTCGGGTTGGTTTGGGAGAAAATTGACTCGAAAGAGAAGCTTGGTAAAGTAATTTGTAAGTTTTAGGGGCTAACTATTCAGTCAAAGAAAAAAAGGAGGAAAAGTTATGAAGAGGAAGATATTTATCTTTCTTGGTTTTGCATTTCTTGTTTGCTTGATGGCTTATCCTGCGTATGCTGTTGATTTTAAAATTCACCTTGATATCAACAACCGCTTTGAAGTGACAAATAATGCGGAAGCCATAGCCACTTATACTAACGGTTCCAAGACCAATGATTGGAGCATTTATTATGGCGGTACGGAGTATGCTCCATATTTGCGTGGGAGCGGTTTCCTTGGAAATACCAACGATGATAGTGGAGATGCGACTGGCCAGGACGAAAACAATGACCACTTCTACGGTGAAACAAAGGCGCGCATGCGCTTTGAATTTACTACCGACGACAACATGGTCAAGGGTGTATGGGCCATGGAGGTTGGTGCATTAAAATATGGTGCAAGTGGTTCCCTTGGAAGAAGCCATGGTGGCGGACTCTCCGGCGACGGTGTAAATACCGAGACCAGGTTTCTCTATGTAGATTTCCAGAATCCTCTGGTATCCCACAGCAGTAGGCTGAGACTCGGTTTGCAGCCAATTAAACTTAACAAGTGGCTGTGGACTGAAACTGCAATGGGTGTTCGTTACTTCGGCAGCACTCAGAATATCGACTACGAGGCTGCCTGGGTAAGAGCTCAGGAAGACTTTACAAACGAATTGAACGACGATGACGCGTTTTTCGCCAAGCTGACCTACAAGCCAAAATGGGAAGATCTCAGTCTCAAACTTGGTCTTTTCTTCTGCATGCTGACTCAGGGTAATGACACATCTTCTCTCTATGATCCTGACGGGAATGCTTACGCAGGTCCTAGTTTCACTTACGACCAGGATGACTACTACGTAGGCCTCGACGGTGGAATGCAGTGGCAGTCCTTCTTCGCCAACTGGGATTTTATCTACCAGTGGGGTAGCGTAGATTTTGATGAGAACGTTGTGGAAAACGGCACTGATGATTCCCTTGACCGTTCTGCTTTCTTTATCCACACGGATTTGGGTTATCACTGGACGCCACAATTCACCACGACGTTCACCTTCTGGTATGCAAGTGGTGACGATGATCCTAATGATGGTGATGCAGATAACTACGACAACATCGACACCGACGTGCCTGGTGATGTTGTGATCTTTGAAGAGCAGGTAACCGATGATAACTCCTGGACCGATGCTCCGTATCTCCTGGATAAGGGCTTTGTATTCTTCAGGCTTAAAGCTGATTACAAAGTGACCAAGAAGTGGAGTATTGCCCCTGCTCTTGCATACATGCAGCTTGCTGAAGATACCTACAACGGCGACAAAGATGTCGGTTTTGAAATGATGTTGTTCTCCAAGTACAACATCTGGAAGAACCTGAACTTCAACTTTGCCGCAGGTTACCTCTTCGCTGGCGATGCCATGGACGCTTGGACAAGCGACGCTAGCTCTGCCAATAATTACGATGGTGATGCCGACGATATGTGGAGAGTTACAGCCGGTATCAGGTTCAAGTTCTAATTTAACCTGAAATAGACGTTTTATGCTGCCCTTCGGACGAAGGTTCGAAGGGCAGTTTCGTTTCTCTTTGGGAAAATCGTGGGCTACCTTGTTAATTGCCCTCCCTTACCACCACACCATAAGCCATGCTTTTAACAGTCACCCTTCAATTTTACACTTCACAAAACCTTCTCTTACCATTAAAATGAAAGACTTTCAGAATCATCCACATGCTAAAGCAAAGAAATGCCCGAATATCTCTTTGCATGTGCATTTATAATTGACTCTATACAGAGCTTTTACATAGAGGTATAATACCTTTCGAAGTTCGGTTAGTGGTATAAAATTCACATTAACTTCTTTAGAATTCAAAAGATGTAAAATAAATAAATTTAAGGGTTGTATGAATAATGAACCTGCCTGAAATGCCAAAATTGAAAATAGGGAATTTGGAACCGAAACTTCCTATTATCCAGGGAGGGATGAGCGTGGGTATATCCCTGTCCGGGCTGGCGAGTGCCGTTGCCAACGAAGGAGGGATAGGAGTAATAGGTGCGGCCAGTATCGGGATGCTGGAACCGGATTTTGATAAAAATTTTAAAGGCGCAAACAAGAGGGCTCTAAGGAAAGAAATAAGGAAAGCCAGGGAAATGACCGATGGGATCATCGGGGTGAACATTATGGTTGCGCTGACTGACTTTGAAGATCTTGTCAAGGTAGCAGTCGAAGAAAAGGTAGATCTTATTTTCCTGGGAGCCGGTCTTCTGCTGAAATGTCCCCGGACACTGTTAAGTGGCAAAACCCGTGATCTGACGACAAAGATTATCCCCATTGTTTCATCGGCCCGGGCGGCTAGGATTATTTTTAATTCCTGGGCAAAAAGGCACGGGGATGTTCCCGATGCTGTTGTTGTTGAAGGTCCGCTTGCCGGCGGTCACTTGGGGTTTAAAAAAGAACAACTAACTGACCCGGAATACTCCCTGGAGAAAATAGTGCCTGAAGTAATTTCCACTATTCGTAAATTCGAGGAAAAATTCGACAAGCAAATCCCGGTAATTGCGGCGGGTGGAATATTTACCGGTGCAGATATGCTTAAGTTTTTCAGGCTGGGTGCATCGGGAGTGCAGATGGCGACACGGTTTGTTGCGACCCACGAATGTGATGCGTCTATTGAATTTAAAGAAGCGTACGTAAGGTGCAAAAAAGAAGATATAGTTATAATTGACAGTCCGGTAGGATTGCCGGGAAGAGCCATCAAGAACGAATTCCTTGAAGCGGTATCCAAGGGGAAGAAAATGCCCTTCAGGTGCTATTGGAAATGCTTAAAGACATGCGATTACAGGAAGGCTCCTTACTGCATTGACCTTGCCCTTACGAATGCAAAGAAGGGTAACCTCAAAGAAGGGTTTGCCTTCGCGGGAACAAATGCTTATCGCGTAGATAAAATTATCTCAGTAAAAGAACTTATTGCCACTTTATTGAAAGAATACAAAGAAGCTTTAAGTGCACGAAGTTAGCATTGCAGAAAGTTTGATCCGCATACTAGAAGAAGAAATGCGTCCTTTCGGAGACGCAAAACTGGAGGGGATAAAAGTTCGGGTCGGTGAACTCTCAGGGGTTATAGCAGATGCTCTCTACTTTGCCTTCGAGGTGTGTTCTAGGGGAACAGTGGCAGATGGTGCTCAACTGGAAATAGAGGAAATTCCTGCAAAGGGATTTTGTAATTTTTGCAAAAAGGAATTCAGACTTGAGGTTCCTTTTCTGGTATGCCCAATGTGTGGGACACCAGATATCGAGATACTTTCTGGTAGGGAACTTGAAATTGATCACTTGGAAATAGATGATGGAAGTTGAAATAGAATAGTTTTAGAGTACCGATCCTCGGATGGAATTTGAAAGTGATATACATTCGATCCGGGGATTTTTGTTTGTAGGCACCATATTTCCCCTTTTAAGAATTGCCGAGTAATATCTCGAAGAGGGTAATATGCTAATTGCATCCTTTTATGATGGTGTAGAAATCCACCGTGGCAACAAGTTCATAGCCGTTAAGTTTGTGGTTCCGCATCGCGTGATATCGACTTGCAGGGTCAATGGCGGGATAACTGACAGTCTAGAGATGGTCTTTAATCACCAGGTTTGTGAACCTTCCGATCATTTCCCCCCCGTCCAGAAGTTAGCAATTGATGAACCATCCGCCTACATGGAAAAGATTTGCAGCATTTATAAGCTTTCCCATAACAGTGCATCTCTCAGCACCGCTGCCAACATGAATTGCGCATCCATCCAGAGAATGGAATTTAGGAAACTGGAAGTGGTAGCTATCTGTACGGCCGGTGTTGAGGGTAATGCAGGTTGTGCGGGGGATCCGGCAAACATATACGAAGAAAATGGACAATTTCGGCCCGTTGAGGAAACAGAAACCAAAAGCTGCGGGACGATCAACGTGATAGCTTGCATTAACAAGCCACTCATTCCAGGTGCCATGGTTAGGTCGGTGATAACAGCAACAGAAGCAAAAGCAGCAGCACTCAGGGAGCTCAATGTAAATTCAAGATACTCAAGTAACTTGGCCACCGGTACCGGAACAGATCAACTTGCAATTGCAAGCATGCTGACAGGTGAGAAACCACTTACCGGTGCTGGCAAACATACAAAGCTAGGAGAATTGATCGGGAAGACGGTGAAAAAAGCAGTAAAAGAGGCATTAAGCTATCAATGCAAGCTTACGCCGGAAAACCAGCGATCGCTTATTATACATTTGGAAAGATTTGGCACAGACCGAGAAACGGCGAAAAAGGAAATAGTAAAGTGTTTGCCGGAGGAGAAGGCTAAACTCTTTGAAGATAATTTCGCGGCCATAGATCGTGATCCTTTGAGCGTGGCTGGAGTTGCTGCACTGGTTCATCTCTTTGACAAGCTGCACTGGGGTATTTTGCCTGAGACATGTACGAAGGATGTTTTCGTGACCCATGGTGCTCATTTGGCTGCGGCAGTATCGGGAAAATACGAGTGCGTACCTCTTTACCGGGACAAATTATCTGAATTGCACCTTACTTGCGATAACGATTCTTTTTTACGGGTTGTTTACAAGTCTTTAGCCATTGGTTTTGAGGAGAAATGGGATTGAGATGGATAGAATGTTGAACAAACACGATTTTCGAATTGTTTTGGTTTTATTGCCGGTGCTGTTCCTAAGTATTTTCTTGCCATCTTCGGCTCGGTCCCTTGAAGTTGACCGTAAGCTTGAAAAAGCAATAGGGATTGAAAAAGAGGCGCAGAGGAAAGCAGATAACTGGAGGAAGGAAAAAGAGACCATCCTGGCCGAGATTCAGGATCTGAAACATCGAGAGCAGTGGCTTGATTTCCAGGACAAAAAGTACAGAGGGTACATCAAGGAGGAAGAGGGAATTATAAAAGAGCTAGCAAGGAAAAAAGAGGAATTCGAAAAGATCAGTATGAACCTTGAGCCGTATCTCGAAGAGATATATGAACGACTTGAGTCTTTCGTGGAAAACGACCTTCACTTCCTTCCTGAAGAACGACAGAAGAGACTCTCGTTTCTTCGGAGTTCTCTTGATGATTACAGGGTTGGGCTGAGCGAGAAGCTGAGGAGAATTCTAGAAGCGCTCCAGGTAGAAGCAAGTTATGGCAGAAGTATAGAAAAGACAGACGGGATTCTCGATTTGAAGGGTGAAAGAATAGAAGTGAGTTTCTTGAGGGTAGGTAGGCTGGCGCTTTTTTTTATTTCTGCGGATCGCTCCAGGGTGGGATACCTGGATAAAAATACAGGCACGTGGAGGCTTCTTGATCACAAGTATGCAAAGGAAGTGTTAAAGGCCATTGAAATGGCAGAAAGAAAACGAGCTGTAGAACTTGTCGATCTTCCCGTGGGTAAATGGAAAACGGCCCCTAAAGAACAGGAGAGGTCAAGATAGCGTTCGTGCTATGATGAAGAGCTATGAAAGAGAAACCGATAAATCGGTTATATTCATACGGGTTTGTGCCATTCCCACGGTTAAAACCGTGGGCTAGGGAGCGGCAAGCACCATGGGCTAAAGGGGTGATCATATACAACTAGTAAAAGGTGCATACAGCCTACGGTTAAAAGATTGGGCTGCCAACAATTATAGAGGTTGGATATATATGGGAGTGTTGAGGAGCATACAGATTAGCATACTAATGTTGTTGGGGGTAGTGGTTTTACTCTTCTTTCCTAAACCCCTTTTAGCCGTGGAGAATCAATGGAAGAAGGTTGAAAAACATGCCAACCAAGAAGTTGTACAGGCGCAGCGTGATGCGGTAGAGACAGATGCCATTATCAAAAAGGAAAAAGAAGAGTTACTCAGAGAACTCGCAGAGCTCAAAAACCGGGTTGGGAAGAAGGAAAGTGGCCTGGAGGAATTGAAAAAGCGCTTTGAGGAGTTGAGAGAAAAAGAAGAGGAGATGAAAAAGGAACTGGATGCCTGGGAAGAGGAAATTCACACCCTGGAAGGAGCAGTTAAAGGCGCTTCGAAGGACTTTGACAAGATCCTGAGGAATGGCTTGATTTCACCCGATTATCCTGAGCTTATGACAGAAGTTGAAGATCTTGCAACCAGCGATCGGTTCCCTTCTTATAAGGACATCGAAAGCCTCGTAAATGCACTTTTTGCGTACATGAAATCCAGCGGTGAAATAGTAAAAAGCCGTGGAAAGCTTATAGACAAGGACGGAAAGGAAGCTGTAGGTGAAATTGTTAGAATTGGCGATTTCATGTCGATTTACAGAAGTCCTATAGCCACGGGGGCTCTTCGCTATGATGCCAAAAGCAAACTCCTGATCGCCTATCCCGGTAAACTGCCATGGAGAACTAGGCGGGCATTTGGCAAATACATCGAAGGTTCCGTGAACCATCTTCCCCTTGACCTTTCCCACGGGGCAATTTTTAAGGAATACTCCGTTGAGCGAGGGATAATGGAGTGGCTCAAGTCAGGTGGCTTTCTTGTCTGGCCCATATTGCTTATCGGGGCGGTGGCAATGGCGTTGATTTGTGAACGCATTGTTTTCTTGAGCAGGATAAAGAAAACATCGACAGAGGTAACAGCCGAGCTTGACAGCTTGATACAGGAAGGTAATTTTGAAAGTTGCAAGGAATTCTGCAAGAAATACATTAAGATTCCTACGTGCCGGATTATAGAATCGGGCCTTGAAAACTTATCTGCATCCAAGGATGTGCTCGAGAATGCATTGCAGGAAGCTATTTTGCAGGAATTGCCCAAGATTGAGAGATTCCTGCCAACCTTGAGTGTGCTGGCAGCCATAGCTCCTCTCCTCGGACTACTTGGTACTGTAACCGGGATGATCAATACGTTCCAGGTTATTACCCAGTTTGGAACCAGCGATCCGAGGATGATGTCCGGGGGGATCTCTGAGGCCCTGGTTACCACTCAACTTGGTCTGGGTGTTGCGATCCCGATACTTGTTATGCATCATTTCCTTGAAAGGCAGGCGGACAAGATTATAGATGAAATGGAGGAAAAAGGGACTGCTCTTACGGTAAGTGTCTTGAGAGCCCAGGACAGAAGCGAGGATAAGTAGGTGGCGTATCCTGATATTATCGAGATAAGCATCAATTACCTTGAGAAAGGTGGGCGTGTAATGATCCCGCTTGTTGGGATATCGCTCTGGATGTGGCTCCTGATATTTAGAAAGTTGTGTGAACTCTACACTTACAGGAAGCAAGAAACAGGTTCACAGCAACTATCCTTTCGATCTCCGGGTTTCCGGGGGTGGAAAGCTTCGCTTTTGAAAGAATTTGTGGAAAAATGTTCGTGGGACCCGGAATCAGATAAGAAATTACTAAAGGTTGTTATAAAAAGACAGCTATCTACCCTGGAGAAAGGTGTTAAAATGATCTTGGTGCTAGCATCGGTGGCTCCACTTCTTGGACTCCTGGGAACAGTAACCGGTATGATAACTACCTTCGATGTAATAGCAATCTTCGGAACGGGTAACGCGAGGGCGCTGGCTGCAGGAATTTCCGAAGCGCTAATAACGACACAAATTGGGCTTATCATAGCCATACCGGGACTTTTCATGGGGAATTTCTTAAACAGGGAGGTTCAGAGATATCATGACCGCATGGAACGGTTCGGGCTTAACCTCTACAGGTTGCTCGAATCGAGGCCTGAGTTGGCAAAAGAGTGGGTTTCTCAAGGGGTGAGAAATGATTAGTGTAAGATACAGCAGGCACAGGAAGACCCGGGCTGTTGACATCAACATGGCGCCCTTGATTGACATGGTCTTTATCCTTTTGATCTTTTTCCTTGTCACTACGAGCTTTGTCAGGGAGTCAGGAGTTGATGTGCAGAGACCCAGAGCTAAAAGTGCTGTCACAAAAGAGAAAGTCAACCTGATAATAGGAATAACCAAGGATGGGATGATTTACATGGAGAACCATCCTGTTGATATACGTTCGATTCGTGCGAGGATGGAACGTTTTCTTGCTGAAACGCCTGATGGTTCAGTGATTATTGTTGCCGATAAGGACAGCAAAACGGGTACTGTTATCCAGGTGCTGGATGAGTGCCGGCTGGCTGGGGTTAAGAATATAAGTGTGGCGGCGAAAAAGGAGTCTTTGTGAACAGGCTTAGCTTTACTCAACAAATACTTATCGTTTGCCTCGCATTTGGCATAAATGCTGCCATCCTGGGATTAATCCCCGTATTGTCCGGGAACAGCAATAACTGTAACCGGGAAGGTTTTAGTGAACCCGTTCTGGTAGATGTTTACAAGCCACCTCCATTGCAAAAGGAAGAAAAAGAGAGAAAAGTTACTCCGAAATCCGATATAAACCCCAGGAAAATCCCTGTGGTTTTGCTACAGAAAAGAAGCGTGAGAAAAGTTAGACCCAGGGTAAACCTTAACATAGATGCTTTTCAATTTGATGTTAATCCGAAACTGGAGCTGGGAATTAACGTCGTTCCTCCAGATCAACCGAAACTTAACGCCCCTCTTTCTGCAAAGGAATTTGGGCTTGGAGAGGTGGACCAGGTGCCTCGGATTATAAGGAGAGTTGAACCCATGTACCCGTATTCGGCAAGAATAAGAGGCATCACCGGAAAGGTGATTGTAAAATTTCTTGTAGATACGAAAGGTTATGTCCGGAAGCCGGTGATCTTGAAGGCTACACCTTCTGGAATTTTTGATGATACTGTTCTTCGGGCAGTGCGTAAATGGAGGTTCAAACCTGGCTACTGGCGCGGACATCCCGTTGCCACGTGGGTGGTTCTCCCCATACAGTTTAAGTTAAGTGGCTAATCATGAGGAACTGTAAGCTCTTCCGAAATGTTTTCATTTTATTCTTGGTACTTATTGGTACGATCAATATATTGCTTGCGGCGGAAAATCAATACTTACCTTCTGGTTTAAGATCAGTACTGGTAAAAGCCCAGGAAGCGATAGACAAGAAATCGTACAAAAGAGCCGAAGAACTTGTAACGAAGTATCTTAACAAATCGCGCAAACCTCACCACCTGGCGTACTACGTGCTTGGAAACGCATGCTACCTGGATGGAAGACCGCTTGATGCTTACAGCGCCTACCGTTATGCTTACAAGCTAAATCCTTCATATCGACCCGTGTGTATCAATCTAGCAAAAGTGTGCTACGATCTAAAGAAGTTTAAGGAAGCAGGAAATCTCTTCCTCCATGCCTATGATATTTCTGAGAAACCAGATCCGGAGTTACTCTATGAAGCCGGGGCGGCTTACTATCAGGGTAAACTATATGGGAAAGCAAAAGCCGTTTTAGAGCGACTGATAAAAGAGAACCAGAATATAAAAGAAGCATGGCTCAAGCTTTTTGTTTTCACCTGCCTGGAACTGAAGGAATGGAACACTGCCGAGCATTATCTTCTGTGCTTTCTAAAAAAACATAAGACCAAGTCTACTTACTGGAAGCTCCTTGCCCAGGTAAGACTACAAAGGAATGATTACAGTGGAGCTGCAGTTGCCCTCGAAGTTGCCTACAGGCTGGCACCTCCTTCTAGCTGGAAATGGAAAGAGCTTGCCGATATATACTTATATATTGGGGTGCCGCTTAAGGCAGCAAGATGTCTCGAGAAGGCATACGGTAAAAACCCGTCCCCTGGGCAACTCGATAAAATTGCAAAAACCTATGCTGAGGCTCATCGAGTGGAAAAGGCAGTTTTATACTATACTAAGGCACTATCAAGGAAACCGAGTGCTTCAAGATGGTTGGAGATAGCCAAGTTGTACTACCGAAACGGGATGTGGAAGGAGGCAACCAGAGCGCTTGAAGAGTCTTTAAAGCTTGATTCTCGAAATGGCCTTGCCCACCTCCTTTTAGGTTATTCTTCATGGAACCTCGGTAACGAGACCCTCGCTCTGAAAGAACTTCATGCTGCTTCAAAGTATGAAAAATACCGCGATCAGGCTCTCGCGGCACTTGAGGTAATTAAAGAAACGATGGAAAAAAACGATAACCGTTCCTAATCATGGGCTCTACGCTTCGCTCAGGCCGGAATGATGCTTTTTGGATTGTACTCATCTTGTTTCTTTGATTATTTGCTAGTTCTAGAAATCCAAACTTATCACAGTTTCCCCTTATGTAAAAATCCTTTTTGAGTGAGAAACCGATGAATCGGTTATTGACGTAACTAGTCATTCATTTACCCACGGTTAAAACCGTGGGCTAGTGAGCGAACCATAATGAACCGCTCGCTTGGCTCAAGCCGTGAAGAACGCTAAGAAGGAAAATATTGGGGGTGGCCGGTCAATACCGCCCACAGTACCTTGCACCCTTTCAGGCTAGCCAGGGCAATGGAGAACAAGCATATCGCATGAGGCGTACGCAAGACACAAAGTTTCGGGTGCCAACTCAACGTGTCTGAACTTAATAGCATGCCCGAAGGCTAGGTTCTTTCCTTGAGCAGGCACTTGCCCCGTGAAATTTTTATCCAGTGAAACCTTGTATTGTTTCACCAGGACCGAAAGGATACGTAGTATTTGACTGGGGCACTGCTCAAGGAAAAAAGAATATCCCTTTGGGCTCTTTGCTTGCCTCGTTAAATCTTGCAGCATTTAACTGGGACGTCTTAGCGGTTCAAAGTTGGTTGCGGCTTCGGTGCCTTAGAATACTTCCCTATAAACATGTAGCGTTTTAGCGTGTCATAATTCTTATACTACCAGTGTCCGTCATAAATGAACCGCCCGCTTCGCTTAAGGCGCAAAGAACG
>Ga0256841_1003453_pt1 | contig 11819 bp, 9 predicted proteins | sample 356308metaG_FD_185971 | JGI IMG/M metagenome (GOLD analysis project Ga0256841, IMG submission 185971) | Hydrothermal vent microbial communities from Mid Atlantic Ridge, Atlantic Ocean - 356-308 | ecosystem: Environmental > Aquatic > Marine > Hydrothermal vents | place: Atlantic Ocean: Mid...
GGATTGGCGGCTGACGTGATAGAGTACCGGAATGAACCGACAACAGTTACTTGCCGAAGAGTTTGCCTTGCAGCCGGATCTTGTTTATCTGAATCATGCTGCCGTAGCTCCCTGGCCACAGCGCACCTGCCGGGCGGTGGAGTCCTTCGCCCGGGAAAATGGTGCCGAAGGAGCTCGTAACTACCCTCGTTGGGCAGAGAGAGAAGCGCGGCTGCGTGCACAGCTATCCACTCTCATCAACGCCCCTGCTGCTGATGATATCGCTCTGCTCAAAAACACCTCCGAAGGGCTGTCCGTAATCGCCTGGGGACTGGAGTGGAACCAGGGCGACAATATCGTCAGCAGCGATGAAGAGTTCCCGTCCAACCGGATTGTGTGGGACTCTCTGCGCAGCAAGGGGGTAGAGTTGCGTCAGGTTCCGCTTGGCCAGGGGGCAACACCGGAAGACGCCCTGATTGCGCAGATGGACAGCAACACCCGCATGCTTGCGATCAGCTCGGTGCAGTATGCCAGCGGTCTGCGTCTGGATCTGAAACGGCTGGGGGAGTATTGTCGCGCCCATGAGATTCTGTTCTGCGTCGATGCCATTCAGAGTGTGGGGGCGATAGCAACAGATGTTCAGGCGGACAATATCGACTTCCTGGTTGCCGATGGACACAAATGGATGCTGGGACCGGAAGGGGTTGCCCTTTTCTACTGCCGGGCGGAGCTGCGGGATCGGCTGCAGCTGTATCAGTATGGCTGGCACATGGTAGAGGACTACCTGAACTATGATCGAGCCGACTGGCAGATTGCCGGAACGGCCCGCCGTTTCGAATGTGGCAGCCCCAATATGCTGGGGATCCATGCATTGAGTGCCAGCCTGTCGCTGTTGCTGGAGTATGGCATGGAGCAGGTAGAGAAGCAGTTGCTGGAAAATAGTCGTTTTCTGCAACAGGCAATCAGCCGGCATGAACAATACGAGCTGTTGAGCCCTCGGGATGAAGGGCGTTTCGCCGGAATTGTCACTTTTCGTCATCGCTCACGCTCCACCGGGCAGCTTTTCCGGCAGCTGACCCAAAGCGGTGTTGTCTGTGCCCAACGTGGTGGCGGGATCCGTTTTTCTCCCCATTTCCATACCGCTACGGCCACACTACAAAAGGCCGTGGCCATGCTGAAAAGCTGTCTCTGAACTTTGCAAAATGGAGGCCGTCGCTGGAGATCGATTTTCGGTGGGAAGTCGAGTGGAGGGGGCGTCTCGCCAGCGACATCCGTAATCGGATTGGAAGTTACAACATATGGACAGAAAACTACTCTTCAGGCAAAATGGTGTATTGACCTTTCAACGGAGGAGTTACATCTATGGCGAAAGAAGAGAGTATAGAAATGGAAGGCAAGGTGATTGAGACCCTGCCGAATACCATGTTTCGAGTCGAACTTGAAAATGGTCACATTGTCACGGCCCACATCTCCGGCAAGATGCGCAAGCACTACATTCGAATCCTTACGGGTGATGAAGTAACGGTGGAGTTGACCCCCTACGATTTGACCAAAGGACGTATCATCTACCGCAAACGATGATCTGCACAATATTTAAGTGTTTTCTTCTGTTTCACCTTTAATATCTTGATTTTTGCGATGTTTGCGTGGCACAACATCGAACAGCAACTTCTCCTCATCGGCGCTGATAGTCACTCTGCCTCCCTGCGCCAGCTGCCCGAACAGCAGCTCATCGGCCAGTTTCTTCTTCAGGTGGTCCTGTAGCAGACGGGACATCGGTCTTGCACCCATGCTCTTGTCATAACCGTGCCGCGCAAGCCAGGCGCGCGCCTTGTCGTCCACGTTGAGAGTGACGTGCTTGTCCATCAACTGGGCCTCGATCTGTGCAACCAGCTTGTCGACCACGAACCCGATGGTCTTCTCATCCAACGGCTCGAACTGGATGACCGCATCCAGCCGATTGCGGAACTCCGGTGTAAAGCTCCGCCGGATCGCCTCCATTCCGTCCGAACTGTGATCCTGCGACGCAAACCCGATTGAGGGCCGGCTCATCTGCTCTGCGCCCGCATTGGTTGTCATCACGATGATGACGTTTCGAAAATCGGTTTTGCGGCCATTGTTGTCGGTAAGGGTGCCGTGGTCCATCACCTGGAGAAGCAGATTGAACACATCCGGGTGAGCCTTCTCTATCTCGTCCAGCAGCAACACCGCATACGGGTGTTTGTTGATGGCCTCAGTGAGCAACCCTCCCTGATCGTATCCAACGTAGCCTGGAGGCGCTCCGATAAGGCGGGAAACCGTGTGGCGTTCCATATATTCGGACATATCGAAACGGATCAATTCGATTCCGAGCACGTTGGCAAGTTGCCGCGTGAGTTCGGTCTTGCCTACCCCGGTTGGCCCGGCAAACAGGAACGAGCCGATGGGTCTATGTTCATCCGCCAGCCCGGAGCGCGCCATCTTGATGGCCGCCGCCAGAGTGTCGATAGCCTCATCCTGACCGAAGATGACCTGTTTCAGCTGCTGCTCCAGCCTTCCCAGCAACTCCATGTCCGAACTCGAAACCTGCTTGGGTGGAATCCGCGCCATATTGGCAACGATGGCCTCTATGTCCTTGACGCCGATGCTCTTCTTGCGGCGTGATGGGGGCAGCAGATGCTGGCTCGCGCCCGCCTCGTCAATGATATCGATAGCGGTGTCCGGCAGATGTCGATCGCTGATGTGGCGATGGGCCAGTTCCGCTGCACTGCGAAGGGCGGCTGAGCTGTATTTTACCTCGTGATGTGACTCATAGCGGGATTTCAGACCTTCCAGAATCTGTACGGCTTCCGATACGGTGGGCTCTGCGACGTCGATTTTCTGGAAACGCCGGGCCAACGCCCGGTCTTTCTCGAAAATGGAGCGATACTCCTGGTAGGTGGTGGAACCGATGCATCTCAGCTCGCCCGAGGCCAGCATGGGCTTGATGAGATTGGATGCATCCATGACGCCACCCGATGCGGAGCCGGCTCCAATAATGGTATGAATCTCGTCGATGAACAGAACTGCACCCGGCTCTTTTTTCAGCTGTCCCAGCACTGCCTTGATGCGTTTCTCGAAATCCCCCCGGTATTTTGTACCCGCCAGCAGTGCCCCCAGATCCAGGGAGTAGATAACGCTATGAGCCAATATTTCGGGAACTTCACCATCGACTATCTTTTTGGCCAACCCTTCGGCGAGCGCAGTCTTTCCCACCCCGGCTTCACCGACGAACAAGGGGTTGTTCTTACGGCGACGGCAGAGAATCTGAACAGTGCGATCGATCTCCTGCTTGCGCCCGATCAGGGGATCGATCTTTCCCTGTTGTGCCAGCTCGTTGAGATTGGTTGCAAAACTCTCCAGCGGTGATTTTCCATTGGCATGCTCGGACTGTTCCTCCTCATCCGTACCATGGTGACCTTCTTCGCTGCCCCCCTCCTCCTGGAGTTTGGAGATGCCATGAGCGATGTAGTTGACCACATCGAAACGGGTGACGTTCTGCTTGCCCAGAAAGTAGACCGCCTGGGACTCCTGCTCATTGAAGATGGCAACCAGCACATTGGCTCCCGTTGCTTCATCCTTGCCGGCCGCCTGGACGTGAAACAGGGTGCGCTGCATGACTCGCTGAAATCCGAGGGTCGGCTGGACATCGCGAATATCCTCCGCTGCCAGCTCAGGGGTGTTGCTATCGATAAACTCGGTCAAATCGCGACGCAATTCATCCATGTTCGCCCCGCAGGCACGCAGCACGTCTGCCGCCGCCGGGTTGTCCAGCAACGCCAGCAGGAGGTGCTCAACGGTGATGAATTCATGCTTTTTCTCCTGCGCTTCCTTGAAGGCAAGATTCAGCGTGAATTCCAGCTCTTTACTCAACATGGATCAGGCAATCTCCATGGTACATTTCAACGGGTGGTTGTGCTGTCTGGAGTAGTTTTCCACCTGGGCTACCTTGGTCTCCGCGATATCCCGGGTAAAGATACCGCATACTCCCGCCCCCCGGGTGTGTACCTGCAGCATTATCCGGGTTGCCGTTTCCCGGTTCATGGCAAAGAATCTCTCCAGTATCAATACGACGAAGTCCATCGGTGTAAAGTCGTCATTTAGTATTATGACCTTGTACATCGGCGGACGTTTCAGCTTGGGCCGGGACGTTTGTGTCGAGATCTCCCCCGGCGGACTCTGATTGTCTGCATAACTACCCATAACAATATCTCAGCTTGGGCTTTTTTCCACCCATTCACATATGTTTGACAATAGCCTCTCCGAAGCTGGAACAGCTGACCTCGGTTGGGTTGTCCATCAAGCGCGCAAAGTCATAGGTTACCGTCCTGGCTTCAATGGCACCGGCAACCCCCTCAATTATGAGATCGGCCGCCTCGTTCCATCCGAGATGGCGCAGCATCATCTCGGCCGAAAGGATAAGGGAGCCGGGATTGACCTTGTCCTGCCCGGCATACTTGGGGGCGGTTCCGTGGGTCGCCTCGAACATGGCTACGGTATCGGAGAGGTTGGCTCCGGGTGCTATTCCGATCCCTCCCACCTGGGCGGCCAGGGCGTCGGAAATGTAGTCACCATTCAGATTCAGTGTGGCAATCACGTCATACTCTGTGGGCCGCAGGAGAATCTGTTGAAGAAAGGCATCTGCAATGACGTCCTTGATGATGATCTCACTCCCGGTATGCGGATTCTCCATCCGGCACCATGGACCACCATCAATCTCGACGGCTCCAAACTCCTCTTTTGCCAGCTCGTATCCCCACGTCTTGAACGCCCCCTCCGTGTATTTCATGATATTCCCCTTGTGTACGAGGGTAACGGAGGTGCGCTGGTTGTCGATGGCGTACTGGATGGCCTTGCGTACCAGGCGCCGGGTCCCCTCTCTGGAGACTGGCTTGATCCCGATTCCCGAACTCTCCGGGAAGCGGATCTTCGTCACCCCCATCTCCTCTTGCAGAAATGCAATCAGCCGTCTGACCTCCGGACTCCCTTCCTCCCATTCGATACCGGCGTAGATATCCTCGGAGTTTTCCCGGAAAATCACCATATTGGTCTTCTCCGGCTCCTTGAGCGGGCTGGGTGTTCCGGCAAAATAGCGAACCGGTCGCAGGCAGACATACAGATCGAGCTGCTGACGCAGGGTTACGTTCAGGGAACGAATCCCGCCTCCCACAGGGGTGGTCAAGGGTCCCTTGATGGATACCACGAAGTCGCGCACCGCATCCAGGGTCTCCTGCGGCAACCACGTATCGTTTCCATAGATCTGCAGTGATTTCTCTCCTGCATAGATCTCCATCCAGGCGATGCCTCGTCTTCCGGAGTAGGCCTTGTCCACCGCGGCATCCACGACCCGGCGCATCACGGGGGTGATATCGATACCGATGCCATCCCCCTCGATGAACGGGATGATGGGACGTTCAGGGACGCTCAGAGTCCCGTCGATGTTGACGGTTATCCTAGTACCATCAGCGGGAATATCGATTTTGGTGTAGGCCATGTGAACTCCTGGATAGTGATAGATAGGGGCGATCTTAACATTTTCAACCGCCACCGGCAGTAGCCGCAGGTGACAGAGGGGGCCAAATCGGATGATATTCTGCCTGACAAATAGAACGTAATGCGTTGCTGCAAAACGTGAATTCAAGTAATCGACTGGTTGGAAGGCCGATCCCACAGGGAATCTAGCTGCGCCATTCCGCGACCGATCATCGCCCTGCGCATTGTTCGTTATTCGAGAGCGATTCGAAAGTGGAGTGGTAGGAGGTGGTGTGTGGCGGGGAGATCGTGAGCAGATCTCCCCATTGACTCAGAGAGATGCCAGATTGATCAGAACGACCCCCTTCTCCACCCGTGTTGCAAAGGTATTGGTGCATCCTTCATCGGGTGGCAGGGCTTCGCCGGAGGAGAGATCGATCTCCCAGCTATGCAGGGGGCAGGTGACCACATTGCCGTGAACGATCCCCTGGGAGAGCGGCCCCTGCTTGTGGGGGCATGCATCCCTTACGGCAAAAATCTCGTCGCGACTGGTACGAAACAGAGCGATGTCACCCTTCCCTGTCTGTACGATACGTGAACCGAGGCGGGGGATCTGTTCCAGACTGCCAACTTCTACCCATTCAGACATATCAGAAAACCCTTTGTAGTTTGGTCGTCAAATTTCATGCGTCGGTAACGATCTTGATTGGGGCAAAACGTCCGCTCTCCTGACGATCACCGGCAATCTGTGCCCAGGGATCCTTCTGGGCGATTTTCTGCGCCTGGAGGAAACGCTGGTAGAGCGCCTTGCGCCGGGCCTCGTCTTCAACGAGGTTCTCCTTGATCCAGGCCAGTCCCACGCGCTCCAGCCAGGGGGCAGTGCGCTCCAGATAGCGGGCCTCCTCCCGGTAGAGCTGCAGGAAGGCTCCGCAATACTCCAGCGCTTCCTCCTCGGTAGCGACTTTACAGAGCGGATCGGCGGCGCGCACCTTGACTCCGCCGTTGCCTCCAATGTGCAGTTCGTAACCGGAATCGACACACACCACGCCAAGGTCCTTGATGGTGGCCTCCGCACAGTTACGTGGACAACCGGAGACCGCTATCTTGAACTTGTGCGGCGTCCATGAGCCCCAGGTCATCTTTTCGATCTTGATTCCCAGGCCGGTCGAGTCCTGGGTACCGAACCGGCACCACTCGGAACCGACGCAGGTCTTCACCGTCCGCAGTGACTTTCCGTAGGCGTGCCCTGATACCATACCGGCCTTGTTCAGTTCGGACCAGACAGCTGGCAGATCTTCCTTCTTTATCCCGAACATGTCGATTCGCTGGCCGCCGGTAACCTTGAGTAACGGCACCTCGAACTGCTCGGCGATATCCGCAATGGCGCGCAGCTCCGCCGGGGAGGTCACGCCTCCCCACATACGCGGTACGACAGAGTAGGTACCATCCTTCTGAATGTTGGCATGGGCGCGCTCGTTGATGAAACGCGACTGGGGATCATCCTGCGCCTCTTCCGGCCAGGCTGCCAGCAGATAGTAGTTGAGAGCCGGACGGCAGCTGCTGCAGCCGTCGGGGGTGCGCCAGTCCAGAGTCTTCATTACGGCACGGATGGTGGTCAGATGATCCTGCCTGATGGTGTTGCGGACGTCGTCGTGGCTGTAGTCGGTGCAGCCGCACATGGGTTGTGTCTGTGGTGCGGCTGAGTAGTCTCCACCCACCGTGTCGGCCAGGATCTGTTCCACCAGACCAGTACATGATCCGCACGATGCCGAAGCCTTGGTATGAGCACGCACCTCATCCAGAGTGAACAGCCCCTTCTCCACGATGGCTTTGACGATGTCCCCTTTGGTCACCCCGTTGCAACCACAGACCTCGGCATCATCGGGAAGGGATGCCGCTGCGTTTTCCCCTCCATGGCCGGAGTCACCCAAATGTGCCTGACCAAAGAGCAGCTGATCCCGTATCTCGCTGATGTCGGTGCCATCACGCAGCAACTGGAAGTACCACGCGCCGTCCACCGTGTCACCATAGAGAACGGCGCCTTCCACCCGGTTGTCCTTGAGTACAATCTTCTTGTATATCCCGGCACTGGCATCGTGCATTACAATCGCTTCGGTATCCTCACCACCGGTAAAGTCACCTGCCGAGAAGAGATCGATACCGGTGACCTTCAGCTTGGTGGATGTGACGGAACCCTCATAGTGGCCGATACCATATTCCGCGAGGTGATTGGCACAGACCCGGGCCTGTTCGAACAGCGGTGCAACCAGTCCGTAAGTTACACCCCGGTGCTGCACACACTCTCCAACCGCATAGATGCGCGGGTCGAAGGTCTGCAGCGTGTCGTTCACCACAATACCGCGCTCACAATGGAGCCCGGCCTCCCGGGCAAGCTCGATGTTGGGCCGGATCCCTACCGCCATCACCACCAGATCGGCCTCTAACTGGCTGCCATCCTTGAAGCGCAACCCCTCCACGCGCTGTTCGCCCAGGATGGCTTCGGTCTCCGCCTCCATCTTGAACTTCAACCCCCTCTCTTCGAGAGTGCGCTGCAGCATGGACGCAGCGGTCTTGTCCAGCTGGCGTTCCATCAGGGTGTCCAGAAGGTGTACCACGGTCACATCCATCCCCTGCTGAAGCAGGCCGTTGGCGGCCTCCAGGCCGAGCAGCCCACCGCCGATCACCGCCGCTCTACGGTACTGTTTGCTGATGGCGAGCATGGAGTCCACGTCCCCGATATCCCGGAAACCGAGGACCCCTTCCATGTGGTGTCCGGGAACCGGGATGATGAACGGGCTGGATCCCGTGGCCAGCAGCAGGCGGTCATACTCGGCAGTAGTGCCATCTTCCGCTATGACACAGCGTCTAGTACGGTCGATCCTGACGACCTTCTTGCCCCGGTGTAGGGTGATGCCGTTCTGCTCATACCATTCCAGATCATTGAGCATAATCTGGTCGATGGTTTTCTCTCCGCTGAGCACCGGCGAGAGCAGGATCCGGTTATAGTTGCCATAAGGCTCATCACCAAAAACTGTAATATCGTACTTATCCGGGGCCAGTTTGAGCAGCTCTTCGAGCGTGCGCACACCTGCCATGCCGTTTCCAACCAGTACCAGTTTGTCTTTGCTCATAAAGGGTTCCACATTATCAATAACCGAAAATAGGGTTGCGGCACGATTTGAACTGCCCGGCATTTGCGCTTAGCAATTTGCGCGCCATGTCGGAGTTCCGGCCTTTCGAGATTGTTTACAAACAGATTTTCTGCAAACAGCGGGTTGAGACAAGGGTCAATTTCAACACGGTTTGCGCACCAGTATACAGCAAAATCGAAACCATTTTGCCCTCTATTGGTGCGCTATCCGCCTCCCGGGTGAAGAGCCCCCGCTCCCTCAACGACGAAACTTCTTTCTGTCGACCACCCAAACAGCAGCTTCGAGACGGGAGTGGAGGTTGAGCTTCTTCAGCAGATGCTTGACGTGAACCTTGACGGTTCCCTCTGTGATCTTGAGCTTGCGCGCTATCAGTTTGTTGCTCAGGCCGCTGGCGATGAGATCCAGGATCTGCTCTTCCCGCTCGGTCAGACCCGCCTTGTCGGGGTCTCTCGGTGCAGACTCCTCCCGAAGTGCGTGAGCCAGCAGTTCGGTAAGTTTGTCGCTGATTACCAGCCGTCCCCTTGCCGCCACCTGAAGCCGCTCCAGAATCTGCTCCGGCTCCATATCCTTGAGCAGATAGCCGTCGGCCCCGGCCCGGAATGCGGCTACCACGTGCTCTTCGTTGTCGGAGACGGTGAGAATGATCACCCGGGAGTCTACGTCGGTCTTTTTGATGGCCTTCAGTGTTTCGATGCCATCCATCCCTTTCATGTTGAGATCGAGCAGAATCAGATCCGGATTGAGCTCGAGCGCCAGCGCAAGCCCTTCTTCCCCGCATGCGGCCTCCCCGACCAGCGTGAGGGTGTCGTCCAACGCAATGAGATCGGCTACCCCTTTCCGGAAGAGAGGGTGATCGTCGATGGTAACCACAGTGCTCCGCCGGGTCTGATTCATGGCTATGCTGTTCTCCGTAAGTTTTCATCCGGCCCGCTGGCATGGACGGGAGTGAACGCCAGGTTCACCTCTGTTCCACCATCTGTTCCCCGGGATACCTGGATGTTTCCTCCAAGACCGCTGGCCCGCTCATTCATGATGGCCAGGCCGTAGTGATCCAGCCGCTCGGCCCGCTCATTGATTCCGATGCCGTCATCACTGATACGGATCTTGATCTCTCCATTGTCATTGTGGAGCGATACCTCCGCATTTTCGGCCATGGAGTGGCGGGTGACGTTGGCCAGTGCCTCTCGAATAATGTGCAGGACGTGGATCTCTTCGTTGGCGCTCAGTTGACACGAACCCAGCTGGTTGTCGAGACTTATGTCGATACCGCTGCGACTGCGAAACTCTTCCACGGTCTCTTCCAGGGCCGCGCTCAGCCCCGGTCCGTCGATCTTCAGTCTGAAGGTGGTGAGAAGCTCGCGCAGCTGCCGGTACGCCCTGCTGATCCCTTCCCGCAGCTCGTCGATAACGGGGCCGACGCCCTGATATCCATCCGATTGCGACAGGATGGCATTTATCCGCGCCACCTGGATTTTCAGATAGGAGAGTGACTGGGCCAGCGAGTCGTGAAGCTCACGGGCGATAACACTCCGCTCTTCCAGCAGCGCCAGCCGCCGGCCCTCGGTCGCGCGGCGGGTGATATTTATCGCAATGCCGATATGGCGGGCTACCGCTTCGAGCGACCGTTTCTGCCACTCCTCCAGGCTCCTGCCGGGCAGAATTTCGGTGAGAAGTACTCCATACTGCAATTCCTGATCGCGGATGGGAGTGGATACCACCTGCAGCAGCTGGTTGCTACTGCGGCAGAATTTCATGGTGTGGGTCTTGTAGTCGCCGAAACAGCCAGGGCAGTTGGGAGGCGAGCAGGTATCCGGCTCCCCTTCGATATGGGTGCGCGTGGTAGCCAGCTTGATCGCCCTGCCGGTATCGTCGTCTCCGGTCAGACAGATGGCTCCAGGGCCCATCCCCAGCAGCTTTTCGACATCCTTCAGCACCGCAGTGTACACCGCCTCGGATATGGGGGCGGTATGCAGCCGTTTGGTAGTATTGTAGAGCAGCTCCAGCGAACGGTTGCTGCGCTCGAGGTCAGTGGTTTTCTCATGGACCCGCACCTCTAGATCGGCATACTTCTTGGACAGGTCCTCGGCCATTACATTGAATGCTGCACCGAGCTGCCCCAGTTCATCGTCGTTGGTATGCCGGGTGCGAAGGGAGAAATCCCCCCGGCGGGCGCTCTTGGCGCAGGCCAGCAGCTCCCGAAGCGGGACCAATACGCGATTGTTCATCAGGTACATCGCGAGAAATACGACGAACAGCGTGAGGAACAGCGAACCTATCTGGATCAGGCGCAAAAGGCGGATTTTGGACTCGACATCCTCTTCCAGCAGTTTGACCATGGAATCGATATCGGCAACGAACGGATCGACGAGCGAAAGATAGTCCGACCGCCTGCCCGCAGACCCGGAATCATTGCCATTGGCAAGCCTGAGAAACAGGGGTTTGATGGTATTCTGCCAGCGCTGCATGATCTGCCGGTACTTGGCGGTCAACCCATTGTGGGGGTTCTTGGAGAGTACCGATACCAGCCTTGGATCAACGAGACGCGATTCGAACTCCGCCACCAGATCATCAGTTCTGCGCCTGAAGCTCTCCTTGTCGTGCGTAGCCGCCAGCTCCTGGGCCAGAGCATTGGCGATCCGGTAGGACTGCATGCGCAACGTCCCGGACTGATTGATGGCAGCCGCCACACCCTGCGTCAACTCTGCGACGATCACCGAACTCACCATGCTGGCAAATGCCAGGGCAGTGATGGTTGCCATCGCAATACCCATGCGCAGCAACAGCGATCTGCGGGGAAGCCGGTACATGGCGCGATTATAGCGTCGATAGTAGTGACTACAAAGCTGAGCCCAGCAGAACAGGGGGCGAAGCGAGCTCTCAACTGCCCATATCAGTTCATATCCTCTCCGGATCACCCACATACCACCAAAAATATCGGGGGTGGATATTACCTTTCTAATACTGGGGGATAAAGACGGAAATATTCCGCCAAATCAATGCGTTGAGAAAATTACCCTATTACCGCCTTGGGGGTATTGAAGTTCCGGCCGAGAGAAATCATCTCTTGCAACCCCTGCTGTTCTGTCGTTAAATCCATTACAGACGGTAATGGATTGAGTTTGGGATCGATCCAGAGTCTGCCCGAGGGGTCTGCCCGGGATGCGGAGCGGATGCGCATGCCGCGGAGACGGGTCCATT
>Ga0256841_1003454_pt1 | contig 11819 bp, 6 predicted proteins | sample 356308metaG_FD_185971 | JGI IMG/M metagenome (GOLD analysis project Ga0256841, IMG submission 185971) | Hydrothermal vent microbial communities from Mid Atlantic Ridge, Atlantic Ocean - 356-308 | ecosystem: Environmental > Aquatic > Marine > Hydrothermal vents | place: Atlantic Ocean: Mid...
CCCCAAGGAAATGAGATCGCGGCGGGATTCGTAGGCGGCCAGGATCCGACGAAACCTGGCAGCCGCGTCCTTGTGCCCCTCGGTCACGACTTGGTCCATCACCCTGGAGAGACTCTCGAGCACGTCCACGGCCGGGTAATGGTTTCGCGAAGCCAACTCCCTGGACATGACGATGTGGCCGTCCAAGATGCCCCGCACCTCGTCGGCGATGGGCTCTTCCATGTCACCTCCTTCGACGAGGACCGTGTAGATCGCCGTGATGGATCCCTGGTTCGTGCGCCCCGTGCGTTCCAACAGACGGGGCAGGGCGGCAAAGACGCTGGGCGGATATCCCCTCCTGGCAGGGGGCTCTCCCGCCGCCAGGCCCACTTCCCGAAGCGCCCGGGCGTATCTCGTGACCGTGTCGAGGAGAAAGAGGACGTCGTGGCCCTGATCGCGAAAATACTCGGCCACGGCGGTGGCGGTCTCGGCGCAGGTCAAACGCTCCATGCTCGGCCGGTCGGAGGTGGAGCAAACCAGGACCGACCGGGCCAGTCCCGCCTCACCGAGAGGGCCCTCGATGAATTCACGCAACTCCCGGCCCCGCTCCCCCACGAGACAAATGACGTTGACGTCCGCCTCGCTGTTTCTCGCAATCTGGCCCAGGAGCGTGGACTTGCCCACTCCGGAACCGGCAAAGAGCCCGACTCGCTGGCCCTTGCCCACGGTGCAAAGCCCATCGAGAACCCGCACGCCCACCGACAGCGGCGCGTCGATTGGGGGGCGGGAAAACGGATCTGGTGCTGCCCGACGGACATCCCATTGCACCGGGGCATCCTGCAGCGGGCCCCGTCCGTCGAGCGGCCGACCCAGGCCATCCAGGACGCGACCAACCAACCCTGGGCCCACGGAAATCTCGAGCCGCCGGCCCTGGGGAGAAACCCTGCTGTCAGGACCAATGCCGTCGAGGGGGCCCAGGGCCGCAAGGAGAACTTCTTCGCCGCGAAAACCGATCACCTCGGCGGAGAGGGCGGCACCCTGAACCCGACTGATGGACACCAGGTCCCCGAGTCGAACTCCCGGAACCACCGCCTTGATCACCAGGCCGACCACCTCTGTGACGCGGCCCTTCGCCACGGTGGTACCCGCAGCATCCAGTTTCGCCAGCGCCCTGTCCAGTCCTGCCAGGGGAAATGGATCGCGGGAACCGTCTGTCATGGAACATCTCCTGGAGCGTCTGTTCGACAAGGATGACTCGATGGGCTCGGCCGGAAACGCGCGTCACTCATTCATGCCCTCCAGGAGTGTCCGTTCGATGGCTGCGAGCTGCGTCTCCAAAGTCGCGTCTATCTGTCCCGCTTCGCTGTCGATGAGGCAGCCGCCCCGGGTGATTTCTGGATCTCCTATCAGGTCCAAGGAGGCTTCAGGCAACCTGGCCATGAGATCACTCCTGCGGCGTTTCAAAATGTCCAAATCCTCGGGCGCCACCCGGATCACGATCCGACGGCACCAGGAAACCTGGTCGAGTGCTTCGATCACCTGCGTTTCGACGAGTTCCGGCCGCATCTGGATTTCCCTTCCAAGGACCTTCTCGGCCACTCGGATCGCCAAAGGGACCAGGGATGTGACGGCCTGCCGCCGCAGGGCCTCTGCCTGGACGCGCGCAGCGACAAGCAATTCGGTGACTTGCGCCAGCCCCTCTTGCCGACCGGTCTGGCGGGCCTGGGCGCGGACATCCTCCGCATCCGCTTGGGCCCCGGCGAGCAGCGCCTCGGCCTGCCGGCGGGCCTGGGTCACGATGTCCTGCGCAGTTTCCTGCGCCGAATAAATGGATGGCGCGATCACCACCCGGCCCCCTTTTACGACTCTTGCTCGCACCACAGGCCTCGACTCATCCACGCAACGCACCTCCAAAAAACAAGGTTGGCCCATGTGCGGCGCGGCAGCGAAAAAGCGCAGCCCAAGAAAATTCCAATGGGACGCAGTCCACCCAAGGCCTATACCAACGCCAAAGTTTCAAGGCCAACGCCATAGCGACAAAAACCGTCTCATCGAGCCAAACAATAACAAAGGGCCGTTCTTGACACAAGGCGCCCACAAAACCTATACTCGCGAAAAAAAAATCCATGGGTAGACTCTGCCCGTGGAAAGTCAAGCCGTCGAAGATCGTCGAACCATTGGGCTGACCATATCGGTCAGCCCAGGCCTCTGCCCGGCCAAGCCGGGCTGGCACAACACTGTGCAAGGAGCAGGCTGATGAAACACGTCTTGTCTGTGGCTGTCGCAATTGCCCTGCTGTCGGGCTGCTGGAAAGACCCAGATGCCCCCGACACATGGCTGGCCCAGATCAACAAGAGCCGATTCAAACGTGAAGAGGCCCTGGTCAACCTCTACCGGATTCATGAAACAGCCAAGGCCCTGGCTGAAGAAAAGGGCAAGACCGGAGAAAAGTACAAAAAGGCGCTCGAGAAGTTCCGCAAGAAGGTCAATCCAGCTTTGATGAAGGCCTTCGACAAGAAAATCAACAATAAGTATGTGGTCCCGCAAAAGATCCTCGAACATCTCATCATGTTCAAGGCAGACCAGGCCGGGCCACTCTACACGCGCATCATCGATGAATACGTGAATCGCGACACGGAGAAATACGGTGATGAAGATACCCAGGAAGGCCTGGTAGCCAAAGCGCTCAGCGGGCTTGCCGACCTGGCCACCAGGGGCAAGTGCCCGGAAAACGCCCTGGACACCATCGAGCACCTCGTCAAGAGAATCTGCGTGCGCCACGACGCAGCCAAGGCGCTGGAAGAAACACTGGATCCAAACAGCTTCATCCGAAACGCCGTGGTGAAGGCCATGCCAAAAATCGTGCGGGCCTTCCCTCAGCGGCGAGCCATCATGGGCCGTATCCTATCCACCATTCTCGACTATGGTTTCCGCAAAGGCGAAGTCCAGGACCCAATGGTCAACATCTTTGCCGGTCGAGCACTCGGAGACGTGGGGGATATCAGTCCAAGCACCATCGAAGCCCTCACCAAGTGTCTCTACCGCAAAGGCCGCGGCCGGGCGTTCCATCCATACTGCACCGTGGCCATGGCCAAACTGCCCGACGGCCCCAACGGCCTGCATCCCGCGGTCGAACCGCTCCTGCTGCTCTTCAAGGGCGATCCCTGGGTGCGCAAGATCGCCAAGTTGAAAAAGGCCAAGAAAACCAAGGAAGCCGACGAACTGGCAAAGCGCCTCGACGCCGGCGGAGCCATGCCGCAATGCCCGGAGTTTATCCCCACAAAGTATCGCTACGTTTGTGAAATCTATTGGGAAAGCCGGACGGAGCGATGGGAGGCCAAAGAGCCGGGCGTGGTCCAGGTCAACTCCATCATCACGCTCCGGGAAATCGGCGAACTGGGACCCAATGCCGAGGTGGCCCGCGACATGTACAAATTGTACGGCGCAAAGGCCCTGGAGAAAAAATGGTTTTCCCAGATCCAGGATAAAAAGGATCGCTGGCTGCCAGGCGTCCAGATGCAGCGCATGCAAATCAAAGGCTATGGCCGGGACATGAACATCCGCATGGAATACCTGTTCGCCGCCGGCCGCTTGGGCGCAGCCGCGGTGTTGCCGGAAGTCAAGCGTGACTTCATCAGAGGCTTGGACTGGAGCCAGGATCCCGGCAGCATGGTCAAAGCAGCGGAAGCCATCGCCAGGTCTCCATATGACGAGACCATGGTCCGGACGCTCATCACCAAAATCAAGACCGTCCAAAGCTGGATTGGGCATGCCTTCAAATACCGGATGTTTAAACATGCATCCTGGGCCAAAGCCAAGCGGCAATGCCCCGAAGCAGAAGACGCTATCAACAAGCTGTGGAACGAGTGCATCGACAGCGGGAAAATCGACGAGGTCTGTTTCCTGAAGTTCCGCGACAAGTACTGGCTGCCGGAACTCAAGAAACTGGTGGGCTATTATGAAGCAAACGACGTGAAGGATTATCTCAACCCCGTCTGCGCAAAGAACATGCCTCAGCGCAAGGAACCCGCTTGTAAGACGAAACTCACCGAAGAAGACAAAAAACACGGCGTTCCCAAGTGCGGGGAGTGGGGTCCTTGCAACGCCGAGAATTTCTACACCTGTCTGGACGGGGACCAGCAGCTACGCCTCCAATATGCCGAGGAGGCCAGCCGGGTGGCCACGCCCAAGGAAGCGACTTTGCTCTCATCCATCAAACCACAAGATCTCCTCCGACCCACCACTCGGTCAGAGAAAGATCTGCCACAAAAGGACAAGAGCATCTATTTCGACCCCACAGACCATGCGTTGGCAAAAAATCCCTACGCCATTTTGCCCAAGAAATTGCAGGCCGCCAGACGCCGGCGCGCCATCGAGACGGTCAAGCGCCGTCTCTGCCTCATGCGCCGACGCGTGGACGTGCTCAACGAGTGTAAATACGATGTGGGCTGCTACATCGATGTGCTCAAGGGCACAAAAATCGTCCACCTGCGAGACTGCACCAAACCGGACCAGCCGGAAATCAAAACGAGCAGGCCGGATTGGCGCCAACGCGAAAAGGCTGCCTACATGTTGGCCAACATCGCGCGCAAGGACCGGCGCGAGGATGCGGTTCGCGCCCTCTGTGCAGCTTATGCCGATGCCTCCGTGTCCGTGCGCCGCGCCATCCTCTTGGCCCTCGATCGTCTGGCCGACAAGCGAGATGCGGACAAGGCCGACAGGGGGCAACTGCTCATCAAAGTGGCAGAAGACGAAACCCGCCGCCGCGTCAAGGGTGTGTGGCAGATCAACCGAGACGCCAGGTCTTGCGTGGGCCGCATGCGGCGCCGCAAGCCTGGCAACTAATCCTTTCCTCCGATGGTGATCATCGAGGTCATACAGGGAGCCGAACAAGGCAAGCGGCTGTCCATCGATCGTTTTCCGGCCAGCATCGGTCGGAGCCCTGACTGCGACCTCGTCTTGAGCGACTATCACCTCTCCGCGGAACACATCCAAATCATCGAGCGCGATGGACAGTACGTGGCCGTGGATCTCCGATCGACGAACGGGTCCATGGTTCTGCGTGGCAACAAGCGCATCGTCCTCCAGGGCCCAGACTCGTGGGAAGAGGTGCTCAGGGATGGAGACCGCCTCTTACTGGGGGACCCGACATCTCCCGTCATTGTCGCCTGCACCATCACGCAAGAACCCGAAGCGACCGCAGGCCGCCTGGTAGCCAGTCGGTCCCAGGAAGACGTCCGGGAAATCGAGGGACGGCTCGAAGAAATCCCATCCGACCTGGCGGGGCTTTACCGGGCCACCACCGATCTGGCAAGAGCGGGGTTGGATATCAATGCAGTCCTCGTCACCCTCGCAGATCACGTGTTTGCCATTCTCTCGGGCGCAACGCACGTCACGATCCTGCTTGCAGACGACGACGAGGACCGACTCACGCCGGTTCTCGCCCGGGCCCGAGATGCCGAGGTGGGCCGGGTGCCCTTCTCGCGGGCCGTGCTCAAGCGCGTCCTCAACGATCGCGCAGCGGTGTTGTTGGCCAATGCCACGACAGAACTAGACGGCAGCCAGAGTCTCATGGCTGCCAACATCATGTCATCCATCGGGGTGCCTCTCTGGGTGGGCGAAAAGATCCGAGGAGTCTTACAGGTCGACAACCGGGCCACGAGCGGAATCTTTCGCGAACGAGATCTCAATCTGCTGGCCGTGTTGGCCGGGCAGGCCGCCCTTGCCGTGGAAAATGCAAGGCTCTATCAAAAGCTCGCAGCCATGGCCAGCCAGGCAGAGAGCGAGGCTCGTTATTTTAAGGATCGGCGAAAGAAAATCTGTTTCAAGGATATCATTGGTTCGAGTCCTGCCATGAAGGCCCTGTTCGACCAGATCTCCAAGGTCATGAACACCAGGGCCACCATTCACATCCACGGAGAAACCGGCACAGGAAAGGAGCTGGTGGCGCAGGCAATCCATTACGAAGGAAACCGTGCCGACAAACTGTTCGTCGCCACGAACTGCGCAGCACTTCCAGAAAACTTGCTCGAAAGCGAACTCTTCGGGCATATCCGTGGTGCCTTCACCGGGGCGGACCGGGACAAAAAGGGCCTGTTCGAAGTTGCAGACGGGGGCACCCTGTTTTTAGACGAAATCGGGGAAATGAGCCCGGCGCTCCAGGCCCGGCTCCTTCGCGTGCTCCAAAACGGCGAGGTGCGGCCGGTGGGATCTTCGCGCACCCGGAAAGTCGATGTCCGCATCATCAGCGCCACCAACCGGGACCTCGAAGAAGAAGTCAAGGCAGGACGATTCCGACAAGACCTCTATTACCGCCTGCATGTCTTTCCTGTCCGACTGCCGCCGCTGCGGGAGCGCAGAGAGGACATTCCAGAGTTGGCCCGACATTTTTTGGCCCGATACTGCCAGGAAATGAACCGAGACATTCCTGGTTTTTCCCAAGGGGCCTTGGATCTCTTCGTCGCCTATTCCTGGCCCGGCAACGTGCGAGAACTCGAACACGAGGTGCAGCGCCTCGTGATCCAGTGCGACGACGGCTCGTTCGTCCAGCCCGAAGACCTGGCGCCTCAGATTCAACGCGTCAGCGGAGGGGCACCGGTACGCCCGAGCGGCACCCTCAAAGAGCGCATGGAACAAGTGGAGCGGTGGATTCTCAAAGAAGCTCTGGCCGAGCATCACAACAACAAGACTCGAGCAGCCAAGGCACTTGGAATCACACGAGAAGGACTCCACAAAAAGCTCACGCGACACGGACTATGACGCTCCAAGGAGCATCTCGAGATCAGTGGACGGGGTGGGGGGCTCATCTGTTCGGGATCCTCGTCGCAATGACCTTGTCTTGCCGCATCGATCCCCTGCCCGCAGGGCAAACGAGTCCGATTTTGACCGAAGTGAACAGAGAAATCGAGCGCTTCCGAACCAAGACCAGCCGAAACGCCGCCTGCGAAGCCTTGATTCGCTGGAGAAGGCGGTCGCAATCTCCCACGGAACGGACTCGAGTCGATTCCCTGATCCACCGAGCCCTGTCCCGCGCAGCACCCAGGGAGATGCCGCCGCGCTGCGTGGACCTGTTGGCGCGGCTCCCGCAAACGTCCCGCGCCCGGCTCCATTCGCTGCTCCAGACAGCCCAGACCAGGAAGACACCACGAGTCTTTGCCGCTGCAGCCCGCGCACTGGGCCAACGAGAAAACCGACCAGACCTCCTCGCCGCAGCGGCACTCCTGGCGCAAATGACCGGAGATGGACCAAGCACGGTCGCTGGGCTGGACTGCGCCTTTCTCGCGGGGTTCTTCGATGACATAGCCCAAAACAAACCTTCTGCCCTGACGAGACTCTTTTCGGACCTGGGATGGCAGACGGCCGCCCCTTTGCGCCAGGCGGCATGGTGGCTCCTGGTGCGGCGAGGCTGCAGCCATGAAGCATGGTCGAGGACAAAAGGCATCGCACCCAGACTCCAGATGCAGGGGCACCTGCTGCTGGATACCACGACAGGCCTGATGGCTGCCGCGGGTCCAGACGCCGCCACCCCGTCCATCGAGGCGATGTTCGTTCGGTTTTTGTGCAAAAATGATGTCAACCGAATCGACAACGTGATTGCCCCCATCATGAAAAATCCCTGCCCCAAGGATCCGGCTCTCAGATTCTTGCTGGTGGCCCTTCTCGACAGCCTCTCTACGAAAAGCGATCTTGCGGGACGAAAAGCGGCAATCCTGGACCAGATGGCCCGATGCGGCCCACCTTGGAAGGTGGCTGCCGAACAGTGGCGAGACGCCCAGGGTCCACGAACGGACACCCGGCATTGAACAGGTGGCCCTTCGTCAACGGGTGACCGGGGACGTCACTCCCACTCGATGCTTCCCGGCGGCTTCGCCGTGACATCCAGGGCCAGGCCCCAGACACCGTCCAACCCGACGACCCGTGAACGGATCTCAGCCATGACATCACCGGAAAGCAGGTAGGGCCTGGCCGTCATGGCCCGCTCCGAGATCACCGGCCGCACCACCACCAGATCCCGGCCCAGTGACGTGGCCACCGGGACGAGGACCACCGGACATTGCCAGATATCTCCCAGCAGACCGGCCTGGACCAAGACTTCGTGGACGATGCGGTCTGCCTCACGCAAGACGCCCAGGCGATGTCGGTCGATGAACGCGGCAACCGGCTCCATCGGACCAGGGTCCTCTCCCATGAACAATGCGCACCGATTGATGCCTCTGGTCCGATTGGCGATCTCCACGGTGGCCGCAGCGGCCCGTTGCGGGTCAAAGGGACCGATGAGCAAGGCCGCGTGCTCGTAGGATCGCAGGTCCCCTTTGACTCCCACCGACCGGACCGGCAATGCCCTGACTGAAAAACCCTGCGCTTGGGCCCTGCGCTCCAATCCCGTGACGTCCACGTCCCGAAGAGTCCCTCGTGTTTGTGGCGAAGAACAGAGAACCCGGACGCCCAGCCCAGGACCGGGAAAAGGGTGCCTCTCGAGTGCCGCTGTAGGAATGCCGAGACGACGACCCAGCTCGCGCACCTCCGTCTTGTAAAAATCCTTGAGCGGCTCGATCATCCGACCCTGTCGAATCATTCGCCTGACCAGGCCCACCCGGTTGTGATGGGTCTTGATCACCGCGGCCTTTCGCGATCCCCCGCTTTCTATGGTGTCTGGATAGATGGTACCTTGAGCCATCACGAAATCCCCATCTTCCAGCTTGCCGGCTTCCTCGTCTAGGACCTCTACGAAAAGTTCTCCAATGACTTTGCGCTTTTCTTCTGGGTCTGCAAGCCCCGACAGTGCCGACAAGAACCGCTCGGAAGCGTCGACGAATACCACGTGATCACTCACGTGGGCCTGCTCGAACCAGGAGACCACGGTTCGACTCTCCTGGTCCCGCATCAGGCCCGTGTCCACATGCAGGAGATAGAGGCGATCGGGGCCAACCGCCCTGCCCACGAGCCAGGCGCAAACCGTCGAGTCGACACCCCCTGAAGCGAGCAGCAACACCTTTCGGTCCGCAGCGGACGACCTGATCCCGTCTAAAATGGCTTCCACCTGGTCTGAAACGTTCCAGGTCTTGGCACAGCCGCAGATGTTTTTTGCAAAGTTGACCAGGATGTCCACACCATGGGCGGTGTCATCCACCTCTGGGTGAAACTGCAGACCATACCGTCGTCTCCTCTTGTCGCCCATGGCGGCAAATCGCCCCTGGGACCCGTCTGACGACATGGTGCGACCCAACTCGACAAACCCGTCTGGCAGGGCAACCACGGAATCACCATGGCTCATCCAGACTTCCTCTCGGTCGCCCAACCCTTCGAAGAGGTCGCTGTGATCGAGCACATCGAGGTCCGCCGGACCGTATTCCATGCCCGCATGCTCAACGATCCCGCCATAGTATTTTGCCATCTCCTGGTGGCCGAAACAAAGCCCCAGCACCGGGACGTCCAGGTCGAAGATCTTCCGATCATAGTCCGCCATGCCCTCGTCCCGTGAAGACCGGTCCGGGCTGCCCGAAAGAATGATGCCCTTGAAGCCGGCGAGATCTTCGGCCTTGGTCATGGGATCTTTGAGGACGGCATGGTACCCCGCCGACCGAAGCTTCGTCGCAATGAGATGGGCGTACTGCCCCCCCAGATCCACTACTGCTATCGTCTCGAGTTGCTGCATGTTCGCTCTCCTGGCTTTGTGGGGTTTTGCCTGCCTCCTGTGGCGCTGTCAAGGTCGAAGGACCATACCGTCAGAGCTGCCCAAAGGACCGACGCGCCGACTCGAGTCTTCGCCCCATGCTCGCATCGCTTGCTCCAACAGCGCCGAACGCCGGATAGCATTGCGCCCAATCCCCGCATTCCTCCGACGGTTCTGAAACGACTGGTTGAAAACCAAAAGAAACTGCACCGCAAAAACCGTAAGCTTCATTGCAGCAAAGAGCGTTTGTCGTAACTATTGGATTTTTCGTGACAATTTCCGTTTTTCGGACAACTTCCTTCCATTTTTTTCCTTGAAGGGCACCTAAAACTCTCCTATAAGTTTCTTATGATGGTTGGTCCAAGAAGAGCGAGACTATGAAAATCTGTCCTTCCTGCAAAGGGGTCTGTGCCGACGAAGACTCCAAGTGTCCTCATTGCGGGGGGCCCTTGGGCGGGACGGATCTCACCGATGCAGACGCCCTCGTAGGCATGAGGCTCGGAGGAAAGTACGAGCTGACACAGTTCCTGGGCGAAGGCGCCATGGGCTGGGTCTACCGCGGCCGCCATCTTTCACTCGAAAGCTCCGTTGCGGTCAAAATCCTCAAACCGCAACTTCGTCCCGACGAACAACGAGCCGAACGGTTCAAACGAGAAGCTCGCGCTGCGAGCAGGCTGAACCATCCGCACATCATTTCTGTGATCGACTTTGGAGAGACGGGAACCGGACTGTTGTACCTGGTGACCGAGTACCTCCGAGGAAGCCCTTTGAGTGCCCTGATAACGGAGTCGGGGCCCATGCCCGTCCGCAGAGCTTTTCGGCTCATGACACAAATTTTGTCGGCGCTCGAAGAGTCGCACAACCACGGGGTGGTGCACCGCGATCTCAAGCCCGACAACGTCATGGTGTCCTCTCTGCGCAGCGGTGAAGACTTCGCCAAGGTGCTCGATTTCGGCATTGCGAAGCTTCGGGACTCTGATTCCGCTGCAAAGCTCACCCAGGCGGGCCAACTCTTCGGCACCCCGGACTACATGGCTCCAGAACAAATCCGAAGCCAGAACGTTGACGGCAGAGCAGATCTCTATTCTGCCGGGGTCATCCTGTTCGAGCTGCTCACGGGCCGACTGCCCTTTCAGGCCGACAATCTCTTCGACGTGCTCAAAGACCACCTCTACACCGAGCCGCCGACACTGTCGGAGACCACTGGCGGCAAAGCTTTTTCCAACGACATGGAGAGCGTGGTCCGCAAGGCATTGGCCAAAGACCCCGACGAGCGATTCGCCACGGCACGAGACTTCCAAAGAGCCCTGCGACGCGCAGTGCGCCTGGCAACGGGCAAGGTCCAACGCTGTCCGGCCTGCCAGGCGCTCGTGCGTAGAGAGGCCAAGTTCTGCCCCGAATGCGGTTATCGCCTCAAGGACACACAACAACTCGAGCCCCCGGCCGAGCCGGCTCACCCGCACCGTAAGAGCGCGGCCACCGCCGACACACAGCTCGGCGTACCCCTCGTCAAACAGACTGGACCAGCGGCTCTGAGCAGCAGCCATCCCACCATCGATCGGCTCTGGGCCGGCGGCCGTATCCAGTTCCCCATGGTGGGACGCCAGGCCGAACGCCAGGCCGTCGCCGACCTCATCGAACGCAACCCGCGCGCGCTGCTCCTCAGCGGGGATCTCGGCATGGGAAAAACCACCCTGGCTCGGTTCGCAAGGCAACTGGCACAAAATGCTGGTATGCAGACGGTTTGGGCCGAACCGCATCCCACGCTCTTGCCCCTTGCCTGGCATCCCATCCGTTCTGCGGTGCGCCAGGCACTGGATCTGGGCCAAGGTCCCCTGGACAACGAAATGCTCTCTGCGGCCCTCGGGCCGAGGCCGGACCTGGAACGATGCCGAAGTGGTCTGGCAGCTTTGTTCAGCCTTCCCGGGCCCCTCGATTCGGTGGATCCAGCAAACAGGCTCGCAGAGATGCGGGCCTGTGCCCTGGATGTTCTCTTTGCCGAACCGAATCGCCTCATCGTCTTCGAAGACATCGACCTCTACGACGCCCCGTCCCTGGAGACGATACGACAAATTCTTCGCCGTGCCTCCGCCCGCAACATACGCGTGATCTTCACCTCGGGAGTCCCCATCATCGATGGTCCGCAGATCCAGCACATCCCCCTCGG
>Ga0256841_1003455_pt1 | contig 11818 bp, 5 predicted proteins | sample 356308metaG_FD_185971 | JGI IMG/M metagenome (GOLD analysis project Ga0256841, IMG submission 185971) | Hydrothermal vent microbial communities from Mid Atlantic Ridge, Atlantic Ocean - 356-308 | ecosystem: Environmental > Aquatic > Marine > Hydrothermal vents | place: Atlantic Ocean: Mid...
AAAATATTGAACTATGTAATAATATTAGAAATTTTTTTCATTTAAGTCAATGTAAAAATCAAATCTTATGGAATTTGTTTTTCAAAAAATACTAAATTCTTATCTAACCTGCATATGGATAAAAGAGCTTGATAAAATATACATAGAAATTATACTACTTAAACTTTAATTATTTTTAACAAAGGTTCGGGAAAACAGGAAAAACGTGCAAAGAAGTTATCTTGCCCTGATTCTTCGCGTCCAATTATCATCACGAAGTTCACCGCGTTTAGTTGAGTGAAGTAATTCATAATCGGCATAACCCGTGATGTCGCCAAATACAAAAATAACACCACCTTCTATAGATTGGTATTGCCAAATTTCATAAGGTTTCATATTCAATTCATTAGGATACCGGTCGATCCGGTCGGGAGGACCGTATTGCAAATAAATCCGGCCTCTATCAGTTTTGTAACCTTCTTTTCTGAAAGTATGGAATCTGGCATTGCAAAATTCAATGCGCTTAAGATACTCGTTTTTATACTCATTTTGTTCAGTTTCCGGAACGGGATCCCTTTTCTTCCAAAATTTATATAAGAATTCCCTTTTGGCGTTTAACGAGTCAAGTTTTTCATATTGCTCTATCTCAAACGGTGAAGCAATATATTTTGATTGATCAAATAACCTGTCACATTCTTTTTCGGTATAAACGGCAAATTCGCTGGAAATATATTCTTTGTTTTTATCTTCTTTTTGTTGTAAAGCCGCAACTTTTGGATTGTATAAAAAGAATTTTTTAGAAGAAACAACTTCCCTTTTGGTGGTAGAATCAACCAGTGCCAAAACCAGCAAGTATGTATCCGTAGGATATTTCAATAGATTAATGGCGCCCAATTCGAGAATCGAATTTGATTTCCGGGGTATTCTTTTCTTTCTTTCATAAATCTTAATATTGTTACTATTAAATATAATTTCTTTAAGAGTCAAATCTTCTTGATTTTGATTATTTTTCAGATTGTATATTTCGGAGTAAAAGAAAAGAACCGGGTTCGAAAGGGAATAAATAATTGCCGGATTGGGAATTACTTCCAAATTGTTCTTATAAAAAATAGATTCTTTGTTTATATTAAATTGCTTTATGTTAGAAGCCAATTGAATATCACTGATTTTGAAATCATCACCTATAAACGGCACTATATTTAACTTTTCGTTGTAATCTTTTTTAAAATCCGGATTAACCAAATCTTCAATCGATACATTTAAATCGTACTTTCCCGAGGGTAAAATAAAAGCCAAAACCCCAACTAAAATTTTAGAATTTTTATTACTATCGTTTTTAACACTGTTTGTTAGCTTCCATTGTTTGTTAACTATCAGTTCACCGGTTTTAATGTTCTGTATCTGGATTTTTAATTTAGTGTTATAAAAATATCCGTTTGAATTAGATTTATGTAAAAATTTATGTTGATCAATTGAATAATAAAATTCAATGTAATTAGACGTTGTATCATAAGCAAATTGTGCGAAATCAAACTCAAATTCGGAATTTTGTTGTGCATTGATTGTAATAAAATTTAATATAAAGACAAGTAAAATTGTGGCAAGCTTCATTTTAGTAAATTAATTTATTTTCAAGTAATAAAAATATGAATAAAATCAAACAAATTAAAAAAAGAAAGGCGTCCCCAAAGACGCCTTCCGAATTAATTTTTAACGGAAATATTATTGGATTCCCAGTATAACAGTGAAAACATGGTTATCGGTCGGGAAATCTTTAACATTTCTGTAAGCATAATCGAATCTGATCGAAATACCTTCAACCATTTCATAGTTTATACCGCCACCAACCGAAAAATCGTAGATTTGCTGTTGGGTATTTTCAACCAGGAAATCATAACCACCCCGTAAATACAGGAGGTTTTGGAAACTGTATTCCATACCGAACCTGATTTGGTCTTCCAAGTTATTGTTATTTCTGAATGTAGAACCTAACAACAGATTATTACTTTCATCAAAGTCAAATTGGTAAGCCAAACTAAGTTCGAAATAACTTGGGATTTGAAATTGCTCGGTATCGGCTTCATAAACGGCTCTACCACTAGTTAATGCAGAACCGGGAACATCGGTTTTCACTTTCAGATCTTCACCGGAATATTCCATATTTGTACCGATATTTTTAACAGCTACACCCAAGAACAAATTTTCTTGGAATTTATATTGCACACCGAAATCGATGGCAAAACCAACTGCACTGGTATTCATAATAGTTTCATTAATTAAGCTGAAATTAACACCAGCTGAAACTCTGTCGGTCAGCGATTTTGAATATGCTAATCCCAAAACATAGAACGCAGGTGAATAAGTTGCCCCCGTACCATCGGGATTCTCGAAAGTGGTTATTGGGATATCACCAAAATCCAATGTTTTGAATGAAAGCGCAAATGACCCAATGTCCAAATGTGTACCAATTGCAAAATAGGAAAGGTTAATGTCTGCAATATAGTTCATATAATTGAACATCGCTTCTGTTCCGTTCATTCTATCCAAACCGCCTGGATTATAATACAACGCTTCAAGTCCAGTTACATTGGATACAAATGCCGAACTTGTTGCTATTGATTTCGCACCCACCGGAATCAAGAGTTGTTCAGCTCCGGCAGTACCTTTACGGGAACCATCACCAGCAAACAGAGTCATGTATGAAGCAACCAGTAGTAAAATAATTATCTTCCTCATTCTAAACTCCAAATTGTTTAATCAAATTTATAGCGTGTTGCCGGGTTACAATTCCCACCCGGCAACAAAATATCCTATTAATAATATTTAATCTGTTTTTGTGGCATTATTATAGCGAATTTAAGCACTTTGTCTCCTAATTTAGGATTGGAGACTAATGCTATATACATACCGGACGCAACTCTAAGACCATCTTGATTCAATAAATCCCAGTTAAGTTGCGGTGATAAATCATTCTTTTCCAAAGTACGAATAAGTATACCGGACAATGTGTAGATTTTGATTGTAACTTGTTTCGGCAAATTGGAAAATGTTACATAAGGTTGATCAAATCTACCGCCGGTATAACTTACACCCGGATTATACGCAAACAACGGATTGGGGTAAACCGTAACTTTATCGAATAATGACTTTTCATCATCCGCAGTAATCGTTGTTTGAATTTGATAGGTATATTTATCGTTTTCAGTTGTAATTGAGTAGGGTTCAATAACCAATGTTCCGGTAGGATTAAAGTTATCGCTTGGTGATGCGGCACTTAATCCTACAACATACATAGCATCGAACCACGGACTTTTAGCTACAGCTTTAAGAGAATCGTTAACTCGCGGATCGCTTGTTTTGATTCTGTAACCGTTACCCAAGTCAGCCCATTTGTTATCGTAACCTGTATAGGCTAAATGGTCATCCGGGTTTTCGGAATAATCGGAGTTGAAAATAACTATATATTCTTTAGTTTGTTCAACATCCCCGTAAGGATTCCAAACACCATCCGGTCTCCCCAAAGTATCGTTGGGAAATGCGGTTTCGGTAAATCCAACAGCCAGTCTCCTTTCATCACCATTAGCATCTTTTACGTATGCTGCAAACGGGACATCAACAAAACCGGAATCAACCTCACCGGTTCCCGCTGCCCATACGAACCTCAATGGTTTGCGCACGTATCGGAAAGCTTTACTGGTTTCGCCGAATCTCAGTTCAACACGCCTCATATCTTTAACGCTTATTGCTTTGGAGGTTTTATTGGAGATAGGAAATACCGGTGTAATTTCAGTTAAATCAGACCCAACGTAGTAAACACCTTTTATACTGTCGTTAACTAATTTGAACCAAGGGTTGCCACCTTCAAACGTTACGTTTTTAATTCCCGGATCAACCCATTGGACATTTAATGTAACACCATCAACCATATTGGTAATATCGTCCGTGTTGTATGTAGTTTGGGAGTCGGCAACGATAGTACCTTTTGTTACATCCTTAACATAATAGAACATTTTATAAGCTGTACTGTTACTGTCCAGGAAGAAACCGACTTCGTACTGATCTGCTGTTGTTTGGGCTTTATCATATACCGAATAGGTTACTTCCGCTTCCGAACTACCGGAAACATGTTCCGCTTTAATGCCGGTATAGTACGGAGTAAACAAATCCTTTCCAACAACAATACCTTGATTACCTTTGTCGTCATTAAGTATAGTGGGTATGTTTTTAATCATTCCCACTGTGGCAGTTGCCGGTATCAGATATGTTCCGATAGCGTCAAACTGTTGTATTTCATCCTCATTAAGTGCAAAGCCAACAATCGAGAAGAAATACGGTTTACCTTTAATTAGAGGACCACCTGTAAACGGATCGGTATCTATAGTCAGTTTAAGCACACCTTTTTCGGGATCGCTATAGATAGCCGGATCGAGTTGTGTACCGTCTTCATAAATAATTTTGCGTTCATTGGTTACCGGATCCTCATAAAGAATGGTCTTGATATCATCAGCCACATCATATTTTGCAATCAATTTTGCATTTTCTTGACCACCTTCAACAAGTGCGGTGGAATTTTTATTGTACATAAATACTTCATAACCTTGGAATTTCATATTAAAGCCGTTACCAACTGCATTATAATCGAATTGAGGTTCCGTTTTCCAGATAAACTCAATTGTTTCTTCTGTGGTTTTAACAATCGGTTTAACCACCGGCGGAGGTGCCGGGAAGTTAAAGTTGTTTTGGAATACAAACTGAGCAGATCTGTCGATTTTCTTGGCATCTTTTACAGATGCGAGAGCGGATTTACCTCTACCTACAACGTAAGCAACAATAATGTCAACAGGTTTGCCTGCTTCTAACTTAAATGGACCTGTATTAGACATTTGCCGTTGATCGGTTGGGAATGTATTTATCCATCCTTTAAGTCCAACCGGGTCACCGGAATACATAAATCTACCGTCTATTTGTGTACAATCGTCATTTAATACGGTACCGAACTCCCAATTACAAGGATCCACGAGATCACCTTTTTGGTTCAAACCCCGCAAATAGTTTCTTGCTTGTTCTTCATTGTCCGGGTCACCTTGTGTGGGGTGACTTTGCATATAATGCACGAATGAACTTAATCCTAAGTTTTTTGCGCCATAAATGGTATCGACACCCAAAAGAAGTCCCTTTGTATTAAATGCCATATCCTCGGGGTTTCCGGTTTCTTCCCACGGTCCTTGGAAAAAGTCAATCAAAAAACACGGGGGGTCAACACCGAAATCACCGTCGTTACCATCGTTATAAACATATCCGGCATCGAGAGTAGTATCCGAACCTACAAGGTCATCGATATAATCACCAAGATCGGGATCTGCCCAAACACCGAAATAAACGTCATTCATAACTTCGGAAACGGTACCCGTATTTAGAATGGAATATCTTAAGAAAACAATATTCCCGAGATCGCCTGATGTGGCATAAGCCCACATGGTTTCTCTAATTTCAATACCTTGCGGCTCAACATTGGTGAACCTTCTGTTTTCAGCTTCAACTCCATCATTGAACACAGTCCAAACGGTTTCGTCACCTAATAAATCCGGACTGTCTTCATCCGGGTCCCATTGTCCGTTACCATTTTTATCAACGGGATTATAAACACCATCGCCGTCTCCGTCATAAAAATAGGCACCATATTTAACGGCTGTTGCCCAGTTTTGCCACGCCTCTCCAAATGGCTCGTCTGTAGCTTTCACTACAAAAATTCCTTTGGAGTCTTCATCACCCGCAACATTACCGGGGATATAATCCTCAATACGGGAAGCGGATGCAACGGCATTCGACCACATAATTCCTTGGTCGTTTATACCACTAAGAAAGAATCCCGCAGAAAAAAGGAAGTTTTTTCCGTCTATGAGTCCTTGCGAACTTCCGCCGATATTTACGTCGGCGATAATTCCTTTGCTATTTAAAGGAATACTAAGTTTGTTAACGAACAACCTGTAAGAATCCAGTCCTTCATCGGTTGCCGAGGGTTTTTTGAGATTTTTACCATCCTTATCAATTACGCTGGTAAAGCCCATTAACCCCATCAAACTTAGAAGAAATATCGATTTTAGTATTGTTTTTTTAATGTTTACCATAATTCATACCCAGCTTATTCTTAAAATTCTATTATATTCCACTAAAATTTACTTTGAAACCTAATTTTATCAATCTTGGAATACCAAAATTGCCAGGATTCCTTTCTAAGCTTTCATAATCTTGTTTCCATTTTTCACCGTTTTGCTTAACCAATTTTTTACCTTCTTCAGTTGCAAGGTAATTGGTTGTATAAGGTGATCCGCTCGATCTCCATACATTTACAACATTATCGGCATCAAATAGATTTTCGATTTGCAGATAAGGAGTCATAGAAAGAGCATCTCCCAACGGAAATGTTTTTTCCATTTTCAAATCCACTCTGAAAGTTCCCGGACCATAAGCGGAATTAACATATCCTTTCGTATCACCCCAGTTGGAGCTTCCTTCCAGCAAGTTTTGTTCTGCCAACGGAGTATAAGGTCTACCGCTTGCAAAGGAAATCAAGAAATTAATATTGGTTAATTCAAAGAAACCTAAATCTCCTTTAGGTACGAAGAAATCAACCAAAACTATACCTGTATGTCTTTGATCGAAATCAAGCGGGGCAATTACCTTAGGAACATCATTATCATTTCTGAAAGCAGCAATCAAAGAAGAACTTTGAGAGGAACCTGTTCCTTCGGCAATTGAATATGTATAATCAAATTGCATTGAGAAATAACTTATTTTAGGTATGTTCAAGGATATTGCAACACCCTTAACAGTACCAAAGTCGGAATTTGCAGTAGTAAATACTTTTAACCTTTCACCACCCGGTGTACGGTAAAAATATTTAACTTGTTGATTTGTGAGACCTTGGGTGTTTTTATAAAATGCGGTAATGTTTAATGCAGCTGCATTATCACCCAAAATTTGTCTGAATCCGACTTCGTATTGTGTAGTTACTTCACTTTCTATATAACCGTCCACAATGGACAAATCCGCCGTTTGTTTCAGCAAATCCAGTCTTCTTTGGAACGGGTACAAGTCGATTAACCTTGGTTCCTGAATAAATTTACCGTATTGAGCATGGAAAACGGTCGATTCAGTTACCGGGAATCCAATACCTATACGGGGTGAAATGTGAAATTCAGGTTTTTTGGTTGTAAAGTCCCCATCATCGTAATCGTTAGGATTGGAACCTCCGGCGAACGGGAGTTCCGGATTTTTTAGAATTCTCGCTTTTGAATCGAAATAATCGAATCTTACACCAAGATTAAGTACAAGATCTTCCAACTCAAATCTATCTTGCAAATAACCATAAGCTAACAACGGTTGTGCAGGTCCTAAGTCAGCCCCGATGGCCAAATCGTTACCGAATACATCGTAACCGAGTCTGTATGGTTGTTCTCTTTCAAATCTTTCTTTTCTGCTTTTAGCAGGTATAGTATCACCGGTCGAAGTAACATATTCGCGAATATTTTTTGCCAAAGTCATCGGTGAAATACTGTAGTAGCGTAACAAGCTGTATGTAAATCCGCCACCAAATTCAAACAAGTGTTTACTGACCTGACTGGTGAAGTTAAAATCACCTACGAAAGATCTGTTATTAATTTTTCTATAATAATCATTCACTTTACCTTTTGCCGTAAAAATTCCCACTTCATCACGCAACAATTGGGAATCGTCGGCTTGGGTAGGCATATAAGGATTTTTTAATGTATCACCGTACGCTTCCAAATCGTCAAAGAAAATTCCGTCACCTTGTTCTTGTGTGTAACCTTTATAACCTAAGGTCAAGTTCCAGAATGAAGAAGCCCCAAGGTTTTGAGACAACCTTGCACTGACGGAGAAATTATCCCTTAATACTTTCGGATTATGTTCCGGATTATTCTTTGCATATCTGTAAACAAATGAACGGAAATCCCTTTGAACAAGGTTTCCACTCAATTGCAAATTCATAGATTTTGAAAACTCAAATCTAGTTTTAGCGGAATATCTCCATACGGCATCGGTATTATGAGGTTTGTAGTCGGATTTGTAACCAATTGAAGGGAATTCAATTGGGATAGCCGACGGTTCACCATCAAGGAACCAACCTCTTTCAGCCGATAAGAAAAAAGTATTGTCGGGGTTTCCCGGAATGATCGGTCCGCCTAATGCAACGGTATATAAGTTATAACCATACGGATCTGTAAAAGAAGACGTCAAAACATTTCCGTAAGCGGTATATTTGGGTGAGCCGGCTTTAGTTGTTACGTTAACAATACCTGATTGGGCTTGCCCATACTTAGCTTCGTAACCACCGACTTGAAAAGAAATTTGTTCAATTGCCGCATTACTTACCTGGGAAAAGTTCGAACCCCATAACGGGTCATTTTGAACCACACCATCAACAATGTAAACAACTTCTCCACCTCTACCGCCACGAACGTTAAGTGTAGCGTTACCGGCAGCACCGCCGCTACCGTCGGCTTTTACAACACCCGCTTGTAATGATGCAATATTTTCGACACCAATTACCGGTAATCTTTCAATGGTTTCGGAATCGATAACTTTTACGGTGTTTGTAGCTTTTGCTTCGATTAATCTTTTGTCACTTACAACAATTTCCGAAATTGTTATACCAGGGGAAAGTTCAACATTCAATTCATATGTAACACCCGGTACAATACGAACGTCTTTAATTACTTTTTGACCGTAACCCACAAAGCTGAATTGAACATCGTAGGTTCCGGGAGTTATATTCAATATATAATAGTTACCATTCACATCGCAAGCGGCTCCCAATGATGTATTGAGAATAACCACGTTTGCACCTATTAATGGTTCCTTTGTTTCGGAATCAACAACTTTTCCCGCAAGCTTACCGGTTCCCAGCTGTGCAAATACAAAACTGGCGCTTAGCAGAAAAGTTGCTAAAATATATTTACTAAGCTTTCTCATTTGATAACCCCAAAGTTATTTAGGAAATAACATAAAAATCTTTTCATAGCTTTTCCATGTAAAAAATTAGTACCATTTTGGCTTTAATTAACAGACCTCACCAAAACACTTTGATGAGGTCTGCCATAAATAAATTAGTAATATGTCAATATACTATTATTTCAATAGCATCATTTTCTTAGAGCTTACGTAGTCGCCTGCTTGAATCTTGTAGATATACATACCGGAAGTTAAACCGGAAGCGTCGAAATTAACTTGATATGTACCGGCATTTTTCACTTCATTAACCAATGTAGCAACTTCTTGACCTAACATGTCATATACTTTGATGCTAACATTTGATTTTTCAGGCAACGAGTATTTGATAACCGTACTTGGGTTGAACGGATTGGGATAGTTTTGCGAAAGTGTAAATCTTTCTGGAACACCTTCTTCGTCTTCAACTCCTGTAATGATTCCGAACCATTCAAGCGATTGAGATTGCGGCGAAGTCATACTGAATCCATACCAATAATAGTCCGGTCTTGAATTGATTGCAATAGGATCCAAAGACATGAATGCAACTTTGTTTCCGTTAGCGGTTATGTTGCTGACACCGCAAGGTTTAACTTCAACTGCGGGCACACCAGCAATACCTCTGGTTTCAACTGTCAAGAACACTTCGGCATTACCTGTAGTGTCAACTTCAAATGCGTCAATCCAGTTATTGATCGCACCACTCAATTCAAAAACAGGATCGTAAGTCAATGAATCTGTAGGACCGTTAGCTTGGAAAAGGTCGTATAATGCACCACCTAACACCGTACCCTCTTGGGCAAACAATAAAGAAGGCAACTCTTGACCCGCTGTACCGTCATAACTAACATCGTTATAACTATGAGTTATTCCGAAAACATCATATTCGAAAGAACCGGCTGTATAATCTTGATCGGTAAATCCATTGTCGGCACCTAACCATTCTTGACCAGCTAAGAAATAAGTTCTCGCCGGATCGGCAGCCAACCAAGCGGAGATTACATCCCTGTGATAATAAGCCGGTCCAAGGGTTGCGAATTCATATACATGTTGATAGTTATCAATTAATGTATTATCAAATGGTCCATATGCCCATACATCGGCAGGGAAGTCAATTGCAGTAAAGTCGTTAAAATCATCATGACCGAAATAATATTCTTCGGGATAGCCTTGTCCGTCTTGACCGTTGAAAATTTTAACGGTAGCTGCACCGCTCGGTTGATAAATAAAGTATGAAATTGGTTGAGTTGTGGAAGATAATCCGCCCACGTCGGTAGCTTGTATTTTATACATAACAAATGTACCAGGCTGTTGACCCGGGATTTCACCACTCCAATTATCACCACCAGTATTTGTCATTTGATATTCCGACCAAGTAGCGCCGGTATCTGTACTAACAAGAATAACCGCGCCCGCAACACCGGCATCTCCACCACTCGGGTTATCGTCGGTTATTGTAGCTTCAACCGTTCTCGGGTCAGTTGACAAAGTAGTTAAAAGTTTAGTTACGTTGGAAATAACCGGAGGTCTGTCACCAACCAAATCGACTGCAACAGCAAAATCCCAAGTGTATTTTCTGACCCACCAACCTGGTTGATCGGCAGTGAAACGACCGTTTTCATAATATTTCCAGCCGGGGTAACCAACTGTATTATCCGACCAGAAACCGATTCTGTCACCATCTAATGTAACACCTTCGTGCTTGAGAACAACTGCAAAAACTTCACCTCTTTTAATTGTATCGGGAGTAAACAAGTTGCTCATTTCAACCCATTGAAATACTTTACCATCAAAAGGAGAAGCAACGGGAGTTACAACCCAACCGAACCCACCATCCGACCAGAGGTCGTAGTCAAATGTATTATCATCGGGGTTAGCATTGTCTGCCCATGGCGGTAACGGATAAGCGCCGCCTGTACTGTCGCCCCACGGACCGGTAGCTTCTTCACCAAAGAAATCGGCATTATTGAAGCCATCACCATCGGAAGGATAGAAGCCCATGTACAATGGCGCAGGTACGGAAGTTAATTGATCGAGCGTCCAGTTCAATTTAACCAATCTAAGAGAAACTTGTGCATTAGCAGCGCCGGTTTCATCGGATACTGTGAATCCAGCCGCTTGAATTATAAGATCGGCCGGCGCTTCAAAGTATTGCATCATAACGTCTTGCCCAAAGAAACCGAAGTTAACATTGTAGATACCAAGATCGTCATAACTTAAAGTATCCAAAGTTCCGTTAGTTTCAAAAACCGGTTTTGCAAACGCATTAACAGCTTCCTTGCCGTCTAAAGTTTTAATTTTGGTTTCGAGAATTGCTTCTTTCAAGTTCTTTGCTTTTTTAAGAAGAATTTTTTCCCCATTGGGTCTTAATATTGCTGACGATTGTGCTGTCAACATGCTCGCAAAGAACGCGAGAAAGAATGAAACAGTTAGAAATTTTTTTAGCATATCTAACTCCTTATAATTTGTGAATAATTAAGTTTGTTAAATTTTTGTATATTCGTATGTGAGTTTGAACCAAAAATTGTTCTCCCCGTTGAACGGATAAAAATTACTATAGATTTGTTAATAAATCAAGCGAAAAATGATGGTTGTTTTTATTAACAAGTCCAAATAGAGTTTTCTCTAATTGCAGTTTGAATTTAACACAACCGTTATTTTTTGTCAAGGAATATTTGATTTCTTTTAAAATAAATATTCCTCATAAATATTCCTCTTCCAATTCAATATTTTCAACCTGTTTTACGAAATAAAGTATCAAACAAACCCACATTAAAACTTTTAAATTAATTTTTCAAGTTTTTCAACAAACATAGCTTTAGGAACGGCA
>Ga0256841_1003456_pt1 | contig 11815 bp, 11 predicted proteins | sample 356308metaG_FD_185971 | JGI IMG/M metagenome (GOLD analysis project Ga0256841, IMG submission 185971) | Hydrothermal vent microbial communities from Mid Atlantic Ridge, Atlantic Ocean - 356-308 | ecosystem: Environmental > Aquatic > Marine > Hydrothermal vents | place: Atlantic Ocean: Mid...
ACCACCACCCGGACCGCCTGGAGATCGCCAACCCCGGCGGCCTGGCCCCGGGCATGACGCCGGAGAACATCCTGCGCCACCCGCCGCACCGGCGCAACCCGCAGCTGGCGGCGGCGCTGGCGCGGCTGGGATACGTGGAGCGCGCCGGCCAGGGGGTCGACAAGATGTACCGACTGATGCTGCGCTACGGCAAGGAACCCCCCGAGTACCGCGCCTGGCCGCAGGCCGTCACCCTGGTGCTGCACAACCCCGGCTTCGACGCCGAGTTCGTGCGCTGGGTTTCCGAGGCGCAAAACCGCCAGGGCAGCTTCACCCTCGACTACCTGATCGTGGCCGCGGCGCTGCGCCGGGGGCCGCGCCCCACCGCCGAGCTGGCCCGGGCCCTGGCGCTCGAGCCGCCGCAGACCCGCAAGCTGCTCGCCCGCATGGAGGCGGCCGGACTGATCGCACCCGAGGGCCAGGGGCGCGCGCGGCGCTGGCGTCTGGCCCCCCTGGACCGATAAACTTCGACCATGCCCAGCGAAGAACAGCTGCAACGTTACGCCGATCTGGCCCTGCGCGTGGGGCTCAACCTTCAGGAAGGCCAGCCGCTCGTCCTGGGTGGCCCGGTGGACGCGCTTCCGCTCCTGCGCGCCCTGGCGCGCAGCGCTTACCGGATGGGGGCGCGGGCGGTGCTGGTGGACCTGCACGACCCCACCCTCGGCCGCATCGGACTGGAGGAAATGCGCGAAGCCTACCTGGACGAGGTGCCCGACTGGTTCGTGCAGGCGCGGATTCGCGCCGTCGACGCCGGGGCGGCACTGCTCAGTCTTACAGGCGAGGACCCCTTTCTGCTCCGCGGCGTCGAACCCGCACGTCTGGCGCGGCGCATGCAGGCGGAAGCGCGGGTGCGCCGCCCTTACCTGGAGCGCGTGGGGGCGCACGAGGTCAACTGGCTGGCCATTGGGGCGGCCACCCCCGCCTGGGCGCGCGCGGTCTTCCCCGAACTCGGCCCCGAGCAGGCCACGGAGCGCCTTTGGGATGCCGTCTTCTCCACCGTCCGCCTCGACGCCCCCGAGCCGGAGGCGGCCTGGCGGCGGCACCTGAAACGCCTGCAGGAACGCGCCGCAAGCCTCAACCGCGCGCGCTTCCGGGGGCTGCACTTCCAGGGGCCGGACACCGACCTGTACGTGGGCCTGGCCCCGAACCACGTCTGGAAGAGTGCGGTCGCCGAGGCCCAGAACGGCGTGCGCTTCGTACCCAACCTGCCCACCGAGGAGGTCTTCACCGCCCCCGACCCCGAACGCGTCGAAGGGGTGGCCGCGAGCACCCGCCCGCTGAACGTCGGCGGCACCCTGGTCGAAGGGTTGCGCGTCGTCTTCGCCCAGGGGCGCGCGCAGAAGGTCACGGCCGAGCGCGGCCTGGAGGCGCTCGAGGCCGTGCTCGAAACCGATGCGGCCGCCCGCCGGCTGGGCGAGGTGGCCCTCGTGGAAACGCCCAATCCCGTCTTCGCGAGCGGCCGGCTCTTCCTCAACACCCTCTACGACGAAAACGCCGCCAGCCACCTGGCCTTCGGTCGCTCCTATCCCGACACCCTGGGCCTCGCGCAAGCGGGCGACGAATCGCTCCGCGCCTCCGGCGGCAACGCCAGCACCGTGCACCTCGACTGGATGATCGGCGCACCGGAGGTGGGCGTCTGGGGCGTTCGACGAAACGGGGAGCGGGTGCCGCTGATGGAGCAGGGTCGCTGGGTGGAGGAGTCCCTCCGGGAGTAAAATGAAGCCGTGACGGAACGTCAGCGCAGGCTGCTCCACCTGCTCACCCGGGCCTACATCGAGACCGGCAAGCCGGTGCCCTCGAAATGGCTCGCCGAACGCCTCGGGGTCAGCCCCGCAACGGTCCGCTACGACCTGGCTGATCTGGAAGTCGCGGGTCTGATCCAAAAGCCGCACGCCTCGGCGGGGCGGGTGCCCACGCGCCGGGGCTTCCGCCAGTACGCGCTGGCCCAGCTGCCCCCCGAACCCCTGCCCCACGACACCCTGGAGCGGCTGGCGCGGGTGCTCACCGGTTCGGGCAGCCGCTGGCCGCAACTGGCAGCCCAGATGGCCACGCGACTCGGCGGTTACCCGGTGGTCGTGCGCCTGAGCGAATCCGGACCGCCCCGGGTGCTGCAGGTGCACCTTTCCAACCTGGGCGGCGGCCGGCTCCTCGCCGTGGCCGTGCTCGAAGGCGGGCGGGTGCTCGAGGGGGTGGTCCCCTTCGACCTCGACGACGACGGCTTCCTGGAGCAGGCGGAGCGCTGGCTGCGCGGCCCCTACCCGCTCGCCGAGCTGGGGCGGCGCGCCGCGCCCACCCCCCAGCTGGCCGAGCTGGGGCGCAAGCTAACGAGCGCCTTTGCGGGACCGGGGTCCGAACGCTACCTGGAAGGGCTGGGGACGATGCTCGCGCAACCCGAGGCGCGGGATCCCGCGTTCGTGCGCCGCGCCCTGGACCTGCTCGAGCAGCTGCCCGCGGGGCCCATCACCCCCGCGCGCCGTCTCAACGTGCGCGTGGGCGACGTCGAGGGCCTCAGCCTGGTGCAGGCGGGCTTCGAACGCGCCGGCCGCAGCGGCGAGCTCACCCTGATCGGCCCGCTGCGCATGCGCTACCGCGAGGCGCTCTCGGTCGCCGAGAGCCTGAGCCGCGCTTTGGAAGGAGAAACCGTTCATGCAGGTTAACGTACGTTTGTTCGCTCACTACCGCGAGGCGGCCGGAACGGGCCGCCTCGAGCTGGACCTGCCCGAAGGCAGCACCGTCGCCGACGCCAAGGCTGCCGTGGAGGCGGCCGTGCCCGGCCTCGACCTCTCGGGCGGCATGGCCGCGCTCGGCGAAGATCTGGTGAAACCCGACACCCCTCTACGTGAGGGGGCCGAGCTCGCCTTCCTGCCGCCGGTCTCCGGCGGCGCCGAAGCCGACCGCGTCGCCCTCACAGACGATCCCCTCGAACCCCTCATCGGCGAGCTGGTCGCCTGGGCCACCGCCCCCGCCTACGGCGCGGTGGTCAGCTTCGTGGGCACGACCCGCACCCCCAACAAGGGCCGCGAGGTGCGCTACCTCACCTACGAAGCCTACGAGAGCATGGCCGAGACCACCCTGGCCCGCATCGCCGGCGAGCTGCGCGCGCGCTGGCCGCTGGGGCGCGTGGCCCTCGTGCACCGGCTCGGGCGGGTGAACCCTGCGGAGGCTTCGATCGTCATCGTCGTTTCCGCGCCCCACCGCCCGGAAGCCTTTGAGGCCGCCCGTTACGCGCTCGAGCGGGTCAAGCTGATCTTGCCGGTGTGGAAGAAGGAGCACCTCGAAGACGGAGAAGTCTGGGTCGAGGGCGGTGCCTCCGAGGAATACCGCCTGTAGCCCAACGCCTTTGAAGGTTTCCTCTATAATGCGTGAGTAAGGAGGCGTATGCCGGAAATCGAACACCTCGTGGTCGAGGCCCTAAGCGAGTACGTGTCGTTACCCGCAGCTCAAAACCTGGTTCGCCGCACGCTACGTAAAACCGGCACGCGCGCCGAGCAGCTCACGGAGGAAGGGTGGTTGCGCTTTCTGCGAGGGCCGATACTCGACGAACTGCGGCAATTGCTCCCCATCAAGGAACCCACCGGGAGGCTGCGTCGGCTCCTCCGTTCGCTCGAGGAATCAAACGCCCAACCTGCCGAAGCCCAGGAGACGGACCCCAACCAGCAACTCTTGGCCCGCAACACCCTGATCCTGCCCAAGCTGCACGTTAACCTCGATGACACGCAAGAGCGGGAACGCCTCGTCAACAAACTGGCCCGAGAAGAAGGCGTGAGCGGGGTGCTCCTTCTAGGCCGCAACTTTCAAGATAGCCGCCTGCCCGGCGTGGAAGATCTGAAACCGATTCTTAACGTGATCCACGGCCTCTTAAAAAAGCAAAAGCCGTATAAGCTATACTATAGCGTTTTCCGTGAGGGGCAGGTCCTCGTTCGACCCCTCGGCCCGGCGATCTTGGTCCTCGTATCCAAGCGCTCGGCCAATTTAGGCAGGTTGATGCACGTGTTAAACCGTTACGAAACCGAAGGAGGTCAACCATGAACCGCACCCGTTGGATCGTTCTAGCCTTCCTCTACGCGGCCGTTTGGGCGACGCCGCTACCCCAGCTCTACGATCAGCTGGCACCCAAATTGGAAACCGCGCGTGCTGAGATGCTGCGCGATCCTGCCGCAAGCCTGCAAGCGCTCGATGACGCGCTCAATCTTTTCCGCAGCGGCGCCGAGAACGTTCCAGAAGCGCTGAGCGAGGGTGTGGTCCAGGCGCTCAACAACGCCCGCATCGCGGTTTCGCGTAAGAGCAAGGCCGACCTCGAGGGCCAGCTCTGGGTCGTGCGCGGATCTCTCGGCAAACTGATGTACGAGGCTATGTTCCAGGACGTCTACAACGGCAACATCGACGAAGCGCTGGCCTTGCTCGACCGCCTCATCGAGATTACCGCCCGCACCCCCGACCTCAAGGCTAAGGCCGTGCCGCTCATCCAGGCGGGCGACATCGAAGGGTTGCGCACCCTCTTTGAGCGCGCCTACGCCGAAGCGATCTACAAGTCCCTGCAGCTGGCCCAGGAAAAGAAAGATCGCGCCTCGCAGTACGCGCTCACGGCCAAGGCCTACGGCCTCTACCTGGTGGTCCAGGATTCGCCGCGCGTCGATGCCCTGGCGCGTAACTTCGTGGACGCCCTTAGCCAGCTTGTGGCGGGCGACGACGAGGGTTACAAGCAACGATCGGACGAGCTGATCGCCTCGGCCAAGCGCTTCTACCGCGCTGCAGGAAGGGAGGTCTCGGTCGCCCCAATCGCGGTGCAGCCCGCGTCGGAACCAGCACCGGCGCAACCGGCAGCACCTCAAACGGCGCCCAATCCTGCCCCAGCTCCAGCTACACCGGCGTCGCCATCACACTCAACACCAGCCAAGGTTAAGAAAGCTGCCCCGACGACCGCACGCACGGAGGGGCGCAAACCCAAAATTCAAGCGGAAGTGCTGATCAGCCCCATTGAGCAACTCAATCAGGACATGTTTTTCTTGATTGGGAATAAAAAGAAGGCGGCGGAGGTTGCCAACTTGATGGCCCAGTCGGGGATTTACAGCTTCACCGACTGGCGCAACAACCTCTACATCACCAAGGGGCTCCTGGCCACGGCACAGGCGTACATTTCCGTGGGTCGAGCCCAGGACGCACGGCACTTCTTGGATCTTGCACGTAACCGATACCTATACAATATCCATCCGCTCTTGGAAGCGATCGACCCAAACCAAGCGAACATCACCCGAGACATGTTCGAGCAACAACTGCACGGCGTGGGCCTGCGCACCACGGACCTCACCGTGCTCAACGCCCAGCTGGAAAACGTGGCCGACATCGTACTGGAGCGACCGCTGGGCCCCTGGCACGATTTCACGGTTTCGCTGCAGCGGGCGACCTTCGGGCTGCCCCGTGCGATCTTCTTCATCCTGGTCGGCATCCTTGCGCTTTTCCCGCTCTACCTGGTGTACCTGACCTTCGGCGGCCGCAACGTCTACTGGCGCCTGCTCGGGCTGGCTTTCGTGTTCCTCCTGCTGCCCGCGATCTTGGAAGGGTTCAGTTACTTCGGCGACATCCTGGCGATCTACGGCGGGGTGCCCCAGCTCTTCGCACTCGACAACCTCTCGATCCTCCAGAACATCGCGGCCCAGCTCGCGTGGGGTGTGCTGATCTTCCTGGTCGTGGTCTTCGCAACCTGGGGGCTGCGCGGCATCGCGATCCAGTTCGGACTCATCCAGGACCGGCGGCAGGCCGCTACCATGGAACTGTCGACGGCCGACGCCGCAGGCGAACGCAGCACCCTAACCAGCGAGACGATCGTCGAGTGGGACGAAGAGTTCTAAAGCTTATGAAGGAGGCCGATCGGAACCGTGCGCCTGCTGAACCAGCTGCAAACCGCTTTAGAGCCGCACTTGGGGTCCAAGACCCAGGCTGTGCTTGAGGAAGGACTGGCTCGACTGGGGCTCGGACCTGACGCTCTCGACCCCGACCGAGCGGCCGTTCTACTCAAACGATTTGTCTACAGGGCACTGCAAAGTCAGATGAGCGCGCCAGCAGCACGCAAGGTAATCGAAAGTGTACTACAGGAACTCCGCGCCACCAGCGTCGATTCCGAAGCCTCCCCTTCCAGGCCGCAACCCAAGCTGAATACGGAGGAAAACCCTCGCCAGGCGCTGCAAAAGGCCTTATCCCGTTTCAAGCTCTACTTCGAGTGGCCCGAGGTGCAGCGTCTCCGCAGCCTCGTGGCGCTCCTCGAGGCCAGCGAAAACGAAGGGCAGCCAACCGAAGACCTGATCCAGGAAGCGCTGGAACAGGTCAAGCTCCTCGAAGAAAAGCTGCAAAACGCTCTTTTGAGGCAAGCACGCGACATCTCCGACCTGGAGGACTCCCTCGAGCGCGTCAAGAACATTGGGGGGGCCAAACCCAAGCGGCTGCGCTCCCTGCTCAAGCAGATCAAGGAAGCCCAGCAGCAGGACACCCTGGCCACGGCAGAGGTGGAACGCGCACGTAAACTGGCCGCTGATTTGCGCAAGCTGGTCGAATCGTCGGTAGTGCAAAACCCCACCCTCATCCCCGACATAACCCCTGACGCTGCGCCCGAATCGAACAAGCGAACGCTACTTGACAACGCACCTGCCGACATCCAGGAGGGGGACGAGGAGATCGAAATCCTCATCGACTTCGACAACCTCGAACCCGAGGTAGCAGAGCGCATCCGCGAAATCGATCTGGCCGAAGAGCGCCGTCATCTTGAAAGCCTCAAAGACCGGTTCGCCGGCGTATTGGCGGAGGATACGGTCGTCCCCTTGATGCATCGGATCGAATCCCAACTGGAAAGCGGTGAACCGGTGGGTCAGCAGCTCGATGAATTAGAGTCTCTTCTCGAAGATGCGCACAAAAACGCTCTCGCTTCCGCGAGAGCGCGGTATGAGTGGCTCTCAGAAAGGTTACGTAACCTAGAAAAGGAAGACCCTGATCTTGAAACTCGTTTCGCACGGACCCAACTCGATTTGATCAAGGAAAGCATCGAGATCGGAGCGCTCCCGGCCGACCTAGAGCAGGTTGAACAGCAGATAAAGTCAATTGAAGAAACGCTGGCAGAGAAGAAACGGCTACAGGTACGGCGCCAGCGCTTGATTGAAGAAGCAGAGTCGCTCCTGACGCAGGCGCGCGATGCCCTTCCTGAAGACAACCTACCCGAGGTTGCTCAGTACCGCGAACGCCTCGCGGTACTGGAAGCTGGATTGGAAGCTGGAGAGATCGACGAAGGCTTGCTGAACCGGCTAAAAACCGAGCTACCCGGGCTTCTAGGGAGGCTAGCCAAAGCGGGTGAAGAGGCGCGGGCGCTTCGCTCTCGTCTTTTGGCTAAGCTTGAGGCCCTACCCGACCTGAACACACTGGATCAGGCCCGCAACGCCCTCAAGGAGCGATTGGTAGAATCTCCTCCAGAAGATCTGGAAGACGACGTCGAAGCGCTGGTGGCGCAGGCTAGCCGGGAAGTGGAAGCGCATTTGCAAACGATTAAGCAACGGTTGGCGAGCTACGGAGCGGATGCGGGCTTTTTGGACGAGGCCCTGGATCAGTTGCGCGATGGCCGGCTTCCCAACCTCAGCTCACTGGATCGTCGTGCAGAGCAGGCTATTGAGAAGGCGCGGGCGCCGGTCGTGCAGGAGCTGCGACGACTCCGGGCGGCCGCCGAGCGCATGCGCGAGCTCGGAGGTGAGGAGCTCCTCGAGCGCATCGCCGCCGCCGAAGTCGAGCTGGAGCACGGCCTTCCTAATCTCGCACCCCTGAAAACCCAACTGCAAACCCTGGTGGAACGTCGAGAGGCTTGGCGGCGCAAGCTCGCCTACCGATACCGCGCACTGCGGGAACGCTTCGAAGCCGCTCGGGCTGTGGGCGGTGAAACCGCCTACCGTGCGCTCAACCTGTTCAATTTTCTGGAAAAGGGCGCGAGCCGCATCGAACGCCTGGGTGCGAGCGGCCTCTCCGAAATGGAACGGTCGCTGACCGAGGCGGAGCAGCTGGTCGACCAGCTGGAGCAGGAGTACGCCGCCGCCAAGGAGGTGGCCGAGCAGCTTTCCGACACCGACCTGGACGACCTGCTGGGGGTCTTCGAGACCCCAGAGGATCCCGAAGCGGAAGCCGAGCCCGGCCCCGAAACGGCGCCGCCTGCGAAACCCCCCGCCCCGTCCGCCGTAACGCAGGACGACGGGCTCGCGCCCTTCCGCACACGGGGCGTTCTCTGGGTGGGCTGGCTCGAGCAGCAGCCGCCGGAGGAACTGGACGACGCCCTCGCCCGCGACCTGCTCGCGGACCTCGACCTGCTGCGCCAGGAGGTGGGGGAAACCTCCCTGCAGCTGGCCGTCCTCGCGTTACCGGAGCACGCCTTCCTGCTCGCGCCCCACGAGGGCCGTCACTTGGTCGTCCTGGCCGAAAAGTCGCAGCTGTCGCGGCTCGTCACCGCCGTGCGCCGAACCTTCACGGCCGCGTCGTGACCCTGCTTTCCGGAGAATCCGCCACCGCCCGCCTCGCCGAACTTCTGGCGCAAAAGCTGCCTCGGGGCAGCGTGGTTCTCCTCGGCGGCCCCATGGGCGCGGGAAAGACCACCCTCGTGCGCTACCTGGCCCGATCCCTGGGGTTCGGGGGCCGCGTCACCAGCCCCACGTACACCCTGATGCACACCTACCCCACCCCCGCGGGCGTACTGCTGCACGTCGACGCTTACCGGCTTTCGGACCCGCAGGCGCTGTGGGAACTGGGCTTCGCCGAAGCCCTTGGGGACGCGCACCTGACCGCGATCGAGTGGGGCAACCCGGAGCACTTCCCAGCCGATCTGCTCCTCACGCTCGAACCCAGGGGGCTGGATGCCCGCAACCTGTGCCTGGAACCTCTCCACGCCGGGCTCGAACCGCTCGTGCGCGAGCTCTTGCACACACTCGGGCAGGAAGGACCTTGATCATCCCTCCACTGCAGCCGTGACGGCCCGCTCCACCGCCTCCTGAGCGAGCGCCGTGAGGGCCGCGAGGGGGGCGCGACCTGCGCGCCCGGTCGCCAGCACGAAGACGGCGTCGCCGTCCCAGGGGGTGTGCGAGGGGCGGATCACGCGGCCCAACGCAGCCTGGCCCGCCCCGGCCAGCAGGCGCGCTTCGCGTTTGTCCAGGGAGACCTCCGTGGCCAACGCCACCAGGGTGGTGTGCTCGGCGGGCTTCGGCTCGGCGCGCATCCACGCCTCGCGGTCTCCGTGCCCGGCAAGCAGCCGGCCATCGGGGGTGTAGACGTCGCCCACGGGGTTGACCACGGCCAGCGCGGCCACGCACACCCCCTCCCAGCGGGCCGCTGCACACCCCAACCCTGCGGGCACCGGATCTCGGTACTTCCCGGCCGTCGTCCCCGTGCCCGCGCCCACCGCGCCGCAGGCCACGGGGTCCGTGCCCGCGGCTGCTGCGGCGGCGTAGCCCTCGCGAGGACCCGGCCAGACCGGCTCCCCCACCAGCAGATCGTAGATGACCGCAGCCGGTACGATCGGTACCGGCCCCATGCGCGTCGGATGGCCCACGCCGCGCTCGTGCAGGTAGCGGACCACCCCGTCGGCGGCGGCCAGACCGAAGGCCGATCCGCCGCTAAAAACGAGCGCGTGCACCCGCTCGACCCGCTTCTCGGGGGCCAGCAGGGCGGCCTCACGGGTCCCCGGCGAAGGTCCGGCGAAGCTTGCCGAGGCCACGCAGCCCTCGGGCGGGCATAGGATCACCTTCACGCCGGTGCGGGCTCGGACGTCCGTCCAGTGGCCCACCCGCAACCCCGCCACTGCGGTAAGCGTTTCGTTCACCCCATCAGCTTACTCCGGAAGCAGCGGTACCTCGAAGCGCGCGGGCGAGGCCAGGACGTCCACCCGCAGGCCGTGCACCGCCGCCGGGCTCGAACGCGCCCCCGAGGCGTCCAGGAGGGCTACGCGGCCGGCCACCACCTCGGCGCGCCCTTTGGGGCCCACGACCACCGCAGCTCCACGCTCCAGCCCCACGCCGAGCAGGTCGGGCCGGCCGATCACCACCTCGCTGAGCCGGTGGAAAGCGCCGGCCCCCTCGAAGGCCTCCTGCACGGCAAGACCCGGAAGCAACCCCAGCCCGTAGCGCACCGTGGAAGCTTTGTCGCGGCCCGGAGGTACGGCGCTGCCGAGCAATGGAGAGGCCTCCAGCGCGGCCGCGACCACCCCACCGCGCCGGTGCACCTGCGCCAGCGCTTCCACCAGGCGCGTGCCCGCGATCAGCTCGAGCAGCCGCTCGCCCCGCTCGTCGACCAGGAGCACCAGCGGCGCTTCCGCCACCTGGCCCGCGAGCCGTGCGTCCACCGCCTGCTCGCGCCGTGAAAGCGCCAGCACTCCGGTATGCTTGGCGCCGTGGGTGTGGAAGATTTCGCGCCAGGCCTCGACGAGTGGCAGCATGGGCTTGGGCGCGACGAAGAGCACAGACCCCCCGGACATTTCCAGCAAGCGCTCCTCGACGGCGCGGGTTTCCCCGCGCAGGGGATCCGCCTGCGCTAGCAAAGCGAACCATCCCGTCCTGCGCATCTTCGCCTCCTGCCCTCCATTTTAGCTCAGCCGTATAATTCAGTAAATACCGTATATTTATACGGTCCAACACCGATTTCTCATGCATAAACCGTGTACCTATGCTAGAGTTAGGTACGTGACCACCGAAGCCCGGAGCGTTCCCAACAAGCGCGACATCATCCTCGAAGCCACGATCCGGGTCCTCCGCGATCGGGGCCTTTCCGGGCTGAAAGTCGAGGAGGTGGCCAAGCAGGCCGAGGTGGGCAAGGGCACGGTTTACCTGTACTTCGAGGACAAGCAGGACCTGCTCAAGGCGCTGGTGGAGTACCACACCCAGCGCTTCTACGCCGACGCCGCCGAGATCACCGCAGCCGACCGCCCCTTCCGCGAGCGGCTCGAGCGTTTACTCGAGCGCCGCCTCGCCTTCGTGGACGAGTGGCGCGGCCTCTGGGCTGCGGTCGCGCGCGAGGCCAATCCCAAGAGTCAAAAGGCCTGGCTGACCAGTCTGCACCAAAACTACCAGGAAATCCTCGAGCGCTTCCTCGCCAGCGGCATCACCAGCGGAGAACTGCGGCGTGACCTGGACGTCGTGCTCACCGCCGCTGCGCTGGCCGCTTTGGGTTGCAGTCCTCAGCTCGACTTTCCTCGGGAGCCCTACGTTCGGCAGCTCGCCGAGGTCTTCATGAAAGGAGTTGGCGCGTGAAAGAGTACCGTCCCGGAGACAAGGTAGTGCTGCCGCCCTACGGCGTGGGCGTGGTGGCCGGTATCGCCCAGCGGACCGTGGCCGGCATCGGCCGTTCCTACTATCAGGTCGAGTTCCCCGGTTCCCGCTCCAAGGCGTTCGTCCCGGTCGAGTCGCCTCAGCAGGTGGGCCTCAGGCCCGCGCTGACGCGCGACGAGGTGCCCCAGATCCTCGAGCACCTCAAGCACGGCCAGCTCCCGCTGCCCAAGCAGTGGGCGGCGCGGCACCGCCGGGTCACCGAGATCCTCTCCGAGGGCAACCCCCACCGCATCGCCATTCTGGCGGGTCAGCTGCGCCGCTGGGATGCGGAGCGCGGCCTTCCCGACCTTGATCGCCAGGCCTTCCGCCGCGCCATCAATCTGTTGGCCGAGGAGGTGGCCCAGGCGCTGGAGATCACCGTCAGCGAAACCCGCGTAGTTTTCGAGGAAACCTGGAGCGAAGGCCTCAACTAGGTGGGCTGCACTCGGCAACCCTCCGCC